>Ga0126371_10000207_pt1 | contig 45022 bp, 69 predicted proteins | sample PanSoiMetaPlot_4_FD_110145 | JGI IMG/M metagenome (GOLD analysis project Ga0126371, IMG submission 110145) | Tropical forest soil microbial communities from Panama - MetaG Plot_4 | ecosystem: Environmental > Terrestrial > Soil > Tropical forest > Bulk soil | place: Panama | collected 2016-02-17
ACTTATGAGAACCAACGCATCGAGCTCGAACGCCAGAAGTTGGAGCAGACACACCAATATGAGATGGAGAAACTCCAGGTCGAGCGAGAAAAGAATATCGCGATGGCTAATAGACCAGTGAGCGCGGGATGAACACACAAGAAAAGCGCGAACTCGCCGGTGAAGCGAAGCTTGTTCTTGAGAATAAAGCGTATCAGTGGGCTATCCTTGAGCTCCGAAGGCGCTGGTTTCAAGAATTGTTGGGACATGGGGGCGTGGGCAAGGAAACCGTCCGATTGACGGCTCAGATAAATGCTTTGGAAGCAGTGGCAACTGAGTTGGCAATCGCCATAAATAATTATAAAGTGGAGTTGAAGCGTGCTTAGTGAATATCAAAAATCGTGGAAACGACAAAATAAGAACAAAATCGCTGAGCAGCGAAGACTTTATTATGTGCGCCATACGAATAGAGAGCTATTCACGAGGCGCGTGAATAAAAAACAGGCTGTCGATGAACAGTGGCCTAAATGGGCGCGCACAGATGAAATGGTCGATTCTATTCAATGGTTTTATGATGAGGCTCGTAGGTTAACCGAGGAAACAGGAATTTCTCACACGGTTGATCACATAGAATCTCTTCGACAATCTCTTGCTTGTGGATTACACGTACCGTGGAATCTACAAGTAATAACTAATGATGCTAATAGGCGAAAAGGTTAAAAAATGCCAGAGGGCATTGATCAAGCTGCTGACGCTTTCCGTGACTCAATGAATGGGACGGAGAGGGTTCAAGCGCGCGACAATCAGGGTCGATTCGCGGAGTCGAAGCCTGCCCCTGAGTCTTTATTCAGAGAGCGCCAGACGGAAGGCGACGAGTTTGGCGACACCAGAGATGGTGGCGAGGATGCTCGGTTACGTCGTCAAGAGGAAAGAGCCAATGGCGACCCGTTCGAAAATGCCGTGTCCGACGACAGGCGGAAACCTCGGGCCAAACCCGTACGGACCGAAGCGCCCGATGCCGAACACGAAGGAACCGATGAGGAGCAAGGCGGGGCTGAAGACGAACGGACCGGCGACGATGGTGAAGCCGGCGACGAAGACGAAGGGGCCGGTGCCGAAGGGGCATCCGGGGAAGATGAGAGGTATGAGGTAACAGTCGACGGGAAACCCGTCGAAGTATCTCTCAAGGAAGCGTTGAATGGTTACATCCGTACGGAGACATTCCATCAGCGGATGAACCACGTCAATCAAGCGTCGAATCAAGTTGCGCAAGAGGCGCAACGAATAGCAGCGATGCGTGACAACTACATCAATCAGATTGCGATCCTGGAGCAGGAAGTTATGGCTCTGCTCCCGAAGGAACCTGATTGGGACGCGGAGTATTCGCGTGATCCGAAGGCAGCGTACGGTCTCCGGAAACAATATGACGCAGTTGCTGGGAAATTGAACCAGTTGCGTCAAGGCCGAGAAGCGGCAATGAACGAGCGGAATAACGAAATCGCTCGAAATACAGAAACCTACGCGAAGAATGAATTCGCGCAGTTCGTCATGGAAGAGAAGATTCCTGACGATCAGACCTTGCGGAAAGAAATCAACTCGATGCGCCGAACGGCGATGGCGGCTGGTTTCACAGAAGGTGAGGTAGCGACTGTCTACGACAAGCGCATGCTCAAAGTTCTTCGCAAGGCAAGCAGGTGGGATCGCCTACAGGCAAGCAAGCCAAAGGCGATCATCCCTGGGAAGGGCAAAACGGTAACTCCAGGAACCGCACCCCGAATCGGGAACGCGGGACGTAGGAACATCGACGACGCCCAAAGACAATTGGCCAAGAGCGGTCGACTTGACGACGCGGCCAGCGTTTTTGAGAAGCTGATCAGATGATTCTCACAGGAGATACCCATGCCGAAGGTTGCGAACGCCTTCACCACGTATCAGGCGCAGGCGAATAGAGAAGATCTGTCGAACGCGATCTACAACATTGATCCGTTCGATACCCCCGTTATGTCCGCCATTCGGAGACGCAATGTTAAAAACCGTATCTTTGATTGGCAGACGGAGCATTTACCGCTGGTCAACGCGTCGAATGCGGACGTTGAAGGTTTCCAGCTCGCTCCAGCCCAAGGGACGCCGACAGTCCGAGTCAACAACGTTACTCAAATCTCGCATCGAGACGCGACCGTCTCTGGGACCCAGGAAGAATCCGACGCCGCTGGCAAAGGTTCGGAAATGGCGCACCAGATGGCAATGGCGGCCAAAGTTCTCAAGAGCGACATGGAAGTCATGCTCTGCTCGAGACAAGCGCGGGTCACGGGCGACGATGTTGGACCAACAGCTCGTGTTACCGAGGGATTTGCTCATTGGCTGGGTCGAGCAGTCGATAGAAGTGGCAATCCGGCTGCGTCGGTTGCGCCGGGGACAGTAACGACCGGTCTTCCGGTCTTGTCTACTGATCCATTTAATCCGGTCGCGGCGGGTTCGCAAATTCAAATCACCGAGGCAATTCTCGGCGCCGCAATGCAACAGGCTTACACCAACGGTGCAAGCCCCACGATGTGGATCGTTCCGCCCGGACCCAAGCGGACGATCTCCACCTTCACTGGCCGTTCGACGACGCAAGTCCTTGTCGGCAAGACGGAGGTTGTCTCGACTGTCGACATCATTGCCACGGACTTCGGGCGCGTGAAAGTCCTCCCATCACGGTGGCTCGCGGCGGATGTCGGCCTTCTTATCGACCCGGATTATGCAGCGGCGGCCTATTTCCGGGCGTTCCGTCAGTATCTGATGGCTCGCGTCGGTGACGCCGAGAACCGGATGATTGTCGTTGAATGGGGTCTGGAGATGCGCAACAATCTCGCGCACATCCTCTTCAACGGCATCAAAGCTTAGGGCACGTGAAGAGTAAAGTATATAAGGACGCGGATGGCGTTCGGCGAACTCTTTTCTACGAAGAGAGCAAACCGGACGCCTTCAGCGTTCTCACCGAACAAAATCTCGATGAGATTTTGGACGGGATATCGCGTGACGCCGAACTTCAAGATCCCCGATCGATGAACAAATTGCTAGCCCGCATTCCTATAACTATCTACGAGCAAGCTGTTCGCGAGAAATGGGACGAGGGGGATTGGCGAAAGTTCCTGAATTCGAGTGAGTGCATGCCTTTCAGAATATGGAAGGGACAGGTTTAGTGCCCCAACAATTGACGACGCTGAAGCAACAGATCATGGATTGGGCCAACCGTCAGGATTGGGCGGACGCGCTTGTCCAGTCCTTCATTTCAATGGCTGAGCAGAAATTCAATTCAGATCTTCGCGTCGATCGGATGATCCAGAATAATGTTGGCTTGATCGCTAGCCGTTGCGCTCCTATTCCAGATGACTGGCTGGAGTATGATCTTATTCAGGTTCAGAATTCCTGCGCTCCTTCTGGGTTTTCCCCAATTCGGTACAAGAGCCGTGATGAGTTTTTCAATTTGAAAGACAATATTGCTTGGGGGTATTATACGATTGAGGGTCGTCAGATCTATTTCGGAGGGACTCCGGATCAAGTTAACGGAATTATATTTAAGTCATCTTATTACGGGGAAGTCCCTGTGTTGAATGATATCGCGGATAGTTGGATCGAGACGAAATATCCGAGCCTATATCTTTGGGCTAGTTTGGCGACGGCGGCGCTTCATGCGGTTGGCGAAGAGCAATCGTCGGCTAATTTCACCGGGATGACGGACAAAACGATCGCGGCGTTGAATGCGGCCCATTTAAGAGCGAAAGCTTCGGGTTCCCGCATCACGAAGACGAGAACACGGAGCTTCGGATGAGCGGCCTTTCATCTGCTGGAGAATATACGGCTCTTGGATCGATCCTCCAGACTTGCTATGTCTCGCTTCATACCGCAGATCCGGGGGATACCGGAGCGGCGGAGATAGTCGGTAACGGATATATTCGCCAAGGTCCAGTGCCGTTCACAACTAGTGGAAATAACCCAACTGTCGCGGCTAACGCACAAATCATTTCTTATCCTGGTGCAACAGCCGATTGGGGGACGATGGCTTTCTTCGGGTGTTGGACAACTGCGACAGGCGGTCAATTTAATGGTTCTGGTGCTCTTGATACTCCGCGTCAAGTGCTCTCTGGGGACACTGTTCGTTTCCTTACGGGGGCGTTGAAGGTTTCGGCTCAATGACGTCCAAATTTGGCGCGGGACTTTACGGACAGACGCTTTACAGCGCCGGATCTACTGTTGATCTGTCCGGGTCATTTTCGTTTGAGATTGATTTCGCGGCGCGGTTGTCGAATCAGTTAGTTGGCGGCTCTGGCTCGTTTTCATTTGAGATCTATTTCGAGGGCAGCAGAATCAATGGCGATTTCGTCGCATCGGGGAGCTTTAGCTTTACGATAGCATTCTTGGTTGCGACGATGCAATCCGGGCCGTTGTGGGACCCAGATACGCCTTGCGTAGAGATTTGGGGGCCGGATAGTTTATGCGCCGATCCGGGTTGGGTCGCTGATCCGAGCATTGAGGAGAATTCGCCTTGGGCACCAGCGGAGTTGTGTGATGGCTGACGCGAAGGCTGACGCAACTACTCCGAATTATGGATTCACGCTCCCAACAGTTGGTGGCGACGATAATCTGTGGGGCGACCTTCTCAATGGGAACTGGTCGTCAATTGACACTATTCTTTGGAACGTTTCGGGGGTTGCGAATGGAGCGTTAACGCAGGCAGCCGGTGATGCGCGTTATCTTCGCCTCGCAGGCGGAACGATGACTGGAAACTTGATCCTGCCCGCGCTTGTTGCGACTTCCGGCATTGCGGGTACGACAAGCGGTGATCCCCCTGTCTTATTTGTGGACCCTCCTGTTTCCGACAATTCTTTGATGGTGCCTAATACTCGATGGGTTAACAGCGCGATTTCAGCGAGCCTTACAGGATATTTATCGCTGTCCGGCGGAACAATGTCGGGTCCGCTGGTGTTATCGGGCATTTCAACTTGTCCTCTTGCCCCTCCCGGCGCGAATACGTCGCAGATTGCGAGTACGGCATTCGTCGCGGCTGCATTGGCTAATGTTCCAGGGCCATCGAATACTAATCCTTTGATGGCGGGAACAGCGGTCCCTGGATCTTCGTCTCAATATTCACGCGGCGATCACATTCATCCGACTGATACGTCGCGCGCTCCGATCGCCTCTCCGACTTTTACCGGGGCCGTCACGCTTGCGGCCGATCCAACGGTCAATCTACAGGCGGCGACAAAGCAATACGTCGACGCTAATGTAATCCGCAACGCTGGTTCAGGAGGCTTCGTCAACAAGTTTCGCAATGGCGCGATGAGCATTTGGCAGCGGGGGGTTTCGGCGCTTCCATCTGGCGCGCCTACGGCTGATGGGTGGTATGTTTTCGCTAATGGATCGGCGCTAACTGCAGCACAGACGGCGATGCAGGGGGGTTCATCTGGCGTATATTGGGCGCTTGTAATCAATGGTGCGGCGGGGAACACCGCTGCAAGCATCCAACAACGTATTGAGAGCTACGATGCGGCGGCATTGAACAACCAGACCTGTACTTTTTCGGCTTATGTTTATCAGACCACCGGCGCGGCTTTGGCTCCATCCTTGACTATTCAACTTCCAACGGTGCAAGATAATTATACGAGCACGACCAACGTTGTTAATATTTTCCTGCAATCTGTTCCAAACGCGCAATGGACGAGGGTTTCCTATACCTTCGCGATGCCTGGGAATGCTTATCTTGGTGTCGCAGCTAGTATAGGTTTTGGAGCGTTGGTGGCGGGCCAGCAATTTTACATGACCGGCGCTGATCTTCGCGCGACCCCCGGCGTTGCGATCGGGCTCAACGCCAATCCGCCACCCGTTGAATTGCCGCCGATGGCGATCGAGATGGTGCGTTGCCAGCGGTATTATCAAGTTGGCATTCCAAATGGAATAGTGCTTCGCGGCTATAACGTGGCTGCCGCTACGACTTATGATCAAGTGTTCTTGCAAACTCCCATGCGCGCAACGCCATCGATCGTTGGCGCTGCTTTTATTGGTACGTCTAACGCAACCAATGGAAGCTTTGCGATGATTAACAACAGATTGGCTCAAGCTTCTGTTGCGGCAGTGGCGCAAGGTGATTTTTATGCTACTCTGCAATTTACTGGGTTCAGCGCGGAGCTCTGAATGTACACTCAAACTCTGGACCCGATGACCGGCGAAGCTAGTCAGACGCAAATTCGTCGTGACGAAGATGGCACGATTATTCCGTTTGATGAGGGCAATTTAGATTATCGGGAATATTTAACTTGGCTCGCTGAAGGCAACGAGCCAAATCCTCCTGCACCGATGCCTATGCAAGGAAAGACCAATGGCTGATACAGTAACCGTCAATTACGGTTGGGTGAAGCCAGAAATCGGGGCTTCGGCGACTACGTGGGGCATAAAGCTCAACAATGATCTGGATTTGATCGATGCCCAGGTATTCGCCAATCAGGGTGCGATCACTAATCTGAATGCCGGCAAGAACACCGCCAACACGCTGATTCTTAATAAGACCGTGGTGGCGAATGGCAACCCGATTCTTGGAGAAACCAACGGCGTTATGCGTTGGGCGATCCAGATAGGCGATGGAACCGCCGAAGCAGGCTCCAATGCCGGATCCTTGTTCGCGGTGTCTCGTTACACTGATGCTGGTGCTTTTATAGACTCCCCAATCCTCATTAGCCGCGCAACAGGGCAGATCACTGTTAATGCTCCAACAGCAGCTTCTTCGCCCGCTACTAAGTCATACGTTGACGCCAATACTTTCATCGGCGAGATAAAGATATTTGCTGGTATCACTGCTCCGACTGGTTGGGTCGCTTGTTTCGGCCAGGCAATCAGTCGCACAACTTATGCAGCATTGTTTAATGTTATTGGAACGAGATTCGGCGCGGGGGACGGATCAACTACGTTCAATCTGCCTCAGTTGCAATATAGGTTCCCTATCGGTTGGGACGGCACGACATCAGGCGCTTACGGGATGGGCGCTGCTGGAGGCGAAGCAACCCATGTGTTGTCTATCGCTGAAATGCCGGCTCACAACCATCCAGGATCGGGGGATTCAGGGCACACTCACGGGGCTTCGCAAGCTGCGCACACTCACACAGTCGCGAATACAGTGGTTTCCGGATCCGGGTTAACGCCGGGGGGCGTTGCGGATAGTCTTGGGAACACAACGACAAGTTCGGCGCAACCTGCAGTTACGGTCAATGCGGCATCGGCGGCTATTGTAATCAGCAATCAAGGGGGAGGCAGCGCGCACAATAATCTTCCGCCATATCAAGCTGTTCAATATATAATTCGGTATCAGTAATGAGCGGTCAATTTCAGCCAATCCAGATTCCTCCCGGCGTCGTTTCGATGCCGACGAAAGCTATGAAGTCCAGTAATTGGGCTGAGGCGAATCTGATGCGTTGGATTGAGGGTGAGATGCAACCGGTCGGCGGACAGGCTCCCTTCACTTATACCTTCGCATCACGTTGCAAAGCTATTCATCCGTGGTTTGATCTCAATCAAATCCTCCACGTCGCTTTTGTCTGCGAACAGCATGTCTATGTGGACACGGCGGGATCTGCATTCGAGATTACTCCAACAGGTGGTTGGCCCGCTCCGCCGATGCCCGCTCAAGGTGGATACAGCGATTTAAATTATAACGATGATACCTATGGAACTCCGCGATCTGGATCATCGGTGCTGCCCACTAATAAGATGCCGAATGTGTGGTCGGTTGACAACTTCGGCGCTGTTTTGTTGGTCATGAATTCGGTGGACGGGAGATTATTGCAATGGGATCCCGCAGTCCCAGGAACTCCGTTGACTCCGATAACTCCGGGTTCCGGAACCCCAGCTGTTCCTACAGGTCGATGCTTCGTTGTAACCCCTCAGCGGTTCGTGATTATTTTTGGGGCTGTTCAGGGAGGATCGGGGGGCGTTGGCGGATCTTTTCGACGTTTCGCATGGTGCGATCAGCAAGATATCACTGATTGGAATTTTTCGAGCACCGTCAATCAGGCTGGATTTCTAGACATTGAGCCAGCATCGCCGATCGTTACGGCGATTTCGGGCCGATTCGGTACCTTGATGTGGACGGGCAAGAAGGCGTACATCATTCAGTTTCTAGGGTTGCCGTATATCTATAACTATACCGAACTGGCGGATAATTGCACGCCTTGGTCGCCGGCTTCGATGGCTACAACTTCCAGCTTTGTTGTATGGATGTCGCAGCAGGGTATGTTCGCCTTTGATGGAACTTCTATTACTCCTATCCCATGCTTGGTGCGGCCTTGGGTCACCGATGACATTGATCCAGCTAATGTGCGCGAGCAAGCTTGTGGCGTTCATGTTTATCGGTTTAATGAATTCTGGTGGTTTTATCCGCAGAACGGACAGCCCTACAATACGCGATGTATCATATTTAACTATAAGGAGGGTTGGTGGTCGCAGGGACAGATGTCGCGGTCTGCCGGGATCGTTGGGAGCTATCTTGGACAGCCCATAATGGCCGATGGTTTGAAGCCATTCATGCATGAAGTTGGATTGGTCTATGCGAACGCTGCCGCTCCTTGGGCGGAGACGTATGATCTCAATTTGACGAGCGGGACGAAGCTAGTAACATTGAAACAAGTGATTCCGAATATCAAGGGCGATATGGCGAATGTTCAATTTTCGTTTTTCTCCAGGATGTCGCGTTCTTTGGATGTTTCTTCTCCTCCTCGCCCTGTGGTTGACGGGACTTGGACTAATCCCGTTCCAATTCGCCCTGATGGCTATGTTGACGCTCGTGTTACTGGCCGTGATATCAGGATGCGGTTAAGTCTTATTGGACCTAGCATTCAATTGTTTACGGTCGGTCAGCATCTGATGGACTTCGCCGTCAGAGGAGATAGATAATGGCCGCGCTGAATAAGATCGCCACTCCAGTTGGCCAGCCTCCTCCGGATGTCCCGTCAACTATTCAGCAACCGCTTGGGGACTATCTGCGGAGATTTGGAATGTGGGCAGCGGGGCAACTTCAAGCGAAGGTGCCGATTCAAACTGCGATTCCTGGATTCCTGATCATGTCGGCCAATGGCTCGGTGTTTAAAATCGTGGTCAGCGATACAGGAGTTTTGGCTACTCAACCGATCGCTCCAGGAAGCACACTTCAGTGAACTATGTACACCCATATCACGCCAAGATGGAAGAGGCCCTCGCTCGCGGCGGAGACTTATACTCTTTTAATGATATATTGGATGCTATCGCCGAGGGAAAAATGCAGAGCTTTGCAGAGAGCGATACTTGGATTGTTACTCAGATACAGGACTACCCTAAGCGACGTGTTTTGGACGTGTTATATATTGCTGGCAATCTTAATAATGTTCTTGATGCTTATCGTCGAATTATTGATTTTGCTTGCGAACACAATTGCACGCTGGTTCGGGCGCACGGAAGGCCTGGATGGTCGCGATTTGTAGAAGAATACGGGTGGACGGCTCCGGCTGTCGTCTACCATAAGGAGATCGACTAATGGGTGGCGGCGGACAGACCCAACAATCTAATCAAACCTCGCAGGTTCAACTGCCTCCGTGGGTCAATCAGGCGGCGCAGCAGAATTACGGCCTCGCTCAGAATATTGCCAACCGCCCATTGCAACAATATCAAGGCCAGATGGTTGCCGATCCGTCTGCGCAACAGCAGCAGGCTTGGAACACGGCGGCGAATGCTGGTAGCGTCGGTCAGACGCAATACAATGCGGCGACGGGAGGGTATCTCAACACCTTGGGCGGATCGGCTCCGCAAGTAACTCCCGGAGCGCTCGCGAACACCAATCTGTCGCCTTATATGAATCCCTATACCCAGAACGTGATCAATACTACGCTCCCCATCATGCAACAACAGATGCAGCAGGCATCGATGGGCAATGCTGCCCAAGCGGCGGGATCGAATGCATTTGGTGGGTCGAGACAGGGCATTCAGCAAGGTGTCACCCAAGCTCAGGGCGCGCTGAATATGGCGCAGATGGCGCAGCAGTTGAATCAGTCCAATTTCCAGCAAGCTCAAGCCGGGGCGATGGGCGATATCAACAATCAACTCGCAGCGGCGACCGCGAATCAGAACGCCTATCTTCAGAATGCTAACCTGCAAAATCAGGCCGCAAGCGGTATGGCGCAGCTTGGCAACACTATGAATCAAAATAATTTCATGAATTACGAGATGCAATCTGCGGCGGGTCAGCAACAGCAGCAGCAGGCGCAGAATGTTATCAACGCCAATATGGCGAAATTCAATCAGGCTTGGAATTATCCGAGCACGCAGCTTGGTGTTCTACAGTCGGCATTGGGCATGACGCCTTACGGCCAGACGCAGACGACAAGCGGTCAGACACAGACTTCCGCGCAGACCGATCCGTTGATGGCGGGTCTTGGCATCGCGCAGATTATGGGTGGGTTCTTCAGTTCTGATAAGGAGCAGAAGACAGATATCAAGAAATTAGGGGATCACAATGGCCTTCCGATGTACGCTTTCCGATACAAAGGGGATCCTAAGAGCTATCCGAAAGTTATTGGACCTATGGCGCAGGATCTCCAAAAGATTGATCCGTCGAAAGTCGTCAGTATCGCCGGATCAAAAGCGATACGAAGCGGAGCCGGGGCTCTTGCAACTCCTGATTCCGTCCAGACCCCATTCGGCATGGCGCATCGAGGTTCTGATGGAAGGCACTATGTTACGCATCCATCGGGCAGACGCTTTGCTATAAAGAGGAAGAGCGGTGGCCTCGTATGATCTAGGCGATTGGCAGCTAGAAGACGCGCCGCCAACCAGCCCGCTTGACGCTTATCGGTATCAGCCTCCGTTGAATGCGCAGACGCTTGCTCAGCAAGGAGGATACGGTACATTGAGCGCGGCTCCCTCCGCGTCTTGGAGCGATCGCTTGGGGGCTGGATTCGCTAACTTAATGGATCGAGCAAGGGGCGCTCCTAGCCGTCAAGGATGGCAGAATGCTAATGAGATATCACAGAACGTGGCGGGCCTTATCCCAGGATTGAATATGGGCCTTAGTGGCAATCAGGCATATCGTGATTACGGTCAAGGAAACTATGCCGGGGCATTGGCTAACGCTGCGATGGCAATGCCGATTCCCGGCGCGCGGGCGCTTGCTCCAATCAAGGATGTCCTACAAGAAGGAGCGGAGCCCATTGGACGCGCTATTGCAACTGAGGCTGGAACTCCTGGTATTCTTGCCTATCATGGTTCGCGTCACGACTTTCCGTCGTTTGATTTTAGTAAAATTGGATCGGGGGAGGGCGCTCAAGCTTATGGCCACGGGCTTTACTTCGCCGAGCATCCGGATGTGGCGGAAAGGTACAAAACAGCGGGGCTTGGAGGAGGCTATGTTACTCCATTAATAAATGATGCGGGGGACCAAATTCATTTCGATATGGGCGAACCAGATCATGTCGCTGATGCCCACGCGGCGCTGTCTGAAACTGGGGATTATGACGCTGCTCGTGAATCTATTCACGATGACATCAATAATTTTAAGAATATCGGTGATCCTGAAGCAGATAAAATCGTAAATTCATTGCTTGATTCTATTGCTCAATTAGATAAATGGGAAGACGATGGATATTATTTAAGAGAATCAGAGGGTCACAAGTATCAAGTCTCCATCGGGCACGATCCGGATAAGTTCCTCGATTGGGATAAACCATTCAGCGAGCAACATCCTGATGTCCAAAAGGCTTTCCGAGATATGGGCATTGAACCGGAAGAAGGCGAAAAATTAACCGGTGAAGATATGTACGGTTCATTGTCAGAAATTCACGAGGGTGTTCAGAAGCGCAATGATTTCGGGCACGGGGAACCTAGCGATCCGTGGGTAGAGGCAGCTCAATCCATGCAAGATAGGGGAATTCAAGGGATCAAATACCTTGATGAAGGATCTAGATTTGGCCCCGATTTCCAAACGCCACCCGCCGCTATTTTAATGAAGGATTTGCCAGCAAATGTTCAGAAGAACTTGCAATCGCATCCTTTTTATACATATAGCGATAAAGCAAACCCATCCCTCAACGCTATTCATGATGATATGAGCAGTAGATTTGAGCAAATAGGCAAAAATTCAATTGACGCCCACAATTTGGCGTCTAATGCAATGACGGATGCTGGCGTTGAGTTGAGCCCGCGGCAGAAAACGTACAATTATGTGGTCAATAATGATAAATACATCGATGTTCTTAAGAAATACGGCATTCCAGCGGCGGCAGGCGGAATGGGGTTATTGCCATTCTTGCAAAAGCATGGAGATAAGGCGGATCAGTATCAGATGACGGAGCAACCCGGTGCCTGATTTTCTTACTTCCCTCCAACACTTTGAGAGTGGCGGGCGAAATATACCCAACACTACGCAAGGTACATCGTCCGGTCAAGCTCAGGGTCTCAATCAGATCACCACGGGAACGTGGCATGAATTCGGCGGGGATGTTTATGCTCCTACTCCATTAGAGGCTACACCGGAACAGCAAAACGCTATTGCCGCGAAGATTCCGATGGGACGTTGGGCACCAGAGACATTGGCTTATCTGAGAAATCAAGGATTTAGCGTTAATCCGAAGACAACCTTAGCGGATAATATCGCCGCTAATCACGGGACTCTGGGAACTGCGTCTTCGCCTCATTCTGAAACTCCTGGAACGACACTGAATGCAACGGCAACTCAGCCGTCTCAGATGTCCCCATTCGACAAGTTCCGATCCGGCGACATTAAGGGCGGCATTGCCGGATTGTCGCAATCGGTTAGCGGTCAACCGGGGCAAGGAAGCCCCATGGACGCTATTCGACCCAAATCTCCTGCGCCTCAAGGCATGAGTGTTCCAAACTTGCAAGCTCACGCCCCGAATATGGCGATGGCGATGGGCGCGGTGCAAGCGGCTCAGTCGAATCAGCTTCAACCGTTGCAACATCAAAATGTTGGAGGCTTAGGAGGCCTTGGGGGCATGCAACCAATCGGCGGAATTCTTGATCCGCGAATGATGATGATGGGAGGCTTCTATGGTTGATTGGGCCTACCCAGCGAATTCGGGCGTTGATCTTACCGGCCTCAATCCGGCGTTCGCTACTCATCTCTCCGACTTTGAGAAGGCGGCGCTCGCATCTGGCATCCCGGCTCATGTGTTGTCGGGATTTCGAAGCAATGCGCAACAGCAGCAGCTATTCAATACCCATCAAGGAACGGGGTCGAATCCAGTTGCTCCTCCTGGCCAATCCTATCACAATTTCGGGATGGCAGCAGACATTCAGGCGGATGATCCGAAGAATCAAGCTCGCCTCGGCGAGATGGCTTCTCAATTCGGTTTGTCTACGATCCCCAACGATCCGAATCACTTCCAGATGGCAAATTGGAAACCGGGAGATCCCACGCCCTCTTCTACTGTCCCGTTCACCCAACCCAACGGGAGCGTCGTTGCGGGCACGACGTTAAATACTCCGGCTGGAGTTAACGTTGGACCTCCAAGCGCTGGTTCTATGGCGAAGGGTCTGGGTTCGAATATGGCGCAACAGGGTATGGGAACCCTCGCCAAAGCAATGGGAGGCGGCAATGCTCCGGCTCCTCAACAAATGCAGACGCCGAATCTGCAACCTCACGGGGCGCAAATGAGCCCTGAAATGATGCAGATGATGGCGCTGCAGCAACAGAGGCCTTATGGTTTATCGCTTGGAGGCGGTGGGCCATTCAGTGACACTCAAGGATATGGATACGCATAATGGGCGACCCCTCACCGCAATATAGCGACATGATGGCTGGGGTTTATCCAGACCCCACTCAATGGAGCAATCCGTATTCTAGCTTCAATCAGCCGGGGCAGATGCCTGGTTGGCCGACGGGTTATGTCGGCGTTCCCATGGACGCAACCGGGAAGCCTATTCAGAGCTATCAAGCTCCGCAACAGCCCGCTCCTGCCCAAGGCACGACGTTGAATTCGTCTCCAAATTTGCAGCAACAAATGATGCAGAATTTGGCGATGGCGCGGGGTCAAGGAACGGAACAGATGGGCGTGACGCCATACGGCTATTTTAGCCAAGCCGGTGGAGGGCAGGGCGTTCAAGGCAATGGCAGAGGGGTTCCTCAAGCTGGTGCGGTATTCGTTCCAACACCGATGCCTCAACAAACCACTCCATCTGCAAGTACGGGGGGCGTTCAACCAGCGTCGGCTGGAAGCAATTATCAAGCGGCGTTAACCGCGCTTGCAAATCCGAATCAGGTACAAACTCCGGGGGCTGCTTGGACGCCGATGCAGCAAGGAATGGGTTCGCAAGGTATTCTCAATAATTTCATCAATAATTGGCAGAAGGGTGGCATTGGGATGTCAGCGCAGCCTGGAATAGGCGGAGGATCAGCCGGAATTTCTACGGCGGCGAATAACCCGTTCTTTGCGAATATGGGAGCCAAACGCTAATGGCAATCGGTGATATGCTATTCGCTTTGATGGGCAGACCCAATCCGCGCGATCAGCTTGCGGAAGCGCTCGGGCATGCTCCTGGAATGACTGGGAGCCCGAATGCCGGGATTGTCCCCGGTCAAGGCGGCGGAGTGGGTTCGATTGGTTTGGCTGGTCGAGGGCCGAATGCTCCTCCGGATCAGAACCCGCAACAGGGCCAGCCCCAACAGGGGCAGCAAGGCGGACAACAGTCTCAACAGCCGCCGCAACCTCAGGCTTATACGACGCAGCCTGATCTTGCTCAGACGTATTTGCAATTGATGCAACGTGCGCAGGCGAATCAGCAGATCAATTCGGGGATGGGGTTGCTGGCGGCAGGATTGAGTCACAATCAACAAAATCGTGAGATTATGGTCAATTCGATGAGCCAGCTGAACAATGCGCAAGCAGCTAGCGGCATCGGCGGAGCGGGCGGCCTTGGGGATTTAGGCAAGCTTATTCAGACGCAACGTGAAATGGCGATGCAGAACTATATGCTGAATCATATCAAGGAAGGCGCTGCTTCACTTGGCATTACGCCGGATCAATATCTCACGGGTTATATGACGGGGAAGCTTGGCGACATCGAATCAAACATTATCCAACAACAGCACCTTGAGGCTTCGCCGAAATACAAGGCTGATATCGCTGAAGCGCAGGCTAGGACGGCGCTTTCTCAGGGTCAAGCCGGAGCCATCCCATCAACGATTGCGAAGACTCAGGCAGATACCGCTGAGGCGCAGGCTCGCACTGGAGCGATTCCGGCTGACGTCGCCCTCAAACAGCAACAGGCTGCAGAGGCAGCGGCGCGGGCTTCTGCCGTTCCGTCCACTATCGCGAAGACTCAAGCTGAAGCGGCAGCGATCCCAACTCATACCGCTCTTGAACAGGCTCAAGCTGGCGCGATTCCAGCTGATATCGTCCTCAAGCAGGCTGAGGCTAAAAAGAATTTGGCCGAAGCATCGGGGCCGACCGATGCCCTGCGAAATTACAATTTTGCGGTGCAGCAATTCCAAGCTGACCCGAATAATGCCGGGAAGACTCCTCCTACATTCGATCAATGGAATGCCCAGCAATCAGGAATGAAGGAAGCTGCGACGCAACAAGCTCTATTGAGCACTCAGCAGAAGATGTCGGCTCAGGCTGCGATGCCGGATGCAATCAAGAAGGTGGCTGAGTATCAGAAGCTGGCTGACGATATATTGAATGACCCAATGCTGAGCACTTTGACGGGTCCTGTAGGGGGCAGCCTATTCAAAGCGATCGCAGATCGTGGTGGACCGGGATCTGCATTGCAGGCCAAGATTGACCAGCTTAGAGGCGCATCAGGTGTTTCGGCAGTTGACGCGTTGAAGGGCGGTGTTGGACGCATTCTGGGGGTTGAGTTTAATGAATCTGACAAGGCTCAGAGTCGACTCAGCGATCAGCACCTACAGGTAGAGGACTTTAAAGAAGCTGTTCGGGATTATCGAGATAGCTTGAGCATGGATCTTGCCAATGTTACCCAGAAATCTGGAATGGCGGTTCCCCAATACCTGCAGCAATGGGTATCAGACCCAACTACTGGCAAAGTCCCAGGCATTGAATTACGGAAAGTTCCTCCATCCGCTATTGAACATCTTAAAGCTAATCCGCAATTGCGCGATCAATTTGATAGCAAGTATGGCAAAGGTATGTCGGGATGGGTGTTGAGGTAATAACATGGCTAATGAATTCGATCAGTTCGACAAACCCCCCGACCCGAATGTATTCGACCAATTCAGCCATTCGGATGGGACTGGTCGTCCTAATCCTGATATATTGCAGCCTCGAACTTTGGCTCAGGTCGGTCAAGATATCCCCGCTGCGTTGCGGACTTTCAACGCTGGAATGACGCACGGGCTTTGGGATCCAACTGTCGGAGCTGTCAAATCTTTATTCGGCGGCGGCCTTGGCGCGAGAATTCAAGCTGAGCAGGAAGCCACGCAGAGAGCACGGGCTCAAGTTGGCCCGATTCCTGAAACCATTGGTTCCTTCTATGATCCGGTAAACCGTATATTCGGTGGCGTTGAGAATTATGCTTCTAAGATTGCTAATCCTATTCTTCGATGGGGCGCTCGTGCAATTGGCCAAGGAACTGCTGGCGCGGCGTATTCGGGGACTAAGGCGGTGGCAGAAGGCCAGCCAGTTATGCCAGCAATGACGTGGGGAGCAACGACTGGTGCTCTTGCGTCTCCCATCGCTGCGATGGGGAATGTAACTAGCAGACCCGGAGCACCGACCACCGCTGAATTTCAACAGAAATTGGAAGATGCTCGCCAAACCGCTTTAAGTACTGGTTATTCAACTGCGGATGCCAGAGCAGCATCTTATGGGGCGAATTTAGACGCTAAGCATGATCAATACATGGGCGCAACCGATGCCAACTCCGTTGGTACAGTTCATAACAATTTTCAAAAATGGGCCAACAATCCTGACGAGCCACATTCGGTTAGTCAACTTATGGATTGGCGCGATAAAGCTAATTCAGTGGGGGCGACTCAGTTAGTTGATAGAATAAATGATATGTTCGAGAATGGTACCCCGATGGGAGGCGTTGAAGGATCGGGGCAACGAATTTCGAATGCAGTTACATCGGCGGATAAGAACTGGCAGATATCATCTGGTTTAGAGAAGCCAGTTGATACAACAGTGGGGGGAATCAAGACTACCCGCCCGATGAGCTACAATGAGGCATCTGATTTGACAGGGCAGGACACATATCTGGGTAGTTTAGCCCAGAACACATCGGATCACGCTTGGCGTGTTGCGCACGGGCTCGGTGAACCTCTCGCAGCCGGATTAGCGTTCCATGGTGCGGTTCCTGAAGCGCTTGCGACGGTGGGGTTGTCGACGATCGCTGCACCCGCATTGAAAGGCGTCGCGCAATCAACCGCGAATCGACAGGTTGGTAATCTCAGGAATGCATGGGCGAGTGGAATTCAGGGGCCTACTTCCGTAGCGACTAATTCGGATTGGATTAAGGCGCTATATTCGCTATCGTTGGGTGGTCAATAAATGAAGCATAGAAATAGTAGCCACAGAACATACATGATTAAGAAAATCATGCCGATGCCGTTAATCTCATTCATGGCTCACCTCACGCGCCATTTTAACACACGGCGCGTCGTCTGTCAAGATATCTTTCTAGTGGAAGAAGTACAATGATTGACCGCGATACGTTCTTCAACACTGTTCGGGCTTCCTTATTCGGCGGCTCATTGACACAGAGTCAAGTTGACGGGATGAATTACCTCCTTGATATCTGGGAAGAATTCTTCGAGGAGGCTAATCCTCGCGACGGGAATAACTGGCTTTCTTATTGTATGGCTACTGTTTATCACGAAACAGGCCGGAAGATGGTTCCGGTGCCTGAAAATGGCGGAAAACCATACGGGAACCCGCCTGCTAGTTATTGGAATAAGACTGGACCCTACAACCAAGTGTATTATGGAAGGGGTCATGTTCAGCTGACGTGGGATTCAAATTACAAGAAAGGTCAGGATCAATTAAAGAAAAATTACAATCTTAATGTTCCAATCTATCAGAAAGCTGACCTCATGCTGGATGATAGGCCATCGGCGCTTATTTTATATGACGGATGCACGATCGGCTGGTTCACCGGTGTCGGTCTTCCTAAGTACTTTAATTCGACCACCGAAGACCCAGTGAACGCTCGTCGAGTGGTAAATGGGACCGACCAAGCACAGACGATAGCCGGTTATTACTGGAAATTCAAGCCAGCTATTGTTACAGCCCCAGAACCTGCGCCGACACCGCCAGATTCGCAGAACATCAGTTTAACCGTTCCTGATGGGATACAAGTAACGGTGAATGGGGTCGTGGTCTGGCCACAAGGAGACTGAGATGAGTTACACGATAACTGACTTCACCAATCAAGCCGTGCTCAGCGCGAAAATCTTTTACGCAGATCCAAACCGCGTAACGGAGCTGAACGCTATCATTTCGGCGCTGAATCCGGATCCAACAACGCACGACACGACGATTGAGACGGCTCCAGCTGGCGTTCAGCCGGGGAACGTTCTCAACACCCCATTCGCTGGCGAAGTGATTCGGCTAGTCAATCGAGGGAAGGCAGGGAACCTGACCAACGCTGCGATGGCGACGGCATTGAGTCAGGAAATCGCCGCAGTTCTCCCGCCGGTGAATACTGGCCCGCCAGTTGCAAGCGGAACCGGAACGGTGGGTTCCACATTGAACGTGACGACCGGAGCTTGGAGCAACTTCCCCGCCTCGTATACTTATCAGTGGCTTCGAGGCGCAGCGACTATTGCTGGAGCAACTGCCTCGTCGTATGTTCTCGTCGCAGCCGACAGTGGCAATTCGGTTAGTTGCCGCGTCACGGCGACGAATCCCACCGGTTCTGCTTCCACAACGTCGAATGCCATTGCTATTGCATGAGCGATGAACTAACTAAATCGCTTCCTCCGATCCCCAAGATCCTGGATTATCCAGTGACCGTGGGGATCGCTCTCGATATATTGTTTATTACGTTTTTGCTTGTGGTTGTTTACAAATTCGACAAGTCGCAGGGTATTTTAACGATCTCACTTCTTGTTATTCTAGCGTTCATAGGTTTGGCTATATTCTGCGTATTCTTTGCGGTTCCCGCTGACGAAATAACGTCGGCGGTAATAGGGGGTTTAGTAGCTGCATTCGGCGCGGTTATTGCACATTGGATCGGCAAGACAAACGGACACGACAAAGGAGAATGAAATGGAAATGAAGATAATTGCATTAGTACTGCTTGGGCCGCTCTCAGCGCTCTATGATCTTTGCACGAATCCGGCGGCTCCGCCTCAGATTTTCGTTGCTCAATATGAGGAATCATTCGGCCATCCTCCTGGGGCAAATATACCGACCCCAACTGCCATTAAGTTTCACAAACCGGTGAAACACGTTTACGTAAGTCACGGCTGACGACGCAATTTATTTATAAAGCTTTTCATATCTAATCCACGATGCACCAATGCGTGTTTTAGCTGAGTTACAAAAAACTCGGCTTTAGCCTGTTCCTTATTGCTAGGCCAACTATACCAGCTGGCAGGGAATAAGGGCGCTAGAGCTATTATTTCTCCGTTGGTGAGTTCCATTACTTCCTGCCTGAATCGATACATCGGCATTGACACAAGCATTCCAACTTGTTGCGCTGGCGTCGTTGCATACATAGTTTACTCCTGTGCACGGGGGCATGGAATGTCAGGTACGCCAGGCGCGGGGGCAGGGGCAGGGGCGTGCACTCATCGCTGCACCTGCGATACCGTGGGGCCAGCCGGGGGCGCAGCCGCCTGCGCCTCAGCCCGCGTGGCGGTAATCTTTTCTTGCAGCCATTCAGAATAATATCGTTCACCGAACTTTTCTTCGCCAAGTTCCTCGTATTCTTGGTGGACATATTTATATGCTGAATGGCCGTCCAATAATCGAGTAAGCGAGCTTCGATGTATGTTTGCTATTTTATACAGAATCCAATCCTCAACTCCTATTTTCGACGCGTAATATAACCCGCAGCGTTCTTCATGAGTAAGCTTTGGGGCGAATTTGCCCTTCCCGCCGACCGATTTTCTACCTGTTTGCTTATATGCTCTTTTCTTGGTCATGCTGGCTTCGCCTGTTTCAAGTGTTTCATGATAGCTTGGAAGATGCTTTCTTTTCTCTGAAGTGCTCCAATAACTCTTTTATCCATTGACGTTCCGCAGAGGTCAATGTAGGTGACGGCGTTATGTTGGCCGCGTCGGTGATTGCGGTCCTCAACTTGGGATCGGTCATCAAGCGAATAGCTATTTTCAAAAAAGATGGTGGTAAAGCAGCGATCCACAGTTCCTCCCCCTCCCAATAACGTATGTCCATACTTTCCTGCCCGTTCTTGGACAAGAATGACACGTACAGACGGATCGTCGTTGAATCGTCGCTTTTCATTCTCGATTTCATCTGGTTCCATTCCTCCTCTGATCCATGCAGGGTTGTAGTCATTGAGCGCCTCCTTTAGAACATGGAATGTATACTTGTGGGTGTAAACTATGATGGCCTTCCCTTGAATTTCATCGTCTAGTAAATTCAGCAGGAGTCTGAGCCGAGGATTATTCTGCGGTTCACAAATCACATGAACTCTACTATCGTCATCTGTATCGATGATGAACCCGCATTGAATCTGGGCCAGCTTCTCGTACTTCGAGATCGCGGCGTCAACGGTGACGTATTTGTCTTCATTCAGCCACAGAACGAAGCTGCGTTCCATGCTCTGATATTGTCGGCGCTGTTCCCAAGTTAACTCGTATTCACGGGTCGTGTAGTTCTTTTCGGGAAGAGTGGGGAGCCAATCCTTCTTGGTCGCGCGAAACACATGCGGCTCGATTATTTTAGCCAACATGTCTTCGTTTTGAACACCTATCACTTGCTTATTCTTAAATCCACCCATCCGACAGAACATGCCACGAAACGCATAAAAGTTACGGCCCTCCATTTGCCCGATAGCTCGCATTTGTCCCCAGAGATCATGCGGGCCTTGAGAGGTTGGTTTTCCGGTAAGAATTCTGCGGATAACGGCATGACGTGATAACTCAATAGCTGCTTTAGTCTGCTGCGAGTTATGGGTTTTGATTTGGATTGATTCATCGAAGGCAACATAAGTTGGTTTACGGAGCATCCAATATGATAGGATTTCGCGAAGTGCTTCCGACCGGATAGCTTCATAATTAATAATGAGCACCGGAGGCCGGTTAAACCTACGGTCGAAAAAGGCGCTATTCGAAGAATCACCTGAGACGAAAATGTGGGGTTCCACGTCAATTCCATGTTTTTCGATCTCCTCCGCCCACCCCGATTTAAAACTATTCGGGCATACGACTACGAGACGCGTTACCCCATTAGAAACCATGCTCATAAACTCATGTAGAACGCATAGCGATTTGCCCAAACCCATTTCTAAGAAAAACCCGAATCCATGTTTATTTTTTGCGGCTTCTAAACATGCGATCTGTACAGGATCTAACTTATACGTCATTTTGGATTTCCGTTTTATCTAATATCATTATTCTCTTCCCTCTATCGCCATGGAACAGAGGATCATGGCCATATTCGCCACGTCGGCTGCTTCAAGAACTATCTCGATCATATTTCCCTCCGCGATCGCGCCATCAAGCTCCGTTACTTCCTCGCGGAGCTTGACCATATATTCGTTGACGCGACCATGTTCCCATTTTCCCTTGTGGGCATTCTTCCGGAGCTTGAATATCATCGCAGCGATGAAGCGACGAATCTCAGGCTCGTAAGAGTGCAATTGCGGGGGAATTCTGATGCTCAACGTCTTCCATCCGGGGTCCAAAGCCGTATATGATTTTGTACTGTCGTTCATTTCGCCTCCTCTCATGTTCCACGAGGAACCCTCTCTGGTTGGATTGCGGGAAGTAATTCATAAAGTTTAGGAACACATGAGTCGGATCATTCGCCTCGACGGAATCGGCGAATTGCTGCCAACTCCAAGTTGCCACGCGCCGAATGCGCTTAGTCACCGTTGTCATCTCAGCTGGAACGCCGATCTCATCCCATTCCATCTCGTTTTGATCGGGGTACCATTCGCCGGAATCATGTCCGTCGACGTTCCCCACTCTAATTGGATAGGTTCGGAAGCACAGATAGCCCTTTTTGTAACTTGTCACAGGGATTCGCGCGTCCGCCATCGCTTGAGCGAATGTGCACTCCCGACTTGTTACTTTCGGATAGAATTTCGGATCATTAATTCCAAGCGAGAATCCCTGAGATACTTCCATAAAATAAGGTGCATAAGCAGTATCCACGATCCTCTCATAATAAGGAAATAGACGTTTGCTAGTATTATTGTAAATAGCAGAAGGATCGCGGTGAATCTTCCTTGCCAGAGCGGCTCCGGTTCCGCTGCGGGTTCCGGCGACGGCGAATATGGTACTATTGGGATCACGTTCACTGTCGATATCCTTTTTCGAGAGAACAACAGCGTTGGTATGGATGAAGATATCGATGCCTGGAAATTTCCGATGTTCTTCCATCAGAATGTTGGCATCGATGATTGATCCCGCCGAGAAATATACGGGAACTGTCCAACCGCGCAGATGCAAGTGTACGGCGAAGGTTGGCAGTTGTTTCAGCACGATTTTTTCGTTCTGAAACCAGCTTGTGTGCCCCGAATTCGGTCCAGCGCTTGTGATGACGCCCGCCCACGGAATGATCTCATCTATGGAGCAATCCGCGAGCCACGAAGCAAGGAGACCCTTACCTTCGGAGCCATATTGTCCACCAGCTAGAATGTGGACGCCTGTCGGCGAGAATAAGTCGCTCATGTGGTCAACCTCGGACGAAGATTGTTAGCGATTGTGCGCATTTTCCGCTCCATATCATCAGGTTGCTGAGGAGGGAGCGTTATTCGCTGGACGACTAAAGTTGCATAACCTGCGATATCCTCCCAATGACCGATTGAGTCGGGATTCCCGGCCAGAATGCGCGCTATCTTGTGCACATTCATTTCGAGCGCCTCTTTCTGAATTGGGGATAGCTTTTCCCAATTCGGCGTTGCGTGCATTACATCTTTCAACTCTTGCGTGATGCGAGCTTGATCGGTGAAATCACCGTGTTCAAGTCCACGGAGATGCAATAGTTCGTTGATTCCTACCACTGATCCACTCCTTGATTGTTTCGGCATAGTTCATCCCGTCGGGTTGTCTGTATGCCTTAGTTATGAACGCTTCATGCGCCCAATCTCCAATGTACATTATCTCCTGTCGCCAGCCTATAATAACTGGGAAAGCACACCCACTCGCTTTGATAATTTCTAGCCCCTCCACATATTGACGCGGGGTTGGCGCAAATTTCAATCCGTCCGTAATCTTCGCCTCGACGAATAGAGTGAAGTGGTTCGGGGGCACGATGATAATGTCGAGAATGCCGACGGCGTATTGATCCTCAATTCGGCGAGCATACCAACCCAATTTCCGGCATTGCCGGACCAATTCGGTCTTCAATTCGGTTTCGTGATTCAATTAATCCTCACCGAATCGCGACCCTTGATCACTTCCAGCATATCCTCGAGCATTTCGCGGCTAAAATTGAGGCGAAATATCATATTCATGTCTTCATCATAACATTGGACATGTAGATTCTCGCAATGAGTACACTTGTACCATGTCGTCGAATCAGCATAGGGGACTTCTTCGTCCCATCTTTCGTCAACGATGAGTTTCATATGAACCCCTGCTTTTTTGCCCACCATTCCGGCACATGCATGAGAACATGGCCGTCTTCATCGCGCTCGCGAATTATCTCGCAGCGGGATTTTGGTGCCCAGCCTTCTTTGCCGGACATGAGATCAATCACAAGCCACGCTTTTTCAGTCGTGTGTTCGATTGTGCATTCGATCTCAATCATATCGTCACCGACTCGATATCCCATCGTGGCCCTCATTTTAACACACCGTGCACGCGCTGTCAAGATCTCTTTGCACCTATGGACTTAATAAACTCATCATAATGCCCTAACATTTTCATTCCCTTAAGCAATTCTTCGTCGCCAGCCAACTCGATTATTTCTTCATCGTTTGGTTTTCGTGTCTGGCCTCCTTCATATATCATGACAGAGCGACAATTAATGCATATTCCGACAGATCCGTCTGCTGGAGGTTCCGAGTAATCAGAATCAACCGCCGTCGCCCCATCCAATATTTCACCACAATATGGACAGACATATTCAGGCATACGATGTGACTCAACCATAAGATGCCTCCGCCCAGTTTGAACCTGTGCCCAATTCATATGGAATCGGAACGATGACACCCAATTCAGTCGGCACGTTCTCGATTATCTTCACTAGTTCGCTGGTGTCAAATCCCTTATGTCTCTGCCAGAGCAAAGAATCATGAATAGTCATCAACACCTGAACCTCTGGGTGCGCCTCCTCATATTCACAGGCGCGGAGGAGGGTCATCTTCATCAAGTCGCCGCCGGAATTCTGTATAATTCGGCTGACGGCTCGATAGGCGAATTCAGCCTTATCAAGATGTGCCACTCTACCTATAATAGAGCAGACATAGCCTGTATCGCTGAATATCTTAGTCGCATCCCGTTGAAATTTTCTAATCCTTGGGAACTGTTCGTCCAGGAATTTGGAATGATAAGTGAGAGCCGTATCGTAATCCCAACCCATGTGACCAGAAAGTGCTTTCGCGCTCATCCCAGTCAAGATTCCCATCCCCATCCTTTTGGCTGTGTCTCGGTCCAATTTAAGACCAGCGGAAGTGAGGTCATGGAGGTCCATAGTTCCGGTGCGGTATCCCTCCAATAATCGCTGATCTTCTGAGAAATGTGCGAACAATCGAGGTTCTTGCTGTTTTGCGTCCCCTTCCTGAAGCTCGAAACCGTCATCAGCAATAACGAGTCGTCGGACAATCTTCCCGATTTCTTTATCTCTCTTTGGAAACGCCTGAAGATTCGGCTCAGAACAGCTAAATCGCGCCCCGATAACCCCGAAGTCGTCAGATTTAGATTGATTGAGTGTAGGATGGACTCGTCCATTGATGTTTTTGGTGTCGATGAGCGGGGCGATGAATGAGTCACGGGCTTTCCTCAGCTTTCTGATAGCGATTATTCGCTCACCAATTTCATTCGTCCGAAGCCAGCCTTCAGTGAAAGAAATGGCCCCAGTCTTAGTACGTGAGAATTGTTCGTTCCTAAGGCCATTTGCACGGTACAAGGTTTCGACATTTTTCGGCGAAGAGACGTTGAATCCTGGGGGGAAGAGGCTGCTGGCTGCGTCGATTTTTTGTTGGATGATTCCGGCTGGTCCACTTAACTCCCTCCCGTATTCGGCATCGACTTTCAATCCCCGTGCATGAATGCGCGCGACACGATGAATAAGCTTGCATTCCAACTCGTGAACTCGACGCAGGTTGAAGTTCTTGCGCGGGACTAACGCATCCAATAACGGTTGCTGTGCTTGCCACAATTCTAAAGTAGAGATGCCATCGCCCGTAGCATAATCGATAACAACTGGATCATCGCCATTAAGCTTGTGAAAGTGAGCCATTGATTTGCGATCCGGCAAACCGCCATATTTCTCCGAGATTTTCCGATACACAGCATCGCCAAGCTTAGCAGTGATATTATACCGTTTGCAACAATCATCGAGGCCATAACCCCTTGTTGTATCATTGATCAATGCCTCATTTATCATTGTGTCTTCGAGCGGGTATCCCAAGGTGACCCCGACCTTCCCCGCCATCCGCAGATCGAAACCCAAATTGTGCCCGATGGTTCGGAAGCCCCTCCTCTCCCTATCTTTAAGCAGTAAACCCAATACTCTATGGAACTCCCCTGGATCAAGTATATTTCCTCCACCAGTGTGGGAAACGGGGACATATACGCTTGCTTCTGAGTCTGTGAACACCCATCCCACAATAGAATCACGAATCTCAACTCCAGTTGTTTCGGTGTCGAATGCCATAAGGGGGGAGAACTGGACGATTTTGAGTGCGCGCTCGATATCAATGCCCTGAAACATGAGAACCTCTAAGAAGGGAGGTGGGGAAGGTCCAACCAGAAAGTCCCTTCCCCACCCTCTCGCAACTAACCGGGGGTTTACCCTTGATGGGGACTGTCAGTTGCCAGGTTCAAAACTTAGTGTTCTCATCGCGGACTGCATTTGAGCGGGGACGTCCACCGTTGGGATACGTAGGGTTTTCTGCGTCCTGTCTCTCGTCGCTAGCGCGGAACGCGATGTCCTTGTACTGTTCGAACATCGATCGCGCAATTTCGCCGTCGCTCTCGTCCGGGAAGCCAGCGGACTTGTAGCTGTAGTTAAAGTAGGTAACGTTGTCCGGTCCTTTGTCAACCACCGAGCCGATCGAATACAGCTGATAGAAGTGGTCAACAGGCTTCGCGTCGATCAGCGAAAGGAGATTCTTGCACGTCTTCACCGATCCTCGTGTATTGAGGATGATTGACGGCCCGAGGTCCATTCGTTGCGGGAAAAGCCACAGCATCTCATAAGTAAGAGCAGCGGCGGGAGGCGATTGCGGGTCGTCGTCGCGGCTGGAACCGAATTCGGCCAGTCCTGATTCGGCAACCGTTGGAGCGAGCTTCCAAACGTATTCCTTCATGTTGCCTTTGAATTTCACCCGAAATTCGCCCTCTGGCGGGTCCCAATGGATCGCGTCCCTCGACCGCGCCAGAATGCCCCGCTCGTCGCCCCTCGGAGCCCAGAGCACGTGGGTCTTCCGCATTACGATCGGGATGCCCAGCAATTCGGCACCGAGCGATTCGTTGAGGATCGAATGCCAAAATTCACCTGGCTTCGCGCCCTCGAATTCCTCGATTTCGGTCGAGACCTTCTGCAGGAGCTTGATGCGCGGGATGATAAGATCGGTTCGGTCGATGTTGCCGATCCGATTTTCTTTGGCCTTGCCCCGAAGATAATCGGGGAGTGCATGGTTGCCTGTCTGTGCGATTTCGTTTGTCATTTTACACCTTTGTGATTGAAGTGTAGGGCTTGAGGCTGACGTTGAACAGAGAACCAGGCATTTCCCGGCCATGGTCCGTTGTTTCCGATTTTGCGAATGATGCGAGCGTTTGAGCGTTGACTGTCTCGATGATTAACGCGCCATTCCCGCCGTCACGAAGCCAATCGAATGCCTCAGGCTTCTTGCCGTCGAGGATTGAACATCCCCACTTATACGACACGGTTACGCGCCCGATGTCTTCGATCGTCATCGTTTTGATGAATTTGGCCTTGAAGGCGTCGGGTATATCCACATAAGACATGTGGTCTTCGAGATCGTCGAGGGCTACTCGAACTTTCTTGATCGCCTCGTTGACTTCTCGAAGCTTGACGAAGTGGCGGACCAATTCAATATGGTCGCCTTCTTCGATGGTGTTGACTGTATCCAGCCTGACCGCATAGGAAGCTTCTTTCAATACTTCCAACGCAGCGGATAGCGCTAACAATGTGTGCGTTTGCATCTTGACCTCATGTTCCAGACACTCCATCGCGTCCGTGCGCCCATTTTAACACGCCGCGCGCGTCCTGTCAAGATGTCTTTGTGCCTGTGCACGTTCAAAAGAGCGCTCCGCCCCGAGGCACAAAGGGCGGAGCGCCTATCTAGCGCCCGTAAATGGGGAGAACAAGCGCCAGATTACTTGCGGCTGTGTTTATACTTGCCGCCGTGTTTCGCTTCGTTACGCTTTTCGCTGAGCATAATGGCGACGGCCTGCTTCTGGCTCTTAACCACCGGCCCTTTCTTCGAGCCGGAATGAAGCTTGCCTTTACCCCATTTGTGCATCACTTCGGACGAGGGCATTTCAGCCTCCGTGAAGAGTGGGCTTCCCGGTGCCGTCGTCCTTGACAGGCGTCGATACGCCCTTGACCTGCTTTTGCTTTTCGGGCGGCGTATCCAAGGTATCGCCGATCGGAAGCACGCCCTTGTGAAGCACGGGCTTCTGGTCGTCGGGGCGATCGTCGTGTTCACGCATCCATTCGCTGACGCCCATCGTTTCGATCTCAGCGGATCGTTGACGTTGTTCATCGATGATTGGAGGCGCGTCTTTCATCCTCGCCTGTCGATCGGCTCGAGCCTTATCCCGCGCGCTTTCATCGCTGGTGGAAGAAGGAGAAGCGGGCGGCTCATTTTTGGATTGAGTCGCCGGTGTCGCCGAATGTGTGTCCTTAGGAGCTGTTGCCATACTATTCGTCCTTTTCCTGTGACTCCTCAATTTCCTCTTGAAGAGTCTCCTGCATCGACTCAAGGTCATTAACAATGTCCTCAAGTTCGATTCCCTTTGCCTTGGCTTTTTCCACCAAGGTTATGAGTTCCTTCATAAAGTCCATTTCTGCCTCCCTGGAGAATGGGGCGGGATTCTACACCCGCCCCATCGGGCTCATTCCAAGTGCTGGTTCAGAATTTGCCCTCTGCCGTCGAATCGCCCGCGCTCTCGCGCTTCTCAGCGGCGGCTTTCACCGCACCCGAGAGGGCAACCTTCGGCATTTCGATGTCGACGTCATCGCCGTCGAGATCCTTCAGCTTCCCGTCCTTGCGGGCGATCGTCGCCAGCATGTTGCGAAGCGTCATCACAGCGCGACCCTGCGAACCAAGGCGCTTCTCGACGAGCACCTGCTCCCGATAATGATCGATCTTGTCCCCCGGAAGGCTGTTCTCGCGGCAAAGGGCAAAGAAATTCTCGTACGAGAAGCCGTCCTTGGTCTTGCACTGTTCCTCGATGAACTGGCGCAGGACGTCGTTCTTCGTCTTCCAGCCAGCCGGAACGATCGACTTGCGAACCGGCTTCTCAGTGGCTTCGGTGTTTGCGTCACTCATTTCAACAACTCCTGTTTTAGGCTACTCTAGCCTGACGCGACCATCATACCACGCCGACGCCTGCCCGTCAAGATACCTTTGTACCCTAGAACTTATAAGCGCGCATTCCTTTCCACTGAACCGGCTTTTGGCCCACGTTCTCGTTGTTGCCGTAATCCCCTGGCCCAAATTCAAATTGGGCTTCGAGTGGAATGCCGATTGCATGCTCGAACTTCTCAGTGAGCGTAGCAATGTTCCAGCGAAATCGCAATTTGGTCATATTGCCGGCTTTCACCCGCTCAATCATATCCAGCTTCTTGAATTCATCCAGAACCCAAGCGCTGCGCACGGATTCGTTCATTTGTTTAATCAATTCAGTGACGTTCTTATGAAATTCATCAGGAGTGAACGGCGTAGAAATATCCATGTCGGGAAAGAGTTTGCCTGATTCGATTATAGCTTTGGCGATTTTGCGCGGGCCGCTAATGTTGTGCAGCATAATATCAGGGTCCCGCGAAGAAGACCACCGAATGTCCTCGATTTCATGGCGATTCAGCTGCATTTGCGAGAACATCTGCATGTAATGAGCTTTTACCTCGGGGCGTTTAAGGAATTCCCCAAATTCGTCAAAAAAAGGCTTTTGTCTGAGAGTCCATTCGTTAAATTCCATCTGTGACAAGCCCATGAATTCGGGCGTGTAGGCTTTGGTATAGAACAAGGCTCGATCGATAGTGTTTTCGCCGCCCAATCTAACGTTAACGTTGTTTGAGGCGAACATTAGTCGAGCGAAAATGTTATAATCACGAGCGTCAACTCCTTTAAGCTCGCCATGAGTTCGTGTATTTCGAATCAACAGCTTGATCTCTTCAACTGCGGTGCCGGTCTTAAATCGCACTTCGTCGGCAAATACGAACATGCGCCCAATAAATGGTGCAACGGAGAAACGCTCCCCGATGATCTTCCCATTTACCATTCCGTGCAAGCTGCCGAATATCGCGTTGCAAAAGACGTTTCCAATAAAGGATTTGCCAACCCCTTGCCCGCCAACCACCGCCCACGCGATTTGCTGCTTTTCGCCAGGAAATTGTATCGTCCAAGCTATCCATTCTTTTATCCATTGGGCCTGCTCCTTCCTGTCGCAGGTTAACCACGCCAGAACTCGATTGAGCTTCGCCTCACACTCATCAAGCAGCATGCAATCAATAACCATCGGCGGCTTATAGTCCCATCCTCTCCATGTGTTATATACCAGATGCGAATCTGACCCCTCAAATTCGTCGCCAACGAAGCCTTTAGATCGCGAGATTCGGAAAATTTCGCCGGGAGGCTTGACAGGATAAAGATCCGCCTCACCTACTTCAACCCGCATCTTGCTCATTTCGAACGATTTGAAGGCCTCCTTCGGCTTGCCGCCAATCATAATCGAATCGGGCTTATGTCGTCGATACAGATCTTCTGCCGAATGCTCATACTTTTCCACCGAAGCCTTGAAGCGATCGCGGTCGATGTAACGACCATCGGCCTGATTATAGACATAACGATCGACCAGTTTCATCAATATGCTGGTGTCGGTGCCTGGAACACAGACCGCGCGAAGCGCGATCATTGCTTCTTCGCCTAGAACTTCCTTCAGCGAAGTCCAGCCAGGTATCTTGGCATCTGGATTACGACTTAATTTTTCGCGCGCGTCCTTGTATACACGCTTACGCATGTAAGACTCTTCATCGCCGGTGGCAACGCATATCAATTCGATGAGGGCTTCGGCAACTTGATCAGAATCGATCGGGCAGCGAACCTCCTGTGAGAGTTGTTCGCTGGAATTCATCGCGGCGCTCTCATCAACTATTCTGGCAAGCCACCCGTTGAATTTGAGGGCGGTGAGTTGTCGACTCCCCTCTGTCCATTGAGGTTTAATGATGTAGAGGATGGTTCCGAAAGCAATTGCTCTAAGGATCCAATCAAAATTGACAACTCTTGGAGTTGTGGTTGTAAGCTCCGACAAAGACTTAGCAACTCGGCCCTTGTCATTCCACCAGACTGACATATCAATTCGACCACTGTCACCGTACAATGAGCCCGGAACAACAGTTTGCCGTGCATTTGAGGCTTCGTCTGTCGTAGATCGAATTTCGGTGTAGAACCGCCCGTTTCCAATGCGGACAGCCTTTGGTTCAAATTTCTTGAACTCTTCGAAAGACCGCGCTTCCTCCTCCGGTAATTGAACCAGGAAGTGACAAGGTGCTCCGACACTATGGCGTCCAAAAGCAAGCCGGCAGTCAATCCCGACATGTTGCATCGCTTGGTGTATACATTTGTTGTATTCGGAATCATCGCTATCAATGTCGATATCGGTCCATCCTTGTTGGAGGTTGAAGCCGACATTGTCGAATCGGAAAGTTTCGACATCGAGCCAATCCTGCAAGTTAGTGTCAAGATACTTGCTCTTCGCCCAGTTATCATTGGACGGAATCTTACTGCTCGGGCGCAAGAACACAGCCCCAACTTTAACAACGTCCCTATTGATTTGTGCCGTAATTGCTCGTTGCGTATTTATAACTTCCCATTCGTCAGGGGACAGCAATGCAGGCATGTCTGTCATTTTGTGTCCTTTGGCCCTTGATGGGGCGGGCTCTATTGAACTCCGTCGAGTTCGGCCCGCCCCTTAGCTCTCAAGGACACGAAGAGCTTACGCTTTTACGGCGCAGGTCGCATTATAGCACAGGCCGCGCGGCGTGTCAAGTACCCCTTGTACTAGTGGATGCGTTCCCGAGAACCGCCATTCTTCATTGCATCCAAGATCATTTGCAGATCGACAGCGGTGAAGAACGTCATCAGGTGCTGAACCAAATCAACCGGTGCCCAATTCTGATCCATTGCCTCCTGAACAATATTTGCTGCCAATTCGGTGCGGCTCGCGTCCGGCTTCTTTGGCGTTCCGTACCTATTTGGCATCGATGTCTTCCAACTTAGCGTGGGCCGAATCCAGCACCACGGAATAGTCCATCCAGACCTTCGCAGTCTTGACGTCCTGCCAATTTGTAGCGATGTGTTCTGCTTTCTCGCCGCAGATAAACGAGAGCTTGCTGATTACCTCTTTCAGCCCGAATAAGTCTATGAATCCTTCGAGCGATTCAATGTCTATTTTATTCATCTCTGCGTTCATGTGCCTCATTCCTCATTCATGTGCTTGCGGGCGTTCTCGAGCCGAATTTGGCTCATCTTCCGAGCCACTTCGGTGGGCTCGAAATTCTTGTGTCGCATCCAGAAGTCCATCTTGCGTTGCGCGACACGGATTTCGCTGTTGGCTTGTCGCCTGCGCATCTTATCTGTTTCATGCGCGAAAATGTCGCAAAGTATCAGCCAATTCTCATAATGCCGCACGTAATATTTTCCAGCGTCGGCGGTGTTGAAATCGACAATGCCGTGGCTCTTACCGCCCGAATAGATGATGAATGGCATTTCGCACCCCTGGTTGCGGCGCGAGGTCGCGCCGTGCGCTCAGTATAGCACACGGCGCGGCTGCTGTCAAGATTCAGTTACGCGATCAGCTTCATAACGCCGCCGAGCATTTCAGGCAGAGCCAACGTCCCACCGTTGTCGCGGGCCTTCTTGGCCAGCATGTTCCTGGCCGTCATTCGGAGCCGCCCTTGCCAACCGTGGCTGGTTCGGTTATATTTTTCAAGGCTCACGTCATTCAGGCGGCAGATTTCATCGAGGAGTTCGATGTTCGTCCCACCGTCGTTCTTGAGCAGCGCATTGAGTTTGAGCGCCAGATCGTCGCCGCAAGTAGTCGGCGTTCCATTCTCGGCGTAGATTGCGCGATACTTGGATTTAACGACCGATTTGGGCTGAGGCTCTTCCTCCTTTTCGGCCTCTTCAGCGTTGTCCGCTGCCTCGTCGAATTGTTCGTTCCACTTGTCGAATTCGTTAGTGCCCTCTTCGAACGGACAATCCGCAGCGGTGAATCCGTCCTCGTAAGCTTTCATTCCATTGGTAGGAATTTTGTTGATGGTCGGCGGCGGATCTTCCTCGAATTCCTTTGCTACAAGATCGCCTGCGATTGGATCACCTTGAGGCGCGGCGAAATCAATGGGATCGATTCGTGCGCCGGTTTCTTTCATTCTCTCAGCCAACTCTTGCTGACGTTGAGCTTTACTTTTTCTAGCCATTTCGGCCTCCTGTTTTCGAACGCGTCCATTTTAACACGCGGGACGCGCCCTGTCAAGATTCCTTTGTGCCCGCGAGGTAGGAATCCACCATCGCAAGATGTTTGCACTTGCCATGGTTTACGTTCCCAGGACAATTGCACCATGTTCCGATGGTGGACTGAACTACCTCATATTCGGATGGGTCGCCGAATTTCGGCGTTTTGATGACGCGAAACACTCTTCCAGTGATTCGATCACCGCGAAAGTCGTCAACGACGCGGTTTCCCGCGTCGATGACTTCGTAGTGAGCAACTTGGTGCTTCACTGGCTCGCCTCGGTCTCAATAGTGACCAATAGCACCTTCACCGGTCCTTCCGGCATCACGTGCTTCTTGATGTATTGAGTATCGACGTAAGGCTGCTTGGGGTCCTCAAGTACTTCGCGGTACTTGTAGGTGTTCTTAGTCGCAGTTTCGAACTGCAGCTTGAATGTGATTTTCACTGGTTGGATCCCTTCGGCTGGTTGGGTAACATGTAACTTGCGTACCCGTCGTTGTCATAGATGCGAAGAATGGAGCCTTCGGCCACCAAACGCACCAGAGCTGGACTTGCCCCAGCTCTCTGGTATCCAGCGGCTTCGTACGCGTCCAGCAACTGCTTTCTCGTCGTCGCCCCCTTCTTGAGAGCTTCGATGATCGAGGTCGTTGCGGGTTGATCCCGCATGAGGCCCTTTCCCTTTCGCGGGTTCGTGGGATTCCCTCGGCGCTCTTTCGACTCTTTTGGGCCGATGCTCTCCTCCGTTGTGATGCTGAAATCGTCTACCTCGTTTTCGAGCACTCCCATTACCGTTGACAACTTGTCTGACGGGATTAGGAAACTAATGCGATATTGCTTCATGTCTCGGTGTCCTTTGTGTGGTAGTTGATGATCTCCTGTTTAAGTGCTTCCCAAGCAGGAGTGCCTCGGCGGGGTTTGACCCAGCTCATTACAGCGAGTTCTTCTTTGCGAACTCGCCTATCCGCCGCTTGCTGCAGGCGTTTCTGTGCGCGGAGCATTTCGGTGCATCCACAATGGCATATAATTCCATGATCAACCGCTCTTGTCACCATCACCGAGCAGTAGATCGGAATGTTCAATTCGTTGACGCCCTTGATCGGCGGCGTCGGTTCCCCCAGAAGCTCGGCTGTCGCCCAATTTCTGTCCCAGAAGTCTTGACTCATTTTCTCGTGCCTCGATTTTTAGCAGTAGTTCATGAAGCCCGAAGTATCGGGAATTTGTGTATTCGTCCCAACCTGTTGCCCACTTTCTTTTATTTTTGTACGCTTCGATGTCGTGCGCTATTTCACGCAACTTTCTGACTGCCCACGCTCGATTCATTTCAGTCAATCCTTGCCATGTCCCAAGAGCCATCCTTTTGAAAGATGGCAACGAATGCGTGGGGATAGAACACGATGATTTCATCCCTCATTCGAGCCGTCGCCAACGGATGTTGCGGCGGATCTCCTGGGTAGTAAAACACGTGGCCCAGCATCTTTGCTCTCGAGTTGGTTCGCGATGAATGCCAACCCCCTCCGTGCTTGTAGTTCTTGTCGATTTGCTTCCATGCTGGATCTGGATCGTCTTCATCCAGCCACATAGGAATGTAGCCTAAATCCACATTTGCATGGGCAAGTTTCCAGCTTGGTCTCTTAGTCATCGTCTTCCTCCTTAGGGTCTTCCTCCGGCTCTGCGTCCGGCAGGTTCACAATCTCCGGCGGCTTGTCGTCGCCATAGATTCGAATTCGCGTCGGCCACCCCTTTTCACCTTGGACTGTGACCGTGACGTTTTCGCACGATTCGTCGCGCTGAATTTCGATTTTAACTGCGTTGAAGATTGAGATGCTGTCGACTCGCATCGGGTTCACTAGTCTCTCCATGCTTTCTTGATTGTCCTGACGATGCCACTAATCAGACACATTGCTATTCCCCAACCTATCCAGAGAAATAGCAACACTAGCGCTAGCGTCAACGCCGAGGCCAACGCATCCGGGGAATGGTTCATTTGATCCCCTTCCAACGTTCGCTGCGGCGAATGGCGCTGGTTTCCACATAGAGCTTGCTAGCGATGTTCACGCGCACGAACTCGGCGAATTTGGCCGGTCCCTGCGAATACGCCACCAACACAGCCTTGGCGAATTCGGCCAGCTCTTTCTCGTGCTGGTCTTCGATCATTTCGTCGATTGTTTTCACGTGTGCCTCACACAAGAAGGGGCGCTTTCGCGCCCCTGTTTAGATTGCCTCTGCGCTGATAAGATAGGCGCTTGTCTGCGCCTCTTCGTCGGCGGCTGTAAAGTATTCGGTGAGCGGCACTTCGCCCTCCCAATTTCGCAGCACCGCTTGTAGAGCTTGAATGACCTGCTCATTTGTCATCGCGCTTGGTTTTCCGTCGCGATTGAGCAGGCGCAATCCTAGCTCAATTCTCACCTTGTGTGTCGCTTCTTGCATTGCCATCTCCGGTTGTTAGCCCATGGCTCGGGCCACGCCCACATCATAGCACGGGCGTGGCTCGCTGTCAATCCCTATTTACGCTGTGAAGTCATCAAGGGATTCAGGAAACCTAGCGAAGTATCGCAATGCATCGCCAACTGTTCTAAACGCCTTGTTATCTCGGAGCACTACCCAACCGAATTCTGGATCCTTCACGTAATAACCGTCACCTGCTTCCAATTGTATGTCCGGCTCCTCTTTTCTGATTGCATCGTAGCTTAATATCAGCACGGTCTTATGCTCGCCGTGTGAATCTCGGATGTAATACGTTCCTTCACCTGTGTCCGGTTGCGCTATATTTATCATCGGCATCTCAAGGACGCGTGACTTGGCGAGGGCCTCTTCGCGATTACGAATGACGTCCTCAACCGCGTCCACAAGCTCGGGCTGCGCGTAATGCTCGTACATTCTTGCGATGCCCATTATGCGCGATTGCTCCTTTACCTTTCCGTAATAATGATTCCCAATTCGGCACATCTTCGCCACCGTTTCTGGGTGGACGCCGAATGCCTTGGCTAGCACCGAATGGCTCACATTCTTGTGCCAGTGAGCAGCGAAGATGAAACATTGCTTGTGAAATGTCAACTTCGCCGCGAACGGATTGTAGTAGTTCATTTCAGTACCCCGATTCTCTGTCTATGTTGGCGTTCTGGTATTGCTCGTCCTGCAGACTTGCATAGGACTTAGCGTCTTCGACGGAGTTGAATTCGGCGAGGATTTCTTCGTCTGTCATGCATTCGATGATACAGGACGCGCCGAATGATTCGTTGTAGTGTTCCATCGCCCACGACTTGATATCGTCAACGAATGCTTGCTGTGCTTTGGTCATCGAATTGTGTACCTTCTTGGTTTGGTTCCGTTGATTTCATACCGGCGACCGAATAAACCATCACACGGCTTGCCGTCGGTTAGCTTGAGTTCGTACCAGTCCTTGATCTTGATCTTGTACTGACTCTGCACCCATTCTTGGCTACGCGCTGTTATCATCCATTGCGCACCGACCCTATAAATGGCGAAGCGCATGCTTGCGTTACACCACTTTTCGAATCTTGCCTGTTCAAGAGCCTTTTCGCGTGTCATTTTGGCCTCCTTAGCCTACGCTAACCCATTGCAGTCCGCTTTGGTGATCGTTTGTCATCATCAAAGCGCCTTCGTCACCGAATACGACCCAGAACGGGCCGGTTTTCGTCTGGTTCGAGCATGTTGTCGACCACGCGACAACGCACGATCTCTGCTCTTGGCACGGGGTCTTCTGGTGTTTCCTCGCGCCAAACTCGGTTCCCCACGAGCAGGGCGGCTTGCGCCGCCTCCTCGGTGTCGAATACATAGTCAACGTGATCTTGTGGGTCATCAAACATCTGGTTGTCCTGTGTCATTATTCTCGCTCCATGGTGTTGTGATGTTAAACCGGTCGAATAGCTCTTCTATCTCGCCATGGTCGCGATAAACCAGGGCGTGGAAGAGGATGTTTGTGTCCTCTTCTGTGGGGCATTCGGCTTGCGTCCAGAACAGCTTGCCTGCCTCGATGAATTCGTCTAAGGTCTCTTGGTCCATTTTTATCTCCTTGCGCCGAATATGTGCTCGGCCTGGTTTCCATGCTGAATTCTCATCTGGTTCGCTCCTTGCTGTGCGGGGCCGCCCCGCGCGACCAGTAAAACACGGGCGGGCCGCGCCGTCAAGATGTCTTTGTGGCAGAAATTAAAGAATAGGCTGGCCGCGCTTTGGGCCGCTCGGGCTGAATACCCTAACTAATCGGCGAATTTCGCCCTTAACTTTATAAATATGAACGAATAACGCGCCGTGCCGAATCATTTTTATAGCACAGCGAATTGCGTCCTCTGAAAGCCGATAATGAACGGGACGACCTTCAGCGCGCGAATCTACGACTTCGTAAGCCATGCCGAATTATAGCACGGCGGGCAGCCGGAGTCAATATATCTTTGCGCTTATCTAGGCCCAATGCATTCCTTAATTTTCCAGGTACTGTCCCTCCCTGTGTGTATATTTAATTTTGTTTAAAAGGGTGGAGGTTTTGTTACGCGGGACCGAAGGGGGTACTGCAAGATTTTATTGCACAATGTCTTCTATCTGTGGGGTGTAGCGGCGCGGGGGCGGGCGCTAAAAGTCGCTCTATTTTACCGCGCATTAAGCACGCACAACTTTGCGCAGTACGGAAAGCGCGGTGTTCTACTTATGACATTCGGCCGTGCTTCGAGGCGCTGAGCGTAAGGATAAAAACAGCGCAGTTCTACTTATGACATTCGGCCATGATTCGGTGCGTGAAGTAGAACACCGAGCAAAAAGAAAGCGACAAGTGCGTAACAAAGGCATAATTCGCCTTCCCGCAGGTTGCAGGTTAGTTGCGCTACACTACGCGCGGCGGTTGTTACACGCCGCGCGTGTGTTTACATGTCGTTGTAGATGGAAAGGGCAGCAAGTAGAACTGCCCAGAAGATCATCATTGTGATCATGGGAGCAAACGGGGCGGCTCTCGCCGCCCCGCCCTTTCTGCTAGCCGTTGTTCCACTTGGCCACGAAGGCCATCGCGGCCTCGTCGCCTTCGTCAGCGAGCGCTTGGACGCTCACTTCGCCATCCGGCGTCCGAAGCACGCCGGTCTTGCCGACGATGCCCCGCAGGACGATCGAACCCGACATCCGGAACCGGCCCTTCCAGCCGTGGCTTGTGGTTGACCAGCGCGAGTAGTCCACGCCGTTCGCGTCCAAGATCGCCACGAAGCGATCGAAGTCAAACTCGCCCTTGATGATTGTCTCCGCCTGCAACTCGCGTTGCAACCAGTCGCCGTTTCCGCGCCTGCTCGCCTTGTCGGTGAGGCCGGCGGCCTTGGCCCGTGCCCTGTACTCGTTCTTGAACTTGGGCTTGACCACCGTCTTGGGGGCGGGAGGCACGAGCACCGCAAGCTCGTAGCCTGTGACTTCGACCACGGTCTCCGGGGTCGTGTTGTCCACGAGGACTTCGGTCTCCGTGGCCGTGTTGTTGCGCTTTGCCATTTTACTACCTCTGGTTGTGCTCCCCGCTCCGCCCCGTGGCGGAGGGCGGGGAGCGCGCGGGGCGAGCCGCCCCGACACGCGCACTCTACCACAGCGCGCGCTCGCTGTCAAGCGGCGCTTCTGCAAGGCTGGCTTGCAAGCGCGCAAGCGGCGACGCAAGCCGCGTGGCACGGGGCTTGCTGGAGTTGCAACAACGCCGAGTTGTGTGCAGCGGCGAAGAAGAACCCCCCACGGCCAAGTTGTACAACCGGAAGTTGCAGCGGGTCCTCCGCGAGCTGCGAACAATGTAACATTTATACTGCTATCATTGACAGCGTATGCCCGCCCGTGGTACAATGCGCGTCTGCGCTCGAAGATATGCAAAATCCTGCGCGGTAAGCCCTCAATAGATGGCCCCGAAGTATTGGCTGACTAAAGAGAGTGGTGAGGCCAAATAGGGTGGTCCATCTGGGGCTTGCTAGGCTGGGCACTTGAACTGGGATCTGTTTCTCGCGAAGGAGGCAACTACATGATTCGGTCCGCTCTTCTCTCAGGTGTTTTCCTGGCCGCATTCGGCTCGGTGCCCGCGCACGCTGTCTTGGAGATTTCTGCCTCCATCGGCGGATCCACATTCACTTGTGTGGACAATTCGGCGTGTGACACTAATCCCACTGTCGGATCGTTGACCACCAATCCAGTCACTCTGGCAGGGATCGAATTCAGCGCGAGTAATTCGCTGTCTCTTTCGGGTCCTCTGGACGCATTGAGCTCGTCCTTTAACTTAATCCGGAATACATCGGCCAGCCCAGTTCTCATTCGGCTCGCTGTTGGCGACACGGATTATACATTCCCGGTTCTGGCGTTCCATACAGCGGGAAGCGGAACTTGGCAGGGCCCCGGCGGGAGTTCAGCCCAGCAGAATTGGTTCGTCGACCCAGCCAATTCACAGGGGGCGTCCACTCCGACCACAACTCCGGGGGTGCAAATAGACACCGATTCGTTTACCTCCCCCGGCGTCGGAGTTCTAGGCTTCGCCCACAATGGAGGCCCCCTATTCGCCTCTCCGACAGAATTCAGCATGACGGAGCAGAGCGTTTTGGTCCTTCTTCCGGGCGGGAGCATCGTGAACGCGGGCGAGACGATGATCGGCTCCGCCGTAGTTCCGGAGGCATCCACTTGGGCGATGCTCGGTATCGGCGCGGCATTCATGGCCTACGGCATTCGGCGACGGAATCGTGACCACCGATTTTCCATCTGATCTATCCCCGATTCCCACCCAACCGTGGGATGAAAGGCCTGATTCGCTGCCTCTGACCGTTGAAGAGGCGCGGACAGCGTTGTGGCTGGACGGTGGGAGTATTCCGAAAGCGGCTGCGCGGTTGAAGGTGGCGCCTAACCGCCTCAGGAACTATATTCGGTCCAGCCCGCGCTTGCTCGCCGAACAAAACGAAGCGCGAGAACAACTCGCCGATCGCGCCGAAGAAATAGTCTGCGAGGCGCTGAATGATCCCATTGATCCGGGTCGGCGCGACGGGATGGCGAAATTCCTTTTGTCGTCATATATTGGGCGTACAAGGGGCTATGGTTCAGGGCCGGGGAAAATCAGCATCAATTCGGGTGGCGGGAATATAATTGTCACATGGGGGGATGGAACCCCATTGAGCGACCCGGACAAGGACGAGAATACTATTGAAGGAACGGTGGTTCGGGAGGACCAAGATGCAGCATGAAGTGAGCGTCACCGCGGAAGCGAAGACTGTCATCGATCTGGAACAAGAATTGCAGGATGCCCGATTCGAAATCTCTAATCTTCGAGCGGTGGTCGCCGAAGAGCGCGGTCGACGCATTCAGATGGAGCATATGCTCGACGACTACCTGCGCCGGAACAAATACCAGATTCAGGCGGCGGCGCAACAGGCGCAACTGGCGCAATACCAGCAGATGGCGGCGAATGGTCAGATGAACGCGATGAACGCGTATCAGTATTCGCCGGCCAACGAGCAGGTGAACGATATTCGTCAGGGGCATTATGGGCATTGCACATGTGTTCCGGCGCGGTCGGACGCCATTGCTCCGCGTCGGTGGGGAGGCTTATTCGATCGGTAACGGGGATGAACGACGTTCCAACGCAGGACCAATTCGACGCCCCGAGGCGGATCGAAATCCCGTACGTCCCACGAGCGCATTTTCGGCCGCTTCATGCTTCTTCCAAACGATGGCAATTCGTCTGCGCTCATCGAAGGGCAGGCAAAACAGTTGCCGAGTATAACCATTTGCTTAGAGCCAGCCTTAGGAACCCGCGACGAGATCCTCCTCCGCGATATGCTTACGTCGGCCCCTCTTTTGATCAAACTAAGGATCTTGTCTGGGGATATGCCAAGCATTACGCTGAACCTCTTCCCGGAGTCAAGTTTTACGAAGGCGACCTCATGACGGTTCTTCCGAATGAGGCCAGCATTCGGCTATATGGAGGCGCGGCGGCTTACGAACGGATGCGCGGTGTCTATTTCGATGGAATCGTTCTTGACGAGTATCCGCTTCTTAATCCGGCGGTGTTCTCCACCGTGGTCCGGCCTTGTTTGGCTGACTATCGTGGGTTTGGTATTATCAGCGGCACCTCTAATGGCGACGATCATTTTCATGCGTTGAAACAAAAGAACGAGCATAATCCGAACTGGGATTTCCATATCATTCCAGTGACGGGCACCGATGCATTGTTGCCGGAGGAAGTCGCCGAAATGACGGCGGACATGTCCCCGGATGAATATGCTCGGGAGATGTTATGCTCATTCGATGCCCCGATTGAAGGGTCGTATTACGCCGAGACGCTGAACAAGTTGCAACATGAGGGTCGAATTGGGAAGGTGGCTTGGGATCTCAATACTCCGGTCATAACGGCATGGGATTTGGGCATCCACGACATGATGGTTGTCTGGTTCTATCAAGTCTGTGGAAGAGAAGTCCATGTCATTGATTATTTGCAAGGCTACGGACAGCCTCTATCATATTACACTCAAATCATCAACGGCAAGAAGCTGGGTCCGAACGGGTCAATTCGATATCAATATAAAGCGCATTGCCTTCCACATGACGTCGAGGCACGCGAGTTGGCGACAGGCCAATCACGACGACAGGTTCTATCCGATTTACTCGATGAGCCGATCATTGTTTCACCGCTTGCCTCTCCCGAGGATGGAATCGCGGCCGTTAGAGGTATCCTTGGTATCGCCTGGTTTAACGACGACACAACTAAAAAGGGTATTTCTGCTCTACGCGCCTATAAGCGATCGAAACTGGGGCGTCCAGTTCACGATTGGGCGTCTCATCCTGCTGACGGTTTTAGAACCCTTGCAACCAGTTTCCATTTGGTCAGCGGTTTCTATGGCACCAATGCCACGAAGGGACCGCTTCGACGCCGCATAAGAGGGACGATATGACATTCGGTGAACAAGCGGTTGGGCTTAGCTTCAATCCAAGCGGCAATGCACAAGTGGATGCGCTCAAGAAGGCGTTCGCGCAGATCATCGATATGTTGAATGATACTCGCGAGGAACTAAACGACGGTGAACAGAAGCGCCTCTATTCCATCGCCATCACCGAAGCGCAGGGGGCGCAGATGTGGGCCGTCAAAGCGGTGACGTGGAGAACGTAGATGGATCCTACAATGCCTCCATGGCTGCAGGCATTGTTGCAGCAGACTTATCCCGGCAAACAGGACATGACTCCGAGCCAGGTTCAAGGCGCTGTGAATGAGCCGGGGCCTTGGAATGGAGCCGGAGTTCCATACGGACCTCCTACGCGACCGGGATATCAGCATCCCAATGTATTCCCGCAGGTGAATCAGCCATCTTCGATCGGCGCACTTGCCGCAACTCACGCCGGAATGCCTCCCGGCCCCAATTCGGTGTTCCCGCAGGTGAATATGCCGCCAGCGGTTGAACAGATGCAGCGCTATCTCAATCTTGATCCGCGCAATTCTGGTGGGGCCAGTTCTCAGAGCGCAGTTCAACCCATTCCGAGCCCGCAACGAGCGAATCGGACGGCCAACAATCCTCCATTCGACACGTTCCAATACAATGTTCCAGGAACTCCGGGAGTATTGGCTGGTGGACAAGCAGGCGGGCAGAATCGATCGCCTATTTACACGGCACTCGATATGAGTAAACTTTTCGGCGGGGGTCCGATTGCCCCACCTGCTCCTTCAAGAGTGCCTATTTCGCCGCCCAATAGCCCTGCTAAAACTTCTTCTACCCCTTCTACTTATAGCAGGGTGGATCCGATGATGGGGCCGTTGCAGCGGGGTTCCGTCTGGCCAAATCGGATGGGTCCGTACATGAATCCTGATACAGCGGGATATGGCCCATGAGCTATTCGCCTGCAGGAGGCATGGAGCGCCTCTTCTACACATTCAAGGACACCGGTACGGCGACTATGTACGACCCGATGGATCCGGGTTCGTATGAGCAATTTATCCAGTCTCTCATCAATGATTGCAAGGATTATGAGAATTCGGTGCTCGCCAAGAATCGAGACACCGCGCAGAAATATTATTATGGGATGTTGCCTAGCATCGGGGCAGTTCCGCCAGAGACATCGGCGATCATAACCGATCCAAACGCCACATTCGACGACATCCTGAACCCCGAATACAACACTCAGACGCAGAATAAATCGACGTTTGTTTCGACGGACGTTCGAGACGCCATTTTAAACATCCTTCCGTCCCTGATCCGTATATTTGGGGCGTCGGAGAATGTTTGCAATGTCGTCCCGAGAACTCAGCAAGAAATCCAAATTGCTGATGAGGCGACGAAATATGTCAATTATGTGTTTTGGCAGGACAATCCGGGGTTCTTGATTATCTACGGCGCGTTTAAGGACGCGATGACGGTCAAGACGGGATTCGTCAAGTGGTGGACAGATGATAACCGGCAGTTAGCTTATAAGACATTCGTGAACTTGAATCAAATGCAGGTTCAACTTCTACTTCAGGAAGGACAGGATCAACAGGCGCGGGTATTTCAAGCATCGCAGCCTGATCCGCAGACAGGTATTTATGAGCAGGTGATATTTGAGTATGAGGTTTCGAAGCCGATTATCCGTGTCGCTGGAGTTCCGCCCGAGGAGATGAGACTTGATCGCTACGCGCGCACGTTAGGAAAAAGTCGCGTTATTGGCCACGAACGCATCGTCTACATTGACGAACTTGTGTCAATGGGCTACGACCGCGATCTCTGTGCCAACTATATTCAGACGCAGGATATCCACAACTTTACGATGGAGGCTCAACTCCGCAATGAAGGTCGCGGAATGTCGACCCGAATTGGCGATGGCGTGATGTATGGCGAATACTATATCTGGATCGACAAGGATAATACCGGTGCGCCCCAGCTTCGCTACATCTGCACGATGGGAGAAGATCACGCTATTGTTAACGATGAGCCTGCGAATCGCGCTAAATTCGCCTGTTTTGGTGTTGATCCTATTAGTCATACTATTGTCGGTGATTCCATAGCCGATCTCACCATTGACTTGCAGCGTATCAAGACCAACATGTTTCGCGGGGTGTTGGACTCTCTCGCCGAGTCAATCAACCCCAAGGTCGCCGTCAACGAGTTGATGACAAACATCGACGATGTGATGAACGACGACCTTGGGGCCATTATTCGGACACGCGGTGATCCCAATGCGGCAGTTGCTTATACTCAGACACCGTTCGTCGGTCAACAGGCTCTCCCGATCATCGAACTGCTCAACGAGGTATTGCAGCGGCGGACGGGCTTATCAGATGCTGCGAAGGGACTTGATCCTAAGGCTCTGCAATCCTCTACGATGATTGGCGTTGACGCTATTATTTCGGGGGCGCAAGAGCGCATCGAACTTATTGCCCGTGTCCTCGCCGAAACTGGCTGGAAGGATCTCTTTCAGGGAATTTACAATGAAGTTTGTGAGAACCCTAACCAAAAGAGAGTTCTCCGGATCAATGATAATTTTGTCCCGTTTGATACTTCTCTATTCGATGCTTCGATGGCGGTCGAAATCAACCCGACCCTTGGGAAAGGCACCGACGTCACGCGGATGATGGCGTTGCAGCAGGTGAAGGCGGATCAGACGCAGATAGTTAGTCAGATGGGTCTCAACAATCCCATCTGTGGCATCCAAGAGATGATGAATACCGTAACGGATATGCTTGGGTTGTTGAACATCAAGAATGTCCAGCGGTACTTCAAGATGCCTGATCCGCAGACTCTGCAGCAGATGATGTCGGCTCCGAAAGAGCCTGATCCGATGTCCGTTGCTGCTAAGGCACAATATGAGAAAGTCAAAGCCGATTCGGCCAAGGCAGTTGGTCAACAAAACCTTGATCAAGAGAAGGCTCAAGGTCAGGAGAGAATCCAAGAAGCTCAGTTGGCTCAGAAAACGACTTATGAGAACCAACGCATCGAGCTCGAACGCCAGAAGTTGGAGCAGACACACCAATATGAGATGGAGAAACTCCAGGTCGAGCGAGAAAAGAATATCGCGATGGCTAATAGACCAGTGAGC
>Ga0126371_10000208_pt1 | contig 44922 bp, 33 predicted proteins | sample PanSoiMetaPlot_4_FD_110145 | JGI IMG/M metagenome (GOLD analysis project Ga0126371, IMG submission 110145) | Tropical forest soil microbial communities from Panama - MetaG Plot_4 | ecosystem: Environmental > Terrestrial > Soil > Tropical forest > Bulk soil | place: Panama | collected 2016-02-17
CAGCATGAGATTAAAATCAAGATCTTCATAGGGTCTGCCACCGCCCATTCATCCCGCCTCCGGTTTCGACTTCGCCTTTCCACTAGCCGCAGACAGCAATTGCCGCAGCCGTTTGCCCACGATGATCTCTTCGCCCGGCTTCAGCGTCATGGAAACAATCTCAAGCTTGTTTGGCTGCGATCCTTTGGTGATTTTGCTGGGGATGTTTTTTCGAGATAGCACATCGCTTGGATTATCGTCCGTAAGGACTGCAATGCTTGGCGTTCCATCCAGAAGATCGCGAGCGCAGTCGGCAACGGTATAGTCCCATACAGGCTCGTTCCAGGAAACCGTGAGGGTCGGATATTGATTTGTTTCCGGCGTATAGATTTTAGTTTCAACTCCCGGAACGGTGCCAACCAAAGACGCGATGCGCTGCACTCGAGTGGACCATTCTTTGTTGAGAGCATTTAAATCCATGTGAAACCAGGCTTCCACTGCGGCAAGACAGCCGATGATTTCTTCCTTGCCAACCTTCATGGGACGGCACACGGCACCTTCCCACGGGCTGGTGTTGGCAAGGGCGGCATCGATCAGATCTTTGCGGCCAAGCAGCACTCCGCTGCACTGCGGACCGCAAAGACCCTTGCCGCCGCTCACGGTGTAAAGATCGCACCCCATCTTGGCAAAGAGCCGCAGCTTCTCTATCGGAGGGATACCGTCGGCGGCGTCCATGAGGATGGGTACGTTGTGACTCTTTGCAATCGCGATCTCTTTAGCGAGTTGCTCTGGAGACGAGGTGGTATAGATCATCGCGGTATTCGCGCTGATTGCATTCGGAAGCTGCTCGGCAGAATCGGCAAGGACGAGCTTGCCGCCAGCCAAACGAATCGCGCTGTCGAATGGGCTTCTTCCACCCACCATGACTACTTCGTGCTTGAGGCCTGTCGTGTCGGGAAGTTGCCAGACTTTGTCTGGGTCTGCTCCGGCGATACATCCTGCGGTTGCGGAAGCCATGGCGCCTGCCGCACCCGAGGTGATCATCCCTGATTCAGCGCCCGTGAGCGCCGCCAGGCGGCGTCCTACGGCAACCTGGAGTTCGAAGATATTGACGTAGTGTTGCGCTGCTGCTTCCTGAGCGGCTTTCACCTCGGGCAATTCGAGGGTCGCACTCAGGTAAGTCCAGGTCCCGCGGCCGTTGATGATTGGCTTGACGCCCAGCCGAGTGTAGACATTGTCGGTGGAATTTTTCGCTACCTCAGCCCAGCCTGATCCCATTGCCTGCTGAATACTGACCTGCGCAAGAAGGGGAAATGCCGCGACCCATTTTACAAATGTTCTGCGCTTCAGTTGGATGTCAGCCACGATTTCTCTTCTCTTCTCTCATTATTTTTGCTTTCTTACCGCAATAAACGAAATTTGCTCGGCCGCTTCATCATCCGTCTCACGATTCTGCTGTAGCACCGTTTGCACGGGATATTTCCCTTTGAAAAATTTTCCATACAGCGCGTTCATGCGATCTTCATCCTGCATCTGCCGAAGGTAGACCGTGCTGAAAACAACGTCGGAAAAATCCATGTCGGCTTCTTCGAGGCCATCGAGAAGGTTGCGCATCGACTGGCGAAGCTGCAAATCTAAGTCAGGCGTAACGATGCCCTGGCCCGGGATGAAGCCATCTTTCGCAGAGAGATAAAGCGTATCACCGTACAGCACGCCCGGACTGGCCGTGGGGCTGGGGGGCATATTTCTCGGCCGCACAGCTTTGCGCTTGCTCAGGTCTGCGCCGGCGATGCAACTGAAGACAATGTGGTTCCCTTTCGGAAGACCCATGACCTGGATGGTTCCGCGCCCAGGCGTATTGCCGAATTCAAAGTACGTCGCATAAATCTTGCCCATCGCATCGTACTTGCCTCCAACGCTCATATATGGATTCACCCACACCACATTTTTCGTGGTCATATGAGCAGCCTGCAGAACAGTGTTTACATTGTCGAGTGCCTGTTTCACTTCACCAGAAAAATCAGACGCCAACCTTCCGCTGCGTGGATCCGCTCCGCCTTGCGCTGACAGATACAAAACGTCTCCGGCCTGGATGGCAGGTGGGTCTGAATGCGGTTCTTTCGGCCATCCCTGCGGCCAGACAGCGTGGCGATGCGCTTTGTCCTGAACGGCGATGCAATTGATTTCGATACGGTCTCCGTCGGGAAGGGCGGCAACGGTCAGAACGGTGCGGGCAGGAGGATTGCTGCCAATTTCCTTCCAATAAACATCGTCCATGGCGGCGATGTCCGTTGTGGAAGTCAGATAGATATTCATCCACACGACATTGTCGAAGTCCATCCCCGCACCTTGAAGAATCGCTTGTACATTATGTAAAGCCTGGGCTACCTGCTCCGGAAATTCCTGTGGACGACTTCCATCGGACCTGCGGCTTCCCTGGCCGGATACATAGAGCGTTCCATTTGCCAGGACGCTAGGGCTGGCAGGCGCGCCATCCGACAGTGGCGCAGCTTGAGCCAAAACATGGATAAAAAGTGCGCCAAAGAGTAGGGCGCAGAAAGTCAAAGCAGGAAGCTGCCGGGCATTGATCATTTTCCGCTCCATGAGGAGTTCAGATATTGAGTCAGGCGTCCCTCTATTCGTCATCATCATCGGAGGAATCATCATTGGGTCTAGCGGATTGAGAGCCAATGCGGATCAGATAACTCACCAGATCATTCACTTCTGTGTCGCTCAGTCTTGATCGGTAATTATCCGGCATGAGTGAGCGAGAGCCGACGTCCACGGAAGTGAGCCGTGAGTTGGGAAAGTAATGAAAGGCTCCATCGAGGCTTTGAATCGTGATTGAAAAGTTGTCCTGTGCTCTGAGCGCGCCCGTAAACTTCTGCCCGGTGATGGTTGTGAGCGTGACAGCCCTCTTTTGCGCTGGCAGGGCCTTCTCCGGTTCCAGTATGACCTGACGAAGATGGCTCGCGTTGGTGTTTGCATCAGAATACGAAAGATCGGCGGCAATGAATCCGCCTTTGCCCTGCGCCATGTGGCACTCCGAGCATTGCGCCTTTCCAAAGAAGAGAGCTTCTCCATGCTCCGGATTTCCGGGAAGGGTAACTGTGCTGTTCTTGCCCTGCAATGTCCGAAGGTAGCTGACGAGCGCGAGTATCTGGTTCTGCCCAAGCTCACTGAATCCGGGCATGCCTGTCCCAGTGATTCCATTCTTAACGATGTCGATGAGGTTTTTGTCCGTCAGGCGCTGCACGTCAGACGCCGTTGCGATGTCCGGAGCGTGCTCACCGCCGCGGCCATCAGCCCCGTGACACACGGCGCAGTTTGAAGAGAATAAAGCCGAGCCCTGCGATTCTCCTGGAAGACTGGCGCTTGTCTTGTCTTGTGCCAACAAGGTTCCGGGCGTGCCTAGCGCCAGCAAAATACAGAGAGGGGCAATCACTTCACACCTATGCCACATTGAGACGATTTCTCCCTTATGGGACATGCCCCCTTCGTTTTCCAGCACCTTAGAAGAGGAACTTCAACGCAACTTGCATAATACGAGGATCATTGGCGCCGGTTACATAACCGAAACCGCCCTGGCCGGTATTGTTGACGAGCCCATTTGGATTCGTAAACTGCGCGTGATTGAAAACATTGAATGCTTCTGCACGAAACTGCAGCTTAGTGCCCTCGGTAATGTCAGTGCTCTTTAGCAGGGCCATATCAAAATTGTTGATGCCGGGACCGGAGAAGTATCGCCGCATTGCGTTGCCTACTTGCCCTATTGGTTCCGGGACGAAGTAGTCTGGGTTGAAATAGGGCAGCCCTTTTCGCGGGTTCCGATTTACATAAAGAGAGCTGCCATTGTTCGCGTAGCTCGGCACATCGACGTTTGCATTAAAGGCGCCCAGCAGTGAATTATCGTCATCCTCATTGAGAGTGACCGGCTCTCCCTTGGCAAACGTTGCTACGCCGGAAAGCTCCCAACCGGCGGTGAACCGCTTCACAATATTCCCTCCGCCGAAATGATCGAAGGGCAACTGAACGGTGTAGCTGGCAACCAGGTTATGAGGAACATCAAAGCTCGATAGTGCATAGGTTTGGGACGGATTCAACGGATTGGTCGCGTCAAAGGAGTCTGAACCGTTATCGAGCGACTTCTCAAAGGTATATCCAATGAGGAAGTTTACGTATTTTTCGTTGTGCTCCAGACTGATCTGCAACGAGTTGAAACTGGAACCGACTGCCGTCTTCATGTAAGGATTGCTGTTGAAGTTAATCCCGAAGGTCGGCCTCGTTCCTTCCACGGTCTGGCCGCTCGCCGTGGTATAAACCGTGTCTTCGCCATACGGGCCGCAAGTTGTCGTACCGGGCGCCACATTAGCGGGATTACTTAGTTGTAGACAGAGCGCCTGGTCGCCAGGATTCGATTCCTCAAACGTCAGCAACTGCCTTCCCACAGTGCCGACATAGCTGACGCCGAGCACGGTTGCCGTCCCTAATTGGCGCTGGATAGAGAGTTCCCATTCCTGAACATAGGGAACCTTGTTTTTGTAGTAGTAATAGTCAGACCCGCCGATTGGTGTGGCTGCTGCCCAGTTAAACGTTGTATCAGGATTCTTAGGCGATACATTAGTGGGTGGAAAGACGAAGGGAAACTTCTGTCCCGCCGGAGTTCCCGACGGCCGATCAACAAACGGGGTGGCCAGCTCAGTGGATGACACAGAGTAGTAGTTGCCGTAGGGAGCGTCCCCTACTTCGACAAAGCCAGTAGCGTCTTCAATAGAGCTATAGAAGATGCCGTAACCCGCGCGTACACTGAATTTTCCAGAGCCGCCCAGTACTTTGCTAAGAAGACCGTCGCTCACGTCCGGCGCCCAGGCAAAACCAATCCTAGGACCAAAGTTGGTGTACTTGGTGGGTCCGAGCGTGCGAGGAATTCCCGGATCCAGTGGAACAACCAGACCAAGGGGAGCACCCGGAAACGATAGCGATTGCTCCCCGGGAACGACCGTTTCCAGCTTGTTCTGGGTGTCGTACCAGGGAGTAGCGGCTTCCCAGCGGAGACCGTAGTTGAGGGTGAGATTGCGGGTCGCACGCCAGCTATCCTGACCATAGAATCCGTAATACTTACTCCGCGAATCGAGAAGCTGCTGGCTGGCCTGCACAAAGCTGTCCGGCGCCCCGATCAGGAAATCAGCAAAATCCAGGCCAGTCTCTGAACCATTAAAACCATAACACCCATCGTAGCAGTCGTAGTTACGCTCGTTGATCTGGTTGTAGTGGAGGTTAGTGCCAAACTGCAGCGTGTGCGTCCCAATGATCCTGGTGAAGTTATCGATGATCTGAAAGGTGTTGTTATATTGCCTCAGTGCGTCGGGCGGAACACCAAGGCTGAAGTTGTTGAACATGAGGTTCGCAACACCCTCGTATGCAGGGTTGATAGGGGAGATGCCGCCCGCGGGACCCCACGGGGTAACATACCCCTGCTCGGCAAGGGTGACACCCAAACCCTGGCCTGAAGTGGGTTGGCCGGTCAGGTTTACATCGCGGAGATATACGAGACGAACATCATTAACAGTCGATGAGCTAAACGTGGTCGTCAACCCTAAATTGACCATTTGTGTTTGACCGTGATTGGTTGCAGCAAAGCCCGGGACATTTACCTGGCTGTACGGATTCACGGTCTGGAACCGGTCAATGAAGTAGTAGCCAAACACCGCGCCAATCCGCGTAGGAATGTCTATTCGGCCACTCCCCTTATCGTCGCTCAACGTCCCGTTGTAGGCAGAGGTGGAGAAGTTAGGAGTATTGTTGATAACTCCATTGGCCGCAGGGAGAAACTTCAGCGAGTTCACCGCAACCGGCGACCACGCGTTCTGCGGAATGACTGCATTGGGAAAGACGCAAGTTCCGGGATCTGCGCAGCCTGGAGTGTAATAATTTTCCCCCTGCTGTACGGGATATCCCAATGTCTGCGAAAGAGTGTTGGCCCAGCCGGCGCCGACAACTGTACCAGTGAGCGAGGCCGCCTGGTCCGTCAGATCGCCTGTACGGTCGGAGTCTGAAGGCACGGGATAGCTCTGGGTCTGTCCCAAAATCTGCCGCGTTCCCTGGTAGTCGCCAAACCAGAAAATCTTGTTCCTCCGGATCGGTCCTCCGACCGTTCCGCCGAATTGGTTCTGGATAAAAACACCGCGCGTCGGAGCATAGTAGTTTCGGGCATCCAGAGCTGTGTTGCGAAGGAAGTCGAAGACTGTGCCGTGATACTGATTGGTTCCTGACTTGGTGACTACATTGATCTGGCCACCGCTGTAGTTTCCATACTCCGCATCGAAGTTGTTCGTGATGATACGGAACTGCGCGATGGAGTCGAGATTGGGGATCATGGCGGCACCGTTGTGGACGCCTTCTTCTGCATTTGCCCCATTCACCATGAATGCGTTGGAGGCGGTGCGGCCTCCATTAACGGATTGTTGACCGTTGTCCAGGTCTCCCGAGACCTGCGTCGCTCCCACCCCCGATGTGCTGCTGTCCTGGCTATGGGAATAAGGCGACACGCCTGGTTGCAACTTCAACAGGTCGATGTAAGAACGTCCATTCAACGGCACAGAAGTAATTTTCTGGCCGTCGATGACTACGCCCATCTGCGTGCTCTGTGTTTCCACCTGTAACGCGTCGCTCTTGACACTTACGGTGTTGGTGACAGCTCCAATTTCCATCTGAAGATCAATGCGAATGGCGGAGTTTGCATCGACCTTTACTCCAGTCTGCAAATAATCGCGAAAGCCGGGCTGTTTAACGCTTACGTCATAGATGCCGACATTAAGGATCGGAAAGTTGTAAAACCCTTTGGAGTCGGTCACGGCTGTCGTGGCCACATTTGTCGACTCATTCGTCGCGACGATGGTGAGTCCTGGCATGACCGCGCCGGTCGGATCGGTAACAACTCCAGAAATGGAACCCGTGATTGCGGCCCAAGCCGCCGTTATGCAGAAGAGGGTGATGGCGCATACGCTGAGTACAAATCGAAACCTTTTGCACGAAGTCACAGTACCGCCTCCTTGAGTGGAACGGGGATCGCGCTGATTAGTTTGGCATTGGTAACATCTTGCCTTCGATAGTTGCCGGAGTATGAATCATGGCCAAGCACAAAGTCAAGACAATATTGGCTTTGTGGCTCCAGCAGCGTTCGAGCGCGCGTGCAGTGTACCCGCGCCGGCGCGGTGGGTATGCCACTGTTTTCTTTCAGTTCTCCATCACATGCGGATCAAACAGCAGCGGAAAGAATCGCCCCTCTATCTTTTGTCCTTTCGAAACCACCGGCACGCCGGTCAGTAGCGGCTCGTCGCTTGCTGAACGCACTCCGTCGCGGAACACATTTACCAGCGTCGCCCGCCGCGGACGGTCAGAGCGGTTCTCATACGACCCATGCACCATCAACGGATGGTGGAACGAGCACTGTCCGCGCTTCAACTCGATCGGCACTGGCCGGAACGCCTGCTTCTGCTCCTCATCCAGCACCGTCATGATCTCGTTCATGTCGCCCGCAAGCCCTGTAATTGGCAACAGGTCCCATTTGTGGCTCCCAGGGACGTAGTACAAGCAGCCATTGTCGCGGGTACTGTCGTCGAGCGCCATCCAGCACGTCAAGTGCGCCATGGGCTGCGTCCGCGTCCAGTACGAGTAGTCCTGGTGCCATGCCACCACGCCGCCGTGATGCGCGGGCTTGCAGAAGAGCTGGTCGTGCCAGAACCGGACCGCCCCATCCAGCAGTTGCGACGCTGCTACCAAAAACGCCGGACTCCACAGCACATCGTGAAATGCTGGCCCGGTCCGCCAGGCACCCAGGGCGTGAAATAGGATCGTATCCGGGTCGCTGGACTCGTTCGAGTGATACTCGTGGAACAGCTGATGCGAGGGATGCGATGGCTCCATCAGCTTCGCCAGTTCGATGCAGAGCGCCTCAATCTGGCGGTCGTTGAGCATCTGCACTCCGGCCAGATATCCGTCGCGGTGAAACGCCTCCACTTTGTCCTGGCTGAGGCGATATTGCTGCCAGTCGTGTTTATGCGCGGGTAGCGAACCCAGCGCCCCGGTAGGTGTATGCAACTCCGAGAAATCCCGCATCATGAGACATCATCCATAAAATGTGGATCGGGCTTGAGCAAACCCTCGCTGCCTTTCTACATCACCACGGCCAGGACTGACAAAGCCATTACAGTTATCGGAACAGTTTCGGAGAGTGAGTGTTCGAGGAACCGGCTTTGCTGACAGAGACGTTCGTATGTCGGCGGCAACCCGGAAACAATGGCCATGAATTAATTACACTCAACACAAGCTCGCAGACCCTCTTTCTCAATCTGGAACTGAACATGGCTTATCGCAGATCAAAAACGATAACCAGGTTTAAGTTCGCAACGATAAATCATAGTCTTCTCCTTTTCCGCATCCGTCCGGACGGAGCAAGTGGCCCAGCTCAAGTTGAGGTCCGGACTCAGAGGAAATACGATGGGAAGCCCATCAATTTCGGCCTGCAGGCTGACGCCTTCCTCAGATGGGGGCAGGGTAAAGTTGAGCGTCCGGCCGAAGATGACAGGATACAATTCACGAACATTGGAAATAATTGTGTCGTGAAAGACTTCAGCCTGCATCAGGAACGTGGTCGAGTCAGACCAATCCAAAGCTGCAATGTGGATGTTGCGCCCACCGCGGACAAAACCACTTGAATCAATACGCGTAAACGGGCAGGGCCCCGCAATGCAGGAGGCTCTTACATTGCCAAACATATTGCCCGCGCCAGCATCCAGGGACGCGGACGCAAACGATGCCTTCCACTTTCCATCCGGTGAACATGGAGCCTGGTGATTGCAGGGCACGTTTCCCTTATTGACCACCTGAAAAGTTTTGACTGCGCTGCCCACATTCGTCTCCATTCGGGAGTTGATCGTATATCTCACTCGTACATTGGAGACCACCTTGTCCGGGCGATTGGATCCAGCCATCCTCTTCTCAGGGATGGGATTCATCGCCGCAATATATAGCAGAGGCTTCGTCTTCAATCTTCCGGTCTGCACCGTCAAATCGAGCGGTTCGTAGCTCGGATCTCGAAAACTGACGATCAGGGGCTCTTCAGATAAGACTCCTTTTTGCCAGACAAGCTTGAAGTATCCTGAAGCTTCGGACCGGGTCGTGATCGTTTTCACTCCATCCGAAACAGTGATTGCAACATCCGCTATCGGGAGTTCTTTCTCAGCATCAGCATCGTGCCGGATCACTGCGCCTTCAATCGGAATTGTCCGCCGCACAGCGATCGATTTCCTCCAGTACGCGCGCAGCAGGAGCAGCGCGACTATGACCGAGACAATTGCGATGATCGTCCAAAGAGTTTTCTTTCCCATCAGTCCATACCATAGACGATGGGACGCAAGCGCCGTCAGTGGACGGCTCTTGCAATTGCGTCCCTGCATCTATTATTCAATGATTTGCTTAGTGCTACCTGAATTAGTTGCCGGCGAACTCCGGATGGGTTGAATGAGCATGGATGAAAGCGCCGATGAAATTCGATGGAAAGAGTGAAGCGCACATTCGCAAGATAGTCGATTCACAAGGGAATGGCATTTCCCGACGCCAGTTGCTGCGTCAACTGGCCAGTGTCTCCCTTGTTCTGCCGCTCGCCGAGTGGAAGTCTCTACCCGTGTCAGCACAAATACCAATACAACATCGAACCGCGAGCCAGTTTGGAGAAACGGCGCCTGCGCCTCCGCCGACCGCACTTTCGCCTGAGGATGATCAGTTCTTGGACGATCTTGAACGAAGCAATTTCCTCTTCTTCTGGGAGCAGGCAAATCCAGAGACTGGATTGATCAAAGACCGGTGCAACGTGCGTACAGCGGACACCAGTGTGGCCGCAAGCATCGCGTCAACCGGATTTGGTTTGACAGCCATCTGCATTGCTGAAAAGCGCGGCTTCATCTCCCATCAGGACGCCCGTTTGCGCGTCATCGCGACACTTTCATTTGTTTGGAAGAAGCTGCCGACGCATCGCGGGTTCTTCTATCACTTTGCCAACATGAATACGGGGGAAAGGATTTGGGATTCCGAAGTCTCTTCTGTCGACACAGCAATCCTTCTCTGCGGCATTCTTACCTGCCGCCAGCACTTCAAGGATCGTGACATTGTTCAACTTTCACGTGCAATATTCGACCGCGTAGATTGGAAGTGGCTATCGCAGGACATCACATTATTGCCCATGGGATGGACTCCTGAGTTCGGCTTCCTGCCTTCCAAGTGGGACTACTATAGCGAATTGATGATGATCTACCTGCTCGGGATGGGTTCCTCCTCTCATCCCCTGCCGCCTGAAGCGTGGTCCGCGTGGAAACGGATGACCTTCGAGTATGACGGACTGCGTTATATCGGCTCGTTTGCTCCTCTCTTTGTGCATCAGTACTCGCAAGCATGGTTCGACTTCCGCCACAAGCGCGATGAGTATGCGAACTACTTTCAGAACTCGGCCACTGCTACAGAGGTTCACCGTCGCTTCTGCGTGGAACTGGCAAAAACCTTTCCCGATTACAGCGATGATCTCTGGGGTATCACCGCCTCCGACTCCCTCAATGGCTACGTAGTCTGGGGTGGACCGCCGGCAACGGGCCCGATCGATGGGACCGTCGTTCCGGCAGCGACTGGAGGCTCACTGCCTTTTTTGACAGATGCTACGTTGCTCGTTCTGAAAAACATCAAAGCTCGTTACCCTCAGGCCTGGTGCCGCTACGGCTTCGTTGACGCCTTCAATCCGTTAAAAAAATGGTATGACAATGACGTCGTCGGTATCGACACCGGCATTACCATGCTAATGGCGGAGAATGTGCGCACGTCCTTTGTGTGGGACACGTTCATGAAGAACCCCGAGGCTCAACGTGGAATGGCCACTGCGGGCTTTAAACTCGACAATCCTGCTGCTCCAAAAAGCTAACCGGGTGCAAGGGCTGTATTAAATACCGCAGTCATCATTAAGAGCGAAAGCGGGCCACCCCCCATTTTCTTGAACGATGTAGCGATTAGAATGGAAGTTCATCCTCATTCCAATCTTTGAGAAAGCACAAAGCAAGCATGCATCGTTGGTCTAAGCTCTTCATCCCCACTCTTCGCGAGGCTCCGGCAGATGCCGAAGTCGCCAGCCACAAGTTCCTCGTCCGCTCCGGATATATCCGGCAACTGAGCGCCGGCATCTACTCCTACCTGTTTCTCGGGCAGCGCGCCATCAACAAAATTACAGGCATTGTGCGCGAAGAGATGGACAAGATCGGGCAGGAATTCCTGCTGCCCACCCTTCATCCGGCAGAGCTCTGGCAGGAGAGCGGCCGCTGGTCCGTCATGGGCCAGAACATGTTCCGCTTGCAGGACCGCAAAGGCGCATGGCTCTGCCTGGGCTTTACACACGAAGAGGTGATGACCAGCATTGCTCGCAACGAGATTCGCAGCTACAAGCAGTTGCCGCAGATCTGGTACCAGATTCAGACCAAGTTCCGCGATGAACCAAGACCGAAATCCGGGCTGCTGCGCGTACGCCAGTTCATCATGAAGGACAGCTACTCCTTCGATCTGGACGCGGCCGGTCTCGACAAAAGCTTTGACCTGCACGACCAGGTCTACCGCGCCATCTTTACGCGTTGCGGACTGAACTTTGTCGCTGTCGAAGCTGACTCCGGCGCGATGGGCGGCACGCAGTCGCAGGAATTCATGGTCTACACCGAAGCGGGCGAAGACCTGATCGTCAGTTGTCCCAAATGCGACTATGCGGCGAACCTGGAGAAGGCCGTGTCTAAGCTCGCTCCGGTCACAGAGCTCGCCCCGACAGGTGACGGCACTCCGGAACTGGTTTCCACGCCAGGAATTGCGGCTGTAGCCGATGTTGCGAAGTTCTTCAACATCTCCGAGGCGCAGGACATCAAGTGCGTCGCTTATATGGCAGAAACCAAGAATGCTAAAGGCGAGTCTGTCTGGAGTCCGGTAGTCATCTTCCTGCGCGGCGATCATCAGGTGAACGAGACGAAGCTGCTCGGACTCATCAAGTCCAGCGAATTGCGCCCGATGCAGGCCGAAGAGCTGGAGCGCTACATCCATGGCCCGGCAGGGTTTCTCGGGCCAACCGGCCTCGCTCCGGCCAAAGCTTTGGGCGACGAAGGCGTGCCCGTCATTCTCGACCGCGCTCTTGAAGGCCGCGAAAACATGGTCTGCGGAGCGAACAAGCTCGACTATCACTACCGCAACGTAGTACCGGGCCGAGACTTCTCGTGGACCATCGCTGCCGATATTCGCAACGTGGTTGAAGGCGAAGGCTGCCCCCAGTGCGGATCGCCGCTGAAAGTCGCAAAGGCTGTTGAAGTAGGCCACATTTTCAAGCTGGGCTACAAATATTCTGAGAGCATGGGCGCGCGCGTGCTCGATCCAAACGGCAAGGAGGTAACGCCGATTATGGGCAGCTACGGCATCGGCATCGAGCGTATCCTGACCGCGGCGATTGAGCAGAGCAATGACGCTAACGGCTTCTGGCTGCCCCGCTCCATCGCTCCGTTTGAAGTTGTGGTGACCATCACAAATGCGACCGACACAACCCTGCTCGCAACCGGCGAGCGCATTGCCGCAGATCTTGAGGCCGCTGGCTTCGACGTCCTGCTCGATGATCGAGAAGAGCGCGCCGGGGTCAAATTCAAGGACGCCGACCTAATTGGAATTCCCTACCGCATCAACGTCGGGAAAAAAGCCGCGGAGGGCAAGGTGGAGATCGTGACGCGCGCCACCGCCTCCAGCCAAGACATAGCCATTTCTGAAGTTGTGACAGCATTTCAGAACGCCGTCTAGTCCATTCTGGGGCGTTCCGTACTTCGGAACGCCCGTCCTTCAAAACCCCTTCAGCGGACAAGCCTGCTGTCCCTGATGTATCGTTTCTAAGAGGTCAGACCACTTAGGAGAGGCACCCTATGCAGCAGCAGCGCCGTGATTTCCTGAAATACACCACCATAGGCGCGGCGGCGCTCGCCCCGATGGGCATTGGCGCACAGACTACCTCGCACCAGCCGAGCGGCAGCATTTATGACGTTCGTTTATTCGGCGCCACAGGTGACGGCAAAACCATCGACTCGCCTGTCATTAATCGCGCTATTGAAGCCGCGGCAAACGCGGGCGGCGGCACAGTGCTCTTCCCCGCGGGGATCTACAATTCGTTCTCCATCCGTTTAAAGAGCAACGTTGCGTTACAAATCATGCGGGGCGCGACCATTCTCGCCGCGGAAACTCCTGCCGATCACGGCGATGGATATGATCCCGCCGAATCGAACGCTCCGTGGGAAGCCTATCAGGACTTCGGGCACAACCACTGGCACAACAGCCTGATCTGGGGAGAAAACCTGCATGATGTATCCATCTTTGGGCCGGGACTCATCTTGGGCAAGGGCCTGAGCCGGGGCACACGGGAAGAACCGCGCGCGGAAGAGCCGCGCATCGGCAACAAGGCCATCGGCCTGAAGAATTGTCGCAATATCACGCTGGCCGGCTTCTCAATCATCAAAGGCGGGCACTTCGGAATTCTTGCGACTGGTGTCGACAATCTCATCATCGACAACCTGAAGATCGACACCAACCGCGACGGCATGGACATTGACTGCTGCAAGAATGTCCGCGTCTCAAACTGCGCCGTCAATTCGCCTTGGGATGACGGTATCTGCCCGAAAAGCTCCTATGCGCTTGGTTATGCGCGCGCGACTGAGAATGTGACGATCACCAACTGCTATGTCACTGGATGTTATGAGCTCGGAACGCTGCTGGACGGCACATTTAAGAAGTTCCCTTCCGATCAGCGAGTGCCGCGCACTGGACGGATCAAGTTTGGAACAGAATCAAATGGCGGGTTCAAGAACATTACTGTCTCCAACTGTGTCTTTGAGGGCTGCAACGGCATCGCTCTGGAAAGCGTGGACGGAGCGCTGCTTGAAGACGTGGCTTTCACCAACATCACTATGCGCGATATTTCCGGTGCGCCCATCTTTATTCGCCTTGGCAGCCGCATGCGTGGCCCCGCGGGAGTTCCGGTTGGCGACAATCGCCGGGTCATTCTCAGCAACATCGTCAGCTACAATTCCGCATCGAAGTACGCAGCAATCATCAGCGGGATTCCCGGCCATCCAATCGCAGACCTGAAGATTCATGACATTTATCTTCATCACCAGGGCGGAGGAACAGCCGAAATGGCGGCGCTTCAGCCTCCGGAAAATGAAGCCGGCTACCCTGACCCGCATATGTTCGGCCCGATGCCCGGGCATGGCTTCTACATTCGACATGTGAATAACATTGAGCTGACCAATGTTGAGATCGCTTATGCTTCGCCGGATGCGCGTCCTGCTTTTGTACTCGATACGGTTACAGATGCCGACCTTTTCCGCATCAAGCTACCCGGCGACAATTACCAACCCGCGTTCCATCTGCGCAACGTGTCCGGCTTTCGCATCTTCGGCAGCCCGAAAATCAAAGACAAGGAAGTTGCATCCACTGAATCAGAAGAGTTCTGAGAGCCGTGACGATTCCGACACTCACGCAGCCTGCATGAGCATTGCTGCGCGTCTGTTCTCTCTCGCGCGTAGCTAAAGCACCACAACCAGGCTCATTGCGACCAACGCCGCATCGGTCAACAAACTAGCAGCGGCGGCTCCACGCCAGGACCATCGCGCGATCAATGCGATATCCAGCAGCACGTTGAGTCCAGCCGCTGTCAACTGCGTCGTCGTGCGGTACCACTGCGATGACGAACCTGTAATCGCGGTTCCCCACGCATAGTGCAGACCGCGCATGAGCGGAAGCAGGCACAACCAACGCAGAGCCTCAACTGAGCCGCGGAATGAAGCGCCAAAAAGATTGGGCAGTAATGGCGCAGCGATGCATAGCAAAAGCGCAATGCCCATTCCGTATGGAACAGTCCGTCGAAGTAACCGGTTCGCTAATGCCAATGCTTCTTTGACGCTGCGCTCGCCGTCTCGAAAAAAGCGTGGCGCTGCAGCAGCGTAGATGGCATAGATGGGAACGCTGGCAACATCGATAATGCGATAAGCCGCAGAATAGATTCCTGCGGCGTATAGCTGGCCCGCGCTGACAAGAAAAGTCTTGTCAATGTCGTTATAGACAGAAATCGAAGAACTGGACAACGCAAAGCTGAACCCTTCTGTCAGGTCACGCAATCTGATACTGCTGAATCTCGGCCACCCCTGTAGCTTCGTGACTGCCCCAAAAGCGATGGTTGCAGTTACGAGTGACGACAGCCAATAGATTCTTGTCCATAAGAGCGCGTTTGCATGAAGATGTACAAACTTCGCAAAAAAGAAGAGCCCCAGCGCTGCCACAGCGCGGATGATATTCGTGAACGCGGCCAGTCTTGCTGTCCAGTTCAGCATGTCCGCACCCTGAAAAGCACGGCTTGCAAGCTGGACAATTTTCCCCAGCAAAGCATCCGACAAGGCGATGTATGGAACCAGACGCAGCAACTCCGGTTTGAGCGTGAAATGGCCAATCAGCATCGCCAGAATGAGCAGGGCTGCAAAGCCATATACGCTGATCTGCAACGCGTTTCCCCAAGTGCAGGCAAAGGAATCGCGCGCGCGGCTGATATTGCGCACGAGAATCATTTCCATGCCCACACTACTGAACTGGCTGAGCACATTCACCAGTGCGACAACACCGACGAATGCGCCGTATTCATGGCTTCCAAGTGTCCGGCCAATCCAGATGAAATACGCCGCCTGGAATGCCAACGACACACCGTTTCCGGAGATCATCCAGAGCGTATTGCGGCGTAGGCTGCCAGGTTCAGGCACGAGACCTCACAAGGACCTCATCGTACTTCTCTTCGAGCAGCTGTGACTGCGCGGCGAGATCGAAATGTGCCTTCACATGACGCATTCCTGCATCGCTCGCCCGGCGCCAAGCCTTGTCGTCCTTCAAAAAATGAACAATCTCCTTCGCCAATGCAGCAACGTCTTCTGCTTTCGCCAGAGAACTTCGCCGCTCCGGGAAAAGGGCTTCTATAACTCCCTCTGTGTCGAATGCAACAACCGGCAGCCCTTCCGCCTGAGCCTCGCAGAGCACAGTTGGCAGCCCCTCGGAATCGCCATTGCGCGCCCGAACACTTGGAGCAACGAGCACGCGTGCTCGCCGCATCCACTGGCGCACAGCGGCATGGGGTTGGTGGCCTAGAAAGATTGCATTGCGGCAGCACGATGCAGCCTCCCTTTCAAGCATTGCGCGCTGAGGACCATCACCGGAGATCACGAGCTGAGCCTCTGGAATGTCTTCTAGTACACGCGCCATCGCGCGGATGAGATAGATGCAGCCCTTCTTCTCGACTAATCTGCCGGCAAAGAGCACGATTGTTTTGTCACGATCGCGCTCTAGCGTGCTGTCCCTGGAAAGCTGAATGCCGAGGTGATGGACGCGGAGTTTATGCGCGGGGAACCCGCGGAATAATGCGCGCTGCCGCACATGTTCTGATACGCAAAGGAAAGTATCCACATATCTCCACAACTCCTCTTTTCGCCGAAAATACGCTTTGTTCGTCGGCCAGCGTTCGAGTGCCGCTTCATGGCATGACACATCGTATCCGTGCAACGTAACAATCAACGGAATGCGCAACCTTCTCGCAATCGGCAACACGGCACAGGCATCAACGGCAAAATGCGCATGTATGATTTGAGGCTCCTGTTCTGCTATTGCGCGCGAAAACAGGCGACCGCTTCCAGTCCGCAGGAAGAGTCGCCGTTTTGCTTTTTCAGCCAGTGACTCCTCCCCGCAAAACGTAAGAACAGTCTCGCGAGCTAAATCCAAGCCATTATTCACTCGCATTAGTCCAGCAAACACCGGCTCAAATCTGCGAAGTGCGCCGGCCTGCGAAAGAATAAATGTCTCGGAGAGCGGCAAAAGCTCATTGCGATAAATAAGCACCTTACCACTCCTCATCTAATTGCTCCTCGACTGAATCGGATAAACTCGCTTGAGGCGCTGACAGCATGGCCTTGCAGTAAGGGAGCGAAAGGCATCGCAGGTGCTCTGGATATTCGGCACGATTTTGTGAAGGTTTTGCTGCTGCCATTCCGCGTCATGCCGTGGCGTGCTCGGGCACGCATCCAGACATATTCAATTCAAATAGTTGTCGATGACGCTTACATTCGAGCGCCATGATTTCGATGTCGGCAACCGCCGCGACGTAGAGAACCCAATAAAGCCCATTGAAGATAATCAGCGTATTTTCATCCAGGTCATAGACTGTAATTAGAAACAGAACAAATACCATCCAACATGCGCTGCCGATTTCCGCAGAGCGCAGAGACGGCCAAAGCTTCCTCGATGCGCGCATGTAACTTAGGAGGAATACCAGCAACCCGAACGCTCCAAGTTCAAGCCAGATTTCCAGGAACCCGTTGTGCGCGTGCATAACTACAAAATGCAACGTGAGACTTATGTTGTAAGACTCGCCTTTCATTCCCTGCCAGAAAGCCGCAAAACCATAGCCAACAAAAGGATGCTTAAGGATTGCCTCCCAGACCTGCTGCCAGATCGCCGTTCTCCCAGTCAGCGTTGCATCTCTGCCCACAAACCCAGCGAGCAACGGGAAATATATCCATGCGGCCACAGCTGTGCAGGCCATTATCATGATCGAACCGAACAGCAGCAACATCCTGCCAGACGAGTTGAAGCGTTCCAGCAAGCGCAACATCCCATAGCAGACAAGCAGCATCCCCTCGATCAACCAAGCGCCGCGCGAGCCGCTCATCACCAGGACGAACAAGAACAGCGCGAAGCAGCACAGGCGGACAAGAGGCTTTCCTCGCAGTGACAAGACTGCCGCTGTGGCAAAAACCATCGCCCTGCCGCAGGCGTTTTTTTGTGTGAATGCGCCCTGCCAATTGCCGAAATGCCCTGTTGACGCTTCCAGTCCAATGGATGGAACAAACAGAGCAAGCAAAATGCTTGCGAGGGCAAGAACGACCATTGTGGCTGTGAGTGTGAGAAGTTGCTGACGAATCTTAAATCTCGATGCAAGATAAAGTCCGAACAGCGTAGCCAGCGCAAACGGGACCGACCTCCGCGCAGTTGTCGTAGCGTCCTGCGACCAAAGCGTGGAGCAAACAGCGAATGCGGCCAGCACGGCAGTCCACTGCAACGCGAAGGCAAAGCGCCACAGCCGACTCGAATGGAGTAATACAAGAATGCAGATCGCTCCGTTGACGATGACCTGCGATCCAATGCCGGCCATCTTCATCAGGCCAGTGTCAGCTATATTTGTCATCTCGCTTGACTGGTGCGGGGCAATGCCGGGAATTGCACCTTGCATGGCAAAAAACGCGAGTAGACAAACGCATAGAACATCCTCGATTCCGACTTGATGCAGCCATGATGTGCCGATGGCGGCAGGCATTCTATCGCGCCGCATAGATGGCTGCCGAACTAGTTGATGACAGAATGTTGGAGGTACCGAGCACTACATCCTTCGCCATGCTGAAGGGCACATAGAGCACATCATCTGCCTCGAGCTGCATGTCCGGCTTTTTGCCCTTCTCTATATCGCGCAGTGGCACCGCGCTTTCCTGATAACTGCCATTAACTTTGCGAATGAGCCGGGCAGCATCTTCTTTGGCAGTTCTGTTTGCACCAGCAGCCAGAGCAACGGCCTGCATCACCGTCAAATTTGAGTCGTCCTGCATGATATAACCGCCTGGGCGACCAACATCACCAAGCACATAAACGATTCCGGCCTTTGGTACAAGCACCGTATCTCCCGGATAGACCATTTCTGCAGCCCGAGCGTTGACAGGCGGGTTGTTTGGCAGGAACACGACAATGTTCCCGCTATGATCAGCTCGCTGGATGGTGATATGTCTGTCAGCCATCTCCGTCAGCCCTCCGGACATGGCCAACACATCAAGCAGGCTGCGCATTGTCGTCACAGTGAAAGCGCCTGGTTTGTTCACCTGTCCTAACACTGAAATACTCTGCGTAGCGTATTCTTCGATGAAGACCGACACCTGAGGATGGTTAAGAAAGTGGTTTTGCATATAAAGCTGCGCGATCGCTTTGGCTGCATCGTGCGGAGTCAGTCCTGACAATTTCACAGTTCCGGCAAGGTCTAAATCAATCTCACCCGAATCTTTCACTCGCACCTTTTGCTCCAGATCCGGCTCGCGAAAAACTGTAATGTGCAGCAGATCGCCGGGGCCTATCAGCAGGCTCTCCCGAGTATTCGTGGGCTTAGCGACAATGTCTTCCGCCGGTTTCACTTGAGCCGACCCGAGGCACGTCGACGCGCAAAGCAGAAAAAGAATATAGAGGCTATGCCTTCGCTTCATTCACCGTTCCCTCAGCGCTATAGGTGTGGCTCCGGTAGCCGTAATACTCGTAAAAATCGGAAGAGCGTCCCGGTACAGCGTTGAGAACGATCCCCAGAACAACATGCTGCGGCAGTTGGCGTATTAGCGCACGATAGCTTCGGTTAACCACCTTCTTTTCTGTTACACCGTGACGGGCTACCAACAATACCGCGTCGCATAGCTGCTCCAACACAATTGCGTCTGTCACGGGTAAAGCTGGAGGGCCATCCATCACTATGAAGTCATACTCACTCCGCCATTGGGCTAAGAGAGCTTGCATTCTTTTCGAACCCAGCAGTTCCGCGGGGAATGGGGGAGTTGGCCCGCCGCATAATGCGAACAGGTTCGGGATGCTCTCGACTGGAAGCGCCTGAGGATCAGTCTGGTCGCTCGAAAGAGCAATGCTCAGGCCCACAGGCGCATGTACGCCTATTCGTTCATGCAGCACAGGACGCCGTAAGTCCGCATCTACCAGCAGAACCCGTACTCCTTGCTGCGCCAGAACCGTTGCCAGATTGAGCGAAATTGTGCTCTTGCCTTCCCCTGCATTGGAACTGGTTACAAGCAGCACTTGTGGAGCACCGCTGCTGCGCGACAGCATGAGCGATGTGCGTAATGAGCGCAGCGATTCGGCAAATGGGCTGTCGCTATAAGTGGAAGTTGCGATCCGAAATCCGTACCTTCCGAGTCCTTTTAAGTTTTTCTGGCTTCCACCTGGAGAGAGGCCTTTATTTCGTTCAATGGCGGGTATCAATCCCAGAAGCGGCGCGCCGGTCAGTTGTTCGAGTTCGTCCAACGATCTAATCCTGGCGTCTGTAATGTCCCTCAACCAAGCCGCTGCAATGCCGCAGATAAGGCCCACCACAATCGCGGCCACGTAATAGAACAAAATGTTTGGACTCCTAGGTCTGTTCGGTGGCGGCACACGCGCCGGGTTCACAACCGTGATGTTGGTAGAGCGCAGCCCCTCAAGCACACCTGCTTGTTTCAGCTTTGCGAGTAAGCCTTCATAAACCTCGCGGCTGCCATCGGCTTCCTGCTTCGCGAGTCCATAAGCAATTGCCTTATCGTTTAAGTCATTGACGACTTTCTTCTGCTGCTCAAGCGCGGTCCGAGCTGAAGTCTCGGTCCTTGCGGCGATCTCATAGTCTGTTCGCGCCCGCTCACCGATGCGGTGCACCTCATCCTGTATGGATTTATCAATTCCGGCAACTTCCGCCTGCAGTTCTGCAATACGCGGATACGCGCTTCCATATCTGACCCGGTCTTCATCCAGCTCTGCCTTCGCCGCGGCCTCCTGGGCGCGCAGGTTTTGAATCAGACCAAGAGAATTCGCCATCGATGCAACTGCGCCGGCACCGGAGTTTCCGCTCAGGCCAGAAATCAGCTCGGGGTCGCCGCTGCTGGCCACGCGATAGACTGCCTCCTTCAGGATGCGATTCGACTCCGCTGCCGCCAATGCTTCATTCAGGCTTTCAAGCCGCGCCAGCACAACATTATGCGACTCGTCATCGCCAAACATTCCGGTTTCACGCTGAAGAGTAATCGCCTTTGTCTGCAAATCCTGCGTCTGTTTCCGCAGATCATCGAGCTGTGCTGTGAGCCAGTTCGACGCCTGCGCTGTAGCGGTAAACCGCGCCTGAAACGTGTAGTCCATCAAGGCGCTGATGAGATGATTCACAATATCTGCAGCCATTTGCGGGTCGGGACTTGAATAGCTGACATTGATGAGTCGCGTCCCTGTGACGGGCTCGACCTTCAGATGGCTGGCGAATATCTTGAGCACCACATAACGGCGACTTGGTGCACTCTCAAGAGGCACGCTCAATGGTTCGACCGGCTTCCTCCCAAAAAAGAACCATGAAGGAAACGCCGCATGCCTGCCCGCTTTAGCCGGCGGATAATAGTCCTCCGTCGTCTCCAGATGAAGTTCATGGATAACGCGTAATGCCAGCGTATCGGAGCTCAGGATATTCGCTTCAGTTTGTAGAGTGATGTTGTAGTCCAGGGCGTCTGAGGCAGAGTCGACAGCATCACCCATTACGCTGCTCTCCAGTCCAAAAGCACCGGTACTGTCTTTCTGTATCTGGATTTGGCCGGTTGCCTGATACCGCCGTGTCGCCACCAGGCAATACATCGTGACTGCGATAAGGCAACCGATGAGGATGCAGAAGAAAATCGCGCGACGACGATTAAACGCCATGAGTAATGACCCCAGTGATACTTCGTCATCGCGCATGGCACGGAGATCCTCACTGTCTCCAATCCTCAATGGTGCAACTGCCATCTTGCCCTCGTATTTTCACGTGTTGCGCATCATCACAACAGAGCCATCAAAGTCAAAGTCGAATTCCATTTCTTTGGCTCCAGCCTGCGTCATCGCTCCGCGCAAGCGCTTTCGGTCCGCGGTATGCAGCAGCAGGAACCCGCTGCCGCCAGCCCCGACGAGCTTGCCACCGGTCGCGCCACCGTGATTGCGCGCGACTTCGTACAACGCATCCACCCTGTCATTTGTCATTCCACGGGAGCGCCCACGTTTCCGCAGCCAATGCTCGTGCATAAGCCTTCCGAATTCATTCAGGGCTCCGGACTCGAGAACGCGCCGTATTTCCTCTCCAAGCTGTTTTACAAAATGCAGGCCTTCCAGCATTGCCTTGTCGCGCTGCTCTGAACGCTTTCTTTGGTCATCCAGCAGCGCCGAAGCCTTGCGTGTCTGTCCCACGAAAAAGAGCATCAGCGAGTCCCGAAGCTCACGCAAAGTCGTCTCGCTGACGCTCAGAGTCGTCACATCGACAGAATCATCCTGTCGATATTCCTGGCATAGCAGCCCGCCATAGGCCGCAATGTACTGGTCTTGTTTACCAACAGGCTCGTTCAAACGGCTCATTTCGATTTCGACTGCTTCCTGCGCCAACATTTCAGCAGTGACACGCTTGCGCTCGTAGGCATGGAGCGCATGCACCAGGCCAACAAGAAATGACCCGGACGATCCCAACCCCGTTCCCGCCGGAACATCGGCAATGCTGACAATCTCAAGCGGAGAAGGGGCTTCATGCAGCTTTAACGTCTCGCGAAGAAGTGGGTGAAGAATGTCCTGATACTTCTCCGCATGTTCCATCTCTGAATATCTGAGGAAATAGCCGGGCAGAAACCCTTTATTGATGGTGATGTAAACGTATTTGTTGATGGCTGCTGAAATCACAAAGCCGCCGAATTCCCGGTAATACGACGGCAAGTCTGTGCCGCCGCCTCCAAATGAAATGCGCAAAGGAGTACGCGTCATAATCACCGCCCGCACCCCACTGGTTCCAACAATTCGCTTTCCATCGATTTACGAAGTGAGCGAAGCATTTTCTCTGTCGCGTTAAAGCCTTCCGGCGAGCCTATTTCGTAGAAGCGCCCATACACTTCATGTGCGGCCAGTTTTCCTTCGACTGTCAGCCCGGTCATCACATCGGCCAAATCAAACCTTTCGCCATCCGGCCATCCTGCGAGCACGCTGGCCTGTATCACGCTGAAGCCATAGTCGATGTAACGCATCTCCGGCGAACGTCTATGCTTGTCGTAGCTGATGACTATGCCGTTTCGCATGACGACATTGCTCGCCTCCCATTGGTCATCATTGCGTAGCACAGTCATTAATGCGGGCTTTCCACACGCCAGAAATGCCTTCCATGCGCGCATCGGGTCCGCAAGCAGATAGCTGTCGCCATACATCACGAAGAAGGACCCGCCAAGAAGGGCCAGCGCGCGTCGAAGAGTTCCTCCAGTTCCCAGCAAAGTGTCTCCGTCATATGAGTAGCGGATACGGCATCCAAATCTCGAACCGTCGCCCGCAAAAGTTTCGATCTGCTCTCCCAAATGTCCGCAGCAAATGACGACGTCCTTAATTCCCTGTTCGACAAGTAGCCACAGCTGGTGCGCCAGAAAAGGTTCTCCATCGACACTTAGCAGCGATTTCGGCACGCTCTCCGTTAGCGGGCGCATGCGCGTAGCCAGTCCACCCGCCAGCAGCGCCAGTGTCGGCAGTGCACTACGCATAGCACACTCTCTCGTCTACGATCATTGCCATCAACGCCGCACGCATCGCTTCGCGGCTGTTGTAACGTGATGTCCACCCCAGCTTTCTGATCTTGTCCGTGTTCAGCCGAACAACTGGAACATCTCCCTTCCAGCCTCGATCGCTGCCGGTAAATTCCAGCTCCGGCATTGCATCCAGTTGTAGGCACTCGGCCACAAGCTCTGCGATCTGCTTAACCGTGATCACATCTCTCGTAGCGACGTTGAAGACGGCGAAATCTTCAGCGCAATACTGCTTAACATGAAGAACAGCGCTCACTACGTCAGAAATGTGAATATAAGACTTGCTCTGTCTGCCGTCACCCAGCACTCGCAGCCGTCTTGGATTAGCCATCAGGCGCCGAACAAAATCAAACCCCACTCCATGCGTCTGCCGCGCACCCACCACATTTGCAAACCGGAACACACAGGCCCTTAGATCAAACATCTCACAATAGCTGGCAATCAGCGCTTCGCCGGCCAGCTTGCTTGCGCCGTAGGTTGAAATCGGGACCAGTGGCCCATAGTCTTCGCAGACTTCCCGCTCACCTACATCCCCATAGACCCCGCTCCCGGATGCATACAGCAGCCTCTTCACTCCGGAACGCCGCATCGCCTCAACGACATTGTTTGTCAGGTAGGTGCCTTGCTGGAAATCAATCTCAGGCTCAGATATCGCGCGAGCAATATCGGGATTTGACGCCAGATGGATCACTACGTCATGACCGCTCATCGCCTCGGTCAGCGTGGAAATGTCACGCAAATCAGCGCGCAGCACTTGGAGCCGGTCATCCCTTAGATGTGCTTCATAGTGCCACTCGCGGCCTGAAGAGAAATTATCGTAAAGGGTAACAGCCTCAATGCGGCTATCGGAGAGTAGCGCATCTGCAAAGTGGCTGCCAATAAAGCCTGCTCCGCCAGTCAGGAAATATTGGCATCCGTGGCAATCAGCAGATGAACTCTTGAACATAGGCAGCCAGCAAGTCGCCCTCTTACAATGAGGGCCTTTGTCACACTTTGCTCTGTGGTTAATAAGGACGTTATCAGAGACGCTCTAAAATGCAAACGTTACCATAGTTTCCACAAGTTACTGGCTTCAGCTTGACTTGGCACCTATAACTTGCAATATATATTCATAACTAAATCAATAACTACGTCTTTTGTCACTTATTGCCGTACTTAGCTGGTTCTTTCGTGCTCAACCATAACTGGTCGCACACTCGCCCATTTAAGGAGTGGCCGTGCAGCAATGCTCAATTACTGTTGGTCTGCCTGTCTACAACGCGATGCCCTTCCTGCCGGAAGCAATTGAAAGCCTCTACAATCAGAGAGCGCGCAACTTCACTGTCCTTGTCATTGTTGACGGGGACAATGATGGGAGCCTCAAATATCTGGAGACCATCCAGGACGAACGTTTTCGCATTGTTTCACAGCCAAACCACGGACTTGCCGCGACGCTGAACCGAATGTTGCGCGAAGCAGGCACGGGCTGGCTCCTGCGGCAGGACGCGGACGATGTCTCCTACCCAACGCGGATCGAGCGCCTCCAGGAATACATCTTGCAATTTCCCGACGCGGGCATGTTTTATTCGTTGGCCGAATACTATCCGCCAAAACGCAGCCTCGGGCGCTTCCGCAGTACCCGCGGCACGCCCCACGAACTTCGCAAACTCGTGCAGTCCGGATACTTGCTCTCCATCTGCCACCCTTCAGTGGCGCTTAATGTTGAGAAGACGATGGCCATTGGCGGATACCGCAATCTTCTCCACGCCGAGGATGCCGATCTATGGTGGCGCATGGCCCTCTCCTATGACATTCATTTGTTGCCTGAGGTTCTTATTGGCTTCCGCCAAAATTCGACCAGCATCAGCTCTCGCAATTCCCGCACGCAGGAGTTACACGGACTCTATGCCCAATATCTTCTACTATCGCACTTATCTGGATGTAGACCACTGCCGCTATCAGAGATATCTCAGTTGCTTGAATCGAATATCTCCGCAAATCGAACGCAGGCAAAGCAGCAGCTTAGACACATGAATATGCACCTTGCTGCAAAACAGTATGGAAGCGCTTTGACCGCGTTTATCCGCTCTCTGCTTGCTTCACCTGCTTATCTCATTCGGCGGATGATTGATGAACTTCTGCCTTTGAGCAATATTGCTAATGGCATTTCTCCAGACCTGTTTTATCGCAGAAAGGAAGCCTTTTGGCCGTGAGTCTGACTATGTTTTCCACTCGTGAATCGACCCAGCCCCCAGAAGTGTCCAAGCCATTTAAGACACTGCGGCGATGCACGATCTCCGAAGTCCCTGTAGATTGTATTACGCTCGAAAACGCCGCAAAGCATATCATCACCGCGCTACGTCAGCCTTCTATCATAGCGCCGTTTCTTATCATGGGACCTAATGCGCAACTTATTACGCTGGCCCAGAAAGATCCTCGTCTCTACAATGCCTTGCTCGCCGCAGCGTTGAATGTTCCAGATGGCATTTCAGTTGTGCTCGCCTCACGGCTATTAGGAAATAAAATAGACGCACGCGCGCCGGGCGGCGAACTTATGGAATTACTCTGCCGCGATGCCGCGATGCATGGCCTGAGCGCTTTCTTTCTCGGCGGATTGCCGGAAGCGGCATCGGGTGCGGCGCTTCAATTACAGCGTCGCTATCCAGGACTGTATGTAGCGGGCGCATATTGCCCTCCTCTCGGGTTCGAGAACGACCCAATCGAGTCCGTTCACGTCCGGGAGGTGATCGCCGAAGCCGCGCCAGATCTGCTGTTCGTGGCATTAGGAGCGCCAAAACAAGAAATATGGATGCACGAAAACTGCCCCACTCTACCCATCGGGGCCGCTATGTCAGTAGGGGCAGCCTTCGACACGCAAGCTGGCCTGCGCAAACGCGCACCCGGCTGGACGCATAAAGTTGGACTTGAGTGGCTATATCGTTTTGCAGTGGAACCACGCCGTCTGTGGCGCAGATACCTTATCGGCAACGCACAATTCATCTACTTAGTTCTTAGACAACGGTTTCTTTGGTCCGTAGAACGAGAAGACCCATCAACATTACCTCCTAAAATCGTTCACGAGCCTCTCAGCATAGAGCCCTGAATCCTGACCAAAACATGCCAGATATCAACCAATTACGCATTAAGCTCTTTTGCGACGGAGCCGATTTCAGCAGTCTTCTCACATGGGCAGCCGACCCGCGCATTAAAGGATTTACGACGAACCCCACGCTCATGCGCAAGGCGCGCGTCGTCGATTATGAAGCCTTCGCCAGAGATCTTATCAAGGTAATTCCAGACCGCCCCATTTCCTTTGAGGTGTTGGCTGACAACCCTGATGCAATGGAAGAACAGGCGCTTGCTATCTCTTCCTGGGGCGCTAATGTAAATGTAAAAGTGCCGGTTACAAATACCTGGGGCGCATTCACCGGCCCTGCTCTTCGACGTTTGTCGCGCATAGGGGTTGTACTCAACGTTACCGCGTTGTTTACCTTGGATCAAGTTGAGCGCGTCGCCGCCTGTCTTGACTCCGATACACCTGCCATCATTTCTGTCTTTGCCGGGCGCATCGCTGATACAGGAATTGATCCGACACCAGTCATGTGCCGCGCAGCTCGGATATTGGAGCCGCTGCCGAATGTCGAACTCCTATGGGCGAGCCCTCGTGAAATGCTCAATATCTTTCAGGCGGAAGATGCCGGCTGCCATATCATTACTATGCTTCCAGATATGCTCAATAAGCTCGATCTCGCAGGCAAAGATCTCGACGCTTTTTCACTGGAGACAGTCAAAATGTTTTATCGGGATGCCTGTGCCGCTGGCTATCAAATAATTACACGAAAAGAGCTCGCAGCGCTCTCAACCTGATCAGACACGATGATCTGTGATGCCGACCATAGATCCGGAGCGATTCGGTCTGCCCCCGATGTCGATGCGGTCCTATCGCTTATCTCCACGGTCCTGGCGCCAGCGGTACGTCCACACTGAAGATCGCTTGGGCGGTCACCTACCATCCACGACTGGGTCAGTTCCACCCCAAAAGTATCGCGTGCTCTGAGCAGAAAGTAAGGTAAAGGCTTGCGGCAAATACACTCCCCGGTAAATGTGGGATGATGGAAACAATAGTAGTAAGCTGCAAATTGAACATTCGAGTCAGTCAGCGCCGCCTCAAGCTTCGCATGAATAGCATCGAGTGTGCTTATGCTGGCTTTGCCTTTAGCATAGTTCGGCTGATTTGAAACCAGAAACAGTAAGAAACCCGCATCTCGCAGCAATGTGAGCGCAGGAATGACGTTCGGCAGTAATTCAAACTGCTCAGGTGTAAGCGGCGACTCATAGGCAGACGTTGCAGGGTTCCAGATATTGCGATTCAACACCCCATCACGGTCAAGAAATACGGCGCGATTCATGCCAGCGCTGGTACCGATTCCCACTTCGTCTTGTTCATTTTCAGCCTGGGATGGGAGACAATCAGGTGCCACACCACTGCCTGAAACGCCTCAACTATGGGCGTAACCATGTCCTCCAGAATGGTCGGAATAACAATGCACGCATCGGCGACCTGCGCAGTATGCCCTCCGTCCCGGCCAACTACTCCGAAAATCTTCGCACCTACCTGCGTTGCCAGCTCCAGGCTATGGACGATATTCATGCTGACGCCCTGCGCAATGCTGCCTCCGCCCACGGAAAATACAAACACGGCATCCTGCGCATTCAAGCGGCTGACGCGCAGCCAGTTCGAATAGCAAGTCTCCCATCCATCGTCATTTGTGCGTGCGGTCAGCTCCGAGATGTTATCGCATGGCGCATAACACTCAATCCCGGCAATTTTGCGGAAATCGTTCACGGCATGACTGGCGTTAGCTGCGCCACCTCCCACACCTAGAAAAAAGACGCGGCCACCATTATCCCTAACCGCAGCCAGCATCTCCGCCATTCGGTCCAGGCAAGCTGGGTCGAGCCGCGTTGCAACTTCTTGAGTGGCTTGCAGAAACAGCACAGTATGGTCACTCATGTCCGCTTGATCTCCCTCCATTGGTTGATTGAGATCAATTGTTGCGAAGCTTGTTGCGCAAGCCCTCCGGAAACAGGCAGAAGGCAAGGAAGAGCGCGCACTGCTTCAAACCCATGCGCCCATTCCAGATGAATTCCCGGAACAACAGCATCTGCGCACCTAACCCCGCGCGACATTTCTGCGCCCGCGGAACACATTCAGTTGCTATAAAAAAGGCGTAAACGCGAGCGCTCATCAGCGGACGAACCTCATTTACCCATCTGAGCGAGGTCTGCCAGTCCAGAGACTGACTGACGCTGTTGCCCGGACCAGTAACACGCATCCGGACCAGTACTTCCGGCAGCATTACTGTTTGCACATCAGGACGCGAGGCCGCTCGCAGCAGCCAATCCCAGTCCTGGTGCTGTTTTAGCCCCTTTTGAAAAGGAGTTTCCAACAGCAGTTCCCGCTTCGTCAGCAGTGTTGAAGTCTGCAGCATCCCATCGCCATAGGAAAATCCATCGCGGCAGAAAAGATAGTCCGCCACATCCTCGCCAGTTGCATAAATACGTCGCGGCAGGATTTGGTTTCCATTCGCCCTCTCTGCGCATAGTCTCGTGCTGATGATCGGATAATCAGCCTGTACACCTGCAGCAGCAGCTATCTGCCTCTCCAGTTTTTCTGGGACCCACTGGTCGTCATCGTCCAAAAATGCAATCCATTCGCCGCGCGCCGCGCGTATGCCAATGTTTCGTGCCTCAGAACCGCCTACATTCTCTTCAAGCGCGATAAAGCTCAATCGGTTGTCGCTGATAGTCTGCAATGCGCGCATAGTTTCAGGATCAGCGCCATCAATTACAATGATGACCTCCAGCGGAGCATACGTCTGCTGCAAAGCGCTTTCAACTGCGCAAACGACAAGTTGAGGCCGCCCGCGTGTCGGAATCACAACACTTACCAACACCCATCCGCGCAAGGTTAGATCCTGATTTTTTGGTTATTACATAGAGAATATAAATGCACTCATAAGAAAGATAGGCCGAACTTACAAATCAATAGAACCAAAGTAACCGGCAAGCACCTTCTTTCTTTGCTCAACAGGAAAATGCTCAATCGCATAGCGCAGCGCCGTTCGCGGCAGCCGATCATAGTGCGTTTTCAAAAACAGGACGAGACGCACTCTGTCTTTAACCCCGGCTTCGCGCAGCACCCAGCCTACTGCTTTGTGAATCAGGTCATGTTCGTCGTCGAGCAGCATCTCCGCAATCTCCATCGCGTCGTCCAGTTCTCCGGCCCACACCAGCGTCATGGTTGAGACGATTGCAATCCGTCGTTCCCACACGCTCTTCGATATCGCCAGTCTCCGCAGCACCACGCGTGAGCGCGTCTTTAGGTGTTCCCCGAGAATCGGCCGGCAGGACGCATCGACAAGATCCCAGTTATTAATGCGGCGTGTATTTTTCAAATAAAAGCTGACAATGGCATTCCGCTGCCGCTCATTCCCTCGCGCATACTGCGCCGCAAGTATCTCGAGTGCCGCCGCGCGGAATTCGTGGATCTTCGAATCAAGCAGCTTTTGCAAATCAGCCAAAGAAAAAGTGCGATATCTGAGCGCAATTTTCCGCATCACAGGGACTGGCATCCCTAGAAAAACATCGCCCTCGCCATATTCACCTTTGCCGGTCTTAAAGTAGGCGGCTACTTGCTTGGCGCGTGCTGCATCACCTGCAGCTCTCAGTTCGTGTTCAAGACCTGCCCGCATCTGCTTCTTTTCCATAATTAGACCCCGGTCAGCCTCTAACTCTGCGCACATAGCATCCCCGAAACGGCTATCATATCCAACATCTATGGCGATGGGGACTTCTGTCCTGCAAAGGATATTTGGCCCGGAGAAGGGATCGGGCGATTTAAACAGCTCGCGCAGCCATCTTATCCCGCGCTGGATCTTCCTTCGCGCCCTCGGATTCATTTACTTTTCCGCTTTTTACTCGCTGCTCTTTCAAATTCGCGGACTCGTTGGACCTGACGGGATTTTGCCGGCACATCAATATCTGCAGGCGGTCGAGCGTTCCATTCCGGGACTCACACGTTTCTGGTTCGCGCCAAGCCTCTTTTGGTTTTCGACCAGCAACCACGCGCTCATGACTGTTACGCTCATCGGACTGATCGCCTCTCTGCTTGTCATAGCCAACGTCTGGCCGCGGTTGACCCTCTTCATCTGCCTCGTCAGCTTTCTTTCTTTTGTCAGCGCCGCCGGCGATTTCTCCAACTACCAGTCCGATGGAATGCTGCTTGAAGCAGGCTTCATCTCGCTCTTCTTCGCACCGCGCGGCATCTGGCCGGGACTGGGCACATCATTCCCGCCTTCGCCTGCCAGCCGGTTTCTGCTGCTCTGGGAGTGGTTCCGCATCTACTTTGAATCAGGTCTGGTAAAGCTCCTCAGCGGCGACCAGGAATGGCGCCACTTTACCGCCATGGACGAGTACTACCAGAACGGCCCGTTGCCCACATGGATCGGCTGGTACATGCAGCATCTGCCGCATTGGTTCCACGCCTTCACCGTCGGGGCCACGCTCACCATGGAACTTGTGCTCGTTCTGATGCTCTTCATGCCGCGCCGTTTCCGGCTTGTCTGCTTCTTCATCGTTACTCCCTGGCAAATCGTCGTTATCGCTACAGCAAATTACACATTCCTGAACTACCTTGTGCTGTCGCAGGGCTTCTTGTTGCTCAATGACAAGTTCCTCATGCGTCTTGCACCAAAACGCTTTTGGCCTCCGATTCTTCCTTCGGTTTGTCATCCTGAGCGGAGCACCGAAGGTGCGGAGTCGAAGGATCTGCAATTTGTTCCGCAATCTAGTGACACCACACAAGAGCCAGAGTCCCAACCAGCCGTATTTAAGAAAAACTGGCGGCTGCACGCATCCGCCATCCGCCTCGCGATCAGCGCAGTTTTGCTCTCATGGATCTTCTACGTCACAACTGCCGAGCTCATCCACATGCTATGGCGCGAAGCGCCCTTGCCGTCATCGCCAATTGCCGCACTTGAGCCGTTCCGCATAGCAAATCAATACGGCCTCTTCGCCGTCATGACGCGAGGCCGCTACGAAATTGAATTCCAGGGATCCAATGACGGCGAAAACTGGACGGCCTACCCCTTCCGCTACAAACCTCAGGCGCTCAACCAGCCTCCCGGCATCTACGCCCCTTATCAGCCACGTTTCGATTGGAACCTCTGGTTTGCGTCTCTCGGCAGCTGGCGGCAGAATTCCATCGTGCCGCTCGCCGAAGAACGCCTACTAACCTCCAACCCTGACGTGCTTACGCTCTTCGCCGGCAACCCATTCCCGCAATCGCCGCCGAAATATGTTCGAGCTATGCTATGGCAGTACTGGTTTACCTCCATGGCGCAAAAAAGCGAGACAGGCATCTGGTGGCGACGCGAGTTACTGGGCCTCTACGCACCTGAACTCACTCTGAGACCCGACGGCACCTTCGACGTTGTTCAATGGCCGGAGATCCTTCCAACTCATGAGTGACTGCACCAGTCTTCTTCTCGACCGACGTCCTTTCCACGGCCGTCACGCCGTCATCATCGGTTCAGGCCCGAACGGCCTCGCTGCTGCCATCGTTCTCGCCGAGGCGGGGTATGGAGTTGAAGTACATGAGGCCCAGCCAACGATTGGCGGAGGCGCGCGCACTCTGCCGCTCACCCTTCCCGGCTTTTTCCACGACTTCGGCTCGACCATTCATGCCATGGCCGCCGGATCGCCATTCTTCTCCTGCCTTAAGCTCGAACAGCACGGAGTGGAATGGATTCATCCTCCCGCGCCGCTCGCTCATCCACTCGACGATGGCACAGCCGTCATGCTGGAGCGTGATCTGGACGATGCTGCGCGTGCTCTTGGCCCGGACGGCAAACGCTGGCGGCACATTTTCGGGTCGCTGGCGGAAAACTGGCCGCAGCTTGCCGAGGAAATCTTCCAGCCTGTAGTTCATGTGCCGCGCCATCCCTTCCTAATCGCGCGCTTCGGCATTCGCGCCCTGACGCCCGCAACTCTGTTTGCCCGAAGATCCTTCAAAGATGCAAGAACACGCGCTCTCTTTTCGGGAATCGCCGCGCACTCGTTTCTCCCGCTCGAAGCGCCGCTAAGCTCTTCCGGCGGAATTATGCTTGCCGTCGCTGCTCATGCAGTCGGATGGCCTATGGCGCGCGGAGGAGCGCAGTCCATTACTAACGCCCTTGCCTCGATCCTGAGTGAGTTGGGTGGCTGTATCTACACCAACTCCCCCATTATCTCGCTCGACTCCTTCTCACGCGATACGCTCTTCCTATGCGACGTAAGCCCGCGTCAGTTACTTGCGATCACCAGCCACCGCTTCGAACCGGGATTTCGGCAGAACTTGCAAGAATTCAAGCCGGGACCGGGAGCTTTCAAAATCGACTACGCGCTCTCCGATCCGATTCCCTGGAAAGCGGCGGATTGCCTTCGCGCCGGGACCGTCCATCTCGGCGGCACATTTGAAGAAATTGCGGCCGGCGAACGCGCCGTCGCCAAAGGAGAACACCCCGAACGCCCATTCGTGCTGCTTGCTCAACCAACGCTCTTCGACACGACCCGCGCGCCCGCAGGCAAACATATTGCCTGGGCCTATTGCCACGTTCCCAACGGTTCTACATTCGACATGACCGAACGCATCGAAGCGCAGATCGAGCACTTTGCTTCCGGCTTTCGCGACTGCATTCTCGCCCGCCACATCTCCTCGCCTGCCACCCTCGAATCGATGGACGCAAACCTTCTTGGGGGCGATATCAGTGGCGGGGCTATGACGCTGCGACAAACCCTCTTCCGCCCAACGCGCCGAAATTACGCCACCTCCGACCCCAACATCTTCCTCTGCTCGGCATCCACTCCCGGCGTAGGCGGAGTTCATGGAATGTGCGGCTACAATGCCGCGCGTGCTGCATTAAGAGACGCGCGAATCTAGTGCCTGCTAATCCTATTAGGCGAGCAGGGCCTAAACAAGGGCTTTATCTTTTCTATCAACCTTCTTTATGCTGGAATTTTTAGAGCCGAATATAAGCTCTAATCAACAACAGCAATCGCAATCCCAACCCAACCATCACACGGGGATATATCTGTAAATGGATTTCGAGCAGCTCAGAACCTTCCTGGAAGTAAGCCGGCTGAAAAGCTTTTCCCGCGCCGCCGAGAAACTGGGAGTAACTCAGCCCGCAATCTCCGCGCAGATACGCTCACTCGAAAACGAAGCTGGCGCACGTCTCTTTGACCGTGACGGCGGCAAAGTCACATTTACCGCCGCTGGCCGTCTATTTGAGCCTTTCGCCGAGCACTGCCTCCAGGTCCACAACCACATCATGGTGGCTATCGGCGAACTGCACCGCTCGCCCCGCGGAGAAATCTCCATCAGCGCCAATGAGGCCACCAGTCTGTACGTTCTCCCGGCTGTCTTCGCTCAATTCAAGAAGCAGTACACCCGCGTCAATCTTTCCATTGTGCGTGCCGACCGCGCCCGTTCGCTCGAAGCGGTCCTGAATCGCGAAGTCGATTTCGGCATTGTCTCCCAGCCCGTCAAAGACCCACGCCTCACCGTCGACGTGATCCATAAAGATGATCTCGTCCTGGTCGTCCCTCGAAACCATCCTCTCGCCGCCCGCGATCAAGTCAAGTTCGCGGAAATCCTGCAGTATCCACTGCTGCTGCCCAAGCATGGCCGCCAACGTGAGCAGATCAACGACATCTTCCGCGCTAACGACGTCCAGCCGCGCGTAGCTATGGAAGTCGACTCAAGCGAACTGCTCAAGCGGCTCATCGGCGCGGGACTTGGAATGGGCTTCCTGCCGCGTTCCAATGTCCGCGACGACGAGCGCAATGGCCTGCTGAAGACGCTCAGGATAGAAGGTGTGCGCCTCAGCCGCGAGCTGGCGCTGGTCTACCGCAAAGACAAGACCCTCACCCGCGCCGCGATCGCATTTCTTGAAATCGCTACCGGACGCGCCCGACCTGTTCTGCTGCCAACAAATCCTAAATCCCGCTAAGTCTCGCTCACGCCTCCTGCCGCGGATTTATAGTGTTGCGCATGGCTCATATTGGCTTGGGGCGACTCGATCCGGAAAACAGCTCCACGAAAACGAAATTTCAGAAATTCACAAATCGCCTTTTTAGGCAGGCGGCTCTTGCCTGCTTCCTTGCTTTCGGCATTCACTTGGCGCACGCGGCAGAGATGCCAAAGCTCGTGCAGGAGGATGGCCGTTACGCCCTCATAGTTGACGGAAAGCCCTACCTCATCCTCGGCGGCCAGATCAATAATTCAAGCGCATGGCCCGCTGTGCTGCCCGAGGTCTGGCCGCTCCTCGAAAAGATGCACGCCAACACCGTCGAAGCGCCTGTCTATTGGGAGCAGCTCGAACCCAAGCCCGGCCAGTTCGACTTCTCCATCGTCGATACGCTCGTCAACCAGGCGCGCCAGCACAATATGCACCTAGTCATCCTCTGGTTCGGCACCTGGAAAAACGGCCGGATGCACTATGTCCCCGAATGGGTCAAGACTGACACGGCCCACTATCCGCGCATGATCGACGCACGCGGCGAGCCTATCGATGTGCTCTCACCTAATGCTCCATCGAATCTCGAAGCCGATAAGCATGCCTTCGTTGCCCTCATGCGTCATTTGCGCGAGATCGACGGCGACCAGCACACCATCCTTCTCACTCAGGTTGAAAATGAGTCCGGCTCACTCGGAACTGTGCGCGACTTCTCCGCCGCAGCTGACAAGCAATTCTCCGGCCCCGTTCCTGATGAGCTAGTGAAAGCGCTGCATAAACATCCAGGCTCGTGGAAAGAAGTCTTCGGGCCTGACGCCGACGAAACCTTCGCAGCCTGGTCTGTCTCGCACTACATCGATCAGATAGCACAGGCCGGCAAGGCCGAGTTTCCACTGCCGATGTACTGCAATGTCTGGCTCGGCTCGCGCTCGCAAATCCCCGGCGTAAATTACCCAAGCGGCGGCGCCGTGGCTCACATGCTCGACGTCTGGAAGGCCGCCGCACACTCCATCGACATGATCGGGCCCGACATCTACATCGACGACTCCGATCTGTACCGCCAGGTGCTCGACGCCTACCACCGGCCAGACAACGCCATGTGGATTCCCGAAACCGGAGGCAGCGATGACTACGGGCGATATTTCTTCTATGCGCTCGCCCACGGAGCCATCGGTTTTTCGCCCTTCGGCATGGACCAGACAGGATGGACTTTCTCCGAAGACGAGTATCCAAAGCTGCACAGTCAGAACTATGCCCTGATCGAGCCAATGGACCGCGAAATTGCCCAGTGGAATTTTGAAGGCAAGCTCAAAACCGCCGTCGAAGAGCCCGGCGAGCCGCGTACGACTCTCGACTTCGGCAAATGGAAAGCCAACGTAACCTTCGGGCTTCCTCAATATGGCGACGCGCGTGTAACCGGCAGCAAAGAGCATGACGGCCGCGCCTTGATTGTGCAAATTTCAGAAGACGAATTCCTTGTCACCGGCTTCGACGCGCGTGTGCAGTTCCAGCTAGCTGAACAGCAAAGCAATCAGCACATGCAGTTTTTGCGCGTGGAAGAAGGCGGCTATCAGAATGGCGTCTGGAAAATGTCCCGCCTCTGGAACGGCGACCAGACCGACTACGGCCTGAACTTCAATCGCCAGCAGGGCAAAGTGGTACGCGCATCCCTCGGAACATATTAGTGCCTATGGGCAAGCTGGCCCGCCCGCTCTGCACGCCCAAACGGCAAGCGTATGCGCAGTACCTGCTCCCTCGCGCGCTCATCTTCAAGGTTTCTCGACCGCGCCCGCAGCAGATCGGTCAGTGACACCATGCCGACAATCTTCCCCGTTTCCGGCGAAAGCACCGGGAAGCGCGTAAAGCTTGTTTCCGCCATGCGATGCACCACGGCGCGAAGAGGCTCGTCGTCAAATGCCGTGATCGGGTCTTTATGCGCGATATCGCCCAGCCGTATTGTCCCCGCCTCGTTCCGCCTTTCCTGGAAGAGACTAAGCAACTGATTTCTCGTGACCACTCCAAGCAGATTATTCTCGCCATCGATCACCGGGAAGAGATGCTGGCCTTGCGGATGCTGGTCAAGCGGATGCGGAACCGGACGAATCAGTTCCCGTGCCTGCTCCAGCGTCCCGCTGCCGGGCAGCGCAACAATTTTCGTCCGCATCACTTCCCGCACAAACAGAATCTCCAGCGGATCCGTCCCATATTCGCGGCTCAGGTGATAGCCTCTGCGCGAAATTTTCTCCGTCAGAATCGACCGCCGCAACGTCAGCACAGTAAAAGCATGAGCCAGGAAACATGCCACGAGCAGCGGCAGCAGCATGTTCACGTCATGCGTCAGCTCAATTGCAAAAACAATCCCGGTAAACGGCGACCGCATCGTGCCGCCGAGAATCGCACCCATGCTCACCAGCGGCCAGAACCCCAGTCCAAAGTCCGGCAGAAAAGTGCTCTCGATGCCACCCAGCGCCGCGCCCATCATCAGCAATGGCGCAAGCACGCCGCCCGAGGTGCCCGACCCTAGCGAGATCATCCAGATAGCTGACTTCACCAGAAGCACCCCGGCAAAAATCTTGAGCGGAACATTGCCCGCCAACAGCGTCCTGATCGTGTCATAACCCACGCCCAGGGCCTGCGGAAAGATCAGTCCGCCGATGCCCACAAACACGCCACCAATAGCAGGCCACCACATCCAGTGAATGGGCAGCTTGCGGAAAAGGTCTTCACAGGCATAAACGCCGAGCGTCAGCAGCGCTGAGAGAATTCCGGCGGCGACTCCGGCAAGTGCACATGCAGCAATCCCCTGCGGGCCAATAAAGACTGGGTGTCCTGAAACCGGAAAAAGAGGCCCCACTCCAAGCAGATAGCGTCTCACCACGCACGCCGTAGCGCTCGCCAGCGCTACGGGAATCGCGCTGCGCGGCTTCCACTCAAACAGCAGCAGTTCTACACCGATCAACACGGAAGCGAGCGGCGCCGCGAATGTTGCCGACATGCCCGCCGATGCGCCCGCCACCAGCAGCGTGCGCCGTTCCATGCTCGTAAGGTGAAAGAACTGGCTGATCAGCGAGCCAAAAGCGCCACCCGTCATGATGATCGGGCCTTCAGCGCCGAACGGCCCGCCTGAGCCAATCGATATCGCCGCCGACAGCGGCTTCAGAATCGCCAGCCGTGGCCGCACTTTGCTGCCGTTGATCAGGATCGACTCTATCGCTTCAGGAATGCCGTGTCCGCGAATCCGCTCCGCGCCATAGCGCGCCATGAATCCCACAATCAGCGACCCCACCACCGGCACGAGTATCGCGTAAGCTCCAAGCTGATTGTTCGCGGGTGAAATAAACGCGGTGCTGAAGCGCTGGTAGTAGAAAGCGTTTGTGAATATGCCAATCAGCTTAATCAGGAACCAGGCCACATATGCACCCAGCACGCCGATGACAATCGCAAGAAGAGAAATAGGCAGAACCCGTATGTCGGTCGTGAAGTCGCCTAGCTCCTCAAGACTGGCTTTGTGCAGTCTCGCATCAGTTGGCTGTCTGCTCATGCAGCCTCCTGTGTGGCCGAACCTGATGCTGCGCCACGTCCAGCAGCGCTTCAGACAAAGCAGGGCCAGAAACGCGCAACTCCTGCCAGTGCAGAACTGAAAGCTGATGCAGCAGGTCTTCTCCGCGCTGAGTAAGCTCCACCAGAACTTCGCGCCGGTCAAGTTCGCTGTGCCGCCGCATCACCGCTCCATGTTCCACGAGCCGGTCTACCAGCTCCACTGTACTGTGATGCCGCAGGCAGAGCCTCTGCGAAAGCACCGTCACCGTCGGACGCAAATCTTCCGGAAGGCCCTTGATGGCCAGAAGCAGTTGGTGCTGTTGCGGTTCTATGCCCTGCGAACGAGCGGCTTCTTCACTGAAATGGAGGAACTGGCGGATGGAGTAACGGAACGCAGCTAGCTTCCGATAACCCGCAATGGATACATCTTTGTGGGGCGTTTCCGGGCGGACATCATGGCCTTGGAAAACCATTGACAAGCCCTGCCTGAGGTATATCGTATCACGATATGACGGCAGGCGGCAGACGTAACGAACATATAGTTTTGAAGGGGTACGGCTTCAGGCGTGCCGTCAGTGCCATGTTTTGAAGCGGCTTCAGCCGGTGAGGGATTGAATTTCTTTTAAAACATGCCGATCAATCAGCCCGTCCTACTTCACCCCCAAACCGTCCTGTGTGTGATAGTTCGGATAAGGCGGCTTCCGGTAAGCCGGCAGCGGATGCTCTTTCAACTCATCCATCACTTCCTGGACCGCCCGCTCCAGCTGTGGATCGCGCCCTGCTGCCACTGATTTCGGATCGTATTCCACTTCAATGTCCGGCTGGATGCCATGGTTCTCCACCTCAAATTCTCCAGCCAGCCCATAGATCGCGGTCCGCGGGGCTGTCACTCTGCCCCCGTCGAGCAGCACCGGATAGCCGCCGATGCCAACCAGCCCTCCCCACGTCCGCACACCGACCAGTTTGCCCAGTCCTGCCTTGCGGAAATACCACGGCATCAAATCGCCTCCCGATCCAGCTGATTGATTAATGATCATCACCTTCGGCCCGAAGATCGCACCCGCAGGGTCAGTCACGTCTTCGCCCTCGCGGGTTTCGTAGCGGCTCATCGGTACGCGGCGAAGCGTGTCAATCACATAGTCTGCAATGTCGCCACCCTCGTTGTAGCGCTCGTCAATCACCGCCGTCGGTTTGTCAACCTGCGAGAAGAAGTAACGGTTGAAGCTGGTGAATCCCGCACCGGCCGTGTTCGGCATGTAAATGTAGGCCGCGCGTCCTCCTGAAAGCTGCTCCACCTTGCGCCGGTTGCTCTCGATCCATGCAATATTGCGCAGGTTGTGCTCTGAAGGAATCGTAATCACCGTTACATCGCGAGCATCGTTTCCATCCGGTTTGGCGCCAACACGCAGCACTACCTGCTTGCCGGCCAGCCCGTCAAAAAAACTGTAGACATTGTCGGTCGCATGCAGCTCCCGCCCATTCACCGCCAGCAGATACTCGCCTTCCTTCACATTCACGCCCGGCTGCGTGAGCGGAGCCTGCATCGCGGGGTTCCAGTTTTCCCCGTTAAAGATTTTCTGGAAGCGATAGCGTCCGTTGTCGATCGTGTAGTCCGCTCCAAGTAGTCCGGTCTTTAGAGGATTCTCCGGTGGCCTCGGCCCGCCCACAAACATGTGCCCGATGGTGATCTCACCCAACATCTCCTCGAACAGATAGTTCAGATCGCTGCGCGACCCCAGCCCGGCCAGATACGGCTCATATTTCTTCGAAGCTTTCTCAATATCCAGGCCATGATGGTTCGGGTCGTAGAGGAAGTCGCGCTCGATGCGCCACGTCTCAAAATACATCTGCCGCCATTCCGCGCGCGGATCCACCGTGGCCTGCAGGGCGCCCAGGTTCAGGCTCTTCCCGACTGGTGAATCTCCGCCGCCAGGCTTCAAATCGTCCGTGTCGGCAATGAGCCAGCCCTCGCCCTTTTGGTAGAGCATCCGGTTGCCGTCATAGGAAACGACAAACGACCCGATATTCTCAAGCACCTGATCGGTCGAGCGCTTCTCCAGATTGAAGCGCCACAGAGCGCGCACATACGGCCCATCACCTTCATGCGACGACTGCGCCACCGGCAGCCCCTCACCCAGATACAGCACACCTTCCTTGCCCGCAGCAAGCGCGACATAATTGCGCGCCGGAATCGGCAGCGGCAGCGTGCGCCGGTCGATCCCGTCCAGATCAATCTTCACCACCGGCAGCTTTGTTTCATCTTTCTTGTCGCCCTCTTTGTTGTCTTTCTTGTCCTTGTCGGCATCGGGCTTCGCGTCTTTGTCTTTCTCCTTGCTCTTGTCTGCGGCTGCCTTCTCGTCATCGCTCTCCGGAGGCAGCGGCGAAGGCAAATCTTTTGACAGAACCACCACATACGCGCTGTTCGTTGTCGCCCGGTCCAGACTCGAAAGGTCGAATCCCGCCGCCGAAGGTCCTATGTCCGTGCTCGCCGTGAAATAAAGATATTTCCCATTGCGATCGAAGACCGCATTCTCCACATCGCTCATGCCATCGGTAATTTGCGTCGATGTATGCGTGTCCACTGAGTACAGATAAACCGTGTGAAGAAAGTTATGCAGCGTCTTCAGATACACAACCCACTTGCCGTCCGGAGACCAGCTCGCATGTTGCGACGGCCCGAAATCCTCATAATTGTCCGTATCAATCTTGACGGGCCGCCCGCCATCCACATCCACATACCAGAGGTTGATTTTCTTGTCGCCATAGAGAATGCGCTTCGAGTCCGGCGACCACTTCGGCGCATAGAAGAACGTCGGTGAAGGCCCCAGGTCGATGACCTTCTTCGCTCCAATGCCTTCCTGCGGAATGATGTAGAGCTGGTACTCACCCGATGCGTCGCTGAAATAGGCAATCGATTTCCCGTCCGGCGACCATGCAGGATCGCGCTCCGCCGCTGACGAGGTGTCTGTCAGATTGCGCGCGTCTCCCTTCTCGCGCGGAACCGTAAATATATCGCCATGCGCTTCAAAAACAGCGCGCGCGCCTGTCGGCGAAATCTCCGCATTCTGAATTTCCTTCGCCGCAATGGTTGCAACATGCGGCTCCAGTGCCGGAAGGTCGCCATGCAGCGTGATATTCACCGCATGTTCCGATTTGCTCGCCAGGTCGTAAAGATGAATGCTGCCGAACTGCTCATACACAATCCCGCCCGGCCCCGCATTCGCGGCCTTCAGATCGAAGCTTTGGTTTTCCACCGTCTGCTCGACCGCCTTGTTCTGCGTGTCGTACGAAAAAAGCGTGACCGGCCCGTTCCTGTCAGAAAGGAAATAAACCTTGTCCCCCACCCACATTGGATTCTTGTCGTTTGAATTTTCCCGCGGTACCTTCACCAGGTCGAGCGTCGACAGATTCACCAGCCATACCGGCTCCGTCTGCCCGCCGTGATATCGCTTCCATGCCCTCTGCCACTGATTAAAAGGCGTATAAGCGATCCACTTACCATCTTCGGAAATGGTCCCGCTGTCCGCTGAAGGCAGCGGCATCTCAATCGGAAGCCCCGAGCCGTCAGCCGAAATCTTGAACAACTGGGCAAAATCATTGAACGCGCTGCGCCCGCTAAGGAACAGAAGCTGCGATCCATCCGGCGTCCAGCCAACTACCGTGTCCCCGCCCGGATGAAACGTGATGCGCTTCGGCACTCCGCCGTCGGCGGAAATTACATACACATCATCATTGCCGTTAATCTCCGCCGAATATGCAATCCTGCTCCCATCTGGCGAAAAGAACGGCCCGGCGGTCAGCGCCGCCGTCGATGTCAGCCGCTGTGCCTCGCCACCATCGCGCGAGACGATCCACACATCGTCAGCGTAGCGAAAGGCAATTTTGTCTTTGCTCAAAGACGGATTGTGCAGCAGGAGTGGAGAAGCAAAAGCGGAAGCGGAAAACACAAGAGCAGTGCAAAGCCACAGGGGTCGAAACACTTGGCCTCCAAAAGCGGTCAAATCGTGGCGCAAGTCTACTATAGGCACCCCGCCACGCTGTACTACTTTCATTTCAACTCGGGTGCTATTCGGGTGCCCCACTCAAGCCCTCTTTTGGCTTGAGTGGGGTAGTTCGATTGGACCTGCACGATAGCGGGTGCCGGGTGCCCCACATCTTGAAAAGATGTGGGCTTTACAGGATATCTGGTGCCCCATCCTATCGCGCCTTTTGGATAGGGTGGGAGAGCACGGACCCTATTCGGCCTTGGCCGTCTTGCGAGACGTCCTTAATCCAGCCTTCGGAGGATAGCCAGTCGATTGCCTGACCGTAAGTTTCGTCTGAATGTGCCACGACTTCCGGGCATGGCTATGCGCGGGCTCCACATGAGAACGCAATGCGCTGAATGCTGCCCGTGCCAGATCGTTGCGCGCCATCCGGACCGTAGTCAGCGGAGGATACACAAACTCGGCAAGATGAATATCGTCAAACCCAATCACCGATATGTCATCGGGGACCCGCAGCCCCCTGTTCGCCAGCACCCGCAGTGCGCCTATTGCGGTCATATCATTGGAACACATCACCGCGGTAGGCAATTCCCTGCCGCGCAGGATCTGCCCCATCGCTTCCATGCCGCCTTCGAGCGTATGGTCGCCTTCCACCAGCCATTCCGGCATGGGCTGCACGCCAATCTCCGCCGCCGAACTCAGAAACGCCTCCTTGCGAAGCTGGCAGCTTCTCTGCTGTATCGGCCCGCTGATGAACCCCAGTCTGCGGTGGCCCAGCGCGCCCAGGTGCTGCACGCCCTCCCGAATCCCGTGATGGTAATCCACCGCCAGTGTGCTCACGTTCTCGCTCGGTGGCGCGGCATCCACAAATACCATTGGGATATTCCGCGAAACCAGTTCCTCCAGCAGCGGCCCTTCAATGCCGAACGTCATCACCGCCACGCCTTCCACGTTTCGCTCGATCATGCGACGGATACAGATCTCCATGCGCTCCGGATCGTAGTTCGTCGAGCCGATGAGGATTTCGTAGTTATTCTCAATCGCGATGTCCTCAAATCCCTGAATCAATTCCGGGAAAAAGGGGTTCGTGATCTCCGAAATCAGCAGCCCGAAGAGCCGGCTGCGCCCTGAAACCAGCGCCCGCGCCTGCGTGTTCGGAAAATAATTCAGCTCCTCAATCGACTTCCAGACACGCTTGGCCAGTTCCTTATCCACCGTCGGCACACGGTTGATGGTGCGGGAAACCGTAGCGATGGACACACGCGCGTGCTTGGCGACATCGCGTATGTCCAGCCGCTTCTTGTCGCCTTTCTTTTGTCTCGGTCTTTTCTTAACCATGGATAAAGCGGCCATCCGCTTGACTTGGCAAGTGTAAATTGCGTAAGGTCAAAGCGCTAGTAAACGTTTGCTAGAAAATCCATTTACTAAGAAAATATCGGAAAGAGCTATTTCATAAATCGCTTTAGTAAGATATCGGAAGCATACTTTTCCCCATTTCCGCGATAAGGCAGAATACCCATGCTTGACGATCTCCGCGCCCAGGTTCTTGAGGCCAACCTCGAATTGGTCCGCCGCGGCCTGGTTCTCTTCACCTTCGGAAACGTCAGCGGCATCGACCGCCAGACCGGCCTCGTCGCCATCAAGCCCAGCGGCGTCCCCTATGAGTCCATGCAGACAGAACACATGGTCATCACCGATCTCGATGGCAAAATCGTCGAAGGTGATCTCCGCCCGTCATCCGACCTCGCCACGCATCTGCTCCTCTACCGCGAGTTCCCGACCATCGGCGCAGTCGTGCATACGCATTCTGAATACGCCACCGCCTGGGCCCAGGCCGGACGCAGCATTCCCGCCTACGGTACCACCCACGCCGACTATTTCTACGGCCCCGTTCCTGTCACAGAAGAACTCTCCGCCGACGACATCAACGGCGACTACGTCCACAACACCGGTCTGGCCATCGTCCGCCGATTCCATAATCTCGACCCCGATGCCGTGCCCGCTGTGCTCGTAGCCGGACACGCTCCATTCTGCTGGGGCAAAACACCGGCAGACGCTGCGCACAACGCCGTTGTCCTCGAATCCGTCGCCCGCATGGCCTTTTACACCACAACCCTCAACCCCGAATGCAAAGGCGTGTCCCAGACGCTGCTCGATCGCCACTATTTCCGCAAACATGGCGCTCGTGCAACCTACGGACAAAAAAGTTGAAGACTTTCACGCATCGCAGGCCGCACAATTTGAATTTCGCGCAAGCGTATATGAGCAATCACCGTCACCCTAGCCGAGGCAATCAAGATCATGCCCTTTGAACACGCCCACCGACTCTTCAACCATCCCCCGGCTCTCGCCTTTTTTCAGACCCCGGGCAAGTCGCTCGCCCATCTCAACGGGGTCGACATCCTTGTCATCGCGGTCTACTTCGCCATCGTCATCTTCATCGGCTTCTACCTGAAAGGCTCTACCAACACCAGCGAAGAGTTCTTCATGGCCGGGCGCGAAATGACCGCATGGATCGCTGGCCTCAGCTTCGTCTCTGCCAACCTCGGCTCGCTTGAGTTGATGGGCTGGGCCGGCTCCGCCTACCAGTACGGCATCCTCGCCACGCACTGGTATTGGATCGGCGCCATCCCCGCCATGCTCTTCCTAGGCATCGTCATGATGCCCTTCTACTACATCTCAAAGACCCACTCCGTCCCCGGCTATCTGCATCTGCGCTACGGCGACGGCGCACGCGCTCTCTCAGCCATCAGTTTCGCTTTCATGACTGTGCTCATGAGCGGCATAAATATGTATTCGATGGCCATCGTCATGAAGGTCGTCCTCGGCTGGAACCTCAATTTCAGCATCTGGGTCTCATCTATCACTGTTGCTTTATATGTTGCTCTTGGTGGG
>Ga0126371_10000209_pt1 | contig 44728 bp, 31 predicted proteins | sample PanSoiMetaPlot_4_FD_110145 | JGI IMG/M metagenome (GOLD analysis project Ga0126371, IMG submission 110145) | Tropical forest soil microbial communities from Panama - MetaG Plot_4 | ecosystem: Environmental > Terrestrial > Soil > Tropical forest > Bulk soil | place: Panama | collected 2016-02-17
AGTCGGCGAAGACCAGGTTGCGCACGTGGAGCTGACGCGTGAGATTGCGCGGCGCTTCAACGGATTCTATGGTGAGGTCTTTCCCGAGCCCCAAGCGTTGCTGACTCCCGCAGCGAAGCTGCCCGGCACCGATGGCCGCAAGATGTCGAAATCGTACGCGAATACGGTGCTGCTGACCGATCCGGAGTCAGTGGTGCGACAGAAGTTGAAGACGATGGTGACCGATCCGGCGCGAGTGCGGCGGTCGGATCCGGGAAATCCGGATGTTTGTCCGGTGGGTGATCTGCACAAGATTTTCAGCAGCAAGGAAACGATGGCCAAGGTGAATGAAGGCTGCCGGTCGGCGGGCATTGGATGTATCGAGTGCAAGTCCTGGGCGGCGGATGCGCTGGTGCAATTGCTGAATCCGATGCAGGAACGGCGGCGGAAATTTGAGGAGAATCCGCGGCTGACGTGGGATATTCTGGATGCTGGGACGCAGCGGGCCCGGCAGGCTGCCGGCGAGACGATGGAGGATGTGCGGGCGGCGATGGGGATGTGAGCTGAAGTTTGAGGAGAACAAGTGAATCAAAAATCCCCACTTCTCGCGCAAAATGGGCGCGAGAATGGGGCACCCATCGGGATATGGCTTGAGAAATGACGGAAGAATCCAAAATCGGTCAGAACGCGGTTGCCGCGGGGGTTCCGACGGCGGTCGTAGCCAGTCCATCTGCTGGCAAGAAAGACGCGGCGAAGAAGGAAGAGAGCGACTTTCCCTTTGCAGTTGCGGTTGGGAATGTTTATGAAGGGCCGCTGGACCTGCTGCTTGATCTGATTCGCAAGCAGGACATCGACATCTACGACATTCCGATCGCGCGGATCACGGCGCAGTATCTAGCGTACGTTGAGAAGATTCGCGAGCTTGATGTGAACGTCGCGGCTGAATTTATCTACATGGCCGCAGTGCTGATCCATATCAAATCGAAGATGCTGCTGCCGCGCGATCCGTTGGCCACCGCGGAAGAACAGGAAGATCCGCGGGCAGAGTTGGTCAATCGACTGCTTGAGCACGAGAAGTTTAAGTCTGCGGCGCAGATGCTCTTGCAGAAGCAACAGATTGAAGCGGCTGTGCTGACGAATCCTTCGCTGAAGGAATTTATGGAGGCGGAGGGAACGGAACCGGAACTTGCGGCCGATGTGATCGATCTGGTCAAGACCTTTCAGCAGATTCTGGAGCGGGTGCGCACGCGTCCGGTGCTGAATGTCGATGAAGAGACCGTCACCGTGGGCCAGATGATTGATTATCTGCGGCGGCGGCTGTCGTTGGAAGACCGGCCCATCCGGCTGAAACAGGTTTTGATGCACGTACAATCGCGGCAGGCGCTGGTTTGCATGTTTCTTGCGCTGCTCGAACTGGTGCGGCTGCAGGCGATCCAGGTCCGGCAGGAAAAGATGTTTGGAGAAATTGCGGTCCGCAAGCACACCCACTTTGAAGAGGTGATGAATGAGCGGGCGGCAGTGAGGGATGATTGGAGATGAAAACCAGTGGTCAGTGATTAGCGGTCAGTCACAACTTGTACTGACCACTAACCACGGATCACTGACCATTATGTCTTTAAAAGCTCAACTTGAAGCCATTATTTATGCGGCGGAAACCCCGATCACGCTAGAGCAGATTACGGCGCTGGTGAAGGAATCCGTCCTCGCCGAAGGCGTTTCGGACGACGCGGAGATCAAGTCGCACGTGCGGTCTAGCCTGGCCGAATTGGTTGGATCATATGATTCCGCCGATCACGGCATTGAGATTCGCGAGGTCGCCGGCGGATACCGGATGTCGACGAAGCCCGAGCAGCACGAAGTGGTGCGTTCGTTTGCGAAGAGTCTCAAACCGCCGATCCGGCTGTCGCTACCGGCGCTCGAAACGTTGGCTGTCATCGCTTACAAACAGCCCGTAACGCTCCCAGAAATTAACGATATTCGTGGAGTCGATTCTGGCGGCGTGATTGGCACTCTGCTCGATCGCAAACTGATTACGACCGGCGGGCGGAAGCAGGTAATCGGGCGCCCGATTCTGTACAAAACGACGAAGGAATTCCTGCTGCGGTTTGGGCTGAAGGATGTGAACGAATTGCCCAGCATGGAGGAGTTCGAAAAGTTGGTGGCAGAGTCATTCCAGGCGGAACTGATTCCGGCGGAGAGTGCGGCGCCAGAAGCGCCACCTGCTCCAGCGCCGGCAGACACTGCTGCATCTGAGACGATTGAATCGGAATCGTCGGACGATCCGGTGCAACCGGCGCAAAAGGCGGGCTGAGTGCCCGATCTCGGGCAGGAGTGACTAAATCACGATTTCTTGACGGCGGCCCTGGGAGGGCCGCCGTTCTCTGGTAACCAAGATGGTCCTCGAACGCCTGCAAAAAATCATCGCAGCGGCCGGAATCGCTTCGCGGCGAAAGGCTGAGGAATTGATCACGTCTGGACGCGTGCAGGTTAACGGAACCGTCGTCACGGAACTTGGCAGCAAGGCCGATCCAGGAGTCGACCATGTGCGCGTCAACGGAAAGCTCTTGCAGAGCGAGCAGCGGCATACGTATCTGCTGCTCAACAAGCCGAAGGGATATGTGACGACTGTCAGCGATCCGGAGAAACGGCCGACCGTCATGGATCTGATTCACGGTGTGAAGGGACGTGTCTATCCCGTAGGAAGGCTCGACTACGGGAGCGAGGGCCTTCTGCTGATGACCAACGACGGCGATCTGGCACATCGGCTGATGAAAGCCGCATCGCATGTGCCGAAGACTTACTTAGTGAAAGTGGCCGGAACGCCGAAAGAAGAAGCGCTCGCGAAATTGCGGGCCGGAGTATCGATCGCGACGGATGACCGAAAGCGAGTAAGGACTGGCCCCGCCGCGGTTCGCGTAATCAAAGAAGCGGCGAACCCGTGGTATGAGATCACGTTGATCGAGGGCCGGAATCGCCAGATTCGCCGGATGTTCGAAGCTGTCGGCCATCACGTCGAGAAGATCAAGCGGGTGAAATATGGACCGCTGACACTCGACGTCCCACCTGGCGAGTTTCGTCCACTCACGTTGAGAGAGATTGAGCGGCTGAAATCGGCGACCCGAAGTGGCGAAAAGAAAGCAGTTTGAACTGCGGCACGCATGAGCCGATTCTTTGATCTAGTCTCGAGGCAGGTGCGTGAGATCGGCGGATATGCTCCGGCTCCGCCGGCGAAGCCTGCCAATGGCCAGCGACAACTCATCCGGCTGGACTCCAACGAAAATCCATTCGGCCCATCGCCCAAGGCAGTGGAGGCAATGCGCGCCGCTCTGGCTTGCACGGCTGCCTATCCGGAAGACGATTGCACCCAGCTGCGGCAGAAGTTAGTCGCGCTTCACAAACTAGAGGTCGAGCAGGTTCTGGTAACGCCGGGCTCGACTGGAATGCTCACGCTGCTCTGCCAGACACTACTTGGCCCCGGGTTGAATGCAGTGACGAGCGAACGATCGTTCATCGTGTACGGGATGGCGACGCATGCGGCCGGAGCGCAGTTGGTAACGGTTCCGATGCGTGAGGATGGACTCGATCCTGACGCGCTGCTACAGGCCATCAACGAGGACACGCGCATTGTTTTTGTCGCGAATCCGAATAATCCGACTGGAACGCTGCTTGATGCAGCGACCATCGAGCGATTCCTTAACGAAGTGCCCGGGCATGTGGTTGTCGTACTCGATGAGGCCTACTGTGAGTTCGCAGCTGATTTTGCGGTGCGGCGGAAGGTCGAGTACTCGCGTTCACTGCAGCATGTAAAGCAGGGAGCAAGCGCAGTCGTTCTGCGAACATTCTCGAAAGTACACGGTCTGGCGGGGCTTCGCATTGGCTACGGTTTGGGGCCTTCGGAACTGCTCAATTACTGCACGCGGATGCGAAGTACTTTTTCGGTATCGTCCATTGCGCAGGCGGCGGCGCTCGCCGCACTCGAAGATCGCGCCCACATTGCGCACACGGTCGCGAACAATTCGGAACAGGCGCAGATTCTTGGAGTGGGTCTGTCGGAGATGGGATTCCGCGTGGTTCCGACGTGGGCCAATTTTCTGTACTTTGACTTAGGGCGGGATGCTGGAGAAGTTGCAGAGAAGTTGAGGAGCGAGGGCATCAGCGTTCGTCCATTGGGAGCTTGGGGTGCGCAGAATTGTTTGCGGGTGACGATCGGAACGGGGGCGCAGAATCGGGCGTTTCTGGGCGCGATGCAGGATATTGCGCGGGCGGCTTCCGTCGGCGGCTAAAGTCGCGGCTTCTTCCCGATCTTCAACGGCAGGGCTGAAGCCATGCCCTGATACGAACCTTTTTTCTTGCTCCACTGCGCAATGCACGTCGGGAGCAATTCTCACTGCGAGACCGGGACGCGAGCGGCTCCGTAGAGACCGGCGTCACTGCCTAATAGGGCTTGGGTAATGATCGTTTTCTTGCGCGTGTAGTTTGCGATTTGTGCGGATGCTCCTTCTTTTTTGGAGGTCGGATCGTCGGGCGCCGACGCCGCATAGACCAGAGACCTCTCCCGCAACCCCGCGAACATTTTCGGAGCAAAAGCGTCCCAGGCGCTGACGACGCCTCCACCGATCACGAACATATCCAGATCGAGGACATTGACAAGGTCAGCAAGAAGGATTCCGAGGACCTCGCCGAAGCGCTGAAAGATGCGCTGTGCGTCAGGATCGCCCTGAATCGCGAGATTGTAGACGGAGCGCGCGCTGAATTCCGGATCGGCATTGAAGGCTTTGGCAAGACCCGGCGCCATGCCGCCTTCCACCGCTTCACGCGCCATGCGGACGATTGCCGTGGCAGAAGCATAGCGCTCGGCGCATCCGTGATTGCCGCAACCGCAGGGGACGCCGTTCGGCTCAACTGTTACATGGCCGAATTCGCCCGCCATACCGCTCATGCCATAAAAGATCTTGCCGTTGAGAATAATGGCACCGCCGATGCCCGTGCCGAGTGTCAGCATTGCCATGTTGTCGACATCGCGGGCCGCACCCATCCACTTCTCTCCGAGGGCAGCGACGTTAGCGTCGTTGTCGAGCTGGATGCGAGTGCCGAGGCGGCGCTCGATCACGTCTCGCACAGGATAGTCCTGCCATCCGGGGAGGTTGGCAGATTTCCGCATCATGCCCGCGGGCACATCGATGATGCCTGGCACGCCGATTCCCGCCCCGAGGAATTGTCCGCTGCTGCGGTATTTTTCTGTGAGGCTCTGGATCGCGTCACACATTTCGCCGATGACGTAGTCCCGGCCCATCGCGACTTTTACACCCAGGGTTACTTTCTCGAGCAGCTGCCCGTCGGTGGTAATGGCCGCCACGCGCAGGTTGGTACCGCCCATATCAACGCCAATGGAGTAGTCAGGCATAACGGAAGAGAGTACCAGAATTGCGCCAGCAGGATGCGGGACAACCCTTTGCTTGCGGAGTGCTAACATAACGGGTACTGCCCATCTCGCGCCGAAAGGTGTCTATATGCCTGAAACCACTCTGCAAGCCCAGGCTCCTGCGCCCCTCACCACGCTCAACGAAGATGAGATTTTGTTTCGCGACAACATCCGGCAGTTTGCCGAAGATAAGGTTCGTCCGCTGGTCAAGGAGATGGACGAAAAGGCTGTCTTCGAAAAGGACCTGCTTCACGATTTCTTTCAGCTGGGCCTGATGGGGATCGAGATTCCGGAGGAGTACGGTGGCAGCGGAGCCAAATTCTTCGAATCGATTCTGGCTGTCGAGGAGATGTCGCGGGTGGATGCATCGTCGGGCGTGATTGTCGACGTGCAGAACACGCTTGTGAACAATGCGTTGCTGCGCTGGGGCAGTGCGGAGCAGAAGAAGCGTTTGCTGCCGAGGATGGCCACGGAAATCGTAGGCGCGTATGCGCTGAGCGAGGCGGGATCGGGTTCGGATGCGTTCGCCCTGCAAACGCGCGCAGCGCTAAAAGGCCACGAATACGTGCTCAATGGGCGGAAGTTATGGATCACAAATGGAAAGGAAGCTGGGCTCTTTATTCTGTTTGCGACGTTAGATCCGGGCGCTGGATACAAAGGGATCACCGCATTTCTGATCGAGAAGGATTTCCCGGGATTCACCGTTGGCAAGAAGGAAGACAAGCTGGGAATCCGAGCTTCGTCCACCTGTGAGTTGATTTTGGAAGATTGCCGCGTTCCCAAAGAGAACCTTCTGGGCGAGCCCGGCAGAGGCTACAAGATCGCGATCGAGACGCTGAACGAAGGGCGCATCGGGATCGGCGCGCAGATGATCGGTCTGGCGCGCGGCGCGTGGGAGTTTGCCTGCAAATACGCACTTGAGAGGAAACAGTTCGGCAAGGCTATTGCTGACTTCCAAGGAATCCAGTTCCAGATCGCACAGATGGCGACTGAGATCGAGGCTGCGCGGCTGATGGTTTATAACTGCGCGCGCATGAAAGATGCGGGCATTAACTTCGTCAAGGAAGCCGCCATGACGAAGCTGTTTGCGTCGCAGGTTGCCGAGCGCGTGACGTCGCTCGCCATCGAGATCCACGGCGGATATGGGTTCACGAAGGACTATCCCGTCGAAAAGTACTGGCGCGATGCTAAGATCGGCAAAATCTACGAAGGCACGTCGAACATGCAACTGGCGACGATCGCCAAGCTGGTGCTCGCCAGATAGGCCGATCTGGCTCTCTATTGCGGTGTGAAGTGCAGTTCCACCGTTTCGGTGGATTCGCCACCAGGCGCGAATCTCCATTTCGAGACAGCTGATTCGGCCGCCTGAATCAGGAGCGGGCTGCCACCAACCGCTTGGACCTTCTTGACGTTCCCGTCCGAAGCAATCGAAGCAACGATCCGGACTGTGCCGCCAAGGTTCATTTTCTTTGCGGCAAGCGGGTATTGAGGCTCGACTTTCCTTACAACTTTTCGAGTCTCACTCGACTGTTGGCCTCGAACCGAAGCTGACGGCCCCCCCAAAAAAGGAGAATGCTAAGAACAAAAGCAAAGCGTACTTCGAGGGCATGCAAGAAAGTCCTTTAAGTGGAATGAATCGATGTCTACCGCCTGTATTTTGTATGCAGTTTCAGGTTCTAAGGAAAGAGCGTTTTAGTCGAAAGTAACCACGGTACCCGGAGTAACCAGAGAGAGGACATGCGGGCTTCCATCACCTTCGGGCCATGTGTCACGATTCGCGTCGCGATGGCGCGATGAAACTCGCGTGGCTCCATAGACATAGGACTGACTCGAGGAGCTTCGAATCACAAATCTTACTTGCTCATAATGTGCAGTGAGTTGCACTTCGGCACTCTCCTGAACACCTCTTAACAGCCTGCAACTTATTACAGATCAGCAGGTTACCGGTAGTCCCTCCAATGGCTCGTGATGTGCATTTCCGTAAGTGCCTGCAAGCTAGAGGCAACCGGGGTGCGATTTGACGACGTTACTCGGAACTCTCGAATCGGCAGAGATCAAGGCAGTTCCTATAGCTCCCACAGCTCCCGCGAAGAAGCGCGGCTGGCTGCCGTTGCTGACGATCCTGTTCCTGATTTCGTACGGACTGATGACCATGCTGATTGTGGAGCAAGGCAGGACGATCGAATCGCAGCGAGCGCTGATCCGCGATTTGTTCCGCGACAGCACCGAGCTCTCCGCTGTGAAAATGAAGGCGCTGGAACAACAAACCCAATCGCAAAACCCGTCAAACCAGGTCCCGTCGACCCAAGTTCCGTCGACCCAGGCTCCGTCAGCGCACCGACCATCAGTCCACGCTCCGGTAAAGCAGGCCCCGTCTTCCCAGGCAGAAACACAGCAGCACCCAGAGGTTCAGGTGAAGCCGAAGTCCCAGTTTCAGATGCCCTCCAAACCGGCAACGGATCTACAAGACGGTCGTCGGGCGCTGAAAACGATCTAACCCAAGCAGGTAACAAGACCAGTTCTGTGGCGTTTCAAAAGCTGTAAAGACGGTAAAAAAAAGATGAAGGTTCTGACCCTAGCCTTGTTGTTAAGTTTGCCTGTGGGGACCCTAACCCCACAGAAACCTTTGCGCCAGCCCACATCGCAGGCGACCAAGCGCGCCAAAGGCGGGCGCTGGTACTTTGCCGCCACCGGTCACGCCGTGTACTGCTATGGTCCGGTGATGACCGTGCCGCGAGCCAATGGCGACCTGCAGCGGGTGGCCACGTTCTGCCGTGATGGCAGCGCGGTGGTGCCGCTGAAGGAGTAGGATCGCCGGTTCAGTGTCCTCACTTCCCGCCTTCTAAACATCTGTGGGATTCGAGCTTTCATCCGGCTTCCAGATCAACAGCAGGATCATTCCTGGCCCAAATCCATCCGACGTTGTAGCGTAAATCCCTGCAAAGCACACAATAGACTCAACACGATGAAAACCCACTGCACAGCCTTACTGCCGTGGGTTGTTCCCTGAATCTTCAAGCCAAGCCGAATGCTCGCGAGCAAGACGAGAACGCATCCCATCTGCACGATTTGCAGCCGACGTTCTGGGGTGTGCATCGTCGAACTCGGCTGAAGTAGGATATGTAAGATTCCGTAACGGACTCAAGTTACCAAAATGGCAGCTGTTAGACTTCAGGGCGCTTTGCGTCTGACGGACGCCGTGCAGCATCAAAGAAGTCGTTATTAGAGAATCCATCTATGTCGCTCCGACCCGTTAAACGTCTGATTAAATCGAAGCCGACGCTGGAAGGCGCTGGAGTGCATCTGCGACGCGCGTTTGGCTTTGGGAATACGCACGAGTTCGATCCATTTCTGCTGCTTGATGATTTCCGCAATGACGTTCCGGAAGATTATCTGGCGGGATTCCCTTGGCATCCGCATCGTGGCATTGAGACGATCACCTATGTTCTGGCGGGGACCGTCGAACACGGGGACAGCATGGGGAATCACGGTGCGATCGCTGCCGGCGATGTGCAGTGGATGACGGCTGGCAGCGGCATTATTCACCAGGAGATGCCTAAAGGCGATCCGACAGGGCGCATGCATGGCTTTCAGCTGTGGGCGAACCTGCCTTCGGCCTTGAAGATGACCGCTCCGAGATATCAGGAGGTGAAGACGGGGGACATCCCTGCCATCACGGACGATGACGGCACACATGCGCGCATCGTCTGCGGGAGTTTCTGGGGCAAGAAGGGTCCAGTCGATGGCATCGCTGCCGATCCGATTTATCTGGATGTGTCAGTACCTCCGGGTAAAAGAAAGACCCTGCCCGTCGAAACGACGCGGCATGCTTTTGCGTACGTGTTTGCGGGAGATGGAAAGTTCTGCAATGCTTCTGGACCGTTGGCGGTTCCGACTGAGAGCGTGGGATGGGCAGATACGCAGCCTCCGTCAGATGCGGAGAATCGGTCGCTGGTGGTGTTTGATCGCGGCGATGAGGTTTCCGTACAGGCGGGCGAGGATGGGATTCGATTTCTGCTAGTTTCCGGCAAGCCGTTGGAAGAACCGGTAGCGTGGTACGGACCGATTGTGATGAATACGCAAGAGGAGTTGCAGCGGGCCTTCCGGGAGTTGCAGCAGGGGACGTTCCTGAAGAAGTAGGGGTGGTGGCGGCGGACAGCAGATTCCTCGCTTCGCTCGGAATGACAAAGGCTGGTGGTGGCCTAACAATTTGGCGGCTTAAACAACATGCCTGAACTTCCTGAGGTTGAAACGATTGCTCGCGGACTTGCCAGACGCGTCACGGGTGACGTGATTGAGTCCGTTTGGCTGGGACAGAAGAAAGAACCGCTGAAGTCGAAGGCTTCGGAGATCGCTGCTGTTCTGGAGCACAGCCAGATTTCCGCCGTGCGGCGGATGGGGAAGCATATTGTGTTTGATTTGGCTCGGGCGTCGAATGGGGGCAATCAACGCCATCCGCGGAGGAAATCTACGACTGCTTCTGACAAGCCCTCGGCTCAGGCGGACAGGAGTGTCCGCCCCACAGGCGAGGTTACGTCGCAGTGGATTGTTCATCTTGGGATGACTGGGCGGCTGCAGGTTTGCGAGCCTGGGGCGGAGATTGCCAAGCATACGCACGCCATCTTGAAGCTGAATTCCAGGCGGGAGCTTCGGTTTGTCGATCCGCGGCGATTTGGACGATTGAGTGTTACTGCCGATGGGGATTTCGATGCTGTCGGTGTCGAACCCCTGGAGGTTGACCTTGAACGATTCGTTACACTCTTCCGGGGGCGCAAGACGCCAATCAAGAGTGCGCTGCTGAATCAGAAGTTGCTGCGCGGCGTCGGCAACATTTATGCCGATGAGTCTTTGTTTCGAGCTGGGATTCGTCCACAAAGGAAAGTTGCGTCGATCAACCGCCAACAACTGGGAAAGCTCCTTGTCGCCATCAAGGAAGTCTTAAGAGAGGCGATCAAGCTCGGTGGGTCATCGATCTCGGATTATGTTGACGCCGACGGCGAAGAAGGTTTCTTCCAGCTGAAACATCGCGTCTACGGACGTGAGGCCGAGCCTTGCGTGGTCTGTAAGAAGCCGATCAAGCGGGTGGTCATCGCGGGACGCAGCAGTCATTTCTGTCCCAAATGCCAAAAATAACCGTTCGGGATTAGCTCCGCTTGTAGACCAGTTTCAGACCGTCTGCCTGCAGGATGCGTTTGATCTGGCTGCGGGCATGCACCGACCATGGACCCGAGGTGTCGAGTTTGATATAAGCCTGCCAGTGCTTGAGAGCCTTGCGTGGCTCGCGAATCTTCTCGAAGGCCAGGGCCAAATTGTAGTGCGCGTCGGCGTAGGTGGGAGCTAACTGCAGCGCCGTTTTGTAGGTCTGGACGGCTTCCTGGACGCGGCCGGTTTCATCAAGAACATTACCCAGATCGAAATAGGCGAGCGCATAGCGTGGATCGGCTTCGATCGCATGCCGGTAATGGCGCTCTGCCAGTCCGAATTCCTGCCGGTTGTAGAAGAGCGTGCCCAGGTTGATGTGAGCCGCAGCATGGGTAGGCGCGAGGTCAATCACCTTCTGATATGCCGCGATCGCCTCGCTTTGAGTATTCGGATCTTCTTCGAGGGCGATGCCGCGAGCAAACCACGCAGTTACCTCGTGATCCCGTGGCGTCGGTTCGTTACGTGGAACCGGCGTACTGGTGACGACTTTTTCGCGCTCCGAGAAATCCATGAGGAACTGACCGGCGATCGGTTCGAGGAGCTTGCCTTCGTGTCGGAAGGCAACACGATGCTTCGAAGTCGAGGTGCCGGCTTCAAGGAGCGGCTTTTCGACTCCTGCAGCCTGTTTGCGCATCGCATCGAGTGATTGGCGGATCACGTTCGGGCGCACGCTCATCGCGCACAGATCTCGAATCTTCTTGATTTCAAGGAGATCAGCGAACGAATAGTTCGGGGCAGACGCCACCAGACCCGCCCGCTCCCAGTTCGCCAACTGGCGCGGTGTTATGTGCAGAATCCTGATTAGATCAGATCGGCTATACACGGAACAAATACCACAACCAGCCTGCCCGCCTCGTCGCAAGAAGGTTCCGGCTCATTATCTTCAACTTACGCGTTTAAAGCAACTAGGAACGGTGTGCACGGCTGTGGAGAACCTGAATAATTCACATGCACCGGGAATGGTGCAAGGCGAAGCAATTGGCGGTTAGCAATTGGCTCTTGGCCGTGCAAAGAACCGCGCCTCCGATTTGGCTAACTGCCAATTGCTAATTGCCGCTACACCGCCACCACAGCGGCCTGATACTCCTCGTACGTTCCCTTGAAATCGGCGATCTTATGATCGCCCTCGAAATGCCAGATGCGAGTGGCGACTTCGTCGACAAGGTCGTGATCGTGGGTGACGAGCAACACCGTTCCCTGGTATCGCTGCAGGGCGATGTTCAGGGCATTAATCGACTCAAGGTCGAGGTGGTTCGTCGGCTCGTCGAGCACGAGGACGTTTGGCTTCTGCAGCATGAGCTTGCAGAAGAGCAGGCGCGCCGCCTCGCCTCCGGAGAGCACGCCGGTGGACTTGGTTGCTTCCTCGCGCGCGAACAGCATTTGGCCGAGAATTCCTCGCAGCTCCTCGGTGACAGCCGCCGGATCCCACTGATGCAACCACTCGATGGCAGTCGTTCCATCTTCGATCAGGCTGCGATGATCTTGAGCGAAGTAGCCGATAGAAGCTTCGTGCCCCCAGATGACCTTGCCGGAGTCGACGAGCGGGCCATCGTAGCCGCTGGTCTTGCGGAGCTCAGATTCCGGAGTGGTTGGCGAGTTCGCGAGCAGGGCGTTCAGCAGAGTGGTCTTCCCTGCACCGTTGCGACCCAGGAGAGCGATCTTTTCGCCGCGTCCGATGCTTGCGGTGAAGTTGCGGATGACGTGGTTGTCGTCGTAGGACTTTCCGAGAAGTTCGATCTCGAGAATGTGCCTGCCTGAAGGCCGTTTCTGCTCGAACTTGATGAAGGGCCGCTGGATGTTGGACTTCGCGAGCTCGGTAACCTGCAGGCGTTCGACTTCCTTGCGGCGGGACTGCACCTGGCTCGAGCGAGTACCGGCAGCGAATCGGGCAATGAATTCATTCAACTGCGCGATCTTCTTTTCGCGCTGCGCGTTCTGAGATTCGATCTGCGAACGCACCTGCGTCTTAGCGACGACCATGTCGTCATAAGTGCCGGTGTAGGTGATGATCGTCTCGTAGTCGATGTCGGCGATGTGAGTGCAGATGCTGTTGAGGAAGTGACGGTCGTGAGAGATGGTGATTACGATGCCGTCGTAGGTGTTCAGAAATCCCTGCAGCCAGTGAATTGAATCCAAGTCGAGGTGGTTCGTAGGCTCGTCGAGCAGCAGAGCTTGCGGATGTCCGAAGAGAGCCTGGGCCAGCAGAACACGGACTTTTTGTCCGCCCTGCAGCTCGCTCATCTTACGGCTGTGCAGGTCTTCGGAGATGTCGAGACCTTGCAGAAGAATGGCAGCGTCGCTCTCGGCGGAGTAGCCATCTTCCTCGCCGACGATTCCTTCGAGTTCGCCAAGCTTCATGCCGTCTTCGTCTGTCATGTCGCTTTTTGCGTAGATGGCGTCCCGCTCCCGCATAGCGGCCCAGAGGCTCTTATTGCCCATGATGACCGTATCGATGACCGAATACGCATCGAAGGCGAACTGATCCTGGCTGAGGACGCCGAGCTTGCGCGGCCGGACGACCGTACCCTTTTGCGGATCCATTTCGCCGCTCAGCAGCTTCATGAACGTGGATTTACCGGCACCGTTGGGCCCGGTCAGGCCATAGCGTTTTCCGGGCGTAAAGGCCGTGGAAACCTCTTCAAACAGGATTTTGGCGCCGTAGCGCATCGACACATTACTGACTGAAAGCATGGCTCGGGGTTCTCTCTTACTGACTTCTGAATTTCACAGGAACTGCGAGGAATTCCGCCAAGGACGGTGCGCAGCTGGAACTAATAGGATAACACGTGCGACAGCCTGATTATGCGGTCCAAGGGTTAATGACAGTTGCGGTGAGGTCAGCAAAATGAGTCTCATTCCGGGTGGCGAGACTGGCATGTCGGGCAAGGACGATGCCGGCGATCATTGCATCGCTCAACCGACCCACCCTCCCGCTGGCCTTTCGTTGAGCCATGAGACCTGCAGAGAATCGAGCGGCTTCGTCGTCAAACGGTGCGATTCTGTAATCGATCCTCTTCAGGATCAGATTAAAGATTTCTTCCAGAGCTGATCTCCTCCTGCTTGCAGGCATGATGTGCAACCCGAATTGAATTTCCAGGGTTGTAACGGACGTCGTCCAGATTGACGAGGTCGATTGACAGTCGAGCCAGGCCACAACCTGGCGATCCGGCGGATCACACATCAACGCAGAAATGACATTGGTGTCGAGGATAATCATTCATCCTCAAAAGATGGCGGCTTCATGGTGTTGCCCGGCAACTTCGGCAACTCAAATCTAAGCCCCGTACCGGAAATAAAAGCCGCGATTTCGCTGCCCAGTCCTGCTGCAGGCCGATCCTCTTGATTGGCCGCGTTGCGGAGAATTTCGCGAACTTCTTCCTCCATGCTATGGCCATTGCGTTTAGCACGGCGTTGCAGGCGAGCCTTCACGCTCTGTTCAATTTTTCGGACGACTAGCTGAGCCATGTTGATATCATGATATCAACATGCTTTTTCGCCGTGTCAATGGATGCGGTCCGGGCTGTTTCAGTGCTACAGTATTAGCCCGCTACCGGTGACGTAGCCTGTCTTCGAGTCAACCTACCTGTGGAGGATTGTATGGAGAGCAGGCGAATTCTCGTCGTTTGCGCAGCAATTGCCGTTCTGGGGACGGCGGCTTGGGCCGCGAGTACAACGAAAGTCATCTACAGCTTCGCTGGCGGAGCCGACGGCGAATACACCGATACGGAGCTGGTCATGGACAGCGCCGGCAATTTGTACGGCACATCCGTACAAGGCGGGACGTACGCCAGCGGCACAGTATTTCAGGTTACGCCTGAGGGAGTTCACACGGTGCTCTACAACTTTGCTGGCGGAGCCGATGGCGGCGAACCTTACAAGGGCGTGACGCTCGATGCGGAAGGAAATCTTTATGGCACTGCGGTCACCGGCGGCGGTGGCGCGTGTGAAGGTGGTTGCGGCGTGGTTTTCAAGCTGACAAATTCCGGCGGGGTCTGGACGCAAACCGTAATTCATGCGTTCACGGGAGCGGACGGTTCGGGACCGGGAAGTCCGGTTTCCATCGACAAGCACGGCAATGTCTTCGGCACGACGCCCACCGGCGGGAAGTACGGCATGGGAGTGATCTACCTGCTGCAACCGTTTGGAGGAAGTTGGAAGTTCCGCGTAGTCCATGCCTTCACGGGTGGGGCCGACGGCGGAGGAGGATCGGCCAGCCGGCTCCTCATCGATGGCCTTGGCAATCTCTATGGGGTCTGCACGGTGGGCGGCGTGAACGGGTTGGGCGCGGTGTACCAGGTCTCACTTGTGAACAGCCAGGTAAAGTTCTCTACTCTGTACGCCTTCAAGCTTCCGCCGGATGGTGCCTTGCCCTACAGCGGGCTTGTCTTCGACAGGCTCGGGAATCTTTATGGGACTACCTACTACGCCGGTGCCAACGGTATGGGTACGGTTTACAAGTTGACCCGCGGCAACGGGACCTGGTCGGAGACCGTTCTGTACAGCTTCATGGGAGGCACAGATGGTGGCAATCCCATCAGCAGCTTGGTCGCGGATCCCTCAGGTAGTCTGTACGGGACGACAAGTGCCGACGGAGCATCCTGCGGATGCGGAACCATTTTCAAGATTACTCGAGGATCATCGGGCAGTTGGACGGAGCGCCCGGTTTACCGTTTCCCGGGAACTCCGAATGCAGGCACTGCCTACAACGGATTGATCAGCAACGGCGCTGGGCACTTCTACGGTGCCACGGTGAACGGTGGCACCGCCGATGACGGGGCCATCTACGAGTTCATACCCTGAGTCTTATGCCCAAAGACTCGATGTTCGATGTTGCTGACCCTGCGAGGTAGAGAACGTGCCGCAGGCCGGCCAGAATGTAGACGTCGTAAATTTTGGGCAGTTCTAAAGTATGTTGCTGCTCATGCGCTGGGACCGGGATGCATGTCAGCAAACGACCGACGTAGTTTCAAATGGAACAGTCCCTGATGTCATCCTGAACGGCGGCGAGCCGGCGTGAGGGACCTTACGTGGGCGTAAGGTGCCGTTGATGTTGTCGGGAATGTATATGCTGCATGCACTGTCGGTAGCCTTTACGACTGCTTAGACCAGTGCACAGCTACGTACGGTCCCGCGGAGGGCTTTTTCGCCCTCCTCAGGATGACATCACTATAAGAAGAAATAACCTCGCAAGCGCTAGCTCCGTCTTCGGTCTCCGGTTGATGCCAATGCCGTTGCCTTCACCGTAGCCGGTCTCAGTGTGCGGATTGCCCCGAGCTTGCTTCGACCAACTGCTGGATTGGACCGGTCACCATCAGCAACAGTCCAGCAACCGGCTTCTTTGCCTGATCGATGACAGCCATCTGCTGAGTCTTCCAGAGGTCGGGCTCGGGTTGACCGCGGTCAAGGTAATCCAAGGCCTGCAATCCTGCAGCCCCCAGCATGGCGAGATTCTGCGAGATGGGGGTGACCTCTTGCAGCAGGGACGATTCCTGGAGAAGCGGCCGCAGTCTAGCGTCGTTGTCGCGCCATAGTGTGAGTTGCGCTCGAATTTGAGCTGCGGCTGCCTGATCTTTGGATCCCGATTGAATGAACTGCTGCACGAGGTTCGAAAACTTCCGCGCGCTCTGGCTTTCGGGATACGCGGCATCAATCAAATGCGTGAGCGGAGCGTTAAAGTCGATGGGGCCTTTTTCTTCACTCCAGCGGCTATAGTCCTTCACCGGTTCGATCACGTCGGCGAGAACCTGCAAGTTAGTGGTGTCGGCATCGCCGGCCATGCGGTGCAGCATCTCGCCGCGCGCCGAATTGTGCGCCAGGCCTAACGTTGCGAGTTCGAGACTGACAGCGTGCATGCGTGCGTACATCGAGTTCACATCGGTCACATCTTGGGCAGACCATAGGCGTTCTGCAATGGCTGCATTTCGAGGCCAGATGTGTGAATCGATGTTTTCTGGCGTGACCCACTCGGCCCACTGACAGGATTCACCGCCGAGGATCAGAGCCTTCTGTTCGGGAGTCAGATTGGCAGCCGCACCGCTCATCGGATCGACGGCATAATGTCGCGCCGTGGGCCACATCAGGTCGAGGTAGTACCCGTACGAAAGCAGCCCACGATAGCCCTGCTGCGCGGCCGTGGCCAGTGACTGCTGTCCGCGCCAGGATTGGACGACAATGTTTTTCGGCAGATCGGGGTGGAGAATTTCGTCCCAGCCCACCATGATTTTGTGGTTCTTCGTCAGGATCTTTTCCAGTCGCTGATTGAAGTACGCCTGCAGATCCTGGTTGTTCTTCATGCCGTGGGAATGAATAAATTCCTGAATTTTCGGATTGGCGTCCCACTGCTTGCCGTCGACCTCGTCGCCACCGATGTGGAAGTAGGCATCGGGAAACAGCTTGGACATCTCGGCGATAAATTTCTCGAGGAACTTATAGGTCTCTTCGCGGGTCGGATCGAGGATCGGATCGCCTTGTTCCAGAGTGAACGGACCCGGACCGCTGGCCAATTCCGCATATCCGATCACCCACGAGCGGCTGTGGCCAGGCATATCAAACTCGGGAAGAACGCGGATGCCACGTTCGCGAGCGTAGGCGATCAGATCGCGAATCTCGGCTTGCGTGTAGAACTGATGGTCGGATCCCATGCCGGTCAGTTTGGGAAAGACTTTGCTCTCGACGCGGAATCCTTGATCGTCGGAAAGATGCCAGTGGAGGACGTTCATTTTGACGGCAGCCATGCCGTCTAGGTTGCGCTTGATCACATCCATGGGAATGAAATGGCGGCTGACGTCGATCAGCAAACCGCGCCAGGGAAAACGCGGCTGGTCTTTGATGGTGACCACGGGAGCAGCGAAACCGCTCGGAGTGATCGTGACGAGTTGTAGAAAGGTTTCGAGCCCGCGCAGTGCGCCGAGGGTTGTAGGCGCGGTCAACTGTGCGCTCGAGTCGGTGACGGTGAGTTGGTACGACTCGTCTTCGCCGAGCTTCTGTATGGGCTCAAGGCCATGATCGGCATGAACTGTAAGTGTGGGCGTCGCACCGGATTGTGGACGAAACGGAATGCCGGTCTGAGCCGACAGGTGCTGGGTGAAGCGCTGCACGGCCAAGTCGAGTGCCGCATCGCGCGTTCCGCTGACTGCGACCGAGAACGTCCGCGTGATCGGCAATTGGCCGCTTCCCTGCTGCACGGTGGCAGGCATGGGCATGAGGTTGAATTGAGGCTGGGTCTGTGAAACCGCTAAGCCAGTAAGGACGAACAAGACACTTGTGACTATAAGAGAACGCATATCTTCACCTGAAGTTGAAGCTGAATGCAAGGAACAATATTAAAACGTTTCAGCTCGATAGCAACACCACCGATATTTTTCCCAAGCTCTGAGAGCTCAGTGCCCGCCAAGCTCCTTCACGATCGAGCCTACAAACTGTTTTGCGTCGCCGAAGAGCATCAACGTCTGGTTCAGGTAATAAAGGGGGTTATCGATGCCGGCGAATCCGGGATTCATACTGCGCTTGATGACCATCACCGTGTGGGCTTTGTCCACATCAAGGATCGGCATACCGAAGATCGGGCTCGACTGATCTGTGCGGGCAGCGGGGTTCGTGACATCGTTAGCGCCGATGATCAAAGCCACATCCGTTTGGGGGAAGTCACCGTTGATTTCATCCATTTCAACGAGGCGATCGTACGGGATGTCAGCTTCGGCAAGAAGCACATTCATGTGGCCGGGCATGCGTCCAGCGACAGGATGGATCGCGAAGCGGACATCGATTCCCTTCTTGGTGAGTAGATCATAAAGCTCGCGCACTTTATGTTGCGCTTGCGCAACTGCCATGCCGTATCCCGGAACCACGACTACCTTGTTGGCCGCAGCCAGAATCGAAGCGGTCTCCTCGGGAGTCGCGCTGCGAACAACTCGTTCTTCCTTCACCCCAGCCGATGAGGCCTGCACTTGGCCAAACGCTCCGAACATCACGTTGGTGAAGGAGCGATTCATGGCCTTGCACATGATCACGGACAGAATAAAGCCCGAAGATCCATCGAGAGCTCCGGCTACGACCAGTACTTTGCTGTTCAGAACGAATCCCAGCAGCGCGGCCGAAAATCCTGCGTAGGAGTTGAGCAGCGAGATGACCGTCGGCATGTCGGCGCCGCCGATGGGAGTCACCAGCATCACGCCGAATATCAGCGCCACGAGGACCATGATTGGGAACAGAATAGTGTTCGCGGGATTCACCACCAGCGCAACCGCCAGTCCTAGTGCTCCGGCAAGAATAGAAAGACTGACGATATTCTGGCCGCGATAGACGATCGGCCGTTGCGGCAGCACTTCCTGGAGCTTCCCCGCGGCGATCAAACTGCCGGTAAACGTAAGCGACCCGATGATGACTTCCAGCGAGATTTCGCCCATCTCAAAGCGGGTGACCTGCCTCGTACCCACGTAATACTCGGCAATGCCGATGATGGCGGCTGACATCGCACCGAATGCATGGCTCAGCGCGGTTCGCTGAGGTACGGCCGTCATGTGAACCATGCCCAGTGGGACGCCGACTCCAGCGCCGATGACTAGACTGATAATGATCCACTTGTACTGCACCAATTCGGGGTTGAAGAGGGTCGCGATGACGGCCAGCGCCGCGCCGATCTCTCCCGCCAGAACGCCCCAGCGCGCACTCGCGGGCGAACTCAGCAACTTGAGCGAAAGAATGAAGAGAACAACCGCGACAATGTAGGCGAAGTCGAGATACTGCTGAAGCGCAAGCTCCGTCATGATTGTTTCGACCTGCCGGATTTGAACATGCGCAGCATGCGGTCGGTAATCACGAATCCGCCCACCATATTGCTGAAGGAGGCAGCCACCGCAATCGCACCCAGAATGGTGGTGAGCCGGGTCTCATGACGCCCGGCGATGATAATGGCTGCCACGACCACGATCGCATCGAGAGCATTGGTCAGCGACATCAGCGGCGTATGGAGCAACGGGGAAACCCGCTTGATCACTTCAAACCCCACAAAGCCGGCGAGGATGAAGACATAGAGATTAGAGATGAAATCCGGTGGCATGACTGTTCCTTTGCATTCGTTTGCATGGCCCGGTTTGCCGATTGGCGCATACGACAAACGTGGGCGGCTACAACAACCGAATCACTGACTACTGACGGCAAGTGCTGGAAGCTTGAAGAACTCGCGGACCCTGGTGTTTACAATTTCGCCGCCATGGGTGATCAGCGTTTCCCGTGTAATCTCATCCTGCAGGTTCATCTGCAACTTGCCTTCTTTCACCATGTAGGTCAGATACGTCGCCAGATTACGGGCGTACATTTGGCTGGCGTGATAGGGGACGCTGCTGGCCAGATTGATTGCGCCGATGATTGTGACACCATGAACGCTCACGGTTTCTCCGGTGCGAGTCAACTCACAGTTTCCGCCGCGCTCTGCCGCCAAGTCGACAATCACCGATCCCGGCGCCATTCCCTTGACCATATCCGCCGTGATGAGTACCGGCGATTTCTTCCCCGGAATCACGGCCGCGGTCACGACGATGTCGCTTTCGGCAACGACGCGAGTCAGCAGTTCACGCTGACGGGCGTAGAAACTTTCGTCCTGCGCGGTGCCGTAGCCACGGGCATCCTGCGCATTCTGCGCTTCGATTGGGAGTTCGACGAACCGTCCACCAAGACTCTGTACCTGCTCCTTGGCCGCCGGGCGCATGTCATAGGCGGAAGCAACTGCGCCGAGTCGGCGCGCTGTCGAGATTGCCTGCAGTCCAGCGACACCAGCGCCAATGACAAACACGCGCGCAGGGGTGATGGTGCCGGCGGCTGTGGTCATCATGGGAAAGACGCGTGGCGAGGTTTCGGCCGCCAACAGGATGCCTTTATAGCCGCAAACTGTCGCCATGGAAGAAAGGGCGTCCATGCTTTGCGCGCGCGTGGTACGCGGCATAAGTTCGACGGAGAAGGAGGTAACTCCCGCGTGCGCGATCTGCTGGACAACCTCAGCCGAACCAAAGGGCCGCAGGAATCCAATCAGAACCTGACCGCGCTTGTAGAGGGACAGATCTGCTTCGCCTGTTTTGTCGTTGGAACCGTAGCAGAGAACCTGCACAATCGCATCGGCAGCTTTGAACACGGAAGCGCGGTCAGGCAGAATCTTGGCGCCTTTTTCGACGTAAGCTGCGTCCGGGTATCCGGCTTGTTCCCCGGCGCCACTTTCGACGACGACTTCGATTTTTGCTTTTATGAGATTGGGAATGACCAACGGAACGAGGGCGACGCGGCGCTCCCCAGGGTAGCTTTCTTTCGGAACTCCGACGATCACGAGGATCTAGTCCTTTCCGAGGTGTTCGTCACGGCTTAGCTGCCAAAAGACGAACTGAAAACAGTATCAGATTAAGAGGAGGACTGGAAGGAATTCACTCGCAGCATCGTCAGTGAAAGCCTTATCCGCGGAGACGCGGAGTGCGCCGAGAAATGGCAAACCGTCCCCTCCGCGTGACCCAATGACCTGCGCACGAACTCGACAGACAGATTCGGACTTGAAATTACTCCGCGCACTCGCCGGTAAAAGAATTGACCGCAGAAAACGCTGAGAATTCCCCAAAGTTCGCAGAGAGAGCGGCCCGAATTGATATATAAAACCGGCTCTCTCATTGAGCAAACCGGTAATGCCACACTCTCGCCGCGCCGATCAGATTGGTGTCATCCCCCAACGAAGCCAGAGTCAGCTCTGTCTTCTCTGCGGGGACGAAGCGGCATCCACTCTTAATGACTTCGCGAATGCGATCGAGAAACAGTGGCGCACTTTTCATTACGCTGCCGCTCAGAACGATCGCATCCGGGGTCAATAGATTAATGAGGTTGGCCAGACCCAACCCGAGATAGAAAGCCTCGTGTTCCACGGCCTGCAGAGCGATCTCGTCGCCTTCCTGTGCGAGTTCGCAGATTCTCTTGGCCGTGATGTCCTGAGCATGAAGATATCCGGCGGGTGCATGAGATTCGATCCATGCGACCATGGCCGGACCAGCCGCAAGCGATTCCCAACAACCTCGAAAGCCGCAGGAGCACCGGGGACCGGCAGGGTCGATCACCTGGTGTCCAACTTCCGGATGCGCGCCGTCGACGCCACGGTAGAGCTTGCCGTCGAGAATAATTCCACCGCCGATGCCGGTGCCGACCGTGATGTAGATCAGCCGAGTACGATTGCGGCCTGCACCCCATCCCGCTTCCGCCAAGGCGGCGGCATCACCGTCGTTCTCGAGGGCGGCGCGTAATTTAAGGCGATCTTCCAGATCGCAAACCAGGCTCTTTCCCCGCCATCCAGGGAGAAAATCGACGTCCCCGAATTCACCACGAATCGGATCGATTGGCCCCGTCGATCCGATGCCGATTCCCCGGAGTTTCGCCTCGGAATCCGTCTCTGCCTGCCGTAGCATGCGCACGATCGCGTCGAATCCCGCTGCATAGTTGTCGGGATCCGTCGGAGTTTCCGCGCGGGCGAGCACTTTGCCGCTCTCGTCGACAACGCCTACTGCGATTTTTGTTCCTCCGATATCGACAGCACCGATCATAGATTTCCCTCGGATCCTCGATTGATCTTGGCGAATCTAGATTCTAAAAGGTAATGCGGAGCGCGAACTGCAAAACGCGCGGCATGTGAGCGCCGGTCGCATAAAGGAAGTTGGTCGTGCTCACGTAATTGTTTACTCCATTCCACTCGGTGTGGTTGAAGATGTTAAATGCCTCGGCGCGGAATTGTACGGCAAGCTGTTCTTTCGGCTTGAAGATCTTATAGATCGACATATCGAAGTTCGAGCGCCGGGGATTGTTCAGGCTGTTGCGGCCCGAGTTTCCCAAGGTGAGGCCTTGCGTCTGGACATAGGCGGCGCAATTGAAGAGCGGTACGCCTTTGGTGCCCTCGGCCAGTGGCGAACAATTCGAGGTGGCATGAGGATCGCCGATGCGATCGGCATAGGAACCGATACCGGTGGTACCGTCGGCAACTCCAGCGCTGTCGCCGTAAACACCGTTGACGACTGAAAAGGGCGTGCCTGTCTGCGCCGTCATGATTCCGGCATACTGCCAGCCGCCGAGAAAGGTGCGCGATAACCCTTTGCCGCGGAACGGCAAGTCGTAGGTCCAGGCGACGGTCAGAATGTGACGCTGGTCGTAATTCGAACTCGCATAATTCGCGTGAAGATTGGCCGAGTTCACGAAATTGCTGTCGGTCGCGTCCGAGGAGTTGTCGAGCGAATGGCTGTAGGTGTACGCCATATCGAGCGTAAGAGCGCCGGTGGTCTTGCGCAGCGAGAATTGTAGAGCATTGTAGTTTGAGTTGGCTTCGGCCACGACGCGTTGAATCGAACCCATTGCCGGATAGTTGGTGCGGAATAGATCGGGATCATTCCCACAGGCGACAGCAAGATTGATGGCAGGCTGGCCCGTCACATTCTGGTTGTTTACGGTAAATGTAGGCTGCAGCGTCGTTCCTCCCTGGGAATTGCAGATGTCGTCTGTGATGGGTTGGCCCGGAAGGAATGGATTCTGCGCAGAGGGCACGACTGGAAGCTGGTTGGCCTCATGCTGCAGTGTCAGGTGCGTACCTTTGGCACCAACGTAGGCCAGCGTCGCCACCGTATCGTGAGGCAGGTTGTGTTGCACGTCGAGGTGCCATTGCTGCACGTAGGGCCAGATCGCGTGATCGGGGATGGAGGTTGTTGATAGCGGAAAGAGTAGACCCTGCCCGCCGACCCCCGCATATCCGCTGATGTCGTACTGGGTCGGCGTTGTCACGATCGGAGGCGTCCCCTCAAGGTCTTCGGCATTGGCCTCCAAGCCATTGGTGTGCTCGAAGAAGATTCCGTATCCGCCGCGGACGGCCATCTTACCGTCGCCAAACGAATCCCACGCGAATCCGAGCCTCGGTGCCGGGTTGAAAAGATGTCCGCTCAGACAGCCGCGCGGAACGCCCTTTACGCCGCACTGCATCGTTCCGTCATACGGATTACCCGTATTCGGAATGAGTGCACCCTGCTGGCCGGTGATGCTGCCGTCGATATCAAGCTGCGGAGCGGCTGCGGGGTTATAGGCCGATGGCCGCCAGTTCGAAATGAGGTGGTTTCTCTCCCAGAACGTGCCATACAGACTGACGCGCAGGCCGAGATTCAGGGTCAGGTTCCGGGCGATGTGGTAATCATCCTGAAAATACGGCTCGAAGATTTTGAAGTTGATGTGATATTTCGGCTGGGCGTTCGCCTGAGAGTAGTTGGCGATGTTGCCCATCAGGAAGTCGGCAAAGGCGTTCCCGGTCGATACGGGAGAGGTGCTATCGAAATACAGGTCGCCGCTCAAATCGGTATAGGCCATTTCGTTCTTTTCAGCGTTCATGAAGTATCCGCCGAAAATCAGCTTGTGTTTGCCGAGACTCATCGTTACGTTGTCGCGATAGGTGAACGTTGGGTTGGAGTTCTGCCATGGAAAGGCTGTTGGTCCTTCGCAGAACCCACCGCCGTAAGCTCCGGAGGTGGAGAGACAAAAGTCGGGAAGCTTGCCCGCAAAGTTCGCAAACAACCCCGGCATGGTGAACCCCGGGGAAAGGGTCCAGACCGACGGATTCGTGTTGATCTGCTGAATGTGATCGGTGGTATAGCTGGCGACAAATTCGTTCAGCAACTTCGGGGAAAGCGTGGTCGTCAGTCTAGCCACCATCTCTACGCCCGGGCCGATGAAGTGTGTTCCGATCGTTGGGAAACTTTCGCTGCCCCAAGTGACAGTAGCTTTTGTCGTGTCCCAGGAATCGTGAATCGCGCGAAAGGTGAACCGGGTCTTTGCGTTGAAGTCGTGATCGAGACGAATCAGGTCCTCGCGCCAGTGCGTGGGCTGGGCGATGGCGGCGGCGAAGACAGAATTGGCGCCGGAGCCGAGATTCGCCGGGGGGATCATGTTCATCAGGATCTGGGCGTTTGGATCGATCGATGGAATGGTGTTATTTAGAAATGGATTCCCGGTGTTCGGGTCAATTGGGCAATCCGTCGGACTGGAGACGTTGCACACGTCGTTGAAGTTGCCGTTGCGGTTATCGTTCGAAGGAACAAAGCTGTAGAAGTTGTACGGAACGTTCTCGCGCCGCCAGTTCTGCAACCAGAAGAAAAACGTGTGATTCTTCCAGATCGGGCCGCCAACGCTATAGCCGAAGTCATGCTTCTTGTATCCGGCTTTGGGCGTTCCGGGGACGTCGAAGTAGTTGTGCGCGTTGAAGGCCTCGTTGCGGGCGAATTCCCATAGCGAGCCATGGAATTGGTTCGTCCCGGATTTTGTTTCGACCTCGACGGTGCCGGAACCATTCTTGCCGTACTGTGCGCCGTAGTTTGACGTCAAGACCTGGACTTCTGCGATGGCTTCGACACTGGGATAGACATTCAGCGAGAAATTGCTGCCGTTGTCCATCATGTCGCCGCCGTCGACTTCCCAGTTGTTGTACTCGGTGCGCCCACCGTTGACGCTGTAGCTGATGCTGCCTTCGGCGCCGACCACGCCTTCGTCCTGGCCGGTTTGATTGCTCACACCGGGAACCAGCGTGATGAGCTGCGTGAAGTTGCGGCCGTTGAGCTGGAGCTGCGTCAGTTCCTTGCCAGTGATCGTTCCGCCGAGTTCCGACGACTCCGTGTTTACCTGTGCCAGCCCTTCGCCGTGAACCACGATTTCCTCGTGAATATCACCGACCTGCAGAGTGATGTCGATACGCGCGTTTTGTGCGACACGCAAGGTGACACCTTGGGCAATGTAGGTACGGAATCCCTTGGCCGGAACCGTGATGTCATAGCGTCCCGGTGGTAGTGCAGCGGCAACATATTCACCTGCGGAATTGGTCGTGAACTGACGGACCGCTCCAGTTGCGGTGTTGACTACAGCAACGCCAACGCCGGGGATCACCGCACCAGTATTGTCGCGGACCGTGCCGGTGAGGGTAGCTGTATCCTGGGCCAGTAACGCGGAACTAAAACAAAAGAGAATGAAAACTGCGACAACCAGAAAGCGAACTTGCAGAATTGGCTTCTGCATATGCCCTCCTGGGTTTTCAGGTCTAATACTCGGGCGTAAAAGCTGTGGCTTCCTCCAACGTGACGCGCTGCTTCTTCTTATAAGAGATATTCGCCATATGCACCGCGATCGCCGAGCGATAGCCGACCTCGGCTGGAGCATTCGGGGTAGCGCGGCTGCGGATGCACTCAACCCAGTTCTTCATGTGGTCCTGATCATGTGTCTTACCCTTGGTCGAGTCGCCATCAGGGCGATTCGTTTTCTCGGGCCAGTATTCGAGCGGTTCCTCGAAGTGGTGTTCCAGAGTTCCGTCGCTGCCCAGGATACGGTCACCCAATCCATAATGCTTGTTGCTGAACATCGACTGCCATGTGACGACGATGTCTTTCGGGAAGTCGAGGGTAACGGCGATGGTGTCGGGGACTTCGCGCCCGTCTTTTTCCGAGAAAACTCCTCCGGACATATAGGCCGCTGACGGGAGAGGGAGATCGAGGGCGGTCATGATCCAGGCAATCTGATGGACCATATTCTCGGCGCAGTTCCCGCCCGAGAATTCCCAGAACAAGCGCCAGTTGATGAGCTTGAAACCGTCGAAAGGCCGGTCAGGACGGCCATTGAGAAATGCATTCCAGTCCACGTTCTGCGCTGTGCAGTCGGAAGGAACGGGACGGACCCACTGCCCCTTGCCGTGAGGTGTGTTGCGGCTCATCCAGGATTCGACATGGGTGACTTTGCCGACCCATCCATCTTTGATCCATTGTTTCGCATCGGTGAGGGCGCCAGAACTCTCATGCTGCAAGCCGATCTGCACCACGCGGTCCGAAGCTTTCGCGGCAGCCAGACACCGGTCGGCTTCCGGGATTGACCAAGTCATCGTCTTCTCGGCGTAGAGGTCCTTGCCTGCCGCGAGCGCGTCGACAAAGTGGCGGGCGTGAATATGCAGAGGGCTGGCAACGATGACGCCGTCGATATCTTTCATGTCGAGCAGCCGACGATAGTCGTCGAGAGTCTGAATGCCGGGCACTTTGCTCTTGGCCTGATCGCGGCGGCGACTGTAGATGTCAGCCATCGCGACCAGATCAACATTCGGCACTTTGACCACCTGATCGAGCAGATCATTTCCGCGGTCACCAACGCCGATGATGCCAACCCGGACGCGGTCGTTGGCTCCGAGCACTTTCGCAGGTGGGTAGGCCAACATGGCGGCCCCGATAGCGGCCTGCCTGAGAAATGTGCGTCGAGTCTGATCGGTCATGTATCCTCCGTCGTTGATGGTCAGTGGTAGTCGTGTTCAGTGGGCGTAATCAGTGGCAATCAGTGATCAGAAGTCAGGTGACTAAGCAGAAAGCACGCCATCGGTGATTGGAGCTCAACCTTGGTTTTACTGACCACTGACCACTGGCGACTGACAACTCACGCTGCGTCTGCCTCTTGTAACTGCTTCTTCATTCCGGCCCAGCTTTGGCGCGAGCATTGTTCCGGAGAACCACCCCCGCTCCAGTGGGTCTCGAGACTTACGGCGAAGTGGTAGCCGTCACGCTTCAAAGCCTTGAACTGGCCTGCCCAATCGATGATTCCGCCGCCCATAGGCGCCCAATCGGAATGCTTACCCTTTTTGACCACGTCTTTGCAGTGGCAGTGTCCGATGCGCTCTTTGGGCAAAAGATTGTAGCCATCGGGATACGGTATTTCACCGCTCGCGGCGGCGTTGCCCGGGTCCCAGTTCAGCATGAGGTTCGCAGACTGCACCGCGCTCAGAACCTTCGCGGCTTCTGCCCCCGTGGCGGTGTTGCAAGCAGACTCATTCTCGAGGACTAGGACGATTCCCTTTCGCTCGGCTTTGGCGGCGGCATCGCGCAACTTGTCATTGATGCCAGCCCGATAGGGGGTCTGATCGTCCAGGCGCCAGAAGTCGAAACAACGTACGCGGTCTGTGCCGAAGGCTTTGGCCATCGCGATGGCGCGATCCAGCACTTCGTCTTGCTGGTTCAACGAAAAATCTGCGTTGAAGCTCTTTCCCTCGCTGTACTTGGATTTCGGCGCGCCGGGCCAGTCGACTTTGAATAGAGGACTGGCGATGTCGGTTACTTTGAGTTGATATTTGTCGAGCAGCCGGCGGGTCTCGGCAACCTCTTTCTCGTCGAGGCTGACGATATTCTTCTTCCACATGCCGCGAAGCTCGATCCAGCCCATGCCAAACTCCCGGGAGGCCACTTCACAGACGTGTCCGAAATCCTGCGAGATCTCATCGTTAATCACAGAAACGCGAAAGGGTGAGCTGGAGTCGCGGGGAACACCAAGACGGGCAGCGGCGCTCGTAGCCGTCATGGCTGCCATCCCGGCAAGATATTCACGGCGGGTCAACGGGGAGGGCATGACAGACTCCTTTTTCATCGCGGAAGAAGGTGCCCACAAATCTATCACCATGGAGCTGGGGGGTGGTAGCGACCGGTTCCCATCTGGTGAAAGGGTTAGAAGGCGCTAATTAAGGGTGGAATAGATTTTGACGCGCAAAACAAAACGCCCCAGACTCGATTTGAGTCTTGGGACGTCTGTTGATCAGCCCTCCCCCAAGTGCTGCTCAACAACGACTCTACTCGCATGCCTCCAGACGGTAAATGGCCCCCCAGTGCTACCTATGGCACGAAAGTGGGGTAAGCGGCCAACCCTATGAAAATGCTCACTGAGAAGCCAGATTAAGGATTCCGCCCGAAAGATTTGCAGCAGGTCTTTAGTTTTTTGACGGCCTGCAGTGGATTTCTACTGCTTTTCCACTTTCGCGAGGTTGTCATCTGGATTGCGATCGACAAGCTTGATGAGAGGATCGATCCCGGCCTGGCTCGGCAGCTGGTCCACGGTCACGGTGAAGTCCTGATGCTCCTGCTCGATCTTTTGCTTTGCGAGGTAAAGGAATTTACCCTTGGCATCTTGCACGCCGATGTCGATCAGATCGTGCAGCGGGACGAGGTGCTCCTGCCCCTTGCCATCGGCACGATATTTTTGGGCCTCCACTGAGATATGAACCTGATACTTCCCATCTGCCAGTTGAGAGTAAGTGGCCGAAACCGCACGGTTGTCGAAGATTGTGATGTTCTCGAACCAGTCGTCGTAAAGATATTGGAATTCAGCCGGCGTTTCTTTTCGCAGATAGTTCACCAGATCAGCGGAAGTGGGATACGGCGGACCTTTGAATCCCCAATCCTTGACCAGGGCTGCCAGAGCCTTGCTGACGTAATCTTCGCCGATGTAGTCCTGCAAGGCGTACATCACCATGCCACCTTTGTTGTAGTGAATGTAACCCTGATTCGGTTCGACCGTTAGCAGCGGCTTCTCTTCATTGCGTTCCTGGGCACGGCCGCGCAAGTAGCCATCCAACTGATAGCGCAGGAATTTTTTCATCGATTCTGGGCCGTAGGTGTGCCGCATGACCATGAGAGCGCTGTATTGCGCCAGGGACTCCACGATGGCAGTTGCGCCCTCTGTGTTGGCGCTCATCACTTGATGTCCCCACCATTGATGGGCAGTTTCATGCGCGGTCACAAAAAACGGCAGATTGATAGCGTCAACCTTCTGCGGATCCACATAGGTGATGAATCCAATGCCCTCGGAGAAAGGAATCGTGTTGGGAAACGACTCGGCGAAATCCCCATAGCGCGGAAACTCGATTATGCGAAGCTGCTTGAACTGGAACGGGCTGAAGTTCGCTGTGCAGTAATCAAGGGACGACTTCATGCCCAGCACCATGCGGTCGAGATCGAATTCGTGCCCGGAGTGGTAGTAGATCTCAAGATTCACATCGTGCCAGCGATCGCGCATGACCGTGTATCCTGCGGAGTTGGCGGAAAACCCACCATCCAGGATTGGTGCATCGGCCTTGTAGTGGAAATAATGGCGCCCGGCCTGCGTCCACTCTTTTTGCAGGTATCCCGGCATGATCGCGGTCTGATCAGAACTGGTGCTGATGGTCCCCTCAAAATTGACCCAATCGGCGGACGTTGAGCCGTAATTGTTCTGGCGAGCTGCGACATCGTCGAGCTTCGGCAGTCCAGGGGATTTCTCCAGATGTTGGCGATGCCGCGCACTGTCGTCGACCAATTGCACGTCCTGTTGATAACCGATGAACGGCAGATAACTCGCGTTGACGAAGCTGCCGTTGCGGACGATATCGGTATTCGGCATCGAATTCACAAATCCCGGATTCGTATATGAAAGATCGAAATCCAGCGCGATGCGGCCATGCGGCGGGAGCGGGCTTGACATCTTGTAGATGAAGAATCCGAGCGATGGATCTTCCAGCACAAGCGTTTGGCCGCCCGCGAGCGTGAGTTTTCGAATTTCGACGTGAGGGCGCGGGATCACATCGACGTCTTCTGGCCAGATTGTGACGGCGATGCCGTCGATCGGAGTGTCGCTCTTGTTCTCAAGCCATTCTTTGCCGCGGAAGTCAGCCACTCGCTGATCCGGATACAGGGCAAGGTCAGCCTCTATATCAGTGATCCTCGGCTGCGGCATCTTTTGATACTGCTTGTACTTGATCTCGTACTGGGCTCGTTCGTGTTGAAAGACGTAGGGAGTCATCAGCCGATTGAGAATGTGCGTGTTGTAGTAAATGTAGCCACCAACGCCGACAAAGAGCAGCGCGCACACTGCGAATCCCGTTCCGCTTGCGGAAGAAATGCGAACCGCGGCCAGTTTGAAGCGGTTGCGCAGGCTGTCCTCCATCCCGCGCACCCACAACAGATTGACAAGGATCGCGAGCAGAATGGCTCCAACTCCCCAATACAGCTCGAACCAGACGAGCGGTGCTGCGAAGGGCCCGTAGCCGTTCATGTCCGAAAAAACGACCCTAGGCATCTCCCCCAGTCGATAGAGATAGTCCTGCAGATTCATCTGTGGCACCGTGATGCCTGCGACGAAGTAGAGCACCATCACGAAATGTCCGAGATATTTGTGATTAACGATGGTGTGCACCAGCATCGCAATCACGCAGAGAATCCAGAACGCGATCAGTCGATGAGCGAAGAGGTCGGTGAAATAGAGGCCAAACTCGAACTTATGATATCCGTGCAAGACCTGCACGAAGACGCCGCAAACCATCACCATCAGAACGAGTAGCACTTGCACCAGCATCAACGCGAAGAGCTTGCTCAGAAACAGAACCCAGCGCCGGACTGGCATTGCGTCCATGATCTGGTTGAGCTGGGCATCGCGTTCGCGCCAGACCAGTTCACCGGAGTAGAACGTGATGATGGCAAGGATGAACAGCGAGAAGCCGGCGCCGCCAAGCTCAAGCATTCGCCAGGTCACCGGATACACCGGAGTGGAGAACGGTGAGTTGATGTCATAGGCGGAGAAGATAGCCATCAGCGCTCCGGCAAGAACGAGTACCGCGAAAAAGACGTTCTTGACCGTCTCGCTGAACTGAAGACTGGTGAGCGAGATCAGTTCGCGGAATGAATCTCCAAGGCTGAATCTCAGGGACGCAAGCGGCAGAGCGCGGGTAGTTGGGATCGCCTCCACGGCGTCTTCGGATTTGAGATTTTGTGTCGCTCTGCCCACGGCTGCATGGCTGAACGAGAAGCGTACGTAGGTCGCTCCGAGAATCGCGGCTCCGATACCCAGCCACCAAACACGGTTCCACAACAGGACTCCCGTGAAGGGAACGATCTGCGTATTGCGCTGGAATGGCGTCCAGTATTGCGTGATGCGGGTAATGGCGTTCCCGCCGAATGGATCGACCATCGCAGCCCAGGTCGACATTGTCAGGTCGGAGGAGAGTTGACTCGCGACGAAATATCCAATCAGCAGAATCACGCTTCCGGCATAGACCGGCAGCATCTTCTTCCCCAACGCGGCCAAGGCAAAGAAAATCGCCGAGATGAAAATCAGGTTGGGGATCACCATTGTGAGATAGGGCTGGAAGTACGAATAGAACGACTGCTGTCCGATCCGAGCCGCGTCGAGCCAGGGCATCCGCGTCCCCGTCCAGGTCCCCAACCCGACGCTGGCAAAAATGACGGCTTGGATCGCCAGTGCACCGAGAAATCGGCCCGAGAGGTAATCGAATTTCGTGATCGGCGCTGTATAAAAGAACGCGGTCGAATTGCTATCGAGATCCTGATAAGTCGCCTGCCCCGAGATGGCCGCTATCACCACTACTCCGAAGAAGCTGACGAAGGTAATGATCAAGTTCAGGGCGAATGGCGAGGTAACCAGCACTTTCCCGCCTGTGCCGAAATCGACAGTTGCCTGCGGAAACGCTCCGCCCGACATCAACACGAACAGGAAACCGAGTCCGAAGAACACGACAAAGTACACATAAGTCGAGATTCGACGAAGGCGGCGGGCGAACTCAAACGTCAGGATGGATGCGATCATCTCATTTCACCGCCACCGCAGCAGGCTCTTCGACGAATCCCCGGATCGTCGCGAAATAGAAATCTTCCAGGTCCGGCGTAACCGGGTCGAAGCCGGCCTCCGGCGGACGAGCACTCAGCACGTGCACCACAGTTTGTCCGGCAAAAAGCCGCATTGAGATCATCTGAAATCTTTCCCGATAGTTCGCTACTTCATCGTGCGGGATCGACTTCCGCCAGACCATGCCGCGGAGCCTGTCGACGAGTTGCGACGGATTTCCGGCGACCCGCACCCGCCCTTCATGAATGATGGCCATCGCGTGGCAGAGGTCCGTGACATCGGAAACGATGTGCGTCGAGAGGATGACGATGATGTTCTGTCCGATCGCGCTCAGCAGATTGTGAAAGCGGACGCGCTCCTCGGGGTCGAGACCCGCAGTCGGTTCGTCTACGATGATGAGCTTGGGATTGCCGAGCAGGGCCTGGGCGATGCCGAATCTCTGCTTCATGCCGCCCGAGAAACTACCCAGAGCTTGCTTCCGATGCTCATACAGATTCGTCTGCTGCAGCAGTGCCTGCACCACTTCGCGGCGCTCTTTGGCATTGCGGATGCCCTTCAGCACGGCAAAATGGGCGAGCAACCCTTCGGCAGAAACTTTCGGATAGAGTCCGAATTCCTGCGGCAAGTAGCCAAGCACGCGGCGCACTGCGTCCTTGTGGCGCAAGACATCGATGTCGCCGAGGGTTGCGCGGCCACTGTCAGCCTCCTGCAAAGTCGCCAAGGTCCGCATCAAGGTCGACTTCCCTGCCCCATTCGGACCTAGCAGTCCGAACATGCCTTGAGGGATATTGAGAGAAACGTCTTCCAGGGCCTGAGTGCCGTTGGGGTAGCGTTTGGAGAGGTTTTCGATTCGCAGGTCCATAGTTATGCGTGCGCTCTAGAGTAGGTACGAGTCTACCCCTCAATGAGTTCCCAGCAAACTCTGTTACTACAGCAACGTAAGGGGTGTGAAACGCGTCCAAGCAAAGATAAAACGGAATCGGATGGAAGAATTGAATATAGGTCGACAACGTAGATACCAGATTCTGAGCTGCGCGCAGCATGTGCGGGCTGTCAGAGCTCTCCTAGGCTATGGCCATTTGTGGCTCAGACGGTGCATCGCCTGCCTGCTTGTGAGCGGAGTCTTGTCATGGGCGCAGGACGGTAAGCAAACAACTCAAAAACACGCGAATCCATCGACCGCTAATCCCTCCTCCTCGCAGCCCTCCTCACCCACGCTGCCGCCCCTTCAACTCGACGGCAACGCGGCACTGCATCATTTGAATCAGGTCGTCAATTGGTATCGTCACGTCACAACCGGTATTCACGATACAGGACTGCCCAGTGACACGATTTACGAGGACGATGCGAAAAGTCTTGGCGCACAAGTGGCCCAACTCGCCTTTGAGTCAGCAAAAGCCGAGAGCGCCATCATCGCCGCACAACAGAAAAGTGGCGGCAACCAGGCGCCAGAAACCACCCAGCAGCAGAAGCTCGAACAACTGAAGGCCAATACTTCAGGAAAGATTGACAATCTGCAGTCGCAAGTCGGGGCCATTAATACACAATTTGGCAATGCCCGCGGATCGAAGCGCAAGACTCTGATTTCGCAGCGAGATGCGTTGCAAGGAGAACTTGAACTGCAGAAGGCGCTGCTCGATGCCATTCAGAAAATGGCATCCTTCGTTGAAAGTAATGGCGAAACGGGACATGGACTTGAGGCCGATATCAACCGCCTGGCGCAGTCGATTCCCGAAGTGCTGGGCCGAACGAATCAGCAATCTCCACCCGCCAAGACGACTCCCAGAACAGTCTTTGCGACCTCGGGCGGCCTAATCGCCCAAGCGATGACGCTGTACGACTACATGAGCGCGATCCGCCAGATCGAAAACGTCATAACAGAAACCGAATACACACGCAACGCCGTCGATCAATTGCGGGCGCCGCTCCGCGACGCCTTACGCGCCACCATCGCGCAGGGCGAGCAAATGGCCCAGTCGGGCGCCACCGACCCGCAGCAAATTCAGGCTCAACGCCAGACCTTTCAGAACCTCACCGAACGATTCAAGCAACTCACCGCGGCGGTTCTGCCCTTGAGCCAGGAACTGATCGTACTCAACGAGAGCAAGACGAACCTTCAGGAATGGCGTGAATCGATTTCCCGCGAATCAGGATATGTCCTCCGTTCGGTTCTTGTTCGCGTACTAGGAGTTCTCATCGCACTGGCGGTCATCCTTGGCCTCTCGGAGGTTTGGCGCCGAATTACATTCCGATATATAGGAGACCCGCGCAGAAGGCGACAATTCCTGGTGCTTCGTCGGGTTGTGACCGGATTTCTGGTCGCCGTTGTTCTGACGATTGGATTCGTCAGCCAGTTCAGCTCACTCGCAACGTTTGCGGGATTCATTACCGCGGGCGTTGCCGTCGCCCTGCAGGCTGTCCTCCTTTCCATGGCCGCGTATTTCTTCATCATGGGACGTTATGGCATCCGCGTTGGGGACCGCATCAGTGTCGCGGGTATCACGGGCGATGTCGTCGACATCGGGCTGGTGCGGCTTTACATCATGGAATTGGCGGGAACAGGGCTGGACTTCTATCCCACAGGACGCATCGTTGTGTTTTCCAACTCCGTGCTCTTCCAGACTGGCACTCCGCTTTTCAAGCAGATTCCGGGCACGGAATATGCCTGGCACGAAGTTGTCCTGAAGATTACATCGAATGCCGATCACCAGGCCGCTCAAGAAAAGCTAGCGGCGACCGTGAACTCCGTGTACTCGAAATATCGGCACCACATCGAACGCCAGCACGCCAGTATTGAACGCCGTGTGGATATTCAGATTGAGGCACCACGTCCCGAGGCGCGCCTTCAATTCGGGGATGCCAGTCTTGAGTTGGCCATTCGTTACCCGGTCGAAATCCGAAGAGCTCCGGATATTGACGAGGAAATGACGCAAAGAGTGCTCGCTCTGGTTGAAAACGACCCGGTCGTAAAAGCGGCAAGCGCGGGCACACCTAGGATTCGCACAGTCGTGAAAGGATGATCTGGGACGGACTATTGGCTGCCCACCGTTAAAGCAAGACGCAGGGCCGGCACCCACAAGTTTTACAAGGAACTTTTCGACAATCATTTGCGCGACCGCGTGGGCAACGTTCGCCTGCGCGATTTCCAAACCGTTCAGGCGCAACGTGTGCCTGACGAAATCAACCTATCCCACGGCAGCCTGCAAAGAAATCAAGACTGGCATGAGCGCACTGTTCAGTCGGCATCGGATAGCCATGGAATGTCGCACGCTCTCCCCGATGTTAAAGTGATCGGTTTGCGAAGCGGCCACAGGTGTTGTTGTATCCGCCTAATCCATCTCCCCGATGCCGTTGTCTGCCCCCTGCATAGCACCAGCGCTCGCAGCGTCGCCCGACGCACTCTTTTTCTTCTGCCAGTCCGTCTCCGACAGCACCACGATCGTCTCCATCTTCCTTTTCTTCAGGCTGCTGTTAATGCCCGGTAGTTCTTTCTGGGTAAGTTTCTGGAAGTCGTCAATGACGTCTTGCAGTTCGTGGCCGAGAGATTCGGTGCGCGCAACCTGATAATCGGTTGGTCGGCCGTCGTAGGCGGTGACGTTTCCATAGAGTTCTCCGATCAGCTCGCGGATACGCTCTTCCCCGGTGATCATTCCGCCTTCCTTGGTGGCGACAATCTTTGAACGCAGGGCGTCACACTCGCCGACAAACTGCTGCAGTTGTTTGCGCAGAGGATCTTTCTCCGACAGCTTTGCCGCACGGGCAGTGGCGGCGCTGCGCACTCCTTCGATGGCCTCTACCCCCCAAGTCATGTGTTCGAGGAGGCTATAGATTTTCATGGAGAGATCGAACTGGGCTTTGCGGTCGTCGAGAGTGTAGGTAGCGCGAGGGTCCATCACGACATTGAGTGGCGCGGTGTAGGATTGATCTCCCTTCGTGAGCTTGACCGTGTACGTTCCGGGCAGCACGCGAGGACCGCGCTGCGCCCCATTCAGCGCCGTCGCTGCGGAGGCAACTTCCGGCGCTTTTACTCGCATAAACCAGGTGACGCGGTTCAGGCCGCGATGGGTACTGCCCGGAACTGTGTCAGTGAGTTTTCCATCCTGATCGAAGATTTCGATTTTCAAATCGCCGAAGATGTGGCGGCTCTTTTGGTAGTAGGTAATCTGGGCGCCCGTCGGGCGCGGACGACCAGAGAAAGTTTCGTTGCCTTCGGACCAGCCTCCGCTTGCGAGAAAATACTGAACCACAGGCCGGCCCGGAATCAGCGCCACTTCCTTCGCCATCAAGTCAGCGGAGAGGGATCGCAAAGGGGAAATGTCGTCGATGATCCAGATGCCGCGTCCATGGGTGGCCAGCACCAGATCAGATTCGCGCGTGTGCACCACGATGTCATCAACGGCGACAGCCGGAAAGTCGGAGCCTTTATATTGTGCCCAGCGCTGACCATCGTCGACGGAAATCCACAACCCAAACTCGGTGCCCAGGAAGAGGACGCTGGGATTCATGGTGTCTTCCTTAATCACGTGTGCGAAGCCGCCCACACCGCTTTCTTCAGCGGGCAGAGCAGTCCAGGTTTGCCCATAGTCGCTTGTTTTGTAGACGTACGGCTTCAGGTCGCCGTACCCGTGGCGGTCGAACGTGGCATACGCGGTGGTTTCGTCGAAACGACTGGCCTCGATGGTCGAGACCCAGGAATTCTTTCCGAGGCCACTGATGTTACCGACGACGTTGGTCCATGTTTTGCCACCATCACGAGTGATCTGCACATTGCCGTCATCGGTGCCGACCCATATGATCTGGCCGTTCTTGGGAGACTCTGAAATCGAATAGATGGTGGTGTGCATCTCGGCGGATGAATTGTCAACGGTCACGCCGCCGGATTCTTCCTGCTTCTGCTTTTCCGGGTCATTGGTAGTAAGGTCTGGAGAAATGCGGTCCCATGATTGGCCATGATCGCGCGAGCGAAACAGGAACTGCGCGCCAATATAGATTGTGCCTTTCTCGTTCGGACTCATGTGAATTGGAGTGTTCCAGTTGAAGCGAAGTTTTTTCTCGCCATAGTGGGGCAGCGGCTTGATTCCCCTGCCCTCGTGCGTGTAGCGATTCACGCGGCCGATTTCTCCACCCTGGGCCTCGGCGTAGATGTAGTTGGCATCGGAGGGATCTTCGAACATCCAGAAACCGTCGCCGCCATACATGTTTTCCCAGCGAGAATTGCTGATACCGCCGGGATAGGACGAGTCTCCCACCCATGAACTGTTGTCCTGCAGGCCGCCATAGACGTGGTAGGGGTCGGAGTTGTCGAGACTGACGTGATAGAACTGCGAAACCGGCAGGTTCATGAAATGCTTCCAGCGGTTGCCCCCGTCTTCGCTGCGCCACAGGCCGCCGTCGTCGCCGGTAATCACGATATTTGGGTTCTTGGGGTTGATCCAAACGTCGTGAAAATCGCCGTGCCCGGCTGCGGAAACATCGTTGAAGGTTTTTCCACCATCGTTGCTGAGCAGAAGCATAAGATCGGGTTTGAAAATCTTGTTTTCATTCCTGGGGTCAACCGTCAGGTTGGCGAAATAAAACGGGCGCCAGACCATATAGGCGCTCGAGTCGAGTTTTGTCCAGGTTGCGCCGCCGTCGTTGGAGCGATATAGGCCGCGGCCTTTCTCGGCTTCGAGGTTGCAATACACGACGTTCGGTTTGGATTCAGCCACCGCCAATGCAAGCCGTCCGTATGGCTTCGGAGGCAGACCCTTGGCGTTGGCAGCGGTAATCTCAGTCCAGTGAGCGCCGCCATCGGTGGACTTGAACAGACCGCTGCCCGGACCACCCGAGCGGAATGTCCAGCCTTGACGCCGGAAGTCCCACATGGCGGCATAGACAGTTTTCGATTCCTGCACGCTGCGGGCGAGCATGGCGCAGCCGGTTGAACCGTTAGCCCCGGCGAGAACTTTGTTCCAGGTTTTGCCACCGTCCGTGGTTTGGTAAACGCCGCGCGCGTCGTTGTCGTTCCAGAGATGACCAGTTGAGCAGACCAACACGTCATTGCTGTCGCCTGGATTGATCAGAATCTTGGCGATGTGTTCGCTGTCTTTGAGGCCAACGTGGGTCCAGTTCTCCCCACCGTCAGTAGATTTATAAACTCCATCACCGACGGAAACGCTGTTGCGCAGCCACGCCTCGCCGGTCCCCACCCAGACATTGGTCGCCTTCGAGGGATCAATCGCCACAGCACCAATGGACTGCACGTCTTCACGGTCGAAAACCGCTTTGAAAGTCGTTCCTCCGTTCACGGACTTCCAGACACCGCCGCTGGCTGCACCCACGAAGATGGTGATGCGGCCCTTCTCATCCACGGCATCGAGCGCAGCGATGCGGCCGCTCATCGTGGCCGAACCGATATTGCGGGCTGGCAGGCCGGAAATGGTAGCAGCATCGAAGCGGTACGGTGCTTGTGCCGCAGCCAAAGCGGCGAACAGCGCAATTCCTGCCATGACCACCATCAAAGCCTGGAAATTGCGAGCGGATAGGTTCATGTCGTACGTCCTTTTCCAGAAAGTTAATTCGAAGAATCCGGAAAACAAGATTCTGAATGACCCAGTAACCAGGTCATTCAATGACGCCTCTCGTAAGCTCGGCTTAGTGAATGCCGACCATGCCCGATTTCCTTTCTTCCGTCCTCAACGACTCGGGCAGCGCAAAATCTGCGGGATCGATGTTCACGTTCACTTCGATGTTTTGCACCGCTGTAGTTTGCGCGTCTGGGTTAATCTTGGTTCCCGACGTAATTGCAAATGCGAACATGACTCCCGCTATGGGCTTGTACGAGCCCAGGCTTTCCACCGACTCGCGTACCGAACCGCGAATGAACTGCTGGATTTCGCGGCGAATCTCAATGAAAGTATCGGGATCGAGATAGTCGTAGATAATGTCGCCATTCTTGAGTGTCACTTTCAGGCGCAGAGCGTCGTCGCCATCGACGACATCGTGTCCTAGATATTCGACCGAGCTGCCTTTTTCTTTGTAGTCGACCAGCGGCCCGTCGAAGTCAGCGTCTAGCAGCAGATCTCGCAGAGAATCTTCGCCCATTAATTCCGGATCTTTCTTTCCGCCAAAGGGCTCGATTTGCCAGCCGGTTGTGCCGTCGTAGGCTTGAATGGCGGTCATGCCCTGTACAGTGGTGGTGACGCGGACGAGATCAGGGCGTGCGTTTTCCATACCCATCGCCATGACGCGTCCACCGAAGCCCTTGATTTTGCCGGTGACGCGGATGGTTTTGATGGCCCTGATTCTCTCGATGCCGCCTCGCGCCTCGATGTTCTTGGCGATCAACTCATCCGCAGTTTGGCCGTCAGAAAGGCCGCTGACACAACCGATGGAAATCACAAGAAAGAAGAGATAGCGCATAGGAGCAGGCTCCTGTTGATGTGTGACAGAACAGACCTGGGTTGCGGGAAGCAGTAAATGTACTCGTGAAGGACCGAGAGTTCAAGTGTAGATGGTGTGGCGGGAGCAAATGCGCGAGTCTATGCAGTGGAAGTACAGCTAAATTAACTTTTATCTGTGCGTCGTTGATGCCCCGGGGGGGCGAGGACTTCTTTTACGGCGCCGAAGTGACCTACAAGCGCCTCGGGTTGATTCAGCCGAACCGTGTTAAGGCGGTCGCGAACGGTGGCACGGCGGCAGCCGGTGTCGCGCTTACGGGCGGCACATTCCGCGAGCGCTGCAAATCGATGTGGCTGCTCCGGAAGGAAGCGGAGATGATCTCGGACTTTGAAGCGGAAACCATTACAGCCAAGAATCCTCCACATAGTGCACTCCGTAGGCCCCTGCGAGGGCTGCGATCAGTTGTGCCCGATTGAAGGGCATCCTAAGCACGGAGGCGTGGAAAGGTTCGCAAAACTTGAGCAAGTCGTCGATATGTTCCTCGGACCATGCAGTGAGAAATAGGTATCGGGTATTGGAGCTAACGGCTGCGCAATGCTCAATCCCGTCCTTCGGGCTTAACAAAAACAGATTGGTGTGGATGACGAGCAGAGCGGGCAACGCATTTCGCACCATCTCGATGACGTCAGTCCATTGGGAATAACTTGAGACAGTGACATGCGGTTGCCATTCAGCGGGGAGCATCTCGCGAATAATTTCTCCGATGCACGGGTTGCTTGAATCGATGGCGATTGCACATTTAACTTTGATCGCATCCACTACCATTGGTCGTAAACGATTCATCGGTTCGTACCAATCAGCACGTTGGTTTCGTCAGTGTCGTTTCCTAGTCTGCTCTTGAAGATGACAAAATATAATTCCGCCAAATCACCCCCGCAGGCCATCTACCTCGACGTTAATGCGCTGGAGTACGCGGTCTCTTTAGACTTCATAATTACGTACGATTGCTCGTCATCCGCGATTTCGCGAAAAAATCTCTTCAATGACTCAAGAGTTGTTGATGTCACGCGCACATCTTTTATTTCGTAGGTGCGAGCATAATGCACATTGTGTTCTGTGGTAGTGATTTCGCTCTTGTACGATCCGAACGGATAGTCATAACTTACGTTTTGAGGTACTTCATCGATTGAAAAGTCTTCAGGCAACGAAATATCGACGATGTCAGTCTCTAATACGGTGGTTGGAAACACAACGGGCTGAATGCGTGGCTTACCCTCTAGGAGGATCCGGCTCTTATGGCCGAGAACACACGTTCGAAACAGAAAGAGATTGCTCGCACGTTGCGCATAGGTGTTTGCGCTAAAGTCGTAACTGATAGAGAGGGACCCATTGAAAGCTTTCAGCGACGAGAGCCGTGCTCCTGTAAGAACGGCCCCATCGATAAGACCTGACAAGAGACCTTGAAAGATCTTTTGTCGACTCTTACTCGCCTGATTGACTAGGCTTTCACGCAGCGCAGCTGCTGAAGGTCCTGTCCGAACTTCGTCGATCGTGCCCTTCATATTTCCTAACTTGTCGATCGTTAAATTGGCCAGCCGCAGGATGCGATTTGCGGGTGGAGGAGCCAAGGGAAGTGTCAAAATCTCACCTCCACTTTCAGTCACCAGAAATCCATTATTGGACTGCAGACTGGATGGCAGATAACCCATCGGGGTGGAGTCGTCGGTGGGATCGAAAAACAATAGAGCGCCCAGATTCGGGTGATGAAGAACTGCATAGTTGCCAGCTACATCGCTGCCTTGCGGTAACCGGACGGCAAGGATCACATGATTGAAGCCGAGTGGACTGGGGAACTCTGGCGACAAATAATCGCGATTGCTGTTGATGAGCACATAATAGGCATCAATGCCGGCCTCTTGCAGCATAGCGTAAAGCAGTGTCGCCTTATCCTTGCAGTCGCCGTATCCAGCCGAGAAAACATCACTCGCAGGATGCGGCTGGTAACCGCCTATACCTATCTCGATAGCTACATATCGGACACTATGCTGCACGTATGATCCCAGTCGCCGGATCTTCTCCATCGAATCGTTGGCACCAGCGTTCAATTCGCGTACTTTGTCTCGGATCGCCGGTGTTGCATCACGTCGTTCTCTCGTCAGCTGCATATACCATTGAGCGATCTGACTCCACGAAGTCAGACCCTGGTTTCCACTCGTGGGCTTCTTCGGCGCGAACGAAAGTTCGAACTCGCCAGCCACGGATCTCCAGGTGGGCATATCTGGTTCCGAGCGGATGGGTTCAATGTTCGACAACTGCCACGTCCATCGATTCTCCCCGGACTGTAGGGGTTTAACAACAGCACTGTTGCGCCAGTATGGTGTATAGCTCCAATTTGGCGGCAGCTCTAGCGCGAGACGAGCAAGCCGCACAGGAATGTCATCCTGAAAAGACCAGATCGCTTGCATCACAAACGGCCTTTGTCGTTGCTGGTACTCGTATCCAATGACACTGCCTGGCCGGGACGCCGGAATCTGAAGTACCTTGTAGCGGGTATCTGCGTACAAGCCCTCGGCGTAGGCGGCGGTTTCGATGGCATCACTTTCCTTAACCTCGTACTCTTCATTGTCGGACGTTATGCTCCAGGCCTTCATGAATGCGAGCTGAGTCTCGGTATCAAAATAAACCGAGAGAGTGCCCCGGGATCGCCCGTCCGGCCGCAGGACCTTATACGCCTTACGATACGTTGTGTGGACTTCGCCTGTCGGCGAGACAGTGATTGACCTCTCATCGAGCAAAACGATCGCATCCGTGTCATCCGGATAAGTAGGAAGTGAGGCCTGCCTTGCTTGCCTGAGCCAGTCGGGTGTGCCTGCCCATGCAAACGAGCTGGAAAGAAATAGCATGACCACTAGCGTGAAAAGTGAGGCGCTAGTGAACCTCAGCCGTGTCCAGTTTGCGCAGCACCACGTTTTGCACATCGCTTTGCCTCAATTTCGCAAAATATTCCCGTAACGGGCCGTAACCCTCTACTGGGAAGAAGTAGCCGGTCAACGTTTCCCGGCGTTCGAGCCGCAAGACGCCGTGTTCACTGCTGCGTATTTGGGAAAACTCTCCAAATAAGCGCTTCTCCGTAGCTTGGGCGGGGACGGCTTCCACTGTGTATCCCGCCGGAATCGAAAATGTAACCTTATCGATCTCCTGATAGCCCCGCTGAAGGTAAATAGGTTCGACACGGCGGATAGCAGTGAAGGGGCTAACGTTGTTGATCTGGAAGACCGCCATAGGAAAGAGCATGCGTCGTGGTGTTACTGTTGCAAAGCGCGGGGCACGCACGTGGCATTTGATCCGTAGAGGTTGCTCAGATTCTTGCCAGCCCGTTACAGCATCAACGTCGATGGTTGCACCCGGAGGTGTTAGTTCCTTTATTTCGTCTTGAAGCAACTTGCGACGCCCAGCCTCGTCTTCATTGGAGGCTGACAAGCGATGGCTGAGCGCCTCTTGCCCAGTGAACTCGATTTCCAGCGTGCCCTCAAGTCCTCCATCCGGCAGCAGTTTCAAATCGGCGGTACGTTCGATCGTTCCAGGTTTGTTTGCAGACGGCTGAACCTCGATCGTGCCCCCGCCAAATTTGTCCCACCGAATTCCTCCGGTGTTCGCTTCAAACCAAGGCACGACGCCGAACGGACAATAGCGGGTCGCCGGATCAAAATAGAGAGTCTCTCCATTGAGACGAACCATCACAATCATTGCGTTGAGCTGCGAGGCATCTAGAACTGTCGGTTCGAAGACGGCGGAAGCCCGGTCAACGACTTGCACAATCCAAGCTTCGAATCCCGCAGATCGAGCCAAGGCGGCGAACAAAAAATTGATCTCGTTACCGGACCCGTAGTTATGCCGCAATATATCATCGGCGCTTTTGTTTTCCGGTAAGCGCTCCCGCTTCTCCTCCTTCTCCGTTCTGGACGGTTCATAGGTGAGATACCGTACCTGCTCCACCCGCGCGTAAAGCTTACGAAGTCTGGCTTCAGGTGGGTCGCTGGTGGGTGCGATTTCGACCGCGGCATGTTCCAGATACTTAGTCTTTTCAATAAACTTTTCTTCCACTTTTGCCCTGGCGTTACTCATAGTCCGCCAGTAGTCACCGACGAAACCCACCACATAGTAAAAGTGCACACGACTGTTCAAGAACGATTCAGGAGGCATGCGGTCTTCTTCTTCGATAGCCGCAACATTGGAGACCTCCATGCGCACCGTTCCATCGGACTGGTGGGAAGGAAAGACAGAGGTGGGTAGGCGGATTTTCGCAAAGTCTAATTGGCCGCCGGTGACCGGGCGCAGCACGAAAACTGCGTGGCGCGTAAATAGGCCTTGCTGGATGATCCATGTCGTAGTCGGAACTGTCCACCCCCCATCGATGGTGTAACTGCCCGGGTGGCGGACAAAATCCGGCATACGCTCCTTCCAACGGACCGAATACTCGTACTCAATCACCGAGCCGACTTCCACTCCCGGGAGCGTGAAAGCTTTGACGTTGTAGCGAAACCTCTTATACCGAGCGACGATCTTATCGAAGACAAGGCCGCTGAACGGAATGACCGTTCCGTCGCTGCGCACGGTACGTCCACGGACGTCCTCAACGGATGTACTCTTTTCCAAATATGGAACTTCGATGTCTGCATAAGACTTGCCTGACTCGGTAAAGATTTTGATCCGGATGCGTTCCGTTTGAACACGCTTCTCATCGTCGGTATAGACCTGGCGCTCAAGAATCATGGCGGACGAGCCCGGATTCGCAGGATTATCTGTGAGTGCCAAGTCCTCTTTCGGCACGGGTTGCCAGGAAGACTCCACTTGAGAGAGGACTCGAGGAATGAATAGCAGAAAAAAGATAATCACAAAGATAGCTTGCGTCATTCTGGCCGAGTGCCACATGCTGTCTCCCTACTGCAAGTACATGCTGAAATGACAAGATTAGTACTGGGGCTGATGACAATGTGCGACGTGGAAATACGGTGTACTCCTTTTTTGATGACAAAGCAAATGCAAATAACCCCGAATAAATCCACCAAGGTCATTATCACGACTTTGTGCGACGGACCTCATGCGCCATTTGTCGTAAGACTTGGTGTAGCAACCATCTCATATGAGCGTTTCCTAAAGAATTTTCATACGCTAGCTACTTCTCGGTGCAAAATGGCAGTTCATAACAGTTAAAGTCCAATAGCAAGAGAGGGGTTCTTGGCGCCGATTTGCCGTTTTACCGTCTTAGCGCCTCACGCTGAAACTGGCGCGAGA
>Ga0126371_10000210_pt1 | contig 44654 bp, 42 predicted proteins | sample PanSoiMetaPlot_4_FD_110145 | JGI IMG/M metagenome (GOLD analysis project Ga0126371, IMG submission 110145) | Tropical forest soil microbial communities from Panama - MetaG Plot_4 | ecosystem: Environmental > Terrestrial > Soil > Tropical forest > Bulk soil | place: Panama | collected 2016-02-17
GAAGAAGTCCATAACGGCATCGGTACCATGGACAAGGCGACCGATGGCCTCAACCGCATCAATACCACAATCAATTCCTCAGGGGAGATCATCGGAGCCCTCGGCCAGCGGGCCGACGATATCGGCAAGATCATCGAAGTCATCGACGATCTCGCCGAGCAGACGAATTTGCTGGCACTCAACGCCGCCATCGAAGCCGCCCGCGCCGGCGAGCACGGACTCGGTTTCGCCGTAGTCGCCGACGAAGTCCGCAAGCTGGCGGAAAAGTCCGCCCAATCCACAAAAGAAATCTCGGAACTCATTCAGAGCATTCAGAAGGAAGCCCGCAAAGCCGTCGAGAACATGGACCGCTCGACCTCCATCGTCAACGAAGGTCTGGCCCTGGGTTCCGAATTGAATTCCGCTTTGAAGAAGATTTCCAATGTCGTCACCGAGGTCTACAAATTTGCTCAGGAAATCGGCGCTGCCACCAACGAGCAGTCGCATGGATCCTCGCAAATCGCCCGCGCCACCACGCGCTTGAACGAAATCACCCACGAAATCAATTCGGCGGTGGAAGAGCAGGCCTCGGGTGCGCAAGCCGTCGTCAAAGCCATGGAACGCATGCGCGAGCTGGTGCAGCAATCCACGTCGAGCTCAACCGAACTGGCTGCATCGTCGGAGCAGATGTCGAAGATGTCGCGCAACTTGCTTGATTACATCGACCGCTTTTCTTTGGAATCCGGCCGTGGGACTTCCACTCCGGAGCCGGCGGGCCGTGGAGCGAAGCGGGCCGCTGCGGGATCGAACTTCTAGGCGGTTCCCGAGGAGCCTGAATCATGAGCCGCGAACTCCATATCGTCGGTTTTCAGGTGGGCCGCGAGACCTACGGCGTGCCCATCACCTCTTTGCACGAGATCGTGCGGGTGCCTGAAATCACTGCCGTGCCCGATGCCCCGGACTACCTCGAGGGCGTCATCAACCTGCGTGGCAAAATTGTTTCGGTCATGGACCTGCGCAAGCGTTTCGGAGAAAAGCAGGCCATGGTCAAGAAGCACAACCGCATCCTCGTCGTCGAACATGCCGGGCGGCTGGCAGGCCTCATTGTCGATTCGGCCTCCGAGGTCCTGAAGATTCCAGCGGATGCCGTCGAAGCCCCACCGGCGGTTTTTCAGGAAGGCGGGTTGAACTGCGTTACCGGGCTGGGAAAAGTTGCGGGACGCTTGATCGTCCTGCTCGACATGAACAAGTTGCTGGCTCCAGCAAGCCTGGAGTCGAAAAACGAATCAGCGGAGAAAAAATCGGCGGCAAAGCCGGAGGCGCGCGGCGCCACGGCCAGGTAGAAGCAAGGTATCAACGTTCGGAGCCCTTCGAAGTTTGAACTTTGAAAACTCTGAAACCTTGAAACCTTGAAACCTTGAAACTTTGTTCTTCAGACGAGAATACGCATGAGCACATCCGGAGCCGCACCAGCTCCCATACTGACCGATGCGGAATTGAAGCTGTTGCAGGCGCTCATCTACCAGGAGTGCGGTATGCACTTCGACGAGCGCCGCACCCACTTTCTCCAGGACCGGCTGCTGCGCCGGCTCAAGGAGTGCCGCGCCGACTCCTTCTACGCGTATTACCGTCTGCTGATCAGTCACGAAGGCAAGGACGAACTCGCACGTCTGCTCGAAAACCTCACCGTCAACGAAACCAGCTTCTTCCGCCACAAGGCACAACTCGACCTTTTTCAGAAAACCGTTCTCGAGGAACTTCTCAAGCACAAGAGCGCCCGCCGTGAGTATTCGATCCGCATCTGGAGTGCGGGCTGCTCCACCGGTCAGGAAGCCTACACCTTGGCCATGCTCGTAACCGACGCACTGGCCTACTACTACCTGCGCAACCCGTTGCCGGTGGACATGCCACTGCCTAAGCCGCTGATTCCTCCACCGTGGCGCGTGGAAATTCTGGCCAGCGACATCAGCTACTCGGTGCTCCGTCATGGCCAGGAAGGCACCTACAGCCAGCACCAGATGTCGATGGTCGATTATGGATACCGCCTGCGCTACTTCGACAAGGTGGCCGACCGTTACGCCATCAAGAAGGCGTTGAAGGAAATGGTTCACTTCGACTTTCACAACCTGAAAACGGAATACCTGCCGCAACGCAATGACGTCATCTTCTGCCGCAACGTCATGATGTATTTCGATGAAGCCGAGCAGAAGCGGCTGATCGAGAAGTTTTACCGCTGCTTGAATCCGAACGGGTATCTCTTTGTGGGTCACGCCGAAAGCCTGCTGGGCCTGACCAAGAAGTTCCAGATGGTGCACAAGGATAGCGGAACGGCTTATCAGCGGCTTGAGGTGAGAGAGCAAGTATGACGAATTCCCCCGACGAGCGCGGCGCCGAGTTGCGGGAACTCTTCTTTGAGACCTCGCAGGAACTCCTGCAGGCCCTCAATGAGGAGGCGCTGAAGCTCGAAAAAAATCCTGGCGACGAGGAGATCGTGCGCTCTATCCGGCGCACGGTGCATACCCTCAAAGGCGACTCGGCAGCCTGCGGGCTCCGGGAGCTGAGCGAACTGGCGCATCAGTTCGAGGACGCGCTCTCGCTCGAAGGCGCGCATTCGCACGCGGCGGTCGCGGAAATTGCTTTTGCCACAGCCGACATCTTTACCGAAATGATCGCCGCGTACCGCAAGAACTCGAAGCTGCCGGCTACCAAGGCCCTGAGCAAGAAGATTGAGGAACTCACCGCGGCGCCGAAAAAAGGAAAAAACGGCTTCACCAACAAAGTAGCCACCAAGGCAGGGAAGAAAGTCCTGGCCAAATCTGGCGCCAAGGTCACAACGAAATCCGCGCCAGCCAAACTGCCAGTTACCAAGGCGGCGGCTAAATCAGCCTCGCTGTGGACCGAGTACGAAAAGCTTGTCATGAGCAAGGCGCAGGGGGACGGCCAGGACGTTCTTCACGTCATCGCCAAGATCGATCCGCACTGCGCCATGCCCATCGCCGGGCGCCAGTTGGTGCAGAACGCAGTCGGTACCATGGGTCCGGTGATCGCCGTGCGTCCCGACCCCAAGTCACCGGCTGCCGCCAAGCATGTCGAGTTTCTGCTGGCCAGTATGCAGACGCCCGATCAGATTGCGGCCAAATGCAAGATTCCGACCATCGTCGAGGAAGTCACCGTCGATGTGGTGCTTCGAGCCAGCGTCGCGCCCAAGCCAATTGCTCCGGTTGGTCTCGCGCCTGAAGAATCGCTTGAAACAGAGGTGGCAACGCCCGAGTGCTCGTCTTCTCCGCAGGCTCCGGCCGCCGCTTTCGTCACTACGACCCAAGAGAACCTCTTGCGCGTCGAGGCCGGACGCATCGACAACGTCCTTAACCTCGTCGGCGAACTGATCATCGGCAAGTCGATGCTGACGCAGGCGCTCAACGAATTCTCCAAGCGCTATCCCAAGGAACTGCTCCGCGGCAAGTTTGCCGACGCCATGGCTTTTCAATCCCGCGTGCTCAACGATTTGCAACGCTCGGTGATGAAAATCCGCATGGTGCCGGTCGACCAGCTCTTCCGCCGCTTTCCCCGCATGGTTCGGGACGTTTCCCGCCAATGTGGACGCGAGGTCGAGCTTGTCGTCAGCGGCCAGGATACCGATCTCGACAAGGGCATTCTCGACGCTATCGCCGAGCCCCTGACTCATCTCGTGCGCAACGCCATCAGCCACGGCATCGAGTCTGCGGAAGAGCGCCGCAAACTGGACAAGCGGGCGCACGGCACGGTGAAGCTCAACGCCTACCATCAGGGTAACCAGGTCATCGTCGAAGTCACCGACGACGGCCGCGGAATCGATGCGCAGAAGATTCGTACCAAGGCCATCGAGATGGGGCTGACAAACGCCGACGAGGCGGCGAAGTTAACCGAGCAGGAGACACTCAACTTCATCTTTCGCCCCGGTTTCTCAACTGCTGAACAGGTCACCGAAGTCTCCGGCCGCGGAGTTGGTATGGACGTCGTGCAGAGCGTTCTGCATCGGCTGAAAGCCTCAGTCAGTCTTGAAACGCGCCTCGGGCAGGGAACCACTTTCCGGCTAAAGTTGCCGCTTACGCTGGCTATCATCAAGGCCCTGCTGTTCTGGGTGGAACACCGTCTCTACGCGATCCCGCTGAATGCCGTTCTCGAGATCGCGCGCACGGTCGAGGCCGAAGTTCATCAGGTCGACAACTACGAAGTTCTGCAGCTCCGCAATCAGGTGCTGCCACTTTTGCGCCTCGGGCGCCCCGCGTCCGACGGTGACCGCAAAGGCAAACTCTTTGTACTCGTCATCACAGTCGCAGAGAAGAAATACGGCCTGATTGTCGATTCCCTGGAAGGCGAAGAAGAATTGGTCATCAAGGCGCTGGATGACCAGACATTCTCCACTGATCTGGTTTCCGGCGCATCGATTCTCGGCGACGGTCGAGTTGTCCTCATCCTGAACCTGGCCGCTGTCGTCGAGCATGTCGCCCGCTCGCGGCCGCAGGAGATGGGCCTGACCAATTCCGGTCTGTTGCTTACCCATACCGACCGCATGCGGCTGGCGCTGAGTCCAGCGATCGGAGGCCAGGCATGAGCAAGAAAGTACGCGTGCTCGTGGTCGACGATTCGGCGCTCATGCGCAAGCTGATTCCGCAGATGCTCGCCTCCGACGACTCAATTGACGTGGTCGGGACAGCGATGGACGGCACGTTCTGTTTGAAGAAAATCGAAGAACTGAAGCCCAACGTCGTCACCCTTGACCTCGAAATGCCCGGCATGAACGGCATCGACACGCTGAAGGAAATCATGCGGCGTCAGCCGGTGCCAGTTATCGTCTTCAGTTCGCACAGCATCGAGGGCGCCACGGTGACGATGAAGGCACTGGGCCTCGGCGCATTCGATTTCGTTACCAAGCCCAAGGACGCCTCGGCGCACATGGCCGAGACATCGCGCGAGCTGATCGCCAAGGTTAAAGCCGCATCCGAATGCAAGCTCAAGCCACGGATGCTCTCGGGCAAGCCGCCCGCTCCGGAGAAACTTCCGGCGTCAAACGCCAGCCCTACCAAAGTCCTCGCCATCGGGGTTTCTACCGGGGGCCCACAGGCGCTCGAATATGTCCTCACCCAGCTGCCTGCCGACTTCCCAGGAGCCATCACCGTCGTGCAACACATGCCCGACGGCTTCACCGATATGTTCGCCCGCCGTTTGGACGAAGTTTGCCCCTTGCGCGTGAAAGAAGCCCAATCCGGCGACCTGCTGCAGGCTGGGCGTGTCCTGATTTGCCCCGGTAGTCGCCACATGAAAGTCAAACGTCTGCCTCTCGGAGACATTGCGGTCCTCAGCGATGAGCCTCGAGTAAACGGCCATCGCCCCAGCGCCGACGTTCTCCTGCGCAGCGTGGCCGATGAATTCAAAGCGAACGCCGTCGGAGTGCTGATGACTGGCATGGGCGATGACGGTGCTGAAGGATTAGGAGCCATTAAGAAAGAGGGCGGCTTCACTGTCGCCCAGAACGAAGAGTCCTGCGTCGTCTACGGCATGCCCAAAGCCGCTATCGAGCGCGGATATGCCATCCGCGTCGTCGGCCTCGACATCATGGCCGCCACGCTGCAGGCAATCGTGGGCCGTAATTCGGAGACTGGGCGCGCTGTCCGCGCCGGTAATTGAGATTGAGTACGGAAGCCTGTGACCGGCGTGATCTGGTTACCTGCGTCCGGCCATGATAAGCAGTACAAGGGGGAGGTCTGTATGGAGCAGTTTGCACCAGTGAAACGCAGCAAGGATGGGCAACCGGTGCGTTATCTCATCGTGGATGACTCCGTGTTCGCCCGAAAAAATCTTGCCCGCATGATCGAAACGTTCGGCGGGCAGGTGGCGGCTGAGGCCGGCGACGGCCTGACTGCCATCAGCGAGTTCGACCGCACGCATCCCGACATCGTGCTCATGGATATCACCATGCCGCAGATGGAGGGCATCGAAGCGGCCGAACGCATTGTCCAACAGCATCCCGAAGCGCGCATCGTCATGGTCTCCTCTGTCGGATACCAGGAGAACATCGTTGCGGCGCTGCAGCGGGGCGCCCGGCATTTCGTCCAGAAGCCCGTAAAGCCCGAAGTGCTCTACGAAGTCATCAAGTACGTGCTCGGCGATGACGGTGCGGTAGCCAACGCCGCGGGAGCGGGAGCGTAAGTCAATGAAGATGGAACTGATCCAGCCTTTCATCAATGCGGCCGACGCTGTGTTGTCACAAGGCCTGCAGGGCTCGACCAAGGTGGGGAACCTCACCATGGAGGAGGAAGCCTATCGCCGCAAAGGGGTGGCGGGCATGATTGCTCTGACGGGTGACATCGAGGGCAGGATCATTCTCGATCTCGAGCCTCAGACTGCCGTCAAGGTGGCTAGCCACTATGCCGGCACGGAACTCCCCGAGTCTGATGCGCTGATCAAGGAAACCATCTTCGAGCTCGCCAATCAGGTGGTCGGCAACGCAATCTCAGCCCTAAACGATCAGGGCTTCCACTTCCGCGTGCATCCACCGCTGCTGCTTACGTCCGAGCAGGGCGACAAGACGAGTGAAGACACTGAAGCGCTCATGATCTGCTTCGAGACCTCCCTGGGTAATGTCTTCATGAACGTCGCGCTCCGCTACAACCGTAAGCGCCTATCAGATCACGCTGCCGTGGGCGCATAACTCGTCGCGAACAAAAAGCAGATCAAAAATGCCGGCTCTAATGGAGCCGGCATCGTCTTTTTCTGCTGCTTCTAGTTTTCCTCAATAACCACCGCGGTGGATTTCTTCATCACGGAAAAATCGCGCAAAGTAAATTAACTCTCAACACGGGCGATGAAGTCTGCAGTACCGTGGAAGAGCGGCCCTTCAAGGGCCGTGTTAAGGCGATCAAACTTTGGGCGTCAGCCCCTGAGGTGCCTCGATACCACCACAGGCTCAAAAACTCCGCCGCTACGGAATCACCTCAAACACCTTATTGCTCGACAGCGTCCCGCTGGACGTCGTCACCTCGATCTTCCCGCTGGTCGCGCCACTAGGTACCGTTGTCGTGATGAAACTGTTCGCCCCGACCTTGAACGTCGCTGGCACCCCGTTGAACGTGACGCTCGTCGCACCGGCTAGATTGTTCCCCAGGATGTGCACCGCATGCCCCACTCGCCCGAATGCCGGACTGGCTGCGACAAACGGGGCAAGTCCCATCGACAACTTAAAGACAGTCCCGCAGTTTCCCGGGCACTGCGAAAATCCGTAGGTTGTCGCGTAAAAGTTGCCATCTGTTCCTTGTGTAAGCCCATCCTCCGGATATGCTCCGTCGGCGCAATCGCCGCCTCCGGCGCAAAACGTGTGCAGTGTCCTGTACTGCCCCGCGGGAGTGATTTGGAAGATCGTGCCATAGCCCCCGAAAAGCTGTCCGTTTACCTGGTTGACCCCGCCAAACGTCGTTGTGCCGTAGAAATTTCCGTCCGTACCCTCGACCAGTGGTGCATATGGCGTCGCCCCATCGGCACAAAACATTAGGGAGCAGAAATTGTAGAGCACGCTGAATTGACCCGAGCGAGTCAGTTTGAATATCACACCCTTGTGGTTGATCCCACCGTACGAAGCAGTCCCGTAGAGATTGCCGTCAGCCGCCTGCACCAGAGTATTGGGAAACGTTCCATCTGTTTTGTGGAAATTGTGTAGGGTGGACAATTGGCCTTCAGGCGTAATTCGAAAAATCGTGCCAGCTTTCTGTGTCCCGCCGTTACCAGTTACTCCGTAAAAGTTCCCGTCGGTGCCCAGGATCAGAGCCCCCGAGGCCCCGGCTCCGTCCAGGCAGTTACTCAGTGCGCAAAAAGTGTAAAGCGTACTCAACTGGCCCGTCGCGGTGATCTCAAATATCGTGCCGCTAATACCCGCGACTGCCGTAGTTGTAGCCCCATAGAGATTTCCGTTGATACCTTGGATCAATCCAAAATAAGGCACTACCCCATCGGCACAATTCGTTTCGGAGCAAAAATCATGGAGAGTAGTCAATTCACCGCTGGGAGTTAGCTTGAAAACCGTGCCGTAGTCGCTTGGGTCTCCTCCTTCAGACGTCGTCCCGTACAAGGTTCCATCAAACGCCTGTAACAAGCTGTCATTGGGAAGAGAGCCGTCAGCACAGGCTACCCCGGGGCAAAAGCTATACATTGTCGTCACCTTGCCGTTGGGCGTGATTTTAAAGACTTCGCCGCCATTGTTAACACCACCAAGATAGGTGGTTCCGTAAAAGTTCCCATCGAGCCCCTGAATCAGCGACCCATAGGCTGGCGCCTCACCGTTGGCACCGTTGAATTTGATGAGACGCGTAAAGGTTTGCGTATGCGCGGGAATCACTACTGCAACGCAGACTGTAAAGGCGAGGCGTAGAATGTTAGCGTACAAACTCTCTTTCATGAGTATCCCCTGGGTGACGCAAGTCGGCATCGGTAATGATCTCAAACTAGGCCTTACTCTCCCAGGTCGCGATAGTGCGTCAAATAGCTGATGCCCATCGCAAAACGGAGAAAACTGCAGTAGGGAGGGAGCCGCAGCCTACCATCACTCAGGTTGATGGGGAAGAGCCTTGCACAGTACTAAAGGTGCCGCTTTTCCACGGAAAAATGCTTTTGGACTTAAGGCAACACATGAAAATCCGTGTTGCTCGAGAGTGTTCCTGCGGGAGTTGTAACTTCAATCCGTCCGCTCGTAGCATCGCCTGGAACCGTCGCCCTGATAAATGTGCTGGAAAGACTTTGAACGCGGCCGGAACTCCGTTGAACGTCACGCTCGTCGTTCCTGTGAGATTGTTCCCCAGAATATTCACCGAGTGCCCGACTCGGCCAAAATCCCGGCTCGTCTCCACAATGGAGCAAGCCCCAATGACAGCCACAATTTCCGGGACACGCCAGTCGTCCGTAGGTCAGTCCGTAAGAGTTGCCGTCTGTGCCCTGCGTGAGGCCAGCCTGCTGTGCAAGGTCCGGAATTCGCCCTCTGGCGTGATCTTGAAAATCGTTCCTGCCTTGTGCGTCCCGCCATCTCGAGTAACTCGATAGAATTTTCCATTCACTGCTAAAGTCAGCCCCCTGGCGCCGCTGCTGCCGTCGATGCAATTGGTTTGCGCGCAGAAAGTGTAGAGAGTCGTCAGTTGCCCCATCTGAGACATCTCGAATACGGTGCCATAGACCGACAACGCTCCTCCCGTCCGGCTGGTCACGCCGTAGAATTCCCCGTCCGGCGCCAAAGTCAGTCCTGCGTAAGGGAATAACCCATCCGAGCAGTTTGACGAGCAGAACGAAGGCAGCGTCGTCAACACACCCTCCGGTGTCAGCTCGAAAATGGTGCCATTGTTGCTCGTGCCGCCCTCGTACGTCGTTCCATAAAAGTTCCGTCGAAGGTTTGCACCAGACTGTCGTTTGAAACATCGCCATCCGTGCATCCTGTCTGGGAACAGAAGGTGTATATCGTTGTTACTTTCCCATTGGGTGTGATTTTGAACACGCTTCCGGCATTATTCATGCCGCCGAATGACGTCGTCCCATAGAAGTTTCCGTCGGGTCCCTGAATTAACGATCCAAAGGTTGGCCACGCGCCATTGTCACCGTTGAAGTTTGTCAGTCGCGTAAAGGTTTGCGCAGACGACGCAACCTGAGTCGCAACGCGGAATGTGACAATCACAAAGAAAGACTTCAGGGAAAGGGGGCATCTTCGTTGGTACTCCACCGAGTCCGGTCCCGGTGAGGAGTTGATTGAAAATTATTTGTGACTCCTACGGGTCTGTCATCTGGTGGGATTCCCAGTCTACCTCAGTGGAAAACCTCAGATCGTCCTCGTCGTCGAGGTGATTCCGATCCCTGTCGCCGCAAATACGTGACCCAGCCGCGAGCAGAGTTTCAACAAGTACAATGCTCTGGCCGTCCGCTTCATCGAGAATTTTCAAGCTGATGATAGGAGAATGCCCCGAGCGAATCCTCGAGGCCAGCCCGAAACGCCTCGCAGCGGCGCTGACACATTGACGACCGTTTGCGCAGAGCGTATTGCGATTACCTTCACACAGCCATTGTCATTCCGCAGCGCAAAGCGTGAGGAATCTGCTGTTTGCATGCAGCGGATCTGCCGCAGGCCAAGAAAAGATTCCTCATCAGCGCTAGTCAGAGAGCGATGCACAAGTACGGCGGCGATCCCTTCGTCTGTGACACAATCCCATACCGAACGGAGCCATCATGTCGAACAACTTGCTCTCGCCGATCATCGTCGTGGCGCTGTTTGCTGCAGGTCACGCCCAGACCATTACCTGGTCCGGACACGCTTGGAAGGTCACCAGCGGCGGCATGGCTGGCGTCGCTCGTGGCAATCCCGACAACGTCAGCATCGACTCCAACGGGTATCTCCACCTTCGCATCGTGAATCGCGATGGCAAGTGGACGGCTTCCGAAGTATTCACCACCGATCGGTTCGGTTTCGGCACCTATCAATGGATTGTCGAAGGCGACGTCTACGCCATGGATCCCACCACCGTGCTTGGTCTTTTCCCGTACGGTCCCGTGCACAAGATCGGTGCCGATGCCGAGAACGAAATCGATATCGAGTTCTCGCAGTGGAACAAGACCTGCCACGGCTGCAACGCCGATTTCACCGTCTATCCGTCCACCGGAAACCGCAAGCCGAAAGGCGTTTCCGCTTGGGAAGACAACTTGCACGTCAATGGAGGCAGCCTCACAACGGCCCGTATGGAATGGTTCTCCGACCACATCGTCTTCACGCTGATGAATGGCGCTCACCCCATCGGAACCACCGAAGATGTCATCAAGACTGAGACGTATTCCTCGACCACAACGAACATTCCGCAAGAAAACATGCCCGTCGGTATCAATCTCTGGTGTTTCAAAAAGACTCCGGCGAAGGATCAGTCCGTAACAATCCGCGATTTCGAATTCGCGCCGCACTAGCAGCACTGAGGAAGGTCATGCGTAGGGCGGCGCTTCAGAGCCGCGTTAAACGGCAATAGAAACGAGCTTTTGCCCCTGCGGTGTTTTGCCGGAGGCTATCCGAGAAGCCTCATCTGCTGCCCACCCTGTGCAGGGTTCTCGTGATCTTCGATGGGGTCGGCGAACTTCCTCAACTCGGGATATTTCTGAATTAGCGTCGGCGGCGCTGCCACGCGCTTGCCCGAGATCATCGACTTTAACTCGATCGCGTTCACGCCTGCCTTGCTTTCGAAGTGATTGTTAGTGATGACATAGGTTGTTCGCGCCTTGTGAGCGACGTTCTCGATTCGTTCTTTCCAATCGCCGAGTTCGCGCTCTTTGTAGAGGTAGTTGTAGCGGTCATTGCGGTTATCGGAGTCGAACCATTGATCGTAGTTGCGCCCATGCAGCCGGACGTAGGCAATCTCGGCAGTCACGTGCTCAGTGGGCGCAAGGGACTTGCCCATCACCGGCTGATCGATGTTGCAGAAGCCGACGTTCATCCGTGCGAACTCCGCCATGGTCTCCGGATTATTCCAGCTCGAATCGCGTACCTCGACGACCCGCGGATACTCAATGAACTGCCGCAGCAGCCGCTCCAGATATTCGCGATTCAGCCCTGTATTCTTGAACGACACCGGGAATTGAACCAGCAGGGCACCCAACTTTCCCTCGTTTGCCAGAACGTCCAGCCCCTCACGTGCTTTGACTTCATCGTCATCGGTTGGACGAATGGTCGCTGCCGAAGTCGGCTCCATCACCGCTATCGGCGAGTGCGTGAACGCCCGATATAGCTTGGCGGTGAAGAGAAATTTCGGATTGACCGTCGCCACTCTTTTGCACCACAGCTTGGCTACTTCCGGCTTCAGCGGGCCGTAGAAGGAAGTGTTGATCTCCGTGGTATCGAAGAAGCGAGCCAGATATTCCAGCGGATGCAGTTTCCGCCGCTGCATCCCCGGGGGATAGAAGATGCCTTCCCAATCTTTATACGACCATCCTGCCGTGCCGATACGAATGGCCGCATGCAGCGCGGAGCTTTGCCCGAACACACTCTCCGGGGAACGGCCTGCATCATCGGATTCCATGGGCAAGAGGCGGGCGGCGCCAACCGAGAGCGTAGCACACGACGGGGTGACTAAAGGAACCTTGTCGTCACTGACAGGAAATGAAGAATAGGGTAAATGGGGAAACGAGCATTCTTTGTGACGGCAGTCGTGTGCCTGACGATCTTCCCGCTTGGTCTAAGAGCGCAAGAGCCGTCTGACACGGCCGCAATCCGAGCTCTAGAATTCAAGCTTCTCGAGTGCTACAAGCGCCACGAAGTCGAAGTCTTTGCATCCGTTCTCGATGACGATTTCGTCATCACATTTGAAGACGGCAGCACCTACAGCAAGACGGGCTATCTTGCCTACAGCACCAGCGCCTCCACGCATGCGGAAATCGTCGAAATACCCGAGATGAAGATTCGCCTGCACGGCGACACTGCGGTTGTGACAGGTGTCTACCACGAGAAGGGCATCGACAGGCAGAAGTCGTATGATTATCACGACCGCTTCACCGACGTTTGGATGAAGAAAGCCGGAAAGTGGCACCTGATCGCCGCACACTACTCGGTCCCCTCGAAGTGATTAGCTCCAGCTAGAGATAACACCCCTCCGCAGACTGAGTTCTTACCGCTCTAGAATCCCGGCGGGCGCTCGTCCGTTACCTGGAAAGCGCGCTCCAGAGCTATGCCGGCGGCGCCGAGAGCTCCTTCATCGAACAATCGGCCGATCAGCGTGACTCCATGGGGCACGCGTCGCGCCGGATTGAAGGTGGGCAAGGGATTGTTTGGATCAGGAGCCCAATCGCTACGCGCTCTTGATACCTCGACAAAGCCGGCGCGTAGTGTGAGTGATGGATGTCCGGTGAAATTGGTGATCACTAGCATCTCGTCGCGTAGGGAAGGAACGAGCAGCAAATCGACTTCCGAAAAAACGCGTGCCATTTCTTGGGCTACTTTGCGCCGCATGCGGTCGGCCTGCACGAAGTCGACAGCGGAGAGAAAGCGCGCTTGACGGAACAGGTTCGGCCAGGCATCAGGAACCTGGGCTTTCAGTTCGCGGAGGCCGCCGCTGAGAGTGAGTTCTTCGAAGGACGCAGCGCCTTCGGCGAACAGGATGAGGTTTAATGAGTCGTAAGGCCAGTTCGGAATCGAAACCTCGACTGGAACCATTCCGATCTGCTTTACAGTCTCGAGCGCGGCGCGGTCTACTTTGGTTGCGGGATTCTGCTTCATCCAGGCAGGGAAGTATCCCACGCGCAATCCCTTCACACTTGCATTGGCATCGAAGTCGAGGTGGGTGGGAACGCTGGCGGTGTCTCCTGCGTCTTCGCCCGAGATCGCGTGCAGAACGAGCAGTGCATCTTCGACGCTGCGAGTCATCGGGCCGAGTTTGTCGAGCGACCAGCAGAGCGTCATTGCTCCGGTACGCGGAACGCGGCCATAGGTTGGCCGAAGACCGGTGACGCCGCAGCGCATTGAGGGACTGATGATGCTGCCCCCGGTTTCGCTCCCGATCGAGAATCCAACGAGGCCCGCCGCAGTTGCCGCACCGGGTCCGGCGCTTGATCCCGAGGCTCCTTCTTCCGGAAGCCAGGGGTTCATCGTCTGTCCGCCGAACCAGATGTCGTTCAGCGCGAGTGCGCCGAGGCTGAGCTTGGCAATCAATACGGCACCTGCGGAATGGAGTTTCTTCACCACCGCGGCGTCGTCTTTCGGGATGCGATTGCGGTAAGGTTCCGCTCCATAAGTGGTCGGAATGCCTGCGGTGTCGAGAAGGTCTTTGCCTCCCCATGGAATTCCGTGCAGCGGCCCGCGATACTTTCCTTGTGCGATTTCGGCGTCGGCCTGCTTCGCCTGTTTCAGGGCGAGATCGCGAGTGATGGTAATGGCACAGCGCAGCTTGGGATTGAAACGCCCAAGCCGCTCCAGATAGATGTTCGTCAGGCGTTCGGAACTCAGTTGCTTGCCCTCGATCCAGCGAGATAGCTGAGTGACGGGAGCAAAGGCGATGTCTTCATCGCTTTTCGGGAGGAGCGTGGTGGTTTGGCTTCGTATAAAGCGGTCCTGCTGCACGGAAGGCGTGATGCCGGGCAGCACAGGGTTCCAGCGCGTCGCGGGCGCCACTGTATCTTCCAGCGCAAGCTTGTGTGGACCGGTTCGGCGTTCATAAACCGCGGCAAGCGTTCTTTGCCAGCTCGACGCAGCTATCGCGCGCTCGGAATCAGTCAGCGGAAACTGGATGAGCTTCTCGCCTTCGGCGAAAGTGGTCGTCGTTACCTCTGGCCCGAAAGCTGGTCCAGCGCCGAAAGCCGTGGGTGCTCCCGGCGGCAGTTGCGTCTGGTTCTGCGCGTGTAGGCGTGAAACGGTTGCTGCTCCTAACACTCCAAGTGATGTGAGGGTCAGAAATTCACGACGAGATTTCGACATAAGAAGTCCCCAAGTTATGAACGCGATGGTTGAATGTCAGCAAGAACGCCAGGTTCCGCGTCAAGAAATCAAGTTGTCATTCCGCAGCGCCGGCCTTTGGCGCGAGGAATCTGCTTGGCGCCGCCGGGTGACAGCGGATTCCTCGTCGCTTTGCGCCTCGGAATGACAAACCTTTTTAAGCCACGCTCGGCCGCAACTCTACTTTCCTCGTTGTAATGTTCACCCGCACCGCCGGCAGCACCGGCCGCGGATACGGCTTGCAATAAGCCTCAACCGCGATCGTCCCTGGAGTCCGAGTTGATTGCACGATCACTTGGGCCAGGCCGTTGAACAGGCTGCGCTCCGGCTCCTTGTCAGACTCCTGACAGTTGGGATCGCCATTGCCCACGCCGATCAGAGCGCCTTCCCCGGTTACCTTGAAGCTGATCTTGTTGTGAGCGGTCGGAAGTGCGCGTCCTTCTTTGTCGAGTACCTCGATCGTGAGAACGGAAACGTCCTGACCGTCGGCGTTGATCTCGGTGCGGTCTGCCGTCACGCGGATCGCCACCGGATCTCCAGTTGTCTCGCGTTTCTCGGTGACAATGACTTTGCCATTCTTCGTACCACGCGCCTCGAGCACGCCGGGCTCGTATTTTACCTTCCACTCAAGGTGCGTGAGAGGCTCGACTTTCTGAGAACCTTGGCTCTTGCCGTTCAAAAAGAGTTCCACTGAGTCGCAATTCGAGTGCACCCACACGGAGATTGGCTCGCCGTCGCGCTGATCCCAATTCCAGTGCGGGAAGAGATGCAGCACGGGCTCCGATCCCCACCACGCTTTGTAGTAATAGAAGTTGTCTTTCGGAAAACCGCACATATCGACGATGCCGAACTGCGAGTTGATCGAGGGCCATCCATAGGGAGTGGGCTCGCCGCGATAGTCGAAACCAGTCCAGGCGAAGCCTCCGGCGAGCCACTCGCGCGCTGCATAGAACTTCCACCACTCCTCGGCGAGTTGCGACCAGTCAGTGTGATTCAGGTCGTAAGCGCTCACCCAATTACGCAGCTTGTCGGTTGAGTAGATGCCACGCGTGGAGACGGTGCTGGCGGTTTCGCTACCGACGCTCGGAGTCTTCGGATGCGCCTTGTGCCACGCATCATGAACCTTCAGGTTGTAGTTGAATCCCATGACGTCGAGCTGCTCGGGGAAGTGAGTCTCGAACGAAGCGTTGACGGCAGCCGTGCACATGCGCGTGGGATCGAGTTCGTGCGTTCGGGCAATCATGTCGTCAATCACGCGCACGCCTTGCGCCTGCGGCATCATGACCCACTCTTCGTTGCCCATCGACCAGAGAATGATCGACGGCGAGTTGCGATATCGCTTCACCATGACTTCGAGTTGCGCCATGCCTTCGGGGTTCGAACTCATCAGTCTTGTTTCGCACATCATCATCATGCCGAGCTTGTCGCAAGCTTCCACCCATGCGGGGGTCGGCAAGTTGTGTGACGTACGGACTGCGTTGCCTCCCATGTCTTTCAACACACCGATGCGAAAGGCTTGCAGGCGATCGGGAAGAGCGGCGCCGACTCCGGCGTGATCCTGATGATTGCAGGTACCTTTGATCTCGACTCGCTTGCCGTTGAGGAAGAAACCCTTGTCGGCATCCCAGGCCAGGGTGCGCACACCGAAGCTGATGCGCTCTGCATCGCGTGTCTTTCCTGCGGAGTCGATCGTCGCGATCGCGGTGTAAAGGTTCGGAGTCTCTGGCGACCAGAGCGCAGGATTGTGGACATTCGCGTTAGCAGTGAATGTGGCTGAGCCATCGGGAGCGATCGACTGCTGCGCGGAGTCCGCAGTTGCAACCGATTTTCCGGCCGCGTCGAAGATCTGCCAACGGAGGCGGCAGTTCTCGGCTGGTCGGCCCTGGTTCTGCACGATGGAGCCGAGGCTCAATGTGGCTACATTGCCTGTGATTGTCGAGCGTACATAGCTTTCCCAACGCGCAAGGTGCAGGACATCGGTCTTGGTGAGCCACACGTGGCGATAGATGCCTGCTCCCTCGTAGAACCAGCCGTCACCGAAACTGGCATCCATGCGGACCATCAGATAGTTCTTTCCGTCGTAATTCACAAAATCGCTGAGATCGAAGCAGAACGGCGCGTATCCGTTGTCGTTGCGGCCGATGAAATATCCGTTGAGGAAGACCAGCGCGCTGCGGAAGGCACCATCGAACTCGACTGAGATGCGGCGGCCGCTATCTTCAGCGGGAATGTCGAAGGTGCGGCGATACCAGCCGATGCTGGTTTCCGGATAGCGGCGGCCGAGCGGCTTGTATCCATGGCTGTTCTGTTCTTCATCCCAAACGAAGGGCAACTCGACGGCCCAGTCGTGCGGCAGGTCCAGCGGGCGCCATTTTGAGTCGTCGAATTTCGCGGTCGCGAACGCAAAGTCGCCGCTCTTGGCGAAGTCTCCCTGGCCCATGCCGAAGCCAAGGTCCCGGCGCGGATCGGAACCGTGCCCTTGAAAGAACTTCCATCCGAAATCAAAGAGCAGTCGCTCGCGCGGAGCCACTGCGGGCGAAGGTTCCGTCGCAACTTGCAGTTCACCCGACAGCAGCGCATGCGCGCCGGCTGCAGGGCCAATGACGAAGGTGGAAGCGGAAACAGCAAGTCCAGAACGGAGAAGATCACGGCGGGTCAGAGACGGCATCCCTAGGCCTCACGAAAGAGTGGAATGAAGTGTCCCGCGACCGAGCCTGCATTCATGGGAAAGCCCTTGTCGGCGGGACCTCGCATTATAAAGCGCAAAAACGTTTTGGCGGGACTCTTACTTGTGGAGTTCAACGGTAAGGAGGTAAGCGGCCTTCGACTTGTCGGCCGATTCGACATAATCCACCTTGGCGGGACGGCCTTCCAGTTGGGCGCATGGATTCAAGTCGCCCGTGGGCGGAAAGCCGAGAGTTGTGAATTGAATCTTGAAGTAATTGTCAGCGTGCGGGTTCAGCGACTGCGCGGCCGACTTCACTGCCAGATCGATGTAGTCTTGGCCAATTTGGCCGCAATGCGCAACACATTCACGGCATTCTGGCTTTGGCGCCCATCTGCATCAGTACGCCGGCGACATTGACACGGTAGCCCAGCGAGCGCATGCGCTCGAACTGATCGGCGATCCGCCGCGCTTGCTTTTCGTTGGCCGTCGTGGCCACGACGAAGTGCGGACTGCGCACTTCAATCCAGTTCTCGACTCTTGCGCGAGCCGTGGCAACCGTAACAAAAAGAAACAGCAGCGGCAGAAGTCTTTGGTCCATGGCGGAGAGCCCGATGATTCGGGTGGCGGCATTATAAGTCGGAATGAGCTTGCGGCGGACGCGCGTTCGCGCACTTCAGTAACCTCAGCGGTTCCTTGCCCGCCAGTACTCGCGCATCAGTTCATGCGACCACGCCGGCTGTTTCACTTCTCCACGGGGCAGGAACTCCCGCAGCACGGGCTTGATATCGATGACCGGCGTCCCATCGATTGCATCGAGCTCAGAGACGAAGAGTTTGTTGCCTTCCACGCGAACAATGCCGCAGATCGTGCTGCCGATGCGATTCGGGCGGTTCTTGGTGCGTTGCGCGAAGACACCGACTTTCGGCCACTCTTCGTTATTTCGGGGATGACGTGCGCCCTCGATGACCTTCCAAGGGTCGACCTGCGAGAGGAAGAAGAGCACCTCGCAGTGGGAGAAATCACCGAGACCCGCGAGCGACTCGGCAGTGAAGTCTTCGGTGAGGGTGATGCAAGATTCCTCTTCGCCCCAAAAGTCGTCTACGACTTCGGAGCGGGTGGCGCGAACGAATCCGATTGGACGCACTGCGATTTTCAATGGAGTCAGCCCCTTGGCGTAGCTCAGGATAACTCCAGATTCTATTGTTGGGGTTGTGCTTGAGGGGGCTGGTCCTTTACCTCGCCCATACCTACTATCTTGGTCGAGGTGCGGAATTTCTTGTAATCACGAAAGGTTTGCTCGTCGCCGATGTTATAGCCCTTGAGCAGAGCAACTCGCGCGTCGAGTTTGAAATTCAGTTGCTTTGGCAGCCAGACTTCGTCATTAACGCGGGTCTGCTCGAGAGAGAAGCGTGTTCCTTTGTGCAAGCGCGCGAGTACGAGTCCGAAGGAGATGGTGTCGAGCATCTCGACATCCAACTTCGAGAGTTGCAGATCGACCTTGTCAATCCACACCCGTCCGTGAATTTTGGACAGAAATTTCGCCTCTTTCATGTGCGGCTCGAAACCGGGGCGTGGTTCGCCGTCGATAACCCAGGCCTCTCGTCCGCCAACTGATTCCAGACCGACCAGCTTGAAATTGTAGGCGTCGGCGATTTCTTTGACGAACTTGCGTCCATCCTCTCGTTCTTTTGTTTCTTTTTCTTCGCGTTTCTTCTTTTGTTCTTCGGTTTCGTTCTTGCGCTTGTCGATGACCTTCTGGACCTTCGCGTCTTCTTTCGCGGTCTCTTTGGCTTCGAGCGGCTTATCATCCTTCTGAATCATGCGTTGGACCTGCTCACCTGCAATCTCGAGGATCTCGTAGGTTTTGATTTCCGTTGATTTGAGATGGCCCTTGCCGTCGAAATTCTTTTGCACTTCCCGCTCGATGTAGGTGTAGTCGTGCTGACGTTTGTCGTTCTCCATGTCCTTTTCGGCCACAACACGCAACAATTGTTGCATCTGCTGTTGCGAGAGCTTACCGTCGGGACCGGGCGTGAGATCGGGAAAGGGTGCGGGTGATGCAGTTGATTCCGTTTTGCTCGGCGCGGCAGGATGGGACGGGGCATCTTGTTGCGCGATCACGGGCATGCTGAAGAGCAGAAAAAAAGCGGTAAGAAGACACCCAAGATCCATGGGCTACTATAACCCGCTCGCGGCCACGAAGTTGTCACCGGGGAGTTAGCGACTGAGTGGATTAAAGATGGCTTGCTCCACCGCTAGCTGGCGGCAGGTACGCCCAATCACCTCTTGGGCGGAACTGGTTTCCACGAATTGAAAGCCATAGCGAAAGGCACTCCACTGGCGAACGAGTGCGTGGACTTCAACGTCACCCGCCGGCAGAGACATTTCGAGTCGTACGACCTCTCCAAACGCCACTTCGACGGGCAGCATCGCGGAAATACCGGACTCGCTAATGTCAACTGTATGTCCGCGCACGACTGTGGAGTTGCGAGGATAGATACGGATGTCGGTCTCTAGTTGATAGCGAGGATGTCGGCGACCTTCCACGAGGCCCCATTTGAATCGACTTCGGATCGTTTCCCACGGTCCATGCGACGCCCTTTCCTGTTTCTGCGGCAGTAGCCTGTGGGCTCGCCCAGGTAGATTGCGCCGAACACACCATCCCAGGCAAGCGCACTGGTTCTGAGGATTCATCGGCAAGCTTGATCTGAACTTTAGAGGGGTCAGATACAGGCGGTCACGAGCAGATTCCTCCGCCTTCGTTCTGGCTCTCCGTTAGGGTGAAGCGAACGATACACGTTTTCAGCGCGGTTACAACTTCCAGTGATGCCAGCCTCATGCGCCGGCAATTTCATGCACGGTATCGAGTGCACTTCCGTGTAGCCAGACTCCCGGCCATGGTGTTAAATACGTACGCCTAAGAGGGGGAACTAACATGCCTAAGATAATAGCCAATGGCATCACGATGAACTACGACCAGCAAGGCACGGGCGAGCCGCTGATCCTGATTCCCTACCTCAGCGCCGATAACGCCTGCTATGCCTTTCAAGTGGCCGAGTACGCTGAGCACTTCACCTGCATCTCGCTCGATCTGCGAGGGACGGGCGAAACCGATCAGACCGAAGGTGCCTATTCAACCGAAGACCTAGCCGACGACGTCGCGGCCTTCATGCGAGCGATAGGAATTTCCCGGGCGCACATTTCGGGATTGTCGTTGGGAGCGGCGATTGGCATGTGGCTGGCGGCGAAGCATCCAGAGAGCATTGCCTCGCTGTCGTTGCACAGCGGCTGGCCAAAAACGGATGCCTATTTGAAGAGTGTCATTGGGAGTTTCCAGTACACAGCGCGGGGAATTGGGAGTGTCGCCGAGATGGTAATCCTGACTCTGTTTCCGTGGTGCCTCACGCCGGAACTGTATTCCGCGAAGCCGGATTACATCCAGAAACTGGGGGCCTTTGTGCGCAGCCGTCCGGCGCAGTCGGTGGAGAGCTTCATCCAGCAGTCCGATGCTGTGATGCGCCATGACATCGAATCGAATCTCAGCCGGATCACAGCACCAACTTTGATTACGTTCGGCCGGCAAGATGCCGCCACCTCGACCCGGTTCGCGGATCAATTAAAGGGAGCTATCCAAAACTCGGAGCTGCTGATTTTTGAAGGGTGCGCACACGCTCCGATCTACGAGCACGTGGAGGAGTTTAACCAGAAGACTCTGGCTTTCCTGCAAAAGCAGGTGGGAGCGGCGACCGTTCCACAAGTGGCCTAGGGATGAGCGACTCCAGGCTTTCTTGCATGTGACGGCAGTTAAGAACCGGCGACCGCTCACAGCAGTTTCCGGTCGTGCTGACCGTCACACTGTGACCATCTTGGCCGACCAACTTTTCACGAATGCTCCGAAGCGGTCGAGTGCTTTGGGGAAGTTGTCTCCGGCGGCCGCGAAGCCTAAGCGAAAATGTGAGGGCGCATCAAAGCAATCGCCCGGAGCTAGCAGGATTCCATGCTCAGTTGCGGCCTGGCAGAACGGCCGTTCCTTCTCTCCGCCCAATAGCCAGGGGAACGCAGTCATGCCGCCTTGCGGCGGAATCCAGCCGAGTACATCGCGATGGTCGGCCATGAACCGCTCGAGCAGGTTGAGATTTCGGGTGGCGAATTCGCGGGTCTTCCCGAGCACTACGTCCCGTTTGCGGATAGCGATTTCCGAGAGAATTTCTCCTGTCGTGGTGTTTGAGATCGAAAAGTAGGCACGCGCGGTCCAGTACTGCTGGCGACGCCGAGCGTCATGCTCAATCATCCATCCTGTCCGCGTACCGGCAATCGAAAATGCCTTCGACAGGTCGGAAATTACCGTGGCGTGTGGCAAGCGCGCCGCCGATTTCGTTTGCCTTCCATGGTAGATCGGATGGTAAACCTCATCACTCACCAACTGGATTCCACGTTCTGCGGTGAAATCATGCAAGGCTTCCATCGCTTCGTCGCTGATGGTCGCACCCGTAGGATTGTGCGGACTGTTTACCAGGATCAACTTGGTATTCGAGTCGGCGAGCCGCTTGATCTCGTCTGGATCGATTTGGAAGCCGTTTTCACGGCGCACGCGATAGAAGCGGTTTTCCAGGCCTAGGGACTCCGGCAGCGCCGAGAAGGTAGTGAAGCCAGGCTGCGGGATGATTACGTTCGCTCCCGGCTCGGCGGCCAGCCACATCAGGGCCACGAGCGCCTCGGAGGCTCCAGTCACGATTTGCACCGCTTCTACCGGGACACCCTGCATTTCCGCAATCGCCTGACGCAGACTGTCGGCGCCGGCGGGGCGGCTATAGACCAGGTTGTGGTTCAGGAAGCGGTGGCGCGTTTCCTCATCCGAGAGAGCAAGAATGTCGTTAACGGTCCAGACTGGTCCGGTGCTCGCCGCAAGATTGAATTCTATGTCGTGTTCAAACTGGTCGAGCCAGGCGTCGAGTAGAAAGGGCTTGAGTTGCATGCGAGCACCTCGAACGAGGACATGGTTTTCATTATTGATTCTGCGAGGTGGCGTAGGGATGATTTTTTTGTGAGATACGAGAGTCTTACGATGAAAAGACTGAGCTAGACTCGCGACCGACGGCCTGAGCCGAGCGAACCGCACAACTAATCCCGAGTTTTATACGCTTTCCCGAGACATTCGGCCTGGAAGAGCCGTTCGTCTACGCGGTGTAAGCGCTTCTCCTGCTGTTTGGTCAGCAGGGGGTAGTGCTTGATGTCGAACAGATGATAGACAATGAACCAGACTGGTTTGTCCGTTGTCATCCAGTTCTGCCGGTCGAAGCGCTTCAGGTTGACCGGAAGCGAGTAACGCCGCAGAGTACGCTCCCGGCGGAGGTTGAAATAGGCATTGAAATAACTCAGCGCGAGCTCGCGCAAATTTCGATAGATGGGTTCGCGCCACCGGCAACCAGTGTAATTGGACTTGGCGACCGCGCCCCAGTACCCGTCTTCACGGAAAACAGCGATCACGTGATCTGTATCGTGTTCAGCTTCGAAATCGAGGATCAAAGGCGGATATCCATTGGCTCGCAGCGCGGCGGCGGCGAAAATTGCTCCTTCCAGGCAATGTGACGATCCTTCAGCTAAGACCCTGCGCGGAGACCAAGCCGTGTCCTCCAAGTGGTAGGGCATATCATCGAGAAATTTCTGGATGCCGTAGGGATTCTTCAGGCTGCCCAGCTTGTGCAACTCTTTCGGTGTGAAACCGGATTGGTCCGTTGTCATGTCGGCGCGTGGTCTTAGTTCCGGGACAGAAAGACTTTACTCAATTCCTGCGGTGTGTCTACGAAGATGTCAGGCTCTTCGACCTCGAGCGAGTGTGGGGCGAAGCCATAAGTGACGGCAACGGTCCACAGCCCGGCGTTTCGTCCGGTTCGGACGTCGACGTGGGAATCGCCAACGATCGCCGCCTGCTCAGGCCGGACGCCGGCTTCTATCAGCAGCTTCAACGCGCCTTCTGGTTCGGGCTTCTTCGTAGCGAAGCTGTTGCCGCCATACACCTGCGAAAAGTAGGGCCGGAGACCGAGGGCTTCCACGATCGCGCGGGACGGATTCACCGGCTTATTGGTGAGCACGGCCAGTTTGCGGGGCACGCCGTTGCCCGAGCGCTGAATGGCCGCCAAGGCCTCGCGGACTCCGTCGTAGACCGTGGTGTGATCAAGCTTGTGCTCGCGGTAATAAGAAAGGAAGAATTCCAGCCCCTTGCGCACGAGTGCTTCGTCCACAGCCTCTCCGCCGAGAGCGCGCTGGATCAGGATCGGAGCGCCATCGCCCACAAAGCTGGCAATGACGTCCTCTGGAAGTTCGGGACGGTGAATATGACGCAAGGCAGCGTTGACGGAGTGGACGAGATCCAACCGTGAATCAATCAGCGTGCCATCGAGATCGAAGATGACGAGCTTAATCGAATGAGGATCAAAGGAGCGCCGGGTACGAATCATGAATCTTTAAGAATAAAACACAGGGCACTCAAGCGTCAGTAGTCGGAATCACTTCCGCCATCCTTTGCTCGCCAGCCACTCTTCCCACCAGCGCTGATTCTCTATCATCGCTGCCTGCTGCTCCGGTGGAAGATCTGGTCCAAGCTCAGGGATGGGATGAAGCGGGCCAAGCCCGACCGAGGCGCGTAACTCGTTAACATGTTCCGGCTCGGCGACATTCCATGGACGAGCGCGTCCGTCTCGCGGGTCATCGACCCATTGCGAACCGAAACGTTGCGGCCGGCCTTCATATAGAGCGATGCGGTCTTCCAAATACGCAGCGTGCCAGGAAGGGCACTGCCCAGCGGCGGCAGAGGCGCGGAGTAACTGCAAGACGTCACGCTGAAACAGTGGCTCGCCAACGGCATGCTGGGCGATTAACCAAGCCGCTTCGGCTCCGTCTTTGCCGCCGATGTCTTCTCCGGGCCAGCCATACTGTGTGATCAGCTCGCGAAGGTGCGCCGCATTCTTGATGTGGACGGCCTCCATGCGTGGTACGTAAGCACCCCCGAGTTGGCCCGCATCAAGAAGTTCCTGACGAACGCGCAAGTCTTCCGCCCGCATTTCGAGCAATTCGCGCCTGAGATTCTTGTTGATCACGGATTCATTCTACGTGGGTGTTTTGGATACAGAGATCAGGAAATACGCGCTGGACTAATGACATATTCTATATTTCTAGTAAAATAGAAATATAGGCATGCCTGCCGAGTCCCAATCCGCCGAGTGTGTTGCGAAGTACGCCGATATGTTTTCGGCGATGGGCACCGAAGCACGGCTGCGGATTATGCAGTTGCTGCTGAAGGCCCATCCCGACGGGCTCGTGGTTAGTGAGATTCAAGAAAAAACTGGAAATTCCTAACTCCACGCTTTCCCATCATCTCGACAAACTGAGAAGCGCGGAGCTGGTTGCCGTGCGGCGCAAGGGCACTTTCCTGCGCTATATAGCCAACACTGAAGCGCTTCAAGAACTACTGCAGTTTCTGTATGCGGGGTGCGGCACGCGCAACCAAGCTCTCCAAACCGCAGAACATCATACAAATCTGCAAATAGGAGCCATCATGGGCACGACCGAAGCCGTCGATATCAAAGAAGTTGTCAAACAAAAATACGGGGAGGCAGCGCTGGGCGTTCATTCGGGCGGCAGTTGGTGCGGTGGGGGTAAGCGTGGAACAGGATGCGCCGATCCCATCACTACGAATCTTTACGACGCTACGCAATTGGGCAGATCCCACCGGAGGCCGTGCTGGCTTCGCTTGGCTGCGGAAATTCCACTGCTCTCGCCCAATTGAAGCCCGGAGAGACGGTGCTCGATCTGGGCTCCGGCGGCGGCATCGACGTTCTACTGTCAGCCCGCCGTGTCGGTCCGACCGGCAAGGCTTATGGACTCGACATGACCGACGAGATGCTGGCCCTTGCCAACGGCTGCGAGCAATAATTTCGAACTGGCCATCGCGGTTGCCGTGGCAGTTTACGGAATCAATTCAGGAGCAGCTTTTGCCGCGGTGATTGGTCCGCTGGTTGAAGTGCCGGCACTGATCGGATTGGTGAACGCAGCTCTCTATTTTCGGACTCGCTACTTTAGGCAGCCGGCTGCGGCTGGGTGGCGGGGTAGGGGCAAAACACAACCCCGGCGACTGCGGCCGCCGGGGTCGTGAGCACGCTCTTTTCGAAGAAAGGATTGCGCTCGTGGAATTCCACTTTAGGTCGTAGACGGCCTCTTCGCCGTGACGATCATCACGACGTTTATGGAAAGGCCGTCCCAAATATCTGGTCACATGGTCTGACCACACTCTAGTTTTTAGCTTCTACTTCCTTCACTTTTCCAACCTCCCACGAACATATACAATCCAACAGGTTCAACCTCTGCTGCGGTGGAATCGGAGCCGAACCGGTGAGAATCTAAGTAGCAGGAAACCCGAATCAGAATGGCCACGACAAAGACCGAACCCAAGCTGGCCTTGGCCAACGGCAGGCAAAAGTCCAAGGGTTATGAAGGACTTACGCGCGAGCAGCTCATCCATGCGTATCGCCTGATGTATACCTCTCGGCGTATCGATGACCGGGAGATTCTGCTCAAGCGCCAGCAGAAGATCTTCTTCCAGATGTCGGGCGCTGGACACGAGGCCGTGGGCGTAGCTGCCGGTCTGGCCCTCAAGGCCGGCTACGACTGGTTTTACCCCTACTATCGCGATCGCGCGTTGTGCCTTGCTCTTGGTGTCGAGCCCTATCAAATGTTCCTGCAAGGCGTGGGCGCTGCGGATGATCCGAGTTCCGGGGGACGGCAGATGCCTTCGCACTGGAGCTACCCGTCGCTGCACATCGTGACGCAGTCGTCTCCCACCGGTTCGCAGATCTTGCATGCCGTAGGTTGCGCCGAAGCTGGACGCTATCTCGCTCGCCATCCCAAAGCCGCCGACATTCCAGCGGACAGCGGCGACTATCGGCAGTTCAGAGAGGTCAGCTTTCAGAACGACGAGGTAACGTACGTTTCACTCGGTGATGGCACGTCGAGCGAAGGCGAGTTCTGGGAGGCGATGAACGCCGCCGCACTCGGCAAGCTGCCGGTCATTTTTTGTGTAGAAGACAACGGCTACGCGATCTCCGTGCCGGTGGAAGTGCAAACAGCGGGCGGAAGTATTTCGCGCCTGGTGTCAGGATTCCCGAATTTCCATTTTGAGGAAATCGACGGTACGGATCCCCTCGCGAGTTTCGCCGCGTTCCAGCGGGCGGCAAAGTACTGCCGCCAGGGGCTGGGCCCAGCGTTTGTGCATGCGCATGTGATTCGTCCGTACTCGCACTCGTTGTCGGATGACGAGCGGCTCTATCGTCCGGATTCAGAACGTGAGCGTGATGCGCAACGCGATCCGGTGACGCGCACGCAGATGTACCTGTTGCGCGAGGGGATTCTCGACGACAAAGGGATCAACCAACTCGAGAAGGAAGTTGAAGCCGCGTTGCAGACTGCTGTCGACCGTGCCCTTGAGGCTCTGCCCTCGCCGCCAGAGACGGTAACGAACTATCTCTACTCGCCGAATATAGACGCTAGCTCGTCGGCGTTCGATACTCAGCCAATCGCCGAGACTGCGGCCGAAGGAAAGAAGCCTGCCGCAAGAACGATGGCGGACCTTATCAATGCCACGCTTCGCGATGAGATGAAGCGCGACGAACGCATCGTGATCTTTGGCGAAGACGTCGCCGATTGCAGCCGCGAAGAATACCTGAAGCAGAAGCTGGTGAAAGGGAAGGGCGGCGTCTTCAAGCTCACCTTCGGCCTGCAGTGCGAGTTTGGCAACGATCGGGTCTTTAACTCCCCGCTGGCGGAGGCTGCGATCGTGGGACGCGCGACGGGCATGGCGACGCGCGGATTGAAGCCGGTCGTTGAAATTCAGTTTTTCGATTACATTTGGCCCGCGATGATGCAGATTCGCGATGAGCTGAGCACCATCCGGTGGCGCTCGAATAATGGCTTTTCGTGCCCGCTGGTGATCCGCGTTGCGATCGGCGGATATCTAACAGGCGGGGCGATTTATCACTCGCAGTGCGGCGAGAGCATCTTCACGCATATCCCGGGCCTGCGAGTCGTGTTCCCATCGAATTCGCTCGATGCCGCCGGTCTGCTGCGGACGGCGATTCGCTGTGACGATCCGGTTCTGTTCCTCGAGCACAAGCGCCTGTATCGCGAATCGTATGGGCGGGCGGCTTACCCTGGGCCGGAGTACATGATTCCCTTCGGCAAAGCGAAAGTTGTCCAGCCTGGAACGGACCTCACTGTTATTACCTATGGGGCCGTAATTCCACGCGCCCTGCAGGCGGCGCAAAAGCTCGAGCGCGAACAAGGCGTTAAAGTGGAAATTATCGACCTGCGCTGTCTGAATCCGTTTGATTGGGACACGATGGCAACGTCGGTCTCAAAAACAAATCGCGCCTTAGTAGCCTACGAAGATACGCTGAGCTGGGGATACGGCGCCGAAATCGCAGCCCGCATTGCCGACCAACTCTTCGATCAGCTTGACGCGCCTGTGCGCCGTGTGGCCGCGAAAGACACGTTCGTTGCCTACCAACCGATCCTTGAAGACGCAATTTTGCCGCAGCCGAATGATCTTTATCTGGCAATGAAGGATCTGGCGAGATACTGAGAAGCAGTGGTCAGTGACGAGTCTTCAGAAAACATTGGCCACGGATTTATGCGGATCTTCCTCCGATAAGTCCGTGGCCATTCTCCGGATCCGTTCTAAACAGGTTGCGGAACCCGCGATTCCTTTGCTATGGCAGCCTCCACCTTACCCTTCGTGCCGAAGATGATGTTGTAGATTGCTCCTCCAAGTGCACCGCCAATGAGCGGGGCCACCCAGAACAACCACAATTGCTGTAGGGCCCAGCCTCCGGCGAAAATTGCGGGACCGGTGCTGCGCGCCGGGTTGACCGACGTATTGTCCACGGGTATGCAGACCAGATGGATCAATGTCAGGCACAGGCCAATTGCGATCGGTGCGAATCCCTTGGGTGCGCGATCGTCGGTCGAGCCCATGATCACGATCAGGAAGAACGCGGTCAGCACAACCTCGGCAACGAATGCGGAGAGCAGGGAATAGCCTCCAGGAGAATTCGCCCCGTAGCCATTGGAGGCAAAGCCCGCATGTGGGTCAAAGCTGGGGCTTCCGATCGCAATGTAGTAGAGCACACCTGCGCCCGCGATCGCTCCCAAAACCTGTGCGATCACGTAGGGGAGCAAGTCAGAAGCAGGGAAGCGCTTGCCAACCACGAGGCCAAGACTGATGGCTGGATTGAGGTGGCAGCCTGAGATGTGTCCAATGGCAAAAGCCATGGTCAAGACCGTGAGTCCGAATGCGAAGGCGACTCCCATAAAGCCGATGCCGACTGCGGGGAATGCCGCCGCCAATACCGCCGCACCACATCCGCCAAAAACGAGCCAAAATGTCCCGAAAAACTCTGCCGCTGCACGCTTACTCATGGGCATGGCAACCTCCTGAGGTAGAGTGTGAAAGGGTGGTGGTGTTGTTGCCTGGAAACCAGAGCGGGAAAAATGTAGCACAAACGGTTGGGCAATGAACACTGAGCATTTACCCAGTGGCGAGAGGGCAAGTGCCATGTTCCGTGTCTAGTTACGAACGCTTTTCCTGCGATGGTATGTCGATTGTCCGTTCTGTCGAGGGATGCTAGGCTCGATAAGAGTGGGCTCTACGGTCGCAAATCCCTTGAAATCGAGCGTCTCTTTTCCGAGTCGGCTGGTCGAGTGGCTGCAGTCGACCAGCGCCGACGTGTGGATCAAGTTCCTTCTATCCCTGATTGGCCTGGGACTGGCATTTACGGCTGCGTTATTCTCCACGATTTCCCGCGATGCCGGGAACCTTTGGGCCACAGTCATTCTGGCTTCAGCGTCACTGGTGCTCGCGACTTTAGTTGGACTGGTGACGGTTCCTTATCTGGCGCGCCGGGTTGCGGTCGAACGCCTTAGAGAATCCTTTGATTACGAGGTGACCAAGGCGGGCATTGTCTACGTGCTGGTCGCACTCGTCATCGGCATCGCGGCTCTGAATACCGGCAACAATCTTCTCTACATTGTCGTTGCGGCGATGTTGGCAGCCATCGTGGTCTCGGGACACGCGTCCGCCTGGGTGCTGCGCTATCTCGAACTGGACATTCATCTGCCCGAACACGTTTTTGCGGGGCGTCCCGTCCTGGGCCGCATCGTGCTGCGCAATCCGCGGCGAATATTTCCCTCGTTTTCGATCCGGGTTGTCTCGACGCGCAAGAAACGAAAGAAGCCTTCAAAGCAGTGGCAGTGGGAAGCCACTACATTCTCGTTTCCGTTCAATCGTCCTAAGGAAGAGCAGTGGTTGCGGCTACCCGATCGCCGTCTGAAGCGGGTCATGGTGATTCCACCGCCACCGGGTATCTTCGCTGGAATGGCATATTTCCCGTTTCTGCCGGCGCGCGGCGAGGGGATTGCCGACCTGGAGTTGAAGTTCGATCAGCGTGGCCGATACCAGGAAAATAGTTTCGGTCTGGCGACGCGTTTTCCCTTCGCTTTTCTGACGAAGACGCGGCATGTATCGCTGGCGCGCGAAGTCTTGGTCTATCCGCGAATTGACTCGACCGACGAAGTCTTCGAAATCCTCCCCTTGGTGCGCGGTGAGTGGGAAAGCTTTGTGCGTGGCCGCGGCTCTGATCTCTACCGCATTCGCGAATACCTGCCGCACGACTCTGCGCGCCATGTCGACTGGAAGGCGACGGCGAAATCCGGATCATTGAAAGTTCGCGAGTTCGCCCGCGAGGACGAGCGCAAGCTGTGCATTGCCTTCGATAATCCGGGGGTTGGCGTTGTTTCAGAACTGGAGTATGAGAAAGCAGTCGAACTGGCGGCGTCGCTGGCGTGGCACTTTTCCACCGAAGACGCCGAGGTAAGCTATCTTATCCCCGGACGTCCACGCAGACGAGATCTTCATGAATTTCTGGCATGGCTGGCGACCGTGGAACCGGTTGCAAGTCGGCGCACGCGGCAAGAAGCGGGGAAGTCAACAACGGACCAAGATCCCCTGCGCGGCCTGAACACAGGCCCTGCCGATGAGTACAACATCGTCATCACGGCACGTCCGCGAGGCACCGTGCCCACGGCTTTGTGGAACACCTCTTATTTCGTTTTCCTCGGCGGTCGAGCAAAGAAGACTACCGTCAGCTGACTATTCTGGTGGCCATTCGTAAGGGAAAGCTTTTCCCGCTTCTTCGGACGTGATCTTGACGCCAAGGGATTCCACCGCGTGTGCACGAACGGGGTCCCTTCCGGCGGCGATCGCGCTTGGGCTCGGCAAGAGTAATTCATCTGGATTAACACCCGAATGTTCCAGACTCTTGCCGTCTGTCATGAATAAATCCCATTCAGTAATGCAAGCGCCATAAAAAACGACCGTGTCGGCGCCGGCTCGCTCTTCGTAGTGTCTTGCCTCCATCACTGCCCCTTCGGTCTTGTCGCCCATGACTACCCCGCGCTTCTCGAGTTGAATGATGCGTGCGAAAACTTCCGCGGCCGACGCGACCGCGCATCTACAAGCACAATCAACTTTCCGAGGTACGGATTGTGCATGGGTTGGCTATTTTAGGCTTTGAATTTTTACGACCGACGCGGTCCGCGATTTTGATTTCCTTGTCGAACATTCCGCCGACCAGGTATTTAAGCGTATCGACGGCGCCTCCGGGGTTGCCGCGCAGATCAAGAATCAGGTTGTCATGCCGATGGGCCTTTGACAGCATGCTTCCAACTTCGAGGGCTGTGAAATTGAATTCGGGCACTTTGATTACAGTGATCTTGTCCCCGTATTCGATGGATTGCGCACGCATGAGGTGCTCTTGAGTTTCCTCCTGAAGTACCAAATCCCAAATGTCGCTTGCGCCGCCCTCTCCCGTGAGGTCGGTGACTAGCTTGGTCTCTCGAATTTTGGCGGCTACGTCGACCTGTCTTTGCGCGCCGGTCGGATCTTGCAGCGTCAGTCGAAGCCCCGGCTGTGGACGCAAAGCCGTAAACACGTTTGAAGCTTCCACAGGTCGTCGCGATTACCGGGTAGCCATTGATCTCCGGGTTTGGCTCCTCTGGCCGCAGCGTCGCTTTGCGGGCGCACCTGGGTTACAAAACAGCGGTTGCCTATGATTTGATACTGCATACCGTACGTGTGCTGGTAAGAGTGCTGCGGAGGGAGAAAGAATGTGTGCGAGTCGTTGAGCGTATCGAGAGCTGCGGCAATGTGCGAGATCGCCATATTGAACGAAGTCGATTTTTCGATCTGCTGTTTGGCTTCAGACACCTTCGCTTCGAAGTCCACGCCATGGAACTTCGGATCATAGTAGTGCTTCTTGACATCGCTCGAAATGGTGGACAGCATATCGAGCGCGCGGCCGCGTTCAACTGGATATCGGCTGCTGCGGCAGAGCTGACGGAGCAAGTGCGATCATCACCAGCAACGCAGTTACTGCTCTAGCCCACGTATTGAGCATTCCCCACCTTTCGCCGCAGACAGTCCCTGCGTGAGTAGCTTCTAAGTCTGAAAGCAGAGGATCGTACAAGAGCGATCAAGAGTCAGTTCGTGACCAAAGGCTAGTACCGCGCAATCCAGTCCGAAATTGCTAAACGAACATTTCTCCAACCTTTTTCCCTTTCTTTACATCTCGTTTCGGGCATATACTCGCGCCTCGGTAGATGCTTTTGGACTGCTCGGACTTCAGTTGGCCGGGAGGGATCAAATGCGTATCTGCGACCTGATCAAAGATCAGGACACCTATCAAGCGGAACTGGGCCACTCCGTTCTTCAAACCGTCTGCGCCATGGTCGATCACAACATAGGTGCGGTTCCGGTCGTTCACAACGGAAAACTTGTCGGAATTTTTTCCGAGCGCGACCTGATGCGCCGCGTCGTGGCCGAAGGCCGCGATTGCGGCAACACCTGCATGGCCGAGGTAATGACAGATGATCCGCTTACCGTCAGCACCACCGAGGACTTGGCAGACTGTATGGCGTTGATGAGGCGACATGGCTTCCGCCATCTGCCTGTTTGCCACGAAGGCCAACTGGTCGGAATCGTCTCCTTGCGCGACATCTTGCTTCACGACCTGGACGAGAAAGACGACGAGGTGCGCATGATGCGCGCCTACATCCATTCCACGCCTGACGCCTAGAACGGCGTGATGGCCCATTTCGGGAACGCCAATACTACAAGTATGCCTCTGCGCGGAAATCCTTTGTTTTCAGCTCTAGCACGAAGGTAACTTGCCCAGAAACGGGTGCACGGGTAACGTTACGTCGGATTACTACAGTGCATTGAACATCGGATTTCCAGCGGGTAGCCTAGCTCTAAGACGCCGAACATCCGCGCAGTTTTTCACTGGTGAAGGGGTTTTGCCAGTCTAAACAAGCATTTTGCGTTTCGACAGGAAGCATGAGCGACAAAGTAAAGTTCTTGTACTATGCGCTTTGGATCATGCACCCCCTCCTGGAGGCGGGGATTGCATCGTTCATGCTTCGCCACAGTCTGTTTCGGCAATTCAAGTTTTTCTTTGCCTACATCATCACCCAACTGGCTACGTTTGCGGTCCTTTTTCCGGCCTTCTTCTGGCGCAGTTCCACGGCTCTTTTCTATCTCTACTGGGGTTTCGACGCCATCAGCGTGACCTGCGGCTTTCTCGTCATTCATGAAGTCTTCGTCGACGTGTTCAAGTTCTTTCACACCTTGCGCGATCTGGGCACTGTACTGTTCAAGTGGGCCGGGCTTGTCATGTTGCTGGCAGCCGGTGTGGTTTCAGTTTCGGCGAACTCGGCGCAGATGTCCCCCTGGATTCAGGCCATCATCACCTCGCAACGCTGCGTGCGCATTGTTCAGGTGGGAATGGTAATGTTCCTGCTTTTTTTTGCCCAGTATGTGGGCGTCAGCCGGAAGCAGCACAGCTTTGGAATTGCCCTTGGTTTCGGGTCTTTTGCTGTAATTGAACTCATCCTGATTTGTTCATGGGTGGGGAATCATCTCGGCGAGCCTTGGATGAGCATTTTTAACATGGCTGCGTACAACACGAGCCTGACGCTTTGGCTTACTTATATGGCTGTCAAGCGCCCGGTACGCGATCTCTCGCGCTCGCTGCTTCAACCGCAACGTTGGGAACAGAGCCTGTCAGACATCCACCATCCATTGCCGCCAGATTCTCTGATTCCTATGTTTGAAGGAATGGTCGATCGAGCCCTTTCTCGAACGGTTCCGCCGAATGGGCAGCCGATTGCGGAGGGCGCGGCAGCCTCAGCTGGGGGTCGCGGCACTGGCAGCTTTAGTGTCGGTCGCCTTATGCCGAAGGAGTAGTTCTGAAAAGCCCGGAAATTTGTGCCCTTCTTCTTGCCTAGAGTCCTTGTTCGGATTTCGTAAATCAACCCCCACCTACTGGCCTATCCGATTGCCTCAAGCTCTTACATCAACTGAATTGTTTTGCTGTTCATGTAAGTCGCTGTGACGTAAGGAGTTAGTGCGAATTGCTGATATTGGCCGGTTTGTTTGGAGTGTTGCTAAGCGTTCTACGGCGTGGGAGTCGGTGCGGAGGGGCTTGACACGTACCCTATAATTCCTGTCCCACGTAGAAAGTTCTACAGGATTCACTCTACGTGGAATACAGGAGACGACCCCATGAAACGTGCTCTCAGGATCGCGATTCTGACCGTAGGTTTAGTAGGCACATTTGTAGCGGCAGCCGTCCAACAGGTTCCCGCCCAGGACGGCGGCCCGATTATTCTGTGCCCACCGAACGGCTGTGGTGGTTCCCAACGAAAGTAATTCCGGCCAGGCCAGTATGGCAAGTAACCAAAGTAACCTGTCGTAACTGGGCCAAATCGAAAGGCCTGCAATCTTCGGGGCTGATGGATCATGTTAACCCATCAGCCCTTATTTTTTGCTCGCGCTAGCGTGAGCCGCGCAACGCCTCTGCCAAAGTTTTTCGTAGTTCCTCAGCAGAGAAAACGGGTGGCTGACAGGCAGATGCCGAGCAAATCACGGCAAACGATTTGCCGGAATTTAACTGCGAAAGATTCGGAATCGTGTTCGCCAGAGCAGGCGGTAGATTCCGCGCCATCGCCTGACTCGTTTTGAGCTGCAACGTGGCCTTCGAAAATGCGAAGCGCTCGACCGCCGCCGTTCGAAGTTGTTCGGCGGCGTTGTCATCACCCTCAATTACCACGACCTGCACCGGACTCTCCAGAAACTTCGCGACTGCAATTCCGAAGGTCGCGGCAAAGATGCCGAACTGTTCCGCCACACCGGCGAAAGTCTCAAGCGTTTGCTCCGCCCTGTCACGATAGGTCGAATCATCGGTGTAGTGATGGAGTCGAACGAGCCCAATCGCCGCCATAGGATTGCCCGCTGGAGTGGGCGAGTCCTGCAGCGGCTTCCGTCGCGTTGTCAGCACCCCAAAGTTGTTGCCGTTGGAGGAAGCTTCGCTGTCCAGGAATCCTCCGGACGTGGCATCGAAGAAGCGAGCGACCATTGCGTCGGCAATCGAGCGCGCAAAGTTGAAATAGCTAAGATCGCTGGTTGCCTCATAGGCATCGAGGCAGGCTAGCGCCGTGAAAGCGTAATCATCAAGCATGCCCGGAATCTCGCGAGGCTCGGCCTTCAGATCTGAGTAAGAAACCACGTGGAGTAGCGTACCGCGAGTTCTACCCGCTTCTCCAGACCCGGATCCGCATTTCCAAGTTTGGCTCAGCACACGATCCAGAGAGCGTAAGGCGAATCGCTTCGCATCGGGGAGGTTCAAGACTTTGGCCGCCTCGAGGTACGCCGAAATACACAAACTGTTCCAGCCGACATAGGCGGTTTTATCGACGTAAGGCGTAGGACGCTGCTGGCGTGCGGCACACATTTTCTTCTTCGCCGAATCAAGAAGCTGAGTTACCCGCTCGGGCGCTAGATTCAGGCGTCTTGCGATCTCATCTAACGAGGCGCGCACATAGAGTACATTCTTGGCGGGATTGTGATGCATCTCTCCAATTTCGTTGATGTCGTAACGCAGTGCCGCAACCTGGGTTTCCTCTTCAGTCAGGACAGCTTTCGTTTCGTCGAGAGTCCAGGTAAAGTAGTCGCCGTCGTCGTCCATCGAGATATCGGCGTCCTGGGAGGCATAGAAACCGCCGCGGTCGCGGTCGCTCAGCCATTCGTCCATCCAGTGGATGATGTCGCGTGCCACGTCCGCAAAGAATTGCGAGCCGGTCACCTGATAAGCGTGTACGTAGTTCTTCAGCAATTCCGAATTGTCGTAGCACATCTTCTCGAAGTGCGGGACAACCCATCGCTCATCGACTGAGTAGCGATGGAACCCTCCAGCCAGTTGGTCGTAGACGCCGCCATTGGCCATGTGCTCGAGCGTGGTAGTGATCACGGTACGAACCAGGACGTTCTCCGCCGAGCCTCGCTCCGCCGGGCGTCCGGGAGCGGCGGTGCCCACATGGCTTCTGCCATAGCGCTCAATCAACAGATCCAGCGCCGAAGGATGTGGGAATTTTGGCGCTGAGCCAAATCCCCCATGCTCCGGATCAAACATCTTTAGAGCTGATTCCTGAATTGTGGTAATCACGCTGGCGGATATCCGTCCGCTTTTTCCGGCGAAAGATTCCGATTGCGCGATTGCGTTTTGGACCATGGATGCCTGCTCAACCACATCTCCGTGCTTCTCCTTATAGGCATTGGCGATGCTCAGGAGCACCCGGCGAAAGCTGGGGCGTCCATATCCATCCCGCGGGGGAAAATATGTACCACCGTAGAACGGCTTACCATCTGGGGTGAGGAAAGCTGTCAGAGGCCATCCGCCCTGCCCGCTGATCGCCTGCACCGCCGCTTGATATCGGCTATCGATGTCTGGGCGCTCGTCGCGATCAACTTTCACTGCGATGAAGTGTTCGTTTACGATTGCCGCAATCTCCGGATCGTCGTAAGACTCACGGTCCATGACATGACACCAGTGACACCACACCGCGCCGATGTCGAGGAGCATCGGTTTGTTCTCGCGCTGAGCGGCGGCAAAAGCTTCCGGGCCCCATTCATGCCAGTGAATCGGTTGATGCATGGCCGAACGCAAGTATGCGGAGGAAGCGCGGGACAGAAAATTCAGAGTGGATGTTTCCATCTAATCAGTTTAACGCGAGCTGGAGTTCGTAAGAGTGTGGGGGGCTTTGTCCAGTGCTGTGCAGAGAATTGCGGATTGTAGAGATTCGTAAAGCTTCCACAGATATCAGACATCTTGCTTCATGATTCGGGCACCTTTTGACCATCGGTATTTTTCCTGGCTCTCCATACAGAAAAGAATCTTCGATGAGTTCCATCTCCGCGAGGTTTGTCGTCGTTGTAGTGATTTTTGTACCCGTCCAGCTATCTCCCCCGGAGAATATGAGGTTGTGGCGTCGTCCGATGGCTCCAGCACGTTGCAAAAGATCACACTAACCACTGGCGGTTCCCAAAATCTGACTCTTAACCCTTAGCCAGCAGGACAATCTACCGAGCGCTCCATCTTCCTCTAGGACGGAGCCGTCGCTCGAGGATCTCGGCTTTTCCGCGTCCGAGTCGCAAGCAAATGCCGAACGGCAGGCTTTGTTCGATAAACGCACACACATGCTCAAGATCCACCAGCGTATGGGTCTGATCACCACGATCCCAATGATCGCATCGGTGGTCACTTCGTTTGAACGCTGGCGGCTGAAGCGAAGGCACCGCCTCGCGCCACCTGCATGTGGCGCTGGGCGCGTTGACCGGCGAACTGTACGGAATTACCGCTTATTACGCGATCCGTGCTCCAAGAATTCCCGGCACCGAAACCAAAGGTCCGATCAAGGTGCACAAAATCTTGCCTTGGATTCATGGGCCGGGCATGATCGCGGCTCCGATTCTCGGTGCCATGGCTTTTAGCCAGAAGAACAACGGCGAAAAAGTTCACGGCGTTGCTTCGGCTCACGGACCGGTGGCCGTCGTAACGGCTTGGGCTTTCGGCGCAGCTCTGTTGGCAGTGTCGGTGAAGTTTTGATTGTCGGGCCGAGAAGTATGCCTTTGTGTACCCTGTGACCCCTGTGGTGAATGGGGCCTGGTTAGCCAATGAGGTTAGATTTAGTTCTGAAGCTCCTTCGCGATTTTGCAATAGAGGTCGATCGCTTCATGCAATTGCCGTTTCTCGATGTATTCGCCTTCCGTGTGGGCGACGTGAATCGATCCCGGACCGATCAGCAGAGGCTCTCCCCATTTCGTCAGCTTGGGAATATCCGTGGTGAATGCCGCAATCATCGTTGGCAGTGAGTCGACTGTCCGCAGCCGCAAGAAGGGGAGCTCGAGCGGGAATGTCACTTCAACCTGATTTCCCGCGGTCGCAACAATCTGCTTTCTCAATTCATCGGTCGATCCGACCAGCCGGTAAAGAAGATCTGCATGCGCATAATCGGGAATTACATTGGGAGCACGGCCGCCTTCGATTAGTCCGATGTTCAACGTGCAAGACCCGACCTGGGGATCAGATGGCAATGGCATCGCTCTCAGCTTCGCCAGAGAGACAATCAGTTTATCGATCGCCGACTCGCCGAGTTCCGGATAGGCGGAATGCGCCATGCGCCCTCTGGCGGTGACTTCGACGCGCAGAGTGCCCTTCGACGCGACCGCGATGTGATTTTCTGTGGGTTCGCCGTTCACCAGGAACTTGCAAGTGGCGGGCGCATGATCGTTCGCAATTTTAGCCCCGAGACTGTCGCGCTCCTCGCCCACCACAAAGAGTAGCCCGACATAAATGCCATCATGTTGCAGGCGCTGCGCGGCCGCAACTTGCGCTGCGATGATTCCTTTGGCGTCGCATGATCCCCGCCCGTAGATTCGGCCCTCGTCTTCCGACGAAGGGGTGAACGGAGGAACTGTATCCATGTGCGTGGAAAAAACGACAGTCGGGTTGGGGTGGTCAGGATGAAGCGCGTAAACATTGAACCGATCGGCTTCAACCGGCATTTTGCGTGTCTGATAGCCGATGCGGCATAGTTCGCCATAAAGATAATTCCCGACAGCAGCTTCGTAGCCTGTGATCGACTCGATGTCGACCAGTTGCCGCGTAAAGGTGACAGCATCCATGGAGAGAGAATAGCAAATCGGGCTTCAGGCTTCGGGCTGGCGAACTCGGACCTCGGATCTCAGACCCTCGACCCCGGATGTCAGACCTCAGATCTTGGACTTCGACGTGCGGTCTGAGTTTTGAACATGGTCCTTCGGTCTTCTTTAAGGTTTAAGGTCCAACGTCCGGAGTCTGAAGCCTGAGGTCCGAGGTCGGTTTTGTGTAATCTGGATGTGTGATCTCATCGAACTCTTCCATTCGTTCTCTCTCACTCAACGGCCCAGCCGGAGATCTGGAGGCTATGCTCAATGGTGGCGCCGAGAACGCGACACATGCTGCACTCGTTTGCCATCCGCATCCTCTGTTTGGAGGAACGCTGCACAATAAAGTCGTGTTTCATACGATGAAGGCTCTGAACAGCTTCGGTTTCCCTGTGTTGCGCTTCAACTTCCGGGGAACAGGACTGAGCCACGGAGAACACGATTACGGCAAGGGAGAGGCCGATGATGTCCGTACCGCACTCGACTGGCTCGATGCGGAATTTCATCTGCCGCTCATCTTTGCCGGATTTTCGTTTGGCGCGGCAGTTGGATTACGCGCCGCATCTCCCGATCCCCGTGTGAAAGCCCTGATTGGCGTCGGGGTGCCTGTTGCGCCGGTAGCCGCGGCCAAAGAAGAGCCACGGGCTTACACATTCGATTTCCTGCGGGATTGCATCCTGCCAAAGCTTTTCATCAGCGGAGCGCGCGATCAGTTCGGCCCGCTTTCAAAGTTGCAGGAATTGGTTAACTCGGTCCCCGAACCGAAGAAGCTAATCCTGATCGAAGGCGGAGATCATTTCTTCGAAGGCAGACTAAAGGAACTGCGCGAAGCGATCGAAACATGGGTGAAGGAAGCTATCAGTTCTCAGTCATCAGCGGTCAGCTGAAGCGGTCTTTTTCCCCGAAGTCGTTTGCCGTGGCCGAGACTGCTGAAAACGGAGCGCAGAGCTGGGGCAGAGGTTGTTAGCTGATAGCTGATAGCTGACAGCCACGAGCTATTTATAATCGCCCGCATGTCCGATCCCGCCAGCGAAGCGCAATACCGCCAAATGCGCGAGAGCGCGCGAAACATTTTCAAGCAGGCACTCGCCCAAGCTTCGATTCAAAGCGGCTTCAGGCGCCATGTGCACTGCGAACGTGGGATCTTGCGCGTGCGTGAGGACCTCTACGATCTGCATTCATATTCGCGGGTGCTGGTGATTTCCCTGGGCAAAGCCGGACACACGATGGTCGAAGCACTTAGCGGCCAAGTGGGAGCGTCGCTCGAAGGTATCGTTGCTAGTTCTGTGAATCCCGCATGGCAAGTCCCTGGATTCCGCTACTTCCGCGGAGGCCATCCGACGCCGAATGCCGAATCGATTCAGGCAGCTAGCGCGATGTTGCGAGCGGTGGAAGCGCAGCCCGCTTCGGTGCTCGTGATTTTCATGATCAGCGGAGGGGGATCTTCGATCGTCGAGAAGCCCATCGACGATGACATCTCGTTGGATGATCTCATCGCAACCTACCGAGCGCTGGTGCATTCCGGGGCGCCGATTGCCGAGATCAATACTGTGCGTAAACATCTGTCCGCGGTAAAAGGTGGTCGCCTGGCTCAAGCGGCTTATCCAGCGCAGCAAGTGTCGCTGCTCGTTTCCGACGTGCCAGACCGTACGCCGGATGCCCTCGCCTCGGGGCCGACCATGCCCGACTCTACGAGCTTCGAAGACTGCTATCGGATTGCAAAGAAATACGAACTGCTCAAACATTTCCCGGCATCGACACGTGAGTTGTTCGACGGCCACGCGATTGAAGAGACGCCAAAGTCGGATGATCATGTCTTTCATAAGGCACGCTGGTGGACGATTCTCTCCAATCAGACCGCGATCGGCGAGGCAAGCCTGGCTGCCGAGCGCGCCGGATTCATTGTGCATGTCGACAATTCCTGTGACGACTGGGATTACGAGAAAGCCGCCGATTATCTTCTGCAAAAGTTACGCGACCTGCGCAAGCAGTTTTCGCCGGTGTGCTTGATCTCCGGTGGAGAGGTGACCGTGAGGGTCACGAACGGAGGGATTGGCGGACGAAATCAGCAATTTGCGCTGGCCTGTGCAGAGAAGATCGGCGGTGAGAACATCAGCGTTCTCAGCGCCGGGACCGATGGAGTCGATGGAAACAGTTCTGCAGCCGGCGCCGTGGTGGATGGCAGCACCATCGAGCGTGCGCAAATGCGAAATCTCAATGTACGCAGCGCCCTTGATAATTTTGATGCCTATCCATTGCTAAAATCGCTCGAGGATGCGGTCGAGACGGGACCTACCGGAAACAATCTTCGGGATTTGAGGATTCTTCTAGCGTATTAGCACGTAATCCGCGAGGGCCCATGCAGTCAAAGCTGCATAGACCCTTCGCTCAAGATCACAACGTTGAAATTCACGCGGTCTTCTGCATGTTTGCCATAGCCTCATCCATACTCCGCTTCATCTCGTCGGCCGACATGTCCTTCACGTGCGTTGCAATCGACCACTTGTGACCGAACGGATCACGGAGCTTGCCATAGCGATCGCCCCAGAACTGATCTGAAACGGGCATTTCGACTTTCGCGCCTGCTTTCACGGCGCGGTCAAACGCCTGGTCGACGTTGTCGACATAGATGTGCAACCCCATACTGGTGTTCCCACCCGACTCGGGAGCGACAGCTCCAAACTCGGGGAATTCGTCGGCGAGCATCACGATTGAGTTTCCAATCTTCAACTCGGCATGCATGACTTTGCCGTCAGGACCTTTCATGAGCCCACGTTCTTGTGCACCGAACGCTTGTTTGTAGAATTCGATCGCGCGCACGGCATCACGCACCGTGAAATATGGAGTGAGCGTGTGATAGCCTTCAGGGATTGGTTTTACTGCCATAAAACCTCCATAGGAGAGAATTTTCGAGCAGTTTACACCGAGACCACCGGCTCATTGTCAATAGGAAATTAAACGCAGAAGTGCTGCATCCCTTTTCGCTTTCAGCAGCGTATATATTCGGTGGGATTCACCTTTCACCGGATTGAAAAATGCCAAATCGATATTCGAGTAGAGTCGCAGTTGCGGCAGTCTTTGCCCTTGTGGTGTTGAGCGGGCAGTCGATGTTTGCTCAAGTGCCAATTCGTCGCCTAGATGGAAGCACCATCACCTCTGCGGAGATCGATCGCTCCGTTGCTCAGCTGATGAAGGCCGCCGAGGTAACCGGAGCGAGCATCGCGATCTTCAACCATGGGGAAATTACGTATTTGAAGGCCTATGGTTTCCGCGACAAAGAAAAGAATCTCCCGTTGACGGTCGAGTCCGTCATGTCAGCTGCATCGTTTTCAAAGGTAGCCTTTGCATACCTGGTGATGAAGTTGGTCGATGATGGAAACCTGAATCTGGACAAGCCGATTTATCAGTACCTCGCAAGGCCGTTACCTGAATATCCAAGGTATGCGGACTTGGCCAATGATCCTCGCCACAAACAAATCACCGCACGAATGTTACTAAGTCACATTGCCGGGTTTGCAAACTGGCGCTGGTTGGAAGACGACCACAAATTGAAAATCCATTTCGAGCCCGGGTCGCGATTTGCATATTCAGGGGAGGGAATTGATCTGCTGCAATTGGTGGTTGAGGAGATTACGCACAAGCCCCTCGCTGAGTTGATGCAAGACCGAGTCTTCACTCCCATCGGTATGAAGCGAAGCAGCATGATTTGGGAGGATCGTTTCGCAAGCGATTTCGCTAATGGCTATGACGAGTACGGACGATCGTTGGGGAGCAAGTCTTGGAAGAAGGGTGACGCCGCAGGTTCCATGATGACGACGCCTCACGATTTTGCCTTATTTGTGCGGGCCGTTATGGAAGGCAAGGGCCTGAAGCCCACCACCCGGGAGCTGATGCTGAGTCCTCAGATTCAAATCAACTCCAAACACGAATTCCCGTCGCTGAACAATGAGACTACCGACGAGAACAAGTCCATCCGCCTGAGCTACGGACTGGCTTGGGGACTCTACTGGACGCCTTATGGGAAGGTGTTCTTCAAGGAAGGGCATGACGAGGGCTGGAGAAATTACACAACGTGTTTCGACCAGCAGGAGACCGGCATTGTCATCATGACGAATAGCAGCAACGGCGAGGGCATCTTCAAATACCTGCTCGAAACTCTGCTGAAGAACACGTTCACCCCGATTGAATGGGAGGGATACACACCCTACGACAAGCTTCCGCCTCGGCAGCCTCTGAAACAGCACAAACAGGTCACGATCGACATAGGCCTGCTCGATCGTTATGCCGGACGCTACGTTCTTCCACCCAACGTTGTGCTAATGATTCGTCGCGAGGGAGATCATCTTTCGGTGCAGGAGAATGATGAACCGAAGCAGGACCTGCTGTCCGAAAGCAGTACAGATTTCTTCTCCACGGTCGCGGATGATGTTTATACGTTCGTGACCGACAAAGAAGGCCACGTCAATGCCGTCGTTCTGCACACTGGCGGAGAGAACATCGAAATCAAGCGGTCGGATTCGACCCAGTGAGGATGATCGCGTCTGAAATGACCCGCGCTAGAAGAACCGAGTCACGCCTTCTTCGAGAACAACCACGCGATCCCTGACTCCCGCAGCGCTGGCTTCCTGATCCAGCAATTGCAGCGGTTCGTCGACGGGCTCATGCGACAGGCGGAATGTGCCGTAGTGCATGGGAACCATCCAGCGAGATTTCAGATCAAGGAAGGCCTTGGTCGCGTCCGCCGGATTCGCATGCACGTTGCGGAATTGCGGCGGATTGTAGGCGCCGATGGGAAGCAGCGCGAGTTCCGGTGAGAGACGGCGCCCGATCTCGCTGAAGCCAGAAAAATATGCAGTATCGCCCGCGTGATAGACAGAGTGCTTGCCGGTCTTGAGAACAAAGCCTCCGTAGCCGCGGTGTGAATCTTTCAAAATGCGCGCACCCCAGTGCCGCGAAGGGACGTGTGTAACAGTCAGGTTGCCCAGGCGCGAATGCTTCCACCAGTCGAGTTCGATAATTTCTGAGAAGCCCAGATCGGAGACGAGATCGGAAACGTGCGTTGGGATAACGATTGACGGCGCCTCACCACGGACCCGCAGAGTATTCTGCACAATCGCGCGCAATGAAGGACGATGCAGGTGATCGAAGTGTGCGTGCGAGACGAGCACAAGATCGATGGGTGGCAAATCGGCAATGCGCAATCCCGGACGGCGAAGCCGCTTTAGCACAAAGAGCCATCGCGCAAAGTTTGGATCAATAACTACGCTCTTCCCACCGATTTGGACGAAGAAGCTCGCGTGTCCGATGAAGGTAACGCCCAGTTCTCCGTTGGAGGCGAGACGCGGTTTGTGAGTCCGTCCAGAACGCGGAGTCACCGCTGAATGGCGCACTAAACGGCTGAACTGAGTAGCGCGCTTGCGCAGGGCCGGATTGCGAAGAGTCTGTTTGATCATCCTGCTACAGAGTCCGGGAAGCGGAACTAGGTGACTCTTTCATACTAGTGCTGGTCTGAGGCATCGTGAAGTTATCACTACGATGCTCGATTGCCGTTTTTCGTGGATCTCTAATCTCAGATTTTAGATGAATTCCGGGATTGGCACGCTCCTTTTACTTTTCTTGACAGTTCGGCAGTAACTTCTGCTTCGCACAACCAAGGCCAGCAACAACTTACACGCGTCGTTGTCCGGTCGCAAGCAAGGAGAAAACCGCCAGCGGGCAGACTGGCGGTTGTGCGTTTTGTGCTCTTGCCGTCACTCGATTCTATTGAGCCTCGGTGTTAGTGACCCAGCGGGAGCGCGGAATCTCGCGGTGACCTTCATCATCGTAGAAGAATTTCATCGGATGATCGGAATGCGCGTTTGGAACTGGGTGATCGTTGATGGAACTGAAGCGGGGCGCATCGTAAGACACTGGTAAAGGATTCTTTGTGGTGTACATCGCTTCGTTTAAGGTTGCGCCGCTCCGAGCCAGCGCGCCGGCGAAAACGCCGAAGGGATTCCCATTGGAGTAAGAAACTCCGATGTAATCGGCGACCATCGGGCCATTATCGGAGACGGGCAGCCAGCTAACTTTCATGGGGCCCCCGATTTTCGTGCCCGCAGTCCAAGTCGCGCCGCCGTCGGTCGAGGTGGTAAAGCCGATATTCAACCGGCAGGTGCTCACACTGCAGTTCGTGTCGGGATAGTAGTAACAGACGATGGTAAGGTGCCCGCTCGGGCCGGAGGTTGCGGGATCCGCACCAATGCCGGGCAGGAAGTGATCAACCGTGCTTGTCGTCGCGTCGATTGGGAGCGGGTAACTGCGCTCCAAGTTTTGCCATCGGCCGACGAGCTCACCACGATGTCGTTTTCCGCGCAGCTTTTACGAAAACGGCAATCCGACCAAGCGACGTA
>Ga0126371_10000211_pt1 | contig 44632 bp, 34 predicted proteins | sample PanSoiMetaPlot_4_FD_110145 | JGI IMG/M metagenome (GOLD analysis project Ga0126371, IMG submission 110145) | Tropical forest soil microbial communities from Panama - MetaG Plot_4 | ecosystem: Environmental > Terrestrial > Soil > Tropical forest > Bulk soil | place: Panama | collected 2016-02-17
CTCCTCTCTGGTTCCGGTAGGTCCGCAATCTCCTCGAAGAAATGAAGCACGCGATCTGCCGTTGGAAGATCGCAACGAGCCCGGATCCGAATCCATTCGGGTGTGGCCGACACTACCTCGATGCCGTCGTCCCAGGCGGGCTGGGCGACCGCCCTTTGAACCATGGCCGCGAGCGTGTCCAGAGAATACGGTTTTGAAAAATAGCTGAATGCGTGTTCGCGCATCGCGGTAATGACATCGCCCGGCGTGCTTTCGTCCGCAATGATAATTAACCTTGTATGCGGATGTACCTTTCGAATCTTCCGGAGTAACTCAATGTCTTCCCGACCGGACGTTTGATCGCCGGTGAGAATGACATCAAAGGTTTTCGTTCTGACCAAAGGAAGTACTGAGGCATTTTCTGACACTCGCTCAACTACCCAAGTACCCGCAGGAAGTGTGCTGCGAAGCTTGGCCAGTATCTCGTCGCTTTCGCCTACCAGGAGTAACCGTCTAACAGGAACGGGCCGGAGCTGAGCTCCCGCAATGGCACTCATGTTCTCCCCCCTGCATGCTGGACCAACTACTTTTGGTCTATCCTTAGCTGCGTTCTGCCAAAACGCATACCTGGAAACTCGCCCTAGAATCAGCAACTTGTCATGACATTGACGCGGCTGCAACTGTCAAGTTTGCTAGCTTGGACAGACGCATTGCGGTCCGTCAAGGTTCTCAAAGGTGGTGGAACGTAGACCAACCTTGGGGTTGGACTGGCGCGTGGCAGCAATAAGACTAAACGGGCGCAAACGCAAGGGGGGCTGATACAAACGTCGTTCGATCGAGAACTGCAGATATGGCGACAGAAAGATCGCTCAAAGCGTTGGCCTTCAAAACGTATGCGCCAACACCCATGTGAATGGCACTCTGCACAATTTCGATGTCATGGTTCTGCGTAAGGAAAATGATTCTGCATCCGGGGCAGATCCGCTGGATCCCCTTCGCAGCTTCAAAACCGTTCAGGATGGGCATTGCAATGTCGAGCAGCGCAATATCAGGTTCGTATTCGACGGCCTTCTGTACCGCTTCTTCCCCGTTGTTGGCCTCACAAACGACCACCCATTCTGGTCGGTTTTGAAGAATTGTTCGGACAACACTTCGCCATTGACTGAAATCATCGGCCACGAGAATCCGAATTGGACGAACTAGGGGTCCTGTGTTCTTCACTTGTAAAACGGTCTACCGCAATATGGCGCCTCGATAACTTGGCGCGCAACCGGGATAAATTCCAACAATCCGCTGCTTCTTACTGTCAACTGTAAGCCGTCGGGATTTTTCACCAGGATACTTCGCCGTAAACGTGTCCAGAAGACTCTCAACGCTCGGCGAGAACTCGCCTGAACTACTTGGGTTCTGGTGTGTCCACCGGCACTCGAGTTCTGACCCAGCCATCTCACGCCGTAATGACATGATTCCTGACGGCGTACTGCACCAAAGCCGCATTGCTCTTGACGCCCAGGACTTCCATAATTCGGTACTTATGAAAAGCCACAGTGCGAGGAGTCAGGTTTAGGACGCTCGCCACTTCCTTCATGGACTTGCCTTCAGCGAGCAATTGCAACACCTCGCGCTGGCGCTCCGTCAGGCGCTCGCCTTCTTCGACGAGTACCTTCCCTTGACGCAACAGGAAATCAACTGTGTCTCTCGCGATTGACGGAGAGAGGTAAGATCGGCCTTTTAGGACCTCGCGTACAGCCACGGTTAGCTCTGAGGCCGCGCAGGTTTTCAGCAGGTAGGCAGACGCGCCCCTTCGAAATGCCTCGGCCGCCAAGTCGGCATCCTGGTTCATCGTCAGGTAGACCAATTTCACCGAAGGCTGCAGTTGCTTCAGTTGCTGCCCGGCATCAAGCCCGTTGAGGAGGGGCATCGCCACATCGACCACAATCAACTGCGGCCTTAGGGTACTCGCAATTCGTACCAGAGCCCGTCCATCGCCAACGGTCGCAACGACATCATACTCAGCTTCGAGCAGCTTCTTGCATGCTTCTGCGACCAACGTGTGATCGTCCGCAATGACTATCTTTGGCCGATTCCTCTCCATACACAAGTCCTCACATGTTACGGCTGAGACTCTTTGCAGATCTCAGTTAAAAACTTACCATCTCAAGTGGAGCAGGGCGACTGCTAATATTTGCAGACCGATGCTCAGGTATTTGCTAGTTTTTGTGGTCGTGCCCTTGTAGGCGATTCCCAAACGATCTCACCCAACGGTTCATCGCTATGCTGTAGACGCCTTCGCGCTGGCTCTAACGATACTCCAAACCATCGTCCAGCACGATACTTAAATGACGGGAACGATAAAGAACGAACCCGCTCGCCGATGGGTGAGCGGGTCGACGGCCGGCTACAAACCCTGTATGGGCCTGCCCTCCCCTGGAAACACGCCTGAAGCAGCATTGCAGCCTTGAAAACATGTTTTCTGACAGATGTGGCATTACTACTCCACCAATATTTGCGTTGCCACTGTCAAAATTGACAGGTCCCCCGGAATTCCGGGTTTACCCGCCGCGGCGGTATGCTGCAGCGCTAAGCCGGAGAAAAATATCCCTTTTTGTGGTCGACGTGGAGACGTCCGGAAGTGTCCGGAGTTGTGACGTGGACTTTGATTTTCCTCCATTTCCCGTCACGCACAGTCTGCTTCGGTCGGTATGCAAGCACATACTGCTCTCGCAGCTGCCGGCTGATCTCGGCTGCCATTTCTGGCACTTTCTTGCGGTCATCGGCCGCCAATGTGTAGCCACCTGTCAACTCGGTGATTGTCGTCAGCAACCGTTGCCCGAGCTTTTCCTCAATCGTCTTGAACACCGGCACGGGCATGTTGTCGAAGATTCCAATGGAGTACATCAGCACATCGGCTTCTTTCGCCATGTTCCTGATTTTCTTGGCGTTATAGTAGCTGTGATTGTCGCCGCCGTCAGAGATGATAAGCAGCGCCCGCCGCTGGTAGCGCGCCTTATTCATCTTTCGAATGCCCACATAAATCCCGTCGAGCAACGAGGTACTGCCGGATGGAACCACCTCCGCCAATCGTCTCTCAAGGTCTTCGCGTGAGTCTGTCGAATTTGCAATCACTTCGGGTCGATCAGACACGGCTACCACGAAGTAGTCATCTTCAGGGTTGGCGTTATCAAAGAACTCCTTGATCGCCACCCGTTCCGTATCGAGTTTGTCGGTCATGCTCTTGCTGAAATCCAGGATGATTCCGACTGAGATCGGGCCGTCTTCCTTCCAGACCCCTTCAATCTTCTGCTCTTGTTCATTTTCGTAAATATTGAAGTTGTCTTTCTTCAACGTAGTAATCGGTTCGTTCAAGTCGTCTCGAACCGTCACAGGAACCAGGACGAGATTTACGTCAGACCGAAATGGCTTTGAGGACTTTCTCAAGTCGCGATCTGCTTCGTCGACGGGACCAATCGCCTGCCCTGGCTTCTGTACTTCCCTTGTTTGTATGTGAACTTCATCGGTTTGAGCCTGCAAACAGAGAGGAAGAAAACAAAGCGGAACAGCGAGATATCGGGCCGGACGACTTCCGAACGAGGACACAATCCGTTGAATGGGTCTCATCCTATGACCTACCTAAAGAACATACTCTCTAACCGGACACCTACAGGTTGATTCTACGCGCTCTTATGCCCGTCAGTAGTCTCGAGTACAAGTAAAACCCGACAACTTTCCTAAGCCTGACTTCTTTTATCGCACAGCGCGTAGCGGATCCATCTCCAGACCACCACTTGAAACGCTTTCGCGATCTTGCGACTGCCCGAATCGTGCCCAGGCCGCGCCCTCCACAATCAGCGAATCCAATTCCGCCTTCGCTACACCGGGCATCAAATCAAACGGCACCCGCCCGCTTTCATAATCTTTTTCCAGATCACTGAACGAATCCCACTGGGGCCAATCAGGATGACTGCCAAACCAATTCGATCCCGATGGGGTAAGTGTGCGGATTACAACAGGACCGCCTACCAGACCAGGCCGAACCGCGGCTGCATAATCTTCAATCGTCTTTCGCATCACAACTGCCGCTTGGGCGAAAGACATCGATTTTAGATTCTGCAGTTCTTCAATATGCTGACCGGGACTCGACAAATAACCTTTAAAACTGCAGCGCACCGCGTGAGTGGATTGTCCTTGATAAATACAAATCTCCGGTTTCTTGGCCTTGAAGCCCGCGAAAAACAGAGTTTGCACTTTTGCCGAGTCTGCGCCTGCCTCCGACAGGATACCCGAGGAATATTTGAAGTAGGAGTCAGGCAACTGGTCTACTTCCACACGAGAAGAGTCGCTCTTTGCGAAACGTGACATCAACGCCGAAAGGAACGAGATCTTGGGATCATTTAGGGACGCATAACCTGTATCGGCGATCAGGTTATCTCTCATTGGGTAAATTTTTTGATTGGTGTCGTAATACCCAATTCGCCGACCACGGCGATCTTTCAACATTCCTCGCGAATCGGAAGCCACGATAATTCCGTCCCTGCAGATCGCTGCGATGACAAACGAACCTTTGACTCTGACCGGTGGCAATACTCGCGATTTTTGCGCGACCGCACAGATACCGAGAGACCCAATGATCAAAGAAGCACATAGCCGCGTCCGCAGAAACGACGTCCACTTACATGACCATGTGTTAAACGTGACGGGACAAGACTGACGAGAGGATTTCGTGCTGAAACCTGCGCACAAGCCAGCCCTTCGGCAAATGCGCGCGATTAACCTGGAGACGGGCCCTACAAAAGGAATCATGCCGACGTCAAATTGCTTTGCTGTCAAAACTACCAGAAAACCCGCTAGAAAAAAACTAGTTAGATGGAAAAAAAAGACGTGGTTTGTCACTATGACTGCAATTCCGCACTCTTGCCAGACAGAAGAAGCTCACGCCGCGTGGAAACGGATCACGATAGGAATGGCTGACGGCCAGCTAAGTGCAATTTGAGGCGTAGTTTAGCAATCTGCCCGCCTTGGTTCGTTGCCAATGGACAAACACTCCGAGACGCCTGTTTCCTGGTACTTAAAACGCTTAACTCGTAGTCGTTATCTGTTTAATGCCGGGCTGAAACTGTTGGCAGTAGGAAGTAAAGCGGTAACCGGCTATCGTTCCTCAGTAGGAGTGGCGTAGTTCTTCGCTCGGGTCGTTCGATCTGACTTAGCTATCTTTCAGTTCACTCGCGCCAGTGGAATGTGTCCGATACGCTCTTATCTCTCAAAGCATCGCTGGCGTAGAAAACACGTCGAGGAACTCCCTAAGAGTAAGTCGGGGAGGTTTTATGGTTGGCATTCATGTTCTTAGAGCTTCGACCCTATCACTGAGCTTCGTGCTTGCACTCGGAGTGGGATGTAGCCGAAAGGCGGATGATGCCAAGATCACGAAAGGTATTCAAGAAAGGATCGCGATTGATCCGGAAACAAAGGATTCCCGGGTCGATGTCGCCACAAAGGCGGGAAGAGTGACTCTGACTGGTTCGGCGAAGACAGCCGCCGCACAGTCGCGAGTCGAGCAGATTGCCAGAGCCGAACCTGGCGCTTCCCAGGTGGAAAATGACATAGTTGTCTCGCAGCCGGAGACTACGTCTTTTCAACCTGTCCCCAATGCAATGTCCGGGACGGTACCCGCCGCTCCCCAACCGCCACCCCCGCCGATGAGCGTCATGGCGGACGCTCCTCCTGCACCAACACCCAGACCCGTGGTCCAGCCTGTCGTTGTGCCAGCCGGATCCCCTATCGTCGTCCGTCTCAGCAACAGTCTCAGCTCTGGGACAAGTCGGACCGGGCAGACCTTCATGGGAGCCTTGGCCCGGCCAGTCATTATCAAAGGCAGAACCGCTTTTCCCGCGGGATCAACGGTGGTGGGAACTGTCGCGGACGCGAAGAGTAGAGGCAAATTGAAAGGCGAAGCCATACTCGACCTGTCCCTAAGCAGCATCACGGTCAGGGGACGGGCCCATCCAATCTCCACCCGAATTTTGGAGAATACCGAGAAAGGTAAAGGCAAAAGGACTGCGGCGACCACCGGCGGCGGTGCGGCCGCAGGTGGGCTCATCGGAGGCATCGCGGGAGGCGCGAAGGGACTCGGAATCGGCGCGCTCGTGGGTGGTGCAACTGGGTTAGTCGGCGGCGCCGTTACTGGTAACAAACAGATCGAGCTGCCGGCCGAGTCAGTACTCACTTTCAGACTGTCGGCACCGGTCAGAATCCCTCCGCCAGGCGAATGACGCCAAGTGTCAAGATCATTCCCCCTGTAATGGTCGGGGATTAATGCCGATGAGGTTGGGATAGCAGGCCCGCGGCCTGAGTAAATGGTTACTTCAAGAGAATCAAGTGCAGCCGAAACAGGAGAGAGGAACTCAAAAAATAGTCCCAATCAGCTTTGTGATGCCCAGCAGTGCAAGAGAGGCAAAGACCAAAACGGCAATGACCAACCATAGGACGCTGTCACCCTTACTCTTCTTGTCCAGGATAATAAACTGCTCAAGGCTGCTGGCGAGCTTGGCCTTACCTGAAATTTCCTCCCGGTAATCCGTCGCTGAATCCAGATACACAATGGCGGCCCATACATATCCTGTTGTTAGCTCCGCCGCGTAACCGAATTGGCAATCGCTGGGTCGCTTCTCCATGATGAGTCCCCCCTACGCAAGCGTGCCTCACTCCCTTGTAGGCGGAACTCAGTGACTTGCAAACTGACAATACTGACTGACGAACCATACAAACTAGTCCGCTCTCAACTCTCTTCATCAATGCAGATGCCCTTCGGGGCCGTGGGACGGCGCGGTGGGCTAATGGTCCTTGCTGGGTTTGGCAAGAAGTGTAACCGCTCCTCAGGTATGGAGAGCGAACGACTCCTCAGGAGTACTGCCTTTTTTACCCTCGACGCGGAGCTCGTGTCGCTCTGAGGCAGCTTCGACAGCCAGAATTGCCACCACCTTGCATACTCCTGGTTGATCTTGCTCCTGAGCATGAGATGCATACTCTCCTGAATTGAAAATAGGTACTAAATACTGTAGAGGGCTCAACGGCTGAATGTGAACTGACAAAACTGTTGGCAGACTTCGCGATTAATTTGGAAATCGCCCCAACACATTTGCGGCACGGCCACTCAATACTTTTCGGGCCGAGGCGCGCTTAGGGTAGATCTCGCACGGAGCCCATTCAGCGACAGACATCCTGACGACTGCTGCTGGTTCGTTAGACGCTCCTTCACAAATTCCGGGCGGGGAGCTTGTTGCCTGGCTTCACCCTCTGTATTCCGCGGTTCCAGCTCAATTGTGGGCAAAACCCGAGTCGGCGGGCTAACTGCTCCCCGATTATCCCGGAAAAGTAATATGGCTGCGTAAACCAGTGCATTTCGGCCGCCGCAAGAACTCTTCTAACAACAGTCTCGATTGGAGTCCCAAATGTAAGAGCGAAAAGATAGATATCCAACTGTTTAAAGTGACAGTTCTTTGGTGATGCGCGCACTCCAGCGGCGGCAACGTCTTCAGGTCGCGAATGCTAAAGGGATACCACTGCTCTAGCACAGCATTTGCGCGAATCTAAACGGGAAAACACTCCATGACGACACTTGAACAGAAAGATGGCGCCGCCATGCATCATCCACAGGGGTCTGTCATTAGTGACAGTTCAGTATCAGTGCACGGCGCTGTAATCATCTAAATACCTCAAGAGAAATGCCAGTCCGCCCGCGCGGCGGATTAGGCATTCGTTCTGTCGGCTGCAAGACTGCAGGCTCGGCCGGGAGGTGGTGTGAAAACGTCTGGCATTTCGATCATTGTTGTCGATGATTATCAACCTTGGCGTGACTATGCCTGCTCCATCCTGCCGCAGTGGCTCGATTCCCCCCGCATAGCAGAAGCACGTGATGGACTTGAAGGGGTACGCAAGGCGGAGGAACTGCAGCCTGACCTCATCCTGCTCGACGTTGGCTTACCCGAATTAAACGGCATTGAATCGGCGCGCCGCATTCGCGAAATTTCGCCGCACTCCAAAATTCTTTTTGTTAGTGAGGACCGATCCCCGGAGATCGCAGAGGAAGGGCTGCGTACCGGCGCAAGAGGCTACATTACAAAATCCAGTGCTGCTAGTGAATTGTGGCCGGCGATACAAGCGGTCCTTCGCGGTGAAGTGTTCCTGGGCAAGGGCTTATCTCTGATCGCCAGCGGGGACTCCTCCCAACCGTCCCGTATGCCCACGCCGGTTCTGGAAGACGTTCCAATGGACAGTCAATCTGAGGTCGAACTCGATGTAGCGGCGGAAAGCCCCGCCCGACCTGCCCGACTCACCGGGCTTTGGCGAGTCTTCGCTACATTCCCCAGCGTCGGTTGGGCAACTCTGGTGGTCGTTTCCGGAACGCTGGGATTTTTCGCAGGAAGCTTCACTCCCCGATTTTCCACCACAACTTCACAAACTGCATCCGTCACCCCTAAACACCTATCGAGCAAATCTGTGAAGAGCAAAGCGCCTACTCGACATGCGCAGAGTTCCAATTCGCGCGACGCAAAGAGACTCGTCGCTTTGCAGACGCACAAGCGCCATCTCCAGGAACTGCTCAATGCTGATCAGAAGCAGATAGCTGCTCTGCAAAGAAAGCGACGAAGCAGGGCTCACGCGACCACAGACCCCCAAATAACCGCCGAACATTACCAGAAAGCTCTGCTGTCTGCTCTGGCTGAGTTGCGGTCTTTGAAGGAGACCCAAACCTCGCGAGACGCAGAACTCGTAGCTACCCGTTATCGGTTGAGTGAACTGGAAAGAGAGATAGCCGAGCAGCGTGGTCTGGCAAACCGCAGCAGTTTCGCTAACAATGACGGGCGGTCAATTGCCATGCCCTCAGCGCTCGAGCTGCGAAATCTGATCGCCGCCCGAAATTTGCACGTCGCAGATGTGTCCGACGTGAATACAACCGAGAATGAGCCCAAACCATTCGGACGGGTGTTCTATACACGGGGAAAATCGCTTGTCTTGTTCGCGTATGACCTCTCGAAGAGCCAGCCGAACCAGACGTTCTACGCGTGGGGGGCCCGTCAGAGCGATCCGCATCGGCCACAAAGTCTTGGCGCTCTTCGAACGGACGACCAGACTCAGAGACGGTGGATTCTCGAATTCAGTGATCCGAAAGTCTTGGCTCAAATCGACAGCGTCTACGTAACCCTGGAACCGACCAATAAGCCCGGATATGCTCCAAATGGGAGAAAGCTCCTGAGCGCCTATCTCGGCCCTTCACCCAAATATCATTGAGATTGCTGGAAATTCTTCAGTGGCTTTGAGAGTAGACAAAACAACGACAGGAACCCCCATTACAATCCCTGTCGTTGATTGAAGTTAATTCGCTTTTTTGCCCGCGCGAACCTTAGCCCAGCGAGCTCGCTGGGCAGCAGCAATTCTCTTGCGAGCTGCCACCGAAAGCTGGCGCTTCGGCCGGCTTCCGTCCAAGGATGCGTTACCACTTCCTGTTACTTCACTCAACGCTGCAATGGCTTTATCCAAACGCGATCTTTCTTGCTTTAACTGCTGTAGGACGGCACCTAAATTGTTCATTGACTTACTCTCACGGGGAAGATTAAACACAGTCGTGCAATCATACCCTAAAGTGTGCGCGTGAGAACCAGATCTGATCGACCTCGGTGGCGCAAATGCCGCCAGAAGACGGCCTCGGAGCGAAATGTATTAGCCCGGGGTCCAGTCGGAAATCTGAATGAGTCCCGTATCGACCATGTGGGTTCTCACACACGCCCCAAAAACTTGTACATTACTCTCTAGCGTAGTGCATCAATCAGTTCGGGTTTATGGATCGCTGGTTTCCCCTGTGTTCCTTCGTGCCCTCGGTGGTTAGAGCCTTTTGGCCTTCTCGCCCAACACATCGGATCACGAGGATTGAGGTGCCATTTAACAATCACCGTTTTCCGGCGCACTACACCAGACGATCGACGTTTTGGATTATCCGGCGGCTCTTTGGGAAACCTGCTCTGCTCGGAAGGGCACCTGAACGTGAATCGTAGTCCCAGCCATGGGGGTCGAGCGGATATATATTTTCCCTTTCATCAGCCGGACGCGCTCTTGCATACTCGTCAATCCCAACCCTTTTCCCTGCATGGCTCGTTCAAGCTCAAAGCCACGACCTTGGTCGTTAATGACCATGTGAACCTCGTCCTCATGTTCGGAAAGCTGTACCTCAACGCGCCCTACACCACTGTGTCGGGCGGCATTGTGCAACGCCTCTTGCAAGACCCGAAACAGGCAAAGCCCTACATCAGAACTCACAGAACTTAATCCGTCAGAGGTTTTGAATTCGATCTCCATTTTTCGCCGCTCGGCGAATTCCCTGCACCAACTTCTCATCCCTGAAACAGCGCCAAGATATTCCAGTTTCGCCGAATGTAACTCATGCGATAAAGCCTGCACATCATTTGCGATCTCCTGTGTCTTCCTCTGAAGTTCCAGCAGCCGCGCCTCGGGCTCGCTAGGACTCTCTCTGACCTGTTCCAGTTCTACCGCCAGCAAAGCCAGCCGCTGATTGATATCGTCATGCAACTCCCTTGCGATCCGTGTTCGTTCTTGCTCTTGCGCCTCGATCAGCCTCCGGCTCATGCCGGAAAGAACCTCTTCCGCCCGCTTTCGCTCCGTGATGTCCCGTGCGATTGCCGACTTTCCAGTAATTTCGCCTTCGGCGTCCACGATTGGCGAAATAGTCAGCGCCACAATTACGCGAGTACCGTCCTTCCTCAGTCGCACCGTCTCATACTCCCGCAACTGTTTCCCATCGAGAACCTTCGCCAATATTTGCCGCGCTTCCGACTGGTCTGCGGGCTGAAGGAAAGCGATGTCCTTGCCGATTGCTTCACCCGCCGAGTAGCCGTAAAGCCGTTCGGCTCCTCTGTTCCAGTGGGTAATAGTCCCTCTCCGGTCCGCGCCAATGATGGCATCTTCCGACGACTCTACAATCGCTGCGTAGCGAGAGCGAACATCCTCCGCGAGTTTTCGCTCGGTGTCGTCAAGCCCAATTCCAATGTAACCCAGAAAAGTTCCACTCTGATCGAACCTCGGAACTCCTACATCAAGAAGCCATCGATATTCGCCGTCGTTTCGTCTCAGCCGATATGTCATTCGAAATTCTTCTCGGCGGTCAAACGCTTGTGTGTACACCTCCATGCATCGTTGGCGGTCATCGGGATGTACGCCCGCTGCCCACCCATCACCCAATTCGTCCTCAAGCGACCGCCCGGTGAACTCCAGCCACGGCTTATTGAAATAGTCGCAGAGCTTGTCCGTGCCCGACATCCAGATCAGAACGGGAGCCGTGTCCGCTACCAACCGGAACCTTTTTTCGCTCTCTCGACTACGCTCCTGAGCCTGCTTCTGTTCTTCTGCCGTAACGGCCAAAAGCATGAATGAAGCGATGGCAAACAGAAGGAAAAGCTGTAGCGATAAAACATTGCCGATTGGGGTGTTCCCCAAGAATGGACCGCGACCGTGAATCGTTCCCCAAATCGACAAGAAGCTTAATACGATCATCGAACTGCTAACGCCGGCAACTCCGAAACGCAATGCGCACCACAACAGAAAAGGCACCAGCGAGTACAAGAGGGCAGGACGATTCCCTCCACCTCTAGTAATAAAAGCAAAATAAGATAGCGTCAGTAGTCCGACCAACATCCCTGCGGCTTCAAAGTAATATAGCCGAGGTCTTTTGAATCCAGCGATTGCGATGTCCCTCCAACTTAAGATGGCCGGGGTGATGGTCAGCAGCGCCAATGCCTCAGTTAGGAAACCGACCCTCCAGGTGATCCATGATGGTTCCCCAATCGCGCCGGCCGCAATCGATGCGACGCAGATCGGAGCCAAAATTACTGCGAACAAGCAATAAAGGCCGAGAGACTTAATGCTATTAAGGCGCGGAACACCACGGAATGCCAAGCGTACTCCCAAGGACGCCACTAATACCTCGATCGCATCCGCGAGCAGGAATGCTCCGGTCGATCGGATGGCAAGACCGGTCCTTATGTCATAAACCGCGAAACCGCCCAGCCCGGCAGCCAGAAGAACTGGCCAAAAGATTTTTTGCTTGGTGCACAACAACACCGCAACCAGGAGGGCGCATCCTGGCCATAAAGGCCATATCATCTCCGGGCGCAGAACCAACAAACCGCCAAGCCTGGCGGCAAAATAGGAAAGGACAAATACGGAGACCACCGCTAGCAGCAGAGAGAAAGACGAATCCAGCCGGAAGAGCGTTTTCGTTGAGCCACTGCTCTCACTTCGCATGGTGAGCCCATCACCTGAGCGACAGCGATATGCTAACAGACTGCCGATTACAGCCCATCCGATTGCACACCGGCGAATAAATTCTTTGCCTGTTACCGAGTCACCATTGTCTTTAGAGTTGCATGACTCGGGTCGCCTCGTACCATACGGGCAGTCGAAACTTCCAAGACTAGCTCATCCTTTACCTTTTGTGCGTCGTAGTCAAGTGTCGGAACTAATCTCGCACTCAGATCAAGGATCAGCGGCAACAAGCGAATACTTCGCCAGACTCTTGCTGACCAAGAAGCGCGCGTGGTGGCTGCGTCTACGGTAGCCAACAGTGGATGAAGCTCAGCGAGTCCATACTGCGACCGATCTCACGATCGGCGCATACGTTCTGCGCGGGGTAAGAATCGGCTCACGATTGAAGCCGAGTAACCGAGAAATACCAAGCGCCTCTTCGTGCCGCCAAGAATCTGATCTGAGAATTTGAAACCAAGACTGATCGGGTGAAGAGGATGGACTCTAGTTTTCGCGAGAGCTGCGATGCTGAACGAATCGTTGTTTTCGGATCGGGAACCATCAGCTATACCGGCGAAGAACTGCGTAATAAGGATGCGATGTCACAGCCGCGTAAGCTACGGCTCAGATATTTCTCCCCGTGCAGGACTTTCGCTATTGCCGCTGCCAGTTCCATTTCCATATCTGTTTTGAGCACATATCCTGCACCGCCCGCTCGAAAGGCTTCTTCGACGACTTCTTCGGAGGACTCCTGGCTCACAAAAAGAATTGTGGATTTTGGCGTAGACTCTCTGATTCGTTCGGCCACCTGCAGTCCATTCAGCTTTGGTAGCCCGACGTCGAGAATGACAAGGTCAGGTTTTAACTCTTCGGCCAACCTGGCTCCTTCCTCGCCATCAGCCGCTCCAAGGATATTGTTCAGATGCAATTCGTTCCTTAATTTGTTGAAGACCAGTCGTCGCAACGGCTCGAAGTCTTCCACCACAAGAATCCCCATGTTCGGTTCCATCACCATGGACTCCCCTAAAACCCTACAATTGGCTAGGGCCGGCTGGCGCACACACGGCAGCACCTGGCCTGCTTTCGGGCGGACCTTTTGCCAACATTACATTTACACCGTGAACACTAGATTGCTCATCAGCAATTAACAGCCCATCGCACCCAGTTACCTTGTTTGATGCTGGTTTTGGCCAGACGGCAACTCGCATTGGGCACTCGTGGGCCGCGCTGGGCTTGACTCGAACCGCAAAGGCTAATGGCTGTAAATGATCGTCAGATAACGGGAAAGCCTTGCTTCGTGGCCTTAACGATGCTATACAGCCTGTCTGTGAGACAGGAAATGCTGGAAAGACAAAGTCTAGACAATCGTCTTTTTTATGACGCTTTTCAAGCCACTCCAATCGGTATTGCCCTTGAAGATATGGAGGGCCAGCCTGTCTTCGTGAACCCAGCCCTGTGCTCGATGCTTGGCTTCAGCGAGCAAGAGATGTGCACCAGGCACTGTGTCAATTTTTCGCCTCCGGAAGATGCTCAAAGAGATTGGGCGCTCTTTGAACAGTTGCGAGCACGGTCAATAGACCACTATCAGATCGAGAAACGTTTCTTACGACGAGACGGCTCACTTATCTGGGGACGCTTGAGTGTTTCTTTATTGAGCGACCGCCCATCCCCACTTGTGGTCGCGATGGTTGAGGACATCACCGAGCGCAAGCGAGCTGAGGAAACGCTGCAAGAGAGCGAGGAAAAGTTCCGTAGCGTTTTTCAGGACGCAGGAATAGGGATGGTAATCGTCTCGCCCGAAGGACGATTTCTCGGGGCGAACGGGGCATTCTGCGACTATCTCGGCTACACCCAGCAAGAGCTTCTTACAAAAGGCGTTGAGGCAGTCACGCTACCCGAAGATTGGCCTAAGTTTTCACAGAAGTTACGCAGCGCGCTCAATGAGGGGAGCGGCTTCCACAGGGTGGAGAAACGCTGCCTGCATAAGACGGGACGCATCGTATACACCGAAAGTAGCGGATCCTTGATTCGAAATATTCACGGTGATCCTCAATACTTCGTCGGCGAAGTTGTAGATGTAACCAAGCGTAAGGAAGCAGAGGAGACGGTTGCGAGTATCAATCGTCGACTAGTTGAGGCGCAAGAAGCTGAACGCGCCCGAATCGCGCGAGATCTTCACGATGACGTGAACCAGCGAATTGCATTAGCGGCGACAGACATTGAAAAGTTGAAACAAAATCCGCCCACATCCACGGCCGAGCTACAGCGCCAGCTGTCAGAAGTTTGGCAGCAGCTGATTGCTGTCTCCACCGGAGTACAATCGATTTCGCACCAGCTGCACTCTCCGCAGCTGGAGTATTTGGGTGTAGTTGCCGCAATCAGGAGCTTCTGCCGGGAATTCGCTGCGCGGACAAACGTTGAGATTAATTTCAAAACTGATGAAATCCCCAATAACGTGTCGCACGAAGTCTCGCTATGCCTCTTCCGCATCGTCCAAGAAGCGCTGCAAAATGCTACGAAGCACAGCCAGGTGCGGCATTTTGAAGTAATCTTGAGCTGCTCGGACAACCGACTTTTCCTGACGGTCTCAGATCGGGGAATCGGGTTTGACGCAGACGAACCCACCGCTAAAACTGGTCTGGGGCTGATCAGTATGCGCGAGCGAGTTCGCTTGGTGAATGGAGCCATCAACATCGAATCCAAGCGAATGCGTGGAACCACGATCCACGTTTGCGTGCCGATTGAATCAGAATTTGCTTCCCAACGTGCTGTCTGATTTAGCAGATAAGTTCGAGTCACACCTGAGCCGGAACGTGACCAGTGCGTCAAACAGATCAATATTTATGGATCGCCGGTTTCCCCTGTACCCTCTGTGGCTGACCTTCTCGCCCAGCCCCTCGGATCACGCAGATCGACGTGCAACATTTGACGCTGACCATTTCCGACGCACTACACTAACGCGGGTACTCGCCTGCAATGTAACACTCCAGCTCACGAATCGTTTGCTCCTGCCCCGAGATAATCCACTTCACGAGATCGCCGATGGAAATCATTCCAACGACCACTCCATCGGCGACCACCGGCAAGTGACGACAACGATGTTCTGTCATCATGGCCATACATTCGTCTACTCGATGTTCCTTCGTCACATGAACCACAGGACTAGTCATGATCTCTCTCACCGGAGTGTCCGTGGAAGCCTTTCCCTTCAAGATCACCTTTCGAGCGTAATCGCGCTCCGACACGATGCCGACGAGAGTGTTTTGGGAGAGAACCACTAATGCGCCAACTCCGTGATCGGCCATGCTCCTGATCGCATCATAAACAGCCTGGTTCGGACCGACTGAGTAGACCTCTTTCCCTCTCTTGCTCTCGAGCACCAAGGCAATCTTGTCTGACAGCTTCATTTGACTCATCCGACACTTCCGCCGCCGTCGTAGGCGAGCGGCGAGGATCTCTTAGATATGTCTTAGCAGCCTCCAGTGGTTCGTCGACCTGTCAGGAGTGTCAGTTGGGTGCGATTGGACGACTTGAGAATCCCATCTGCTACGCAGCCCCCTGCGGTATCACGTTGCTGTTGCGCAACGAACCTTGTCGTTATCGGACCTAGGATTGCGCTTAGTAAGCTGTAACTTCGCTCATGGGAATCGGGGTTACCTTGCCCACTGACGTTATGACCAATATCTGCCGCAGGGTCCTACATTGGCTGAGAGATCAGATCGTACAGGACGTCCCGGAGGAACTTGAGTTCTGTGAATTTCACTGCCGACAACCTCAATGCGCGGGCAGAAAAGATGCTTGCATGTGCGGCGTCAGCCTGCAAGAAACACAAAACAATTGTTCAGATACGGCCGAGGCTTCAGTGTCTGGTGCTGAAGATAACTTGTTGAGAACCTAGCGACGCTTAATCAGCCATTGTTAGCGAGCGGACCTGCCTTCCAACTTCTCCTGCCTCACGAGCACATCGCGCCAACAGTTTCGCTCCGGCACCCATTCCCGTCGAAAGGTCAAGCGGAAGAGAGTCTCATGCCACTCCCGGATTGGTGTGCGCCAAACCGTTACTGAGTATTCTTGTCCCACCGTCGTGAACGAGATCTAAGGCTCGGTCAGATCGAATGCAGGTCAGCAGAGAAGGTCACCGCACTGCTGACGCAAGCGGGCAAATCGGACCGAGCCAGATTAAGAACAAGCATAGGTTGGAGGGGACCCATGGTCGTTGTTGGGTAGCAAACAGAGCCTGCGCACATATTTTGTGGGACCAACGGTTGGTGCCGTTCCTAAGGTGGTTTTGACAGTTCTGCCCTGGAATTCCAACCGCTATGGTTGGGTTGATCGAATCCGCGAACAGACGGGAGTCGTTGTGCCCAGAACCATACCATCTGGAAAACAAACTGGTCCTAGTCTTTCGAACCGCACATTCGAACAAACGAACGAGGAGCCTTAATGACCGCACGGCAATATTACTTCGGACTGGCGCTTATTATGACTGCGGCACTCTCTACGGCCCAGATAGAAACTAGAAATGTATCGATTCGATACACTTCCCCCTTCGCTGGTGAAGAAATGTATGCGAGCTATTGCTCCGCATGTCACGGCGACAAGGGAAAAGGGGACGGCCAAGCTGCTGCAGCAATGACAGTTCCGCCCGGAGATTTAACAACGCTTTCAAAATCAAACAATGGACAGTTCCCCAGGGCGCATGTGTTCTTCTCCATTCTTAACGGCAAGGAGAGACAGAAGGGAGAGCGGGGTTACGATATGCCGAGTTGGAAGGATCCGTTCTATTCCTTATGTGCTGGCCAGCGCGGGTGTGACGCGGAGGTCCAAATGCGAGTGGTGCGTCTGACCGATTACGTAAAGTTCCTCCAGTCAAAGTAGCGCGTGTAGTGCGCCAAACAGATCGACATTTATAAGTCGCCGGTTTCCCTGTGATCCTCCGCGGGCCCTAGACGTCTCCTTGTCTTTAGTTCGGCCGTGAACTGCCATTCTTAACAGACGCGTAGCACGCCCGCACCCCGGATACTTACTGAGTTCCGCCTAGGCGGATGGTGTGTCTCGCGTTTATGACATTAAGGAGATAAGTTCTATGCAGGCAGACGTATTGAAAAACATGCCGACATCTGACGAAGCACGTCGTCAGGTCTCGAAGGTTAGGTCCATCGTAAGTGAGGCCGTGAGCGACAGCGTGCGATCAGCAACCCGGGCAATCAAACAAGGTCGCGTGGCCGCGGAAGACCTGATTGATGAAGCTGAACACAGAGTCAAGCAGCAGCCATTCCGCTCGGTGGGTGTGGCTTTTGCTTCCGGCTTGTTGGCGGGTGGTCTTCTGACTTGGATTGCATTCTCACGACGTTGAACGTAATTTCTTGTTGCTAACGTCAGGTCCGCATTTCGCGTCGATCGCGGCTTGGCAAGTTAGGGCTCTTGAGAGTGGGTGCCGGTCCATCCCAGTTGACCGGCACCCTTGGGGCGTTCGTCGAGTATGAGTGAATGAAATATAGCCAGCCGGGGATATCTTGCCTACTCGTAAAGTTGACAGGGGGTACACTGTAAGAATGCAGGCATAAGTACAAAAGAACCAGGCCCTCTCTTGTGAGTACAGACAGACACTGCAACTCATGCAGGCATGAAGGGAAAGTAAGCCGCGCCCTGGAATCGATCACTTCAAGCGTCATCGAGCAGCGTAGCCATCGTGGCGGGCTCGAACATGCCAGCGCCAAGCGATAGAGGTTCGTAATTGCGCCCGTCAACTTTAAAGCGCCACGGCCGGAAATCTTTGGTGGTCGCCATCGTCGTGGCCACTCCGAATAGATTCCCGAGCAAGGGCATGTTCACCACTTAGCATTCCGTCACATAGCCCAATTTGCTCCGGGTCCGTTGTCGCTCTTCTGGGCGCCTCCGCTTCAAGGATTCCCGTGATTTCGATAGCGTGCTGGATCATTGGCACCAAGCAATCTTCACCAATTTCATCAGGCAGGTTGGAACTGCTGGCCGGCTTAGGGTCAGATAGCGAGAGTCGCGCCGCTTTTCTGTCGGTGATTGCTCGACTTTGAAGGGCCATATACGCAAATGTGCCCATAGGAATTGTGAGTATTGCAACAGCCCACGCAACTTTTTTCCAGGTGCAGAGATCGGTACGAGCAAATAGGTCCCCCAATGTTGTGACTACAAGGCAAACCCACATTATGATTGCGAGCGAGGTAAAATCTTCCAGAAGAATTGTTCGCACGGCTGCACCCTAAAGAGTCTTTTGCTTTTTAATGGAAACACACTGAAACACTTTCCTCGCCCCGCGAACTGTCAGAAGTATCAGCTCTCGAGAAAACTGCGTTGCCTCTTCAGAGTCCAAGACGGCTGCCATCTGCAAGCATAGCTACATTCGGGCCGAATCGAACAAGGTGCGAATTTAGGAGGATTGGGAACTAAAGGGTTCAGTTGTAGGAACGGACGCATTTGTCTGCCAATCCAGTCAGCAGGGTGCGGACGGAGTCTGGAGACTATAAACGTCCGTGCAGAATTAAGCACCCTCTTGCGGGAATCTGGGGGTACGTGTGCAAGAGGGTGCTGGGCCATCCCATTAGATTTCTTCAACCATAGCCTTACGTCGCAACAGGCGCCACTGTCATTCTTATCAGCGATTTCCAGCAACTCACAAGTTGGTTGCTATCGCTTCGGCCACTGCTTGAACATCTTGTCAACAGCCTTGCGGACCATCTCTTGATTTTTGCTTCCCTTGTTGTCCAGTGTATTCTCAGCGATTCCTCGCCAAACCAGTTCCTGGCTCTTCGCATTGAACAAATCAACGATCATTGTGCCCACAACATTCTGTTCTGGGGTGATGCTACCCATTCCTCCGCCCCATCCGCGCATTCCCCATGCATTCCACGAAGTTTGCTCCCGCATTCCGCCGTTCGCGGTAAGCAAAAGATCAGGATTCTGATTCTCCTGCACCAACGTGAGGCCTTTGCTTTGCATCGCGGCGTTAATGTCCTGTTGCGCTACTTGGGCCAAAATCGAATCCTTTATTGCATTGGCGTTATTGCTGCCCCAGGCGTAGGTGTGAAATTGTGAAAAATCGACGTCGTGGTTGTAGTTAACGGAGACCTGCTGCCCTACGGCCGCCACGGTCACAAGGCACATTCCTATCAAGAACGATGTTAGTTTTTTCACGGGAGTCCTCCTCTCGGCCCTCACTCAATAAAGAACACTAACGCCTCACGAGTCCGAACCTGTCACCTAGTCCGCCTGTCCGACTGACAATCGATGATCGCAAAACGCATCGGACGTCTCTTTAGTTTGCCCCTCGCCGAAGCCGGTCAATGTCAGCATTGGTGTAGAGACGAGCTGCACGGTTGGTATTCGTTTTCCAATAACGAGACGCTTCAGCCACATTATTATTTCGTTGGAATTCTCGGAGCCATTCGTCAGTCACAATTGCGCCGACTCCCAAATCCAAGAAATCCGCGGGCAAGCCGCTGAATACAGCCGGCGAAGACACTGCCCAAACCGTGGTCTGTCCTGGCGAGGTCCATCCCCAGAAAATCGCGGGTAAGTTCGCCGTCTGACCATTGATGGTTATCGGTTCGGCTTGTCCTGTTTGCGGAGACACCATGCCAAGCATTTGCGCCGGCGATGCCGATGGCGTGGCAATTGGCTGTAGAAATAACGTCGAGGGCGTCGTCACCAAATACTGCGGACCAACCGGAAAGTCTGTCTGACGACTCTGCGCAGAGCCTAACATCGCCAGTTCCAAGATCACCGCGCACAAGAAACTAAATCGGCATGCCAAATACATAAAAGTTCCAGGACGCTCACAGAGCGTCACGCCACGATTAGTCTTTGCTACCGATATCGAGTCGTAAACTGCTACTAATTACAGGAATTACGCGAACTCTGTTTGGCGAAGATTGTTCTTGCGGACCTTTTTGTTACGATTTGTCGGGTGACATCGTCAGCTCGGAATGGAATCTAACTTCTTATGCTGCCTGAGTCGCATCCTCCGAGGGCGAGTGCACGTTGACCTGCTCCGCCCCTGAGGCCTGCAGAATACCGCGTGCCTTCTCGACTTCCTCAGCTGTCCCGTGCGCAATCAGGATGAACTTGCCGGCTTTCACGGACGTTTCGTATTTCAGAATGTTGTCCCTCGGAATGCCCAGACTATAGAGCCCTGCTCCCAATGCACTCAAACCGCCAACCACGAGTGCGCCCTCCAACGCTGCCCCGATCCAAGTCACCACAGAACCAGCCACGATGATTGGGCCAACCCCAGGCACGAACAGAACCGCCGCCCCAACCAATAGACCCCAAATTCCTCCCCAAAATGCACCGAGCTTGCCCCAATATTTCATTCGTTCGCCGGCTTTGTAAAAACCGACGACATTGTCCTCAGTGTAAGAGTCCCGTCCTATAATGGACACTTTCTTGATGTCGAAGTTCGAACTTTTTAGTTCTCTTATCGCGTGCTCGGCAGCCCAGTGCCACCCAAAGACCCCCACTACGGAATTCCTTTCCTCTGCGAAGTCCACCACTTGAGGCGCCTCCTCTCAGGTCTTTCGCGGACTGTTCTACCTGTTAAGTGCTTGAATAGTGTTGTGTTATCCGCACGGCGCCCCTGGACCTCACTTAACCATGGGAGTTAGTCGGCTACCTAATTTGTGCGTTCTACCTTCGAAGGGACGGCGGAGACACTCGAGTAAGTCCTGGTGTTCCGAAAACAAACAGCCTCAAGTCATCCGAGTTAGTAGTTAGAAGGTTACGGCAAACTCTACCGTATTCGAGTTGGCACCAGTGCTACGCACATACACTTGAGCCGAACCCGGGAAAGACAGATCCGTTGCTGTTACAGAGACCAGAAGCTGATTCGTATTAACGAACACAGTGGATTGAGGCACATTGTTCCAGAACGCCTGTGCGCCGGTGTTGAAGTTGTTTCCATTTACTACCATTGTGAACGGTACGCTGTTCGTGGGCGCGCTGTTTGGCGTAAGTGCAGTGATTGCTAGAGGACTGGTGATACCTGTTGTAAAGGTAGCCCTGGTCGCTCCAGGTGCTCCGCATGCCAACGTCAACAGAGTCAAGCTGCAAATACTGGCGAGACACTTTAGAAGCTTCATATCAAAACCTGTGGCGAGGGGATACACACGAGATTCCGCGGAAGGACACTCGCTAGTCTGGCACTGCCTTCAGCATCCTCCTCACAGAAGTTGCTGGATGTTTAAACGTATCGCTCAACCATCGAGGGCAACGACTGTCAAAACACCTAGAAGTGGCGAGATGCCTTGACAGGCTGAACGTTTGCACGGCGTTCAGGGCATTTCACTGTGCGATCTGGGCGGAATCCGAAAAAACGCACTCCAAAGGTTCGTTCCCGCTTCAGGCTGAAAAGTGGCTATGCGACAAATGACCCAAGTGGATATTGCCCGAGTGTCTGATCAAAGGCATTCTGCTGGAACAGTGTCAATCCCGGAGACTAGTTCATGACGAATCGGATTCGTGTCTCAGCAGTTTTTCTCACGACAATGCTCTTCCTGATGTTAGGCATCTCGAGCGACGCCAAGCCCCGAGACCACAAGGAAGGCAAGGGCAGCGTCGTTTACGTCTGCGCTTGCTTGAAGACAAAATCGTGTTCCTGTATGACTGAAGCTAAAATGCAGGGTCCTTGTGCGTGCGGCACCGAAGGCGGACCGCCAATGCAGGCCGTGCCCGCAAACAGTGACTGGGCCAAGGAGAATAGGGACGCTCTTGCGAAGTAGAAGACACACGAGCCATTTACGGTGAAGCACCTACCGAACTATGCCTACCGGAGCTCAGTTCGCAACCATGAATTGATTCACATGGAAAGCGTGGTTGGAAGATGTGTTGCGTACTTCGCCCGGTGGTGAGAGCATACGTGGAATACATTTTTAGGTATTCCCGGCCCATCCATGAGGCTCACCGTCCGGCTTGCATCTACTTTAGTTCTGCTCGTTGTTTTCGGCCGTGGTTTCGCACAAGCTCCTCTTAAGGATAGGCAAGCACAGCCGAAGGCAACTGAGTCAATCCCTCCTCTGTCCCAAATCCAGAGTTCGATTAAGCGCGATCTGAAGAACGCAGACCTATATATCAAGCTCGGGCAATCGTATTGGAACAATGGTGACTACCAACCGGCATTCGAAGCTTTCAAGCAGGCCGTAGCCCTGGCACCAACTTTGGCCGAAGCCCACAGCTGGATGGGTGCGTTCCTCATGGGCCGTGGCAACCTGCCTGACTCCATCTCAGAATTGCGCAAAGCTGTGTCGCTCGATCCGAAGTACGCGCGAGCCTACACCAATCTCGGTTCCGCTCTTGCCAAGAGCGGTGACCTCGCTGGAGCAGTCACCGCCTTTCAAAAGGCTCTCGATCTTGAGCCGAATAGCTGGCCCGCACACCTGAACCTCGGATTGGCCTTGCGCGAGAACGGCGATGCCGCCAAAGCGCTGATACACCTTCGCCGAGTTGCGCAGGCTCAACCAAACAATCCGACGCTGCAGTGCGAACTCGGGAAGACGCTTCGTCAGAACGGCGATCTCTCTGCGGCTGCAGCCGCGTTTGAGCGCGCCCTGCAGATCGATCCGGAAATGCGCGAAGCCTATTACGGACTCGGCTTTACCCTCAAGCAGCAAGCTGCTGCAACAAGAAGAACTTCCAGCCCCTCTCTCGCAATAAATCCCCACACAAAGGCAGCGCAGGACGCACTCGCCAAAGGTGATTTGAACTCGGCCAAGGAACAACTTCTGCAAGTTCTGGCCGCCGACGACAACGATGCCGACGCCCACGATCTCCTCGGCTATATCCTCGGCCAGCAGGGCGACACAGCCTCGGCACTCCCGCACTTGGAACGCGCCGCCGCCTTGCGCCCCGACTCTGCCGAGGTTCACTACAACTATGGCGCCGCTCTGTGGTATGGCGGTGCAAAACAGAAAGCAATTTCTGAACTCAAGACAAGCATCCGTCTCGATCCCTCGGCCGCAGCCAGTTACGGACTCCTTGGCATCGCCCAACGAGACGAAGGTGATTTGGCCAGTGCCAAGCTCAGCCTCGAGAGAGCTCTCGCACTCTCACCAACAACAGCGGCCACGTTCATCGATCTTGGGATCGTCTTCCTGCGACAGGGCCAACTTCAGAGAGGGCTGGCACAATTTGAAGCCGGACTTAATGCCACCTCGGCGGTTCCCACTCCTGATTGGGATGGAGCGATCAGCACTCTCCATGAAGCTGCTTCGAAAGGGCCCGACATACCGGAACTGCACAACATGCTCGGTCTCATGCTCGGTCCCAAAGGCGCCGACAGCAACCAGGTTCTCAACGAGTTTCGCCAAGCTCTTCGATTACGTCCGGATTACGCCGAAGCCCACAACAACATGGGCTTGGTGCTCGCGCAGAACGGTGATGACGACAAAGCCACCGCCGAATTTCGCGAAGCCACTCGCATTCGTCCTGACTTCTCCGATGCGCATGCCAACCTCGGTGCAGTGCTTTTGCTCTCGGATGTGGACGAAGCGATTATTGAGTTAGAAAAGGCAGTCTCTCTCGATCCCACATTAATAGGAGCGCAATTCAACCTCGCCGAAGCCTACGGCAACAGCCCAAGTCGCGGTACTACCAAACAAATCGAGCAATTAAGGAAGATTATTTCGATTGCTCCCGACTTTGCGCGCGCGCACATGGCCCTGGGAAAGGCCCTTCTGCATGACGGCAAGGTCAATGATGCGGTGACGGAACTCCGCGAAGCGACGCGACTGGATCCTGCAAGCGGCGAAGCCCACTACCAGTTAGGACTGGCATTAGCGAGAAGCGACCAGCAGCAAGACGGTGCTGCCGAAGTCAAGAAAGGACGCGAACTCTCCTCCGCCGACGAACGCAATCAGAATGCAGAATTGGATATTTCGGAGGGCCAGGCAGCCCTCCAAAAAGGTGAACTCCAGGAAGCAGAAGCGAAGTTCCGTCATGCCACAAGACTCCAGCCAAACTCTCCGGTAGCTCAGCATTTATTGGGAATCACGCTGGAGAAAGAAGGCTCTACCCTGGATGCCGTTGCTGCCTATCAGAAAGCGCTTGAATTAAATCCGGGGGACTTAAGCGCCCGGCAGAGCGTAGACCGGCTGAAGCCATCCGACTCACAAGTCCCTCAAAAAACCACGTCATCGGATGGGGCCGGTACCGAACGCAAATCCGCCAAGGACGATCCCGCAAAACTCGCCGAGTTCGATAATTACATTCATGAGAGCCGATATAAAGAAGTAGAGCCGTTGCTGGCATCCTATTTAAAGGAGCATGCAGATTCTTCCTGGGCTTGGTATGCCCTGGGCTATAGCCAATTCGCCCAGAAGGAACTCGGCGAGTCCATCAAATCGTTAGCCAATTCGCTGAGCTTGAATGTGAAGAACGCAGACGCCCATAAAATTCTCGGCCGCGATCTCATGGCGATCGGTCGTTTTGACGCCGCACAGACCGAATTCGAACAGGCCATTCACTATGCTCCAAACTCGAGCGAGAGCCACTACGACCTTGGCAAACTGTTTTCCCTTCAAGACAACTGGTTGGCTGCCCGCAAGCAGTTCGAGGAGGCGCTCCGGCTGGATCCGTCTTATATCGAGGCCGTCGACTCTCTGGGTTTTGCTCAAGAGGCTCTCGGAGATGATTCTGCTGCGCTTCAAACTTATCAAAAAGCTATAGCGCTTAATGAGCAGCGCCAGGGAAAGTTCGTCTCCGCTCATGTGAACTTGAGCGCGTACTACAATCGCACCGGAGACCCGGCCCAAGCACTCTCCTATGCGCAGAAAGCTCTCGAACTCGATCCCAAGTCCGATGCTGCATGGTTTCAAAAAGCACGAGCAGAAGAACGGCAAGGCAACCTTAAGGAGGCCGCCGATTCACTGAACCATGCGGTCACATTGAATCCACGCTCATCCTCTTATTACTACGTGTTATCAGGAATCTACCGCCGACTCGGAAATCTCCAGGAAAGCAAGAAGGCCTTGGAGTCATTCACTCGCCTCGATCAGGAGAACAACGAATTGGAAAAGATGCGCCACGACATGTCGAAGAGCCGAAACGCACCTCACCCCGGAGGTGATCGTGAGTAGTCGCTCGTCGAACGAGTGGCTGCATAACTCCGTCCGGAACATGGGTTGGGTCGCTCTATTGGTATCGACATCGCTGGCAACCGTCGCCCAAGTGCCCGACGTGCAGTTCACCGACATCACCGCTCAAAGCCACATCGATTTCACGCAAGAGAATTCGGCTACCTCGAATAAGTATCTGATCGAAACTATGGGAGGCGGCGTCGCCGTCTTCGACTACGACAACGACGGACGCCTCGATATCTTCTTCACCAGCGGCGCGCTGATCTCCGATCCCATGCCCGATGGTAAGATGCCCGATAAGTCCAACAAGAAGTTCTGGAACCGGCTCTACCATCAGAACGCTGACGGCACCTTTACCGACGTGACCGAACATGCTGGTCTGACTGGAATGCCTCAGGGTTACTACAGCATGGGCGTGGCCGTGGGCGACTTCGATAACGACGGCTTTGAAGACCTTTACCTAACCGGCTACGGCGGCAACATTCTGTATCACAACAACGGAGACGGAACCTTTAAAGATGTCACCGAGAAGGCGGGCGTCAAAGGCGGAAACTGGAGCGCCAGCGCGGGTTTCTTCGATTACGACAACGACGGCAAGCTTGACCTCTTCGTCACTCGCTACGTCGATTGGACATTCAAGACCAACCGCTATTGTGGAGAAAGGCCGCCCAATGGCGTGCGTTCCTACTGCCATCCCGACAATTACGATGGCTTGACGAATATCCTTTATCACAACAACGGCGACGGCACCTTCACCGATGTTTCTCAGAAGGCCGGAATCGCCAATCCTCACGGCAAAGGGCTCGGCGTCTCTTTCTCCGACTACGATGGAGATGGCTTTACCGACATTTTCGTCGCGAACGACTCCGTCCAGTGTTTTCTCTACCACAACAACGGGAACGGCACTTTCGCGGAAGTCGGCCTGCTCGCCGGCGTTGGCTACAACGAGGACGGCAAAACCTTCGCAGGCATGGGAATCGACTTTAGCGACTATGACAACGATGGCTTGCCCGATATCGTCGTCACGGATCTCTCCAACGAACGCTACATGATGTTTCGCAACGAGGGCACGGGCACATTCCGCGACGTAACCAACACATCCGGCATCGGTGGCGCCACCCTTGCCTTCTCCGGATGGAGCACTCACCTCTTCGATTACGACAACGACGGCTGGAAAGACCTGTTCGTAGCGCAATCTCACGTCATGGATACGATCGAGAAGACCTCGCCGAATCTTCGGTACCTCGAGCCACCTTTATTACTCCGCAATAGCTCGGGACATTTTTCGCGCGTAATCCCCGGAGATGCTTTTCGGCAGGATTGGGCAGGGCGGGGCGCTGCCTTCGGCGACATCGACAATGACGGTGACGTTGACGTAGTGGTCAGCAACTTGGGGCAAAAATCTTACGTCCTGCGGAATGATGGCGGCAATCGAAACAATTGGATTGGCATTCAGACCGTCGGCACCAAGTCTAATCGCGATGGCATCGGTGCACGCATCAAGGTCGTCTCAGCTTCCGGCCTAACGCAATACTTTACCGTCAACACCGCAGTCGGCTATCTTTCCGCCAGCGACAAACGCGTGATTGCGGGATTAGGCAAAGATTCCAGTGCCAAATTGATCGAAATTCGATGGCCCTCAGGAATCGTGCAAAAATTTGAGGACGTCAAAGCCCGCCAATATCTTAAAGCGGTCGAACCCACTCAATGATGAATAGGCGGGAACTGATTTTCAGAATGGCAACCGCGGCGGGCTCGGCCCTGCTCCTCCCATCGCGATTCGCTCTAGCTCAAGGAATTTCGTCTCGTGGCGTAAAACCGCGGCCACGCGGAAAGCCATCCGGTCGCCCATTTTTAGCGCATTTCATTGACGTTGCCAAAGAAGCAGGTCTGAGAGAACCCATCGTCTACGGAGGCATCGACTCCAAGAACTACATCGTCGAAGTAGTCGGAGCCGGCGTCGCTTTCATCGACTACGACAATGATGGCTGGATGGATCTCTTTGTGCTCAACGGCACCAGACTTGAAGGCGACCCTCCAGGAGTCACCAATCGCCTCTACAAGAACAATCGAGATGGGACCTTTACCGACGTCACCGCAAAAGCGGGACTAACCCACGCCGGTTGGGCTTCGGCTGTGACGGTAGCGGATTATGACAATGACGGGTTCGACGACATCTTTATAACGTGCTACGGCCACAACCTGCTCTATCACAACAATGGCAATGGAACGTTCACAGACGTAACCAAGAAGGCGGGACTTGCGCAAAGCGAGATCCGCTACAGCTCCGGCTGCACCTGGGTGGACTACGATCGGGACGGACGGCTAGATCTTTTCGTCGCCAACTATCTCAGCACGACTCTCGAAAAGCTGCCCAAGCCCGGAACCAATCCAGACTGCACGTGGAAAGGTGTTGCGGTGAACTGCGGCCCTCGCGGACTTCCGGCCGGTTTCGTACAGTTGTTTCACAACAACGGCGATGGAACTTTTACCGAGGTGAGCAAGCAGAGTGGCGTAGCTGCCGCATCCGGTTCCTATCCCATGACCGCGGTAGCAGCGGACTACGATAACGACGGCTGGCCCGACATCTACGTCGCCTGCGATTCCACGCCCAGCTGGCTTTTCCGCAACCAGCACGACGGCACCTTTCGCGAAGAAGCATTGGAACGGGGAGTCGCGCTCAGCGAAGATGGGCTGGAGCAAGCCGGTATGGGCGTTGCTGTCGGAGACATCGATCTCGACGGCAACCTCGATGTCTTCAAAACTAACTTCGCCGACGATACCAACGTCCTCTACCACAACGACGGCAAGGGAAACTTCGACGACGTCACGATTCATTCTGGTTTAGGCGTAGAGACGCGCTACGTCGGATGGGGCACAGGAATCGTCGATGTCGACAACGATGGCTATCCTGACCTGTTCGTCGTGACCGGCAGCGTATATCCCGAGGTAGAGAAGAAGGTGCCTGCTTATCCATTTCGCACACCGCGTCTCGTTTTTCGCAACTTGGGCGACGGAAGGTTTGAGGAACTGATCGAAGAAGCTGGGCCCGGCGTGTCTGATGTCCACGCCAGCCGCGGTTGCGCATTTGGCGACTTCGACAATGATGGCGATATCGATGTTCTCGTCTGGAACATGAATGAGCCCCCATCCTTACTTCGAAACGACCTGTCGGGAAATGGCCATTGGCTGAAAGTGCTCCTCGTCGGCACGCGCAGTAACCGCAGCGCCATCGGCACGCGCGTCACAGCACGCTACGGGAACCGCCAACAGTCGCAGGAAGTAACCGCGCAAAGCAGTTTCTATTCTGTGAACGACCGGCGCCTGCACTTCGGGCTGGGCAGCGAGACCGTCGCCAACCTGAGCATCCGGTGGACAAACGGCGCCACAGAAACCATCCCCAATGTAGCTGCCAACCAACTCGTCGTGATCCGGGAATCCGCCGGAATCATTCGTCAGCAGAGATTCTGATTCCATCTCGGCCTCCCTCTCGTCGTGGTTCGGGAAGTCCAGAAATCGCTTTCTCAAGACTCCCAACTGACGCCACTACCACCGCCGGCGGTGCTGTCCCCCGTACCCATACCAGAACGAGATTCGGCATCCCTCTCGGGCGGTCCATTTCGTCACTGCGTGTTCGGAAATGGCAGTCCGCATCACATCCCCCTTGAATTGAGTGACAAGACGATAACGTACTAAACATATTGTTATCAGTAGTTTAGTGCGATTTCATCTTTCCAGTCTAAGTACTCTGAGTTTTCCCAAAAGTTCCCGACGCGCACAACTCTACTCGGAAATGGGAATCTGAGAACCCCTTCCGGCCTAATAGAAAAGAATTAGCTTGACAAGGCTATTGACCGGTTGTAAAAATCCGGCAACTGAGAAAAGGTTTTCTCGGGCGTCGCAGGTGGGGTTTCAGGGGCACTACAGGAGGCGCCATGAAGCGTGTTGCATCCTCCGTGTTTTCTCTGCTGTTTGTCTTGGGCTGGTTCGCTAACTTTTCGTACGCACAATTTGCCGATCGCGCAATCATCACCGGCGTGGTCACCGATGCCAGCGGTGCCGCCGTTCCGGACGCCCGCGTCACCATCACCGACAAAGGGACCGGTGTGCAAACCGTGGTCGGCACGAATAGCGCCGGCAACTACAGCACTCCGCCGCTGATTCTCGGCACCTACCGCGTGGATGTGTCGAAAGAGGGCTTCAAGGGATTCTTCCGCGAAGGAATCACCCTGACCGGCGGTGTCACCTATCGCCAGGACGCCAAGCTGGAAGTCGGCCAAGTCACCGAGACGGTCGAAGTGAAGGAAACGACCGAGCAGATCAACACCGAGAACCCGACCGTATCCCACACGCTCGACAACACCTACTACAAAGAACTCCCTGCAGTGATGGGAGCCGATATTCGTTTGGCGGAGTCCTTGCTCCAGTTACAGCCCGGCTATGTTCCAATGCAACCGAACGGCGACGCCATTTTCCGCGGCAGCCAGTTCACTTCGCGCATGAACGGCCGCCAGACCATGGCCACCGAAAATTGGTTCGACGGCGCAGCCTTCGGTTACGCAGAAGGCCATCAGCAAACCCAGGAAAGTTCCCTCCCCTATCCTTCTGTTCAAGAGATGACGGTTGTGCAGAATACATTTTCGGCACAATACGGCCACACCAGCGGCGGTTTCATCACCTACGCAACTAAATCGGGTACGAGCAAGTTCCACGGGAACCTGTACGACTTCTACACCAACAACAAGGTTGACGCTTCCAACTACTTCGTTGGACCTCAACTCCAGGCGCAAGGCTTGGGCACTACCCTGCCGCTCGGACAAAACAACTGGGGATTCGCGGTCGGCGGTCCGATCCCGAAACTGAAAAAGACGTTCTGGTTCTTCAACCTCGATGGCTTGGACTATCACAGCACGGTGAACACCGGGTATGTGAACGTAATGGCAACTCCGCTTCAGCGAACCGGAGATTTCAGTGAATTGTTGGACACGACCAAGCAGGTTGGGACGGACGTGTATGGCAGGCCCATGTACCAAGGCGAGGTCTTCGACCCTGCGTCAACCCAATATGTGCCTACGCTGATCAATGGCGTCCTGACGAACGTGCCAGTTAGAAACGGCTTTGGTTTCGACCCTACCCCTAGCGCCGCGGGTGGTAGACCATGCACGGCGATCACGGCAACGTGTACCTCCATGCCCAATGTCATCCCAGCGGGTGATCTGCTGCGAAGCAAGATGGCAGCCGCAGTGATTCCCAACATTCCCGCACTCGATCGCACAACGGTCTTCCAGAATGGCGGAATGCTAGCGAATGGATTCGGCGGAAACTCCGACGACAACGACAAGATCAACGTAAGGACGTGGTTGTTCCGCTTTGATCACACCTTCAATGACAAGTTTTCCATCTCCAACACCTATTACGAGAATATTCGCCCGCGCATTGCGCACTGCGGTGGTCCGGGCGGGTGTAACACGATACACAATGGCGAAACCGATTCCGCCGCCAACGACACTTACATCGGACAAGGTTTCTACCAGCGCATCACCAACCACTTCGACCATGTGCAGATGAACTGGATCATTAGACCGAACCTGTTCAACCACACAACCCTTGCCTACGACCGCTGGATGATGCTTGGCCATCAGTTGGCGGGAGGAGTCGGATGGAACCAGAAACTCGGACTCGGTCTTCCCGATGAGCCAATCTTCAATAACGCAGGCTTCCCCCAACTGAATTTCAATGGCCGCTACGGCTATACACATTTCGGCACGCCGTGGGCCAGCGGCGGCGCGGACATCAATAACCGTTATCAGTTCCTGGATGACGTCAGCTGGACGACCGGCAAACACACAATTAAGGCTGGCGGCGAATTCCGTTACATGACTTTCCCGCAGACTGGCTGGGCTGTAAACACCGGCGGGAACTTCAACTTCAACGACAACGAGACCGCCGGCTACGATGGAACCGGCAAACTGATGAATGCCGGAAATGGCACCGGCAACGAATTCGCCTCCTTCATATTGGGTCAGGTCGATAGCGCCAATTTCTCGGTTCCGTTTAAATACATGCCCCGTATGAAATACGGCGCCATCTGGGGCAATGACGATATCAAGCTAATGCGGAATCTCAACGTCACTCTCGGGTTGCGCGTCGACATACAAGGGGGACTCACAGAACAGTACGGCCGATTCTCGACCTTTGATCCGTCGGCGATGAACCCAGTCGGCGTACCTGGCGCAACAATATTCCACAGTCCTAAAGCGAACGGACAAACGGAATTCAATGTTGGCCCGCGCATCGGATTTGCCTATTCCCTGAACCCGAAGACAGTCATTCGCGGTGGCTATGGCATGTACTATGCGGGCGTTCAGGCGGACTCATGGGATCCGTACCCTGTAGATGGTTATCAAACCAACCCGGTCGCACCGAACCTCACCAACGGACTGTCGCCGGCGTTCTATCTCCAAGGCACCGGAACTTGCCCCCAAACTCTCACCAAGTTGCCAAGCACAACTATAAACTGCACCTGGCCGAGCGGCACGATCGTTCTCCCGCCCCAATTGCGTCCCGACGTAGCCAATGGAGGCAATCCCGTCGGCGTCGATCCGAGAACCTATACGATGCCCCGGTACCAGAACTGGTCGGTTTCGTTCCAACGCCAGCTCAGCCAGAACATGGCGATCGACCTCGCATACGTGGGCAATCACGGAACGCGCCTGGTGGATGGCCGCAGCTCCGCGGGCGTGTACGACAACATGAACAACGCCAGCGTTCTCGGTCTGGGCGCAAGTGTTCTCAACACCAATTTTGCCAATGGTGTGTGCCAGGGAAACTGCGGGGGTGTTCCTGCACCGTACGCTGGCTTCAACGGCGACGTGGCCCAGGCGCTCCGGCCTTGGCCGCAATATCAGATCATCAACTGGCGTTTCTTCCCGTTCGGGAACAGCCACTACAATGCTTTGCAGGCTTCATTTGAGCGGCGCATGAGCGCTGGACTCCAGCTCAAGGTGGCCTATACGTACTCGAGACTGATGAACAATGGCGCCGAAACTGGTTTGGGATCCGGGGGACCTCCGGTGCAGAATCCCAACGACATGCGCAACTTGAACACAGTCAGTTCCGACGATGTTCCGCACATCTTCTCCTTCGGCTGGATTTACAAGTTCCCGTTCGGCCGTGGGAGACCGTTGCTGGCCAACGCCTCCGGATTCCTCAACAAGATTGTCGGCGATTGGCAGATCTCCGGCATACACAGTTATTCGTCAGGCAGACCGCTGTCCATTACTATGCCGAACGATCTAGGAGGATTTCTATTCAACAATGCCAAGTTCCCGAACAAAGTTGGCAGTGGCCGCGCCAGTGGAAATGGAGTGACCAGCTCCTATCTGAATTCCGCAGGCTGGGCAGATCCTGAGGCCGGAAGTCCGGGATCGTTATTGTTCGGCAACGCTCCACGCAATGATGCCAGCGTGCGCGGCTTCCCTTACTACAACGAAGATATCTCGATTCAGAAGGACACTTTCTTCGGCGAGGCAAAGTACGTGCGCTTCGAGGCCGACGCAGGCAACGCCTTCAACCGAGTGTTTTTCTGCCCTGTCGGGACAACGTTCGCAACTGGTGGCTTTGGCAATACCAGCAGCCAGTGCAACATCCCGCGCCGCATCCAATTCGGTTTGCAGTTGTTCTTCTAAACCAATCCACCAACCATCAACCAACTGAAGGATGGCCCGCGAGGGCCATCCTTTTTACTGACACAGTACATTTCGCGCTTTCGTGTAGGGGCGGACGCATTCGTCCGCCCCCGCCGATGCGAAGCGAGGCCTTCAGCGGCGGACATCACGATTAGAGCCAAGACATCGAGCACGCTCGGGAAGGGCGCCACTTCAACTCCGTGTGACAGCCAAGCTTGATTCACCACGAAACAGTAAGCGGCCCCGGAACAGAGCCGCGAAGCGGCGAAAGAATGCGGCCCACGGCGCAATCCGTGGGGGGTGCAGTTGGGAAAAAACCAAAGCTCCGAAGGAACGAAAGAAACGCTAGGACACAGACTCGGTAACGGACGACAGACTCTGACTCGCTCTCTTTAAACCACACTCTTCCGGACGGGGTTTCACGACTTCCCGATCTTTTCTGCCCGCGCTATCCCATGCCCTTCCTGCAACACGAGCAGTTGATTTGCTGCCACATTCTTAAACGATTCCACCAATCCCAGAGGCCATCTGACCTCGACCAGATCCACCCGCTTCGCCGTACCCAACCCAAAATGCAGGCGAAGGTCATTCTGCGAAACATAGCTCGACCCACTCATCACTTCACTCATCTGCGCATGCTTTCCAGTAACAACACGCACGCGCGCGCCAATCCCACTCCGGTTCGATTTGGTGCCGACACACTTCACCTTCAGCCAGCTATTCTTCCGTGGGCCGTCGTTGCGCAACAGCGACGGAGGCTCATTCATATTGTTGACGACGATGTCCACGTCTCCATCGTTGTCGAAGTCCCCGAAGGCACACCCCCGGCTCGGACGCGGTTCCATCACAAGCGGCCCGGTCTCGGCCGTCACATCGGCGAATCGGCCATTCCCGAGGTTTCGATACAGAACCTTCCGCTCCTTAAACGTGAGATGTAGCTTTCCGGTGTCCACCTCCGGGAAGACGTGCCCATTCGACATAAAAATGTCAGACCACCCATCGTTGTCAAAGTCGAAGAGCCCAACGCCCCAACCAAGGTACCGCGTATTCGCGCCAAGCCCGCCCTGCAGCACGGCGTCGTAAAACGTTCCATCTCCATTGTTGTGGTAGAGGTTGGCCGTCTGGTCGGAGTAGTTGGTCTTCACGATATCCAGCCAGCCATCGCAGTCGTAATCGCCCACCGCCACGCCCATGCCACCCTGCATGCCGCCATTCTCATTGACGGCGCAACCGATCTCGCGTCCGATCTCCTCAAACGTCCCGTTTCCCTTGTTGTGATAGAACCGGCTCGGAACCGAATCGCACGCTACATAGATGTCTGGCCAGCCATCGTTATCGAAATCGGCAGCGGCTACACCTAGCCCGTAGGAACCGGTTGGGATCCATTGATCACTGACAAAGAACGGTTCCGACGGCCCGCGAGGGACGGCAATACCCGCCTGCAGTGACACGTCCTCGAATGTCCCATCCCCACGATTACGATAAAGAATGTTCGTGCCACCGCCCATGCCTTGTGGTCCGCAACCGACCGAAAGTCCGAAATAACGGCAGTAGGCATTGCTCCCGGCGGTCGGCGTGGTCTGCAAATCGAAATTCACGTAATTGGCGACGAAGAGATCGAGGTGACCGTCGCGGTCGTAATCGACGAAACAGCAGCCGGTATTCCAGCGCGGATGCTTGTCTTTCTGCACCAATCCGGCTTTTTCCGTAACGTCGGTAAACGTTCCGTCCCCGTTGTTGTGATACAGAACGATGCCACCCCAGTACGTCACAACCAGATCGTCAAAACCGTCGTTATCGTAGTCTCCGATGCAGCACCCCTGTCCCCACCCCGATCGCGCCAGACCGGCCTTCGCTGTCACATCGGTAAACGTGCCATCGCGATCGTTATGAAACAGAAAATTCGTAGGCGCATTCGACGGCGAGATCCCCTCCAGGCGCGTCCCATTCACCAGAAAAATATCCAGCCACCCGTCGTTGTCGTAATCAAACAACGCAACACCGCAACCAGTCTCCTCGAGGATGTACTGTTTCTTCGCCACCCCGCCGAAGACGTTCAAGGCGCCAGCCAGGCCCGCTTGCTTAGTGATGTCGGTGAAGGAAAAGCCGCTCACCGACGAACTGTTGGCCGACCTCGCTTTGGAAGCAGCCGTCGGTTTCTGCAAGGCTGACAAGCCCGGCACCAATGAAGAAAACGGCAAGACCAGCGCGGACCGTCCAACCGCAGACAGAAACTCACGACGAGAAGGAGCCCGAAGACCGCTGTCAAAACCACACTGATTGGAGAAGCGTCGGCTCATTCAGGTCCTAGTCTAGTGGGTCAAAACCAATCGACAGTCACAACTCGTCAGGTTTACCCTGTGATCCCCTGTGCCCCCCGTGGTGAAAGCCTCTGAACCCGTCGTCAGCCCAAGTGACGCCGACCGAGTCGCAATACGGAATGCACGCTGTTTTCGACGCGCCGCGTTACTCAGGCAGCAACAATCGCAGGTGGAGATCCCGCTGAGCGCTTTGCTCGGTCTCCAGTCGATGCGACTCGGCAAACTGCGTCTCCGACTCAGCGGATTTCCCCAACCGACGAAGCACCAACCCTAACTGATAGTGCGCTTCCACCGAATTAGGATCCAACGAAACCGCCCGCTCAAGATCCCGCTGCGCCTCTTCGTACTGATGCTGCCGGACAAGTATCCCCCCCAGCTTGACGTACGACGGCACATGCTGAGGGTTGTTCTTCAGCAGATCGCGGAAAATTGGAATCGCGCGATCATCGTCTCCCATTGCGTCATAGGTCAACGCCAAATAATACGCAGCCGGAATCTGATCGGACTGGGCTGCCAGACTGCTCTTGAGAGAAGCCTCGGCGTCGCTGTACTTGTTTTGTAAGTAATACACCGCGCCTACAGCATAATTAAGACCCGCATCGCCAGGATGTTTCTGCAACAATCGTTGAAACAACTTGAGCGCATCCGGGAGGCGGCCCTTGCCAACGTTGGCCGAGCCGAGAACATACAAATACGAATCGTTCTCAGGCTTCAATTCGACAGCCTTGCTCAATGCAGGCAGTGCATCATCGAGCAAATTCCGTTCCAGGCAAACTTTGCCGAACTCGAACAGCACCTCGGGATCTTGAGGCGCCAACTGTTTGGCCTTAACAAGAAACGAGAGCGCTTTCTCACTATTGTTCTGACGCTCGGCAAGCTGGGCGAGGGCCTGGTAGCACGCAATGCATTGCGGGTCCAGTGACAACGCAAGTTGGGCACTGCTTTCAGCACGATCAAAGACACTCAAAGCTGAAAAAGCGGAAGCAAGCCGCAGTGCAACGCTCGATTGTGGATGGGCTTCCAGTCTCTTCTCTTCCTGCTCCAACACCGAAGTAGCTTCCGGCCTCATCCCATTGGCCATCAGAGTGGTGGCAAAATCGAGTGCCGCATCATCCGACGTCTCCGCCAACTTTTGCCAGTGCGTGACGAGGCCTTCTAATTCCTGCTTCCTTCCGAGCGCGCTATAGTCCGAAGCGAGAACCGCCAGACCTTCATCGGATGCAAACAATTGAGGGAGTATAGGAGCCGCGACATCTAGCGATTGCTGAAAATTCCGCCGGGAAGCTTCGAGTTTGAACAGATCGAAGCGAGCGTTGAGATTGCCCGGATCGGCGTTCAGCACTTCGCGAAAGCACTTCGCCGCCGAATCCATCTTGCCGGTGAAAGCGTAGGCGTTGCCCAAAGTTGTGCGAGCGCCCATCAGTCTTGAATTCAGCCCGAGAGCTTGGGTTAGAAACTTGATACTATCGTCGGCCTTACCCTGCTGCAGACGAATCGTGCCCAGCAGTGCGAGTGCAAGGGCCTTGGTAGACGGATTCTGCAACGCAGCCCGGGCTTCAGCTTCGGCACGCACCGTATCCCCACTGCTTAATAGCTGCGCGGCTGCCTCAATGTGACTGGTCTGTGCGTAGGCGGCGGCCCCAAAAACAAGAAGCAACAAGAAAGCCCGCCGGATGTGTCTGGCCCGCATGAGATTGGGATGCTGGGCTATCGCAAAGCCCGGTTAGAACTGCGTCATTTATAGCATCGCAAATGTGCTAGCGCAACGCGGAAACCCGCGAAAATACTGGGCCATTGTCCCTTGTGAGCTCATGCTCCCGAGGTGTAGATTCATGAAGAGTTTCTTCATCCTACACGAGCGCAGTTGCATACCTTCTTGGGGCAGACGCGGTTCATGATCCAGGGAAGAAGTGGGTGCCGGACCACACGCCGCGGCTTCCTCAAAGGCATCGGAACCGCCTTAGCAGTCCCCGCGCTCTCTCATTTGCCCAACCTCCACGCCGCAACCCAACCTGAATTCCCGTTCGAACTGGTTCCTCCAGAAACCAGCGGTATCACGTGGGTCCACCATAATGGTCGCTCACCGGAGATGTATCTTCCCGAGACTGTAGGCGCGGGTTGTGGATTTATCGACTACGACAACGATGGCTGGATGGATATCTATCTGGTTAACAGCGGAAAGTGCGACTTCCTCGATCCCAATCCTCCGCTTCGCAACGCCCTCTACCGCAACAATCGTGACGGCACGTTCACCGATGTGACCGAGAAAGCAGGAGTGGCAGGGGGCGGTTACGGCATGGGTGTCGCCGTAGGTGACTATGACGGCGACGGCTTCCCCGACATGCTCGTCACGCAATACAACGGCGTCATTCTCTACCACAACAACGGTAACGGCACCTTCACTGACGTCACGCGCAAGGCCGGACTCCCCGCAACGGGCTGGGCCTCCAGCGCAGTCTGGTTCGACTACGACAACGACGGCAAACTCGATCTCTTCATCTGCAGATTTGTCGACTTCGATAAAGCCAAGAATCTCTTCTGCGGCAACCAGCAGACCGGCGAACGTTACTACTGCATCCCCCGCGTTTACAACCCAATGCCCAGTTGGCTCTTCCACAACAATGGGGACGGCACGTTCACCGACGTCAGCCACGACTCCGGCATCGCAAAATCACTCGGCAAAGCTTGGGGAGTAGTCGCCTGCGACATTAACAATGACGGACGCATGGACCTCTTCGTCGCCAACGACACGGTCGCAAACTTTCTTTTCATCAACCGCGGCAACGGAAAGTTCGAAGAGATTGGCCTCCAAGCCAACGTCGGCTACAGCGCCGAAGGCCACGCGCGCTCAGGGATGGGCGTAGACGCCGCCGACTATGACCAAGACGGCTGGATGGACCTGTTCGTCACCAACGTCGACCGCGAGATGTACTCCCTCTACCACAACAATCAGGACGAAACCTTCGACGACATGGCCATCCCCAACGGAATCGGAAGGATTACCCGGCTCATGAGCGGATGGGGAGTGAAGTATTTCGACTACGACAACGACGGCAATCTCGACCTATTCCTCGCCAACGGGCACCCCGACGACAAAATCGAAGAGCATTCCACCGAGGTGAAATACTGCGAGCCCATGCTTCTGTTTCGTGGCAACGGAAAGAAATTTGAAGACATCTCCGCCGCCAGCGGTCCGGCCTTCACCAAACCGTACGCCTCGCGGGGCATGGCACTCGGTGACTTCAACAACGATGGTGCCCTAGACGTTCTCGTCGGCGTTAATAATGGAGCACCGTTGTTGCTGAAGAATAACGCAGGCAGACACAACCACTGGCTAGGCCTAAAGCTGATGGCGAAGCAGTCCAATCCTGACGCGATCGGAGCAGTAATCACCTGGCAGGCTGGAGACGTGAAGCGCACAACCTCCAAGACCGGTGGCGGAAGCTATCTAGCCTCGCACGACCCACGCGTCATCCTCGGACTAGGCGCCAACCAAAAAATCGACTGGGTAGAAATCAAATGGCCTCTCCCCAGCATCCGCGTCGAACGTTTCACCGATCTTTCAATCGACAAATACGTAACCGTAACGGAAGGCCAAGGCAAGAAAATCTAGCAAGAGTGGAAAGAGGTTGTGTAGGGGCGGACGCATTCGTCCGCCCCGCCGATGCGAAGCGAGGCGTCCCACACCGAACGCCAAGTCGAAGCGAAGATCGAGATCAACCGTGGAAGAGCGGCGCTTCCAGAGCCGCGTTAGGGCCAGGAGAACCGCGCGCCTAGGGCACTGTCATGCTGAGCGCAGCCGGAGTGCAGCGAAGCGGAACTCCGGCGGAGTCGAAGCATCCCTACCCCAGAACAACTGCCTCGTCAGGGATCGTGCCCTTACACTCCCCACTGAATCACCGTATAAGACCGCGCCGGCACCTCAAACTTCGTGCGCCCATTCGCCGTAGAAGGTTTCTCAAACGCCTGCGGCTTCACCCTCTCCGGCGCATCGAACCCATTCACCGCTTTTAGATCGCTTCCAGTCAATACCTGGGAAGTCAACACGCTGCTATGCGGCTGATCTTCCCACACCACTTCAACCGCATGTGCCTTCGCCAGATCGCGATTAAGAAGGAAAAGTGAAGTCTTCCCATCCTCGGTCGTCGCCACAGCGTCGATGTACGGCACCGCGTCCATTCCCTTCACCTCGTACGTCGGACACTCGATCAACGGATTCAGCACCTTCCCATGCGCATACTGCAACGCCCACGCATACGGATAATAGATCGTCTGCCGAAAGAGCCCGTTCTCATTGGTCGTGATCGGCGCGATCACATTGATCAACTGCGCCAGGCACGCGATCTTCACCCGATCGGCATTGCGCATCAGCGTATTGAGCATGCCGCCAACCAGCAGCGCATCTTCGAGGTTGTAGACCTCCTCCAGAAGATGCGGAGCCTCTTTCCGGTGCCCATCGGCAAAGTCTCCACCGCGCGCTCGATACCAGACATTCCACTCATCAAACGATAGCCACAGTTTCTTGGGCGAACGCTTGTGCCCGCGCACCAGGTCGCATACCGCCAGCGACTCGGCAATCTGGCGATCCATCGTCAGGTTCATGGCCAGATACTTGGAGCTGTCTCCTGCAGTCTCGCGATCATTTCCGAGATAGCGATGTAGCGACAACCCGTCCACGTTGTCGTAACACTGCTCCAGCACCTCGCGATCCCATTCCAGATACGTGGGCATAAAAGGGCCGCTCGATCCGCACGCAATCAACTGCAGCGACGGATCCTGCGCCACATACCGCATCTGCCGCGCCGTATCCTGCGCCTTCATCCCATACTCGGTCGCTGTCATGTGACCGATCTGCCAAGGCCCATCCATTTCGTTGCCCAGGCACCAGTGCTTCACGTTGTAAGGCTCCGCATAACCGTGCTTCCGCCGCAGATCGCTCCACTGTGTCCCCTTGTCGATGTTGCAATACTCCAGCAGCGCGGCCGCTTGCTCAGGAGTTCCCGTACCCAGGTTGAGGCCCATCAGTGGCAACGTTCCGACGGCCTTGCACCACTGCATGTATTCGTTCGTTCCAAACTGATTTGAGTTCAGCGTGTCCCATGCCTTATCCAAAACGTGCGGACGATCTTGTTTGGGGCCGACGCCATCGAGCCAGTTGTAGCCCGAAACGAAGTTTCCACCGGGATATCGGATGATCGGAACGCCAAGCGTCCGCACCTCTTGCATCACGTCTTTGCGGAAGCCGTTGGAGTCCGACAATTTCGATCTCGGGTCATAAATGCCTTCGTAGATCGCACGTCCCAATTGCTCGAGGAACGAGCCGAAAAGGTTTCGGTCCAGCGGCGAAATTGTGCGCCGGCTATCGATGAAAATCCGGACCGTCTGATCTGCCGTTGACGACGCCTGCGCCGACGCCAAGCGCCCTAAGAACGTGCTGGAAGACACAGCTAAAGCGGCCGTAGAAGCCTGCTGCAAAAACTGACGTCTCGACGGCATCTCAACCTCCAGTTGAGCCAGCCCCGACCAATCTGGTCATCAGCAATTTTGGGGATTTGAGTAAACGATTACTCAGGCCGCAACAATATACGACTTGGTGCGCTCGTCAGCAAGAAAAAAGCTCGCTTGTCGGTAAGCTTTCCCGCTTAGGGAAGAATGAAGTCGGAGAGTGAAATTAGTGGCCCTGTGAATCTGATGCCGCGCGCGTCCCTCTCCCCGTCAACTCATGAATCAACTTCACTTCCGCATCGCGGTAAGGCTTCCCATCCGCATGCAGCACTTCATGAAACCACACCGTCGGTTGGTCAAGAACGTACGGGTGCCTCCAGGAATCCCAAGGGTAGTAAGTCTGCGTCTTGCCAGCGACAAAGCCCCAGTTGATCGCCGCCACATTGTATTTCTTCGCGAGAGGCAAAACCGTATCGAACGTGCTGCCCGCTCCCCGTGCCATATATTCCGTGCAAATTAGCGGACGGTGATACTTCTGCAGAAACTGCACTTCCCTCTCGAACTTCTCCGGCCAACCGTAATTGTGGAAGCTGATCACGTCGGAATTGTCGACTTGAATCTGCTGCGTCTTGGTGAACGATTTCTCCTTTTCAAAGTCAATATCCCAAACTCCGCTGGTCAGAGGCTGCGATGGATGCGCCTCGCGCGCCCAGGCGAACACCTTCGGCAGCAGTGCTTCCACTAGCTTTTGCTTGTCGGCAGGCTCCAGTTTCGAATAGCTGCCCTGGTTCGTGTTCGACGGCTCATTCCACACATCCCACCCCAGCACGCGATCGTCATTCGCAAATGCGCCGACTACTCCTACTACATAAGCCTTCAATCGACCTTCCTGAGAAGAATCGCTGAGCGCCGCGCGACCGGGAGACTGCACCCATCCCGAGTTGTGAACTCCGGGAATTGGTGGATGCTGCACCCCAAGTTTCGGATCCGGATCCCAGCAAGAATCAAACAGCACAAAAAGCGGCTTGATGTGATGACGCGAAGAAATCTCCAGAAATTGACCAATGCGCTTTTTGAAGGCCTCCGCATCCTGCTGCCAGATCAAGTCATGGAGAAAGACCCGCATCATGTTCATCCCCATGTCTTGCGCCCAACCGAGTTCCTTGTCTATCTGAGCAGGATCAAAAGTTTCTGCCTGCCACATTTCAAGTTGATTGATTGCATCGGCCGGAATGTAGTTGCTGCCGACCAGCCAGGGTTGCTGGCCATACCAGGCTTTCGCCTTGTCCTCGTTCCATCGTGACGTCTGCGCGCAGGACACGCTCAGCAACCCGAAAATGACGACTGCCCACGCCAAAATCTGTTTAGGAACCATGAGCTCACCCCGGCCGGAAAGTTAATTTAGAGACCAACGGCCGATTTTCTGTAAACGTTTACAGCCGGCGCGCACTACACTACCACATCGGGTTCGATTTCGGACCCATGCCTCTGCAGTCCACGGAGGATTTCGTGACCAATCTTCTTCAGTCGATGTTTGGCTGCCTGGCTAGCGGCATTCTGACCTGCTGTTGCGTCGCCTCAGCAATCGCCCAGACGGCGACCGCCACCCTCGAAATCGACGCCAACAAAGTCGAGAACCCCATCAGTCCTACACTCTACGGCCAGTTCGCCGAATTCATGTTCGAGGACATCAAAGGTGGCCTCTCCGCCGAACTAACCCGCGATCGCGGTTTCGACGAGCAGCCAAACGCCCTGGGACTGCCCCGATACTGGGAGCGCGATCCTGACGACCGAAACGACGACGGCGCGATGCATTTCACATGGGACAAGGACACCTACGTTCCCGTCGACTACAACCAGGATGCTCTTCAGACTCAGCATTCTCTCCGCGTCGACATTCGCGGCGACGCACCGCAGCGCCGAGGCATTCGCCAAGGATGGATTCCGATTCGCGCAGGCGTCGAATATCACGGCTACATGTGGCTGAAGAGCGACGATTATGTTGGAGACATCGAAGTTAAATTGGAAGCCGACCAAACCGGAGGCGATGAATATGCGAGCGCAACCATCACGCATGTCGCCGGCGATTGGAAGAAGTATCCCTTCACACTAAAGCCTTCGAAATCCGATCCTCTCGCGAAAATCTCCATCCTCTTTCCCGGCCATGGGAAATTGTGGATCGATCAGATTTCGCTGATGCCAGGCGACGCTCAAGGAGACGTCCGCCACGACGTGGAGCAGCGAGTCGCGGCACTCCATCCCGGATTCATTCGCTGGCCCGGAGGCAATGTCGCCCAGGACTACCACTGGAAATGGGGCATCGGTCCGCGCGACAACCGCGCTGTATGGATCAATGCATCCTGGGGAAACGAACTCGAGCCCAGCGACTTCGGCACCGATGAATTCATCCATTTCGCTCGCCGGCTTGGAGCCGAGCCATCGATCACCGTAAACGTCGAGGGCCGCGGAGCCACTGCTGAAGAAGCCGCCGCATGGGTCGAATACTGCAACGGCGACGCGCAATCTCAATATGGCCGCCTCCGCGCTGCCAACGGCAATCCGCAACCATTCCATGTTCGCTACTGGGAGATCGGAAACGAGATTTGGGGAGACTGGGTACGCGGCCACAGCGACGCCACGACCTACGCCAACAATCTCAACCGCTACGTCCAGAAAATGAAGGCGGTTGACCCTTCCATCAAGATCATTGCGACCGGCGACAACGATCTCGACTGGAACAGAACCGTTTTAAAAATCGCTGGAGCAGATATCGATTATTTGTCTGTTCATCATTATTACGGTCAAAAGGAAATGAAGGGTGACGTCAACAACCTGTGGGCGCGCCCCCTGCACTACGAGCGGTTCTATCGCGAAATGCAGCAGATGATCCGCGAACTCGTTCCTGGCCGTGACATCAAGCTGGCGATTAACGAGTGGAACACATTCCTGCCCCTGCCCGCTCAACACTCCATGCAGTCTGCTCTATACGGAGCCCGATTGATGAACGTCTTCGAGGGGAGCGGAGACCTGGTTCAAATGAGCGCGGTGTCCGACATGGTGAATGGATGGAACGGCGGCGTTATCCAAGCCAGCCGCCACTCAATCTTCGTCACGCCGACTTATCTCGTCAACAAGCTCTATGCATCTCACCTCGGCGAGGAACGACTCGCGAGCACACTCCGCGGACCAACCTTTGATTCCACACAGGAAGGCAACGACGTTCCCACACTCGACGCAGTTGTGAGTCGTTCGACAAAAGCGCACCAGATATATATCAAGGTTGTGAACACAGACCCCGCCAAGCCAATCCCGGTGCATATATCTCTGAGGGGAGTTCAAGTCGCAAAGCAAGCGCAAGTCGAGACCGTAAACGGCAGCGCATTAACAACAGCCAACGACTTCACTCATCCCGAGTCCGTACACATCGCAAGCAAAACAACCGCCGCCGGCCCTTCCTTCTCCATCACTCTTCCCGAACACTCAGTCTCGGTAATCACGCTGGGCATAGAATAAAGATGACGCACATGAACCGAACCGCGTTCCGAAAGTCGCTTTCCGTATCGGCGTCTGCCGATCAGCCAAACGCAGATCGGAGATTTTTGGGGCAGTTTTTGCAAAATGTTCAAAACACATGACTTAGACAGACTGTCGGCTTCCAGCCTTGGCAAAATCTTGATTCCAAAGATATTATCGACAAAATCTTGAAAAATCAGCACTTAGCAGCCTTCTGACGCCCTAGCCTTCCGGGGCAGAACTCGCAAGTTATTCAATATACGGCAGTTATAGC
>Ga0126371_10000212_pt1 | contig 44610 bp, 69 predicted proteins | sample PanSoiMetaPlot_4_FD_110145 | JGI IMG/M metagenome (GOLD analysis project Ga0126371, IMG submission 110145) | Tropical forest soil microbial communities from Panama - MetaG Plot_4 | ecosystem: Environmental > Terrestrial > Soil > Tropical forest > Bulk soil | place: Panama | collected 2016-02-17
ATCTCCTGTGCTTGCCACTTTTTAGTTGTGCAGTAGGATAGAACTTGTTCTTGTGGCCATCCGCGCATGTATTTCACGATGGGAGCTGTCTGCACGACTCGGCCGTTTTGAAGGATGACGCCGCAGCAGAAATGTGGCGCATTTATGTGGATGAGGCAATCGCGAAACTCAGGCATCGAACTGCCCCTCCTCGAACTCGCTGCGGACGCGGAGTCCTGCACGGCTTGGTTGGGTCAAAGGTCACTATCGCCCTCCATTGATGACGGTTCTTTGATACTCCATGCGCCGTCCGTGGTCATACCCTTCCTGCCAAGCACAATGGAGTGACCACCGTCCACTGATGATCCAGTATGCTTCTAGCCATGGTTGATACCATCTTGGCCATCCCTTGTTATTTCGGTAGATTTTGAATGGACGTGGGTCTGGGTCGTGAGCTTGCTTGGTCTGGTCAAAGGTCATGATTTCATCCACGGCAAGAGTTTTTCGAGTGCCTTTCGTTTCTCTACGCATTGTTGCTCCTATGGGCGGCTTGAAAGGCGGCGATGAGGTCGGAAGATGGCGCTTCTCGAGCGTAGTTGGTTTCACGCCAGAAGCGTTTGCGGAGAGGAAGCGGAGTGGCGAACCACTCGGCGCGGCAGACGAAACCGACAACGTCGGTGGGTTTGCCGCAGATTATGCATGTGAAGTGGGGAGATGAGACGAGGTCGGGTGTCATGTGAGGTCTTTCAGAAAGCGGCGGGACCAGCCGTCGGGAGTGATGTCGCCAGAGACGATTCGGCAGACGGTTTCACTCTGCTGATAAAAGCAGGCTTCGCAGCATTCGCTTGAACTGCCGTGGTCGGGGGTATAGGCGACTTCTTTCTTCGAAAAGCGGCGGTCTTTCTGCAAGAGGCCGCGGCGGAAGTTGCGAGAAGCGGCGTCTTGAAGCTTCGCGAGGAGCGGCTCGTCGTTAGCATAGGGGGTGAAATCCAAGTCAGGAGGGATTCGCAGCTCGCTAACTGGAAGCCTCCCGTCGTTAACTTCGTCGAACTTAATAAAAGGAACCCATTGGTTCTCGTAGTCGTCCCAGCTGAAGCCATCATCTGTTACAAGCTGCCATTCGGCGCGAACGGCGAGATGGTGGGCTTCTTCATAGGATAGGTCTAGAAGACGGATGCAGGCAGATTCGACGAATTCATGCCGCATCGGGTATTTCACGATGTGGACGCTTAGACGCTCGGAGCTACCGAGCTGCTTAAGTTTCCAGATTAGGGGCACATGGCGGTCGAGATAGCCGCGACGGCCAGTTAGCGAGTAACCGGCGCCGTAAATCATGTCGAACTTGTGGCTGATTGTTTTCTCGCTGTCGGCGTCGTCGAAGACTTGCGGGTGGTTTCGCTGAAAGCGCTCCCATTCGGCGATGGGGAGCAGCTTGTCGTCCAAAAGGTGATTTCGGCTCATAGCTGCACCTCGTGAGTTCGAGACATAATGCAGACTCCCATGCGGAGATGCTTAGGAAGCTGCTTGAGGGCCTTGCGGGCTTCTTCGCGCGTGTCGAATTTTTCGTCGCTCATTGGCCCGTCTTGGAGGGCAAGATTTCGCCAGTCGATTATGTTTCTGTTCATGATCGTTGGGTCTCGGTGAGGATGAAGAAAGCGAGGAGGATGAGAAGAAGCTGGCCGAGCCAGAAGGTGCCAGCTTCAAGACGCAAGAGGCCGCAGGTGATGGGCCAGAAGAAGAGGATGCTGAGAGCGAGGAAGCCATCGAGGAAGACTAGCACTGGTTGGACTCCCGTTCGGCTCTACGAAAGGCGGAGATAGGCGAGAATTGTCTCGAGTTCGCCGGGCAGCCAGAGATGCCTCATGATTCGGTGCCTTTTAGGTCGGAGATGACAGCGGTGAGGCGACTGGCTTCGAGCTGATCTTCAATGCGAGGATCAATAGGTCCGAGCGAGGGAGTTGACCAGCTTCTCACGTCGATGTCGGCGATATTCGCGAGAAGTGTCTCCGCGTTCTTGATGCGGGCGACAAGCTCGTAAGCTAAGTGCCTCCAATGCTTCGCTTCGGCTTCGGCGGAGAGGCGACGTTCGTCTAGCTGCTTGCCCCGCTCGCATTCTAAGGCCCAGGCCGTTTCGACCTTGGCTAGATGCTCCTTCAATGCGGCGGATTCGACTCGGGCGGATTCGAGGTCTTCTTGCATTCCGCCGATGCTTTCCACTAGAGCTTTAGCGGAGCGTTGAGTGGGCGAAAGTTCAATCCGGCCGTGGCTGTTTCCGCTAGGCCGTGGTACGGTTGGAGAGGTGGCTGTTGGAAGCTCAGTCATGCTTCGGTCTCCTTAGCTGCCTTTTCGAGTTGGGGGAGAAGCTCACCTAAGTCCCAGTGTTGGAGAGAATTGCCCTCGGGGTCTTGAAGCTCGCAGGTGCCGAGGTCGTAGTTGACGAGCAGGTCGACGGGGGCTGTGTCGGGGAATGGTCCGCGAGTGGAGGGGGGCTGCTGGAAGTCATAGAAAATCCAGCAAAGGTTGTCGATTTCGTCGCAGGAGCCGAAGGTGCCCCAGATGCGGCCGAGGGTGAGAAGAGAGCTGCGGGAGGTTTCGGTCATGATTTGTCCATGTGGTGGTGCTTCTTGCAGTCGTTCTCACACGGCCCAAAACCAGAGCGGAGTGCAGCGAAGGCGGATGATTCCTCCGGGCTTCCAGAAGATGAGTTCGGGAAGATCCACAGTGCCATATATCCACATTGGGGTGCTCCTCAAGTCTTCTTTCTAGAGTTCACTAAGTGTTGGAGACCGCGGCTTTTGCTTCCGGCGGCTTTGCGGGCCTCGCTCAGGCCGATTGCGATGGCTTGCTTCCGCGACTCCACCTTCGGTCCGGACGAGCTTCCAGAATGAAGCGTGCCTTCTTTGAACTTCTTCATTTCGGTGTGCATTGTCTCCTCGGGTGTTTGACCAGCGATCGGCATGGAACTCCTCCTTGGTTAGGCGGGCGAGCCGCGCCCGCATTCGGTCGAGGGTCTGCCATTCGTGAGTGGCGAGATGGCGGGCGGCGGAGATGTGTCGCAGAAGATTGATAAGAGTGCTCAGCTGTAGAACGTCCATCTTCTGCCAGTTGCGGCTGATTTCTCGGAAGCTGAGCCGCTTAAGGTCGGAGATAAAAGGGATCATAAGGTGAGTTCCTCACTGAGGTGAGAGAATGAGAGTCTTCATGCAGGCACCGTGAGTAGTAATGAGAAGAGGATGAAGAAGAAGAAGCACGCACCGATGGTGACGAATGTGAGAAAGAAGACCGTGCCGATGGTGTTAAAGATCGTCATGTGGGCTGGCCTTCTGCGTCTAGCTGCGTGCCGTAGATGAAGCCGAGAGCTGAAATGAAGACTTCGACTGAAGCTGCATTTGCGGCGAGTTCTGGGAAGATCGTGCGGTCGATGTCGAGGATGGGGATGGTCCAGCAAGCGGCGCCAGCCGTGACGAGGTCGGAGTTGTCTTCACCCCGGCCTTCGAGGGCGAGATAATAGAAGTACGGAGTCCACAAAGGTTCGTTTTCGAATCTCCCGGGCGAAGTGATTCGCCCGCTGGCAGAGGTGAAGTCGCGGATTAGCTGCTGGCGTTCGGGGTGAAGGGATGGTTCCATTTTTGGGTGCTCCTGGGTTAGAGATCGGAGAGGTTTATGGGGGTTTTGTGCTTCTTCTTCATGCCCAAAGTCCAAGCTTTTGTGGATTGCTTGGGCGGTGTGGGTTGAGAGGGTGGAGGCGTGTGGGGTTTGGGTGGGGGTGGTGGTGGAGCGTATGGTTTGCTGGAATAGCTGCCTGCTGTGGAGGGAGCGGCGGGAGTCGGTGGCCGCGCGCCATTTGTCTTAACGTCGGGCAGATTCGTGAAAGGATCGGCGAAGACGGTTACTTTGCCTGAAAGAAGCTTCTCCCATCCGCCGAACTTTTCGACTTCGAGGTTGGCTCGACGCAAGAAGGCTAAAGCTTCGCCATCGCGATTGCTAGTGGTCATTTTTAGAAGTTTGATAAGCAGGCCGAGCGACGGCGCCCTCTTGTCAGGTGTTTCGAGCGAGGCTCGGTCAATTGTGTCTGTGGCTGACATTAGCTTGTGCTGCTCTTGCTGAGATATCCGCCGAACTGGCGTTGCTCGGATTCACTCCAGTGCATCGGAGCGCCGGTTTTGCCATAGACCTCGCGCTTCTTTGCGAGCGAGGCGGCTGCGTCGGCTAGCAGGCGGGTCTGAACGCCGATGCTTTCGGAGTCGGAAGCGCCGAGCTGTCGAGCTGTTGAGCTGTTGTTGAAGTCACAGCCGAGGAAGGTGACGGCCCAGCCTTGGAAGCGGCACCAATCAAGGATTGCTTTCGCTTGCGAAAGGGTAGTTTGGCTGGAATTCTCCTCTCCATCGGTTGCGATTATGATCGAGCAGCGGTCGGGCATAAGTTTCAGAAGCGAAAGGCCCATTTCATTAATGGCGTCGTAAAGGGGTGTGCCGCCCCAGAAGCTGCCGACGGGTTCGACGAGAAGAGGTTTCCAGTCTGAGCTGACGACGTTGCGAGCTTCGAAGATGTTAAGCTGGGAGGTGGTGGTGGAGAAGATTCGAAGGAGGATTCTGGAGCGAAGCTCGCCCAGGCCCGCAACGTAGCGGTCGAGAGCTTTGAGCGTCGGCCACCATTTGCCTCTCATGCTGGCGCTGCCGTCTAGAAGAATGAAGTCGAGCTGAGGTGGGTTCGGCGCAAGCTGCTGGCCGTTTATGTTAATGAGGCTGGTCATCTGATGCTCCTAAAGGTCAGAGAGAGAAGGTTGGGTGGGAATGCGGGGTTTCCGCGCGGCGGATTCAGCGGAGTCGGCCGCTTTGCGGCGGAGGGTGTCACGCCAGGCGTCCTCGTCGGCGAAGACGGTGACGTGGGATGGGTCGGGGGCGTTCACGGTTCCGACACACAAGTGGCAGATTGGTTGAGAGCGAGGTTTGAGGGTTGTTGTCCCCAAGGCGGCACCCGGCCGGAAGTTAGCGGCGGGCCGGGCATTTCGGATAGGGTTGCCGCCATTTCCACTGCGGGCGATGTAGATATCGTAAAGATTAGAAGCGGTGTGGCTCTGGCCGCAATTGGTGCAAGTGCTTGTGAAGATGTGCAGAAGCTGTGAGTGGAAAGAAAAGGTTGCACTTGCCACTTCTTGCGGAGAAGCCACGCGGTAGTTTTCGCAGTTTGTCATGATTTCAGCTCACGTGCCAGGCGTGGCGGAGATAAGACCACTCGCCCCGGTCTAGGGTGAGGCGGTCGCCGTCATTCCAATGGGTTTGGATGGTTTCGTCGGAGAGGGGAATGGCGTAGAGGAAAGAGGCACGGTGTTTGAAGAATTCGCCTCCGTCGATGTCGTAAATGAGGAGAGAAGAGAGAGTAAGCCGTGGGCGGGGACGATGATATGCGGGGCGGTGGGTGAGAATTGCGGGCATGTGGTGCTCCTGATAGGTGGAAGTCGGGCACGCCCAGGCGGCGGGCCAGGGGTACCTCAGCATGGATTTGGGGCGGTGTCAACGGGGCGTTTTGCATACCTGCTATGCGGTGGGTGCAGGGCGATCTTCTATCTCAAGGGCGGTGGTCATGCTTCTCCTTGCATTCTTTGATTTCATCAATGAAGTATTTGCGCTCAGCGACGTTGCGGTCGTTGAGTTTAGAGGCGAACCAGAAGAGGAAGACTAGCCACATGACGCTAGTGAGAATGAAGCCGAGCGCCAAAGGCTGCGCTTTCATCACGTCGGCAATGGTCGAAAGGGCTTTGCTGGCTTCCTCTCCTGGTCCGGGATTCATGTGGGCTTGTCCTCTTCGTCAGGATAAGCGTCAGAGCGGTCGATGTCCTGAGGTGCCTTCCTGCCATAGCCGAGAGCTTCTAGCGCCTTGTCGGGGGTGGGGGAGAATTCAGCGCTGGCGACGGCGGTAGCGAGTTTCGTCATGCGGGCTTCTCCGAGAAGATTGTCGTGCCTGGGTGGGGGCTGAAGCTTTAGCATGTTGCGGTTGCGGAGACGGCGGCGCAGGCGGGCGGCGGCGTGTTGGCAGCGTTCGGAGCAGTAGCGGGCGTTGTCGGCGCCAGGGTAGAACTGCTCAGAGCAGCGCTCGCAAGCGCGCGGCGTATAATAGCGGAATAGGGTCATGCTTTGTGCTCCTGGTGGGTGGTTGAGAAGGGGAGTGTAGCATGGGGTGGGTGGTAGGTGGGGCCATGTGGCGGATCGCCCCAAGGCGTGCAGCGGAGGTCTGAGGCGAGCGAAGCGAGCCCGCCCCCGCCATGCGTCAACCCGGCTCGTCTGTCGGGGTGGCAAGGCTTGTGCCTTGCCCCGCCGCTTCGATTCTAGAAGCCCCCTCCCCTGGACTTCTTCCCTTAAGAAATTTTTTTTATGAGAGGTCTATAAGAGGTTCATTTCTGGGCACCTCCAGAAGAGGGGCTTTCAGAGGTCCGAAATCAGTGGGGCGGGCAAGCCCCAAGCCCTGCAACCCCGACTGACGTGCCGGGGTGAGGCAAGGCTAGAGCGCTTTAGAGGTCTGGTGGGATTTTGGGGCGGTGGATGGGCCGCCATCGCCCCGAGCTTGCTCGACGTCTAGCGCTCAGAGGTCCAATGGCAGAGCGGCCTAAGCCGCAGAAGCAGAAAAGGCAGGGCCGCGTTGGCCCTGCCTAGGTTCTGCCGATTCGGGCTTAAAGTGCGGCCAAGTCTGGTGCGCTGGTGTTGACCGGAAGCAGCGAATGGTAAAGGTCCTTCACTGCCTTATTCCGCAACGCGAACGTGCCGTAAAGAATCAGCACGCCAGCCTTTTTGTCCGGGTCTTGGACCTTATCGTTATCATTCAGGCGCTTTAAGCGGGCCTGATGAAAGTCGCTGCCGACCGCATGGCCGGAAGCTTCGGCGATTGCCTGCGCCAGCACATCGCGGTTAAAGCGCGATCCAGGCCCGCCGACTCGCTCTTCGCCCCACTTCCCGCCATCCACGCCATCAAACCATTCGCTGATGGCGGCAACGATATCGTCATTCGGATCGGCACCCGGAGTATTCACGAGTGTGTTGCGGATATTCCCGGCCTTGGTGAGTCCACCAAATATCGCCAGCATGGTAATCGCCTTGCCAGCATCGCCACCACTCTGCCACACGAACGCCTTACCACTCGCCAGATCCTTGTAGCGGAATCCGGTGGCGGTAGTCTCATCCGTCACTTCCACACCAGCTGCATCGATCCACTGGCGATCGGCAACGGCCTTTTTAGTCTTAGTTGCGGCTCCCGCCGCATTCTCATCAGTCACGGTTTAGTCTCCATTAGGTGAAAGTCGCAAGCGGATTGCCAGCGACAAGTCGGAATGTGCGCCCGCCCTGCGCAAGAGTCAAGGACTAAAGCTATGCAGCTTCGCATACCCGCTATGCAGCTTCCACATGCCCCGACTCGCGCAGCTTGGCACGGGGCTTGCCTGCGAATTCCAAAGCGGGCCTTGCTGGGGTGCCGCGCATTCCTGGGCGGTGTTTAGCTAGGGCCACACCTCCCCCACCGCCCACGCGCGGCTCACCATCTCAAACCACTCGGGCCGCGCGGAAGTTTTTTCAGACCACATCGCCCCAATTAACGACCCGCCTCCCCCCGCCCGCCGAATCGCCTATCTTCTTCCCATGAGCCGCTTAAGGGCTCGAACCTCTTAACTGCAAGTGCCATGAGCCGCTTCACCGCACTGAATTCGCATATTGCCTCCATGCCAAGAATGGAGCTGATGGAATTCAGTCGGCGCGCCCGCAGCCAAACGGCGCCGAATACCTGGAACCCGCAGAAGATGTCCTGGTGGTATTGGGCTTTGCTTGACGAGATGGTGGCCCGCCCGCAGGCGACAAAGAAGGAGCTTGCCGACCACTTTAAGGTAAGCTACGCAACCGTTGTCGCCGTGACAGGAAGCGATATCTTTCTCGCCCATTATGAAGAAAGGCGGAGGGAACGGTCGGCCCGCTTAGACGGCGCGCTGGTCGATCGGCTTCAGGGCGTGGCGCTGAAGGCGCTCGATGCGATCGAGACGCATATTGAAAAGAAGCGCGACGCTGTCCCACTGCCAGACCTCACGACGGTCCTCGACAAGACGCTAACAAGTCTCGGTTATGGGCCGAAATCTGGCCCGGGCGTTCAAGTAAATGTTGCGGCGGGCCAGCAGAACGTCGTCGCGCCTGTTAGCATCGACGACTTAGAAGCGGCGCGGAAAGCTCTCCGAAGAACGGAAGCCACCCGCTTCTTGGATTCGGTAGCTTCTCCTGATCCAGAGGGGCCTCTTCTCGCCAATAGCGGAAACGGTGAGGAGAAGCCTGATGCAGAAGAGCCTTCGCTGTGAAGCCCTCCCTTCCAAATCCACAGTGGGTTCCTCCGCTCCTCGGACGGCCTGATGAGGTGGTGCTCCCAGGCCGTCCGAGTCTCTGGCCCGCTTCGCCGCAGCTTTCGCCCGCGCCTCCGCGAGGCTTCTCCCCCGCTGGTCAAGTCGACTGGGCCGTTTTGACGAAAGATCCGTGGGAGGGAAGTCGAGCGGGCCGAATGTCGGTAGCGCAGAAGCGCGGCCTTCGCTTCCAAGCTGAAGTTAGCAGGAAGCTTTCCGGACTTCTCGGCAGTGACGTCGATGTGCAAATCCAACCTTGGTTCGCTTTCACCTCGAGAGGAAGTATCCGCCGGCGGTTCTGCTCGCCCGACCTCCTCTGCACGTCTTCGCGCCAGACGCTCATTATTGAAGTCAAGTACAGCTTATGCTCGGAGGCATATTGGCAGCTCGTGCATCTTTATCGTCCAGTTGTCGAGACTTGGATCGGACGGCCAGCTTCTCTCGCTGTCATTGCCCGTCTTGTCGATCCGAGTGTGGCTTTACCTTGTGCTTGGGGGCAGATTACGCTCGGTGGCCTTTCTGGACTCGGAGCATTTGACCCTGGTCGACCAGAGCTGAGCGTCGCGCGATGGACGACTTAACTGCCCGGCCAGAAGGCTTTTCAGCTTCGGTTCCGATAGCGGAACTGATTAAGCTCGGCGCCGTGGATAATGATCTTTTTGCCCGCACTTTCTTTCCGAAGGCCGCCCGAGAAAAGGCACCTCTTTTCCATAAGGAGATTGATGAACTGCTTGAAAACCCCCGCTATCGCCTCGTGAATCTCGAATGCTTTCGCGGAAGCGCGAAAACGACGAAGCTTCGCATCTTCACCGCGAAGCGGATCGCCTATGCGCTTAATAAGACGATTCTCTATGTCGGTGCGAGCGAGGGTCACGCCGCGCGAAGCATCCAATGGCTTCGGGCGCAGATCGAGGAGAAAACCGATGCTTCTGGCGTTCGCCGCAAGCCTCTTTTTTCTTCTGCTTTCAACTTATCTCCTGGCCGTAAATGGACCGATACTGAAATCGAAGTTTCTCACGGGGTCACTGGGGAAGTCTTCTGGGTCCTGGGCGTCGGCATTACTGGCAATATTCGTGGCATTAATTTTGATGACTATCGGCCTAGTCTTATTATTCTCGACGATATCGTCACTGACGAGAATGCAGCTACCAGAGAACAACGCGAGAAAATCAGCGATCTGGTTCTCGGTGCCATTGTGAATTCACTCGCGCCAGCGACAGAGGAGCCCAATGCGAAGGTTGCGCTTCTTCAGACGCCGCTTCACCCTAAAGATGTATCGAGCCTCGCGGCAGAGAGCAAAACGTGGAAAACCGCCCGGTTCGGGTGCTGGACGAAAGAGACCCAAGACTTTCCAACAGATATGCAGCGAAGTGTATGGGAAGCGCGTTATCCGACATCGGCCCTTCGACGCCAGAAGAAAGAAGCCATCGAGCAGAATAGACTTTCCATCTGGCTGAGGGAAATGGAATGCCGCTTAACCTCACCTGAGATTTGCCCTTTTAAGCCGGAATGGTTAAAGTATCGACCTGAAGGCAGCCTCTCTCCGCAGAATGGCATAGCGGTTCTGGCGATTGATCCCGTTCCCCCACCGAGCGATCGAGCTGCGAAGAAGAATACAGATAGTGACTTTGAAGCGCAAGTTGTCTGGCGAAGGGTCCGCGGAGAATATCACCTCGAAGCTTGTGTGACGAATCGCGGGCATGAACCTTCTTGGAGCGTCAGCACAGCTCTGACTCTCGCTCGCAATCATCGCGTTGCGAGAATTGTCATGCAGAACATTCAATATGAGCGCACGTTAGAATGGCTGCTAAAGCAGGAAATGCAGCGGACCGGCCGTTACTTCATGCTGGTGGACACGTCGCGGAAGGCCAATCGACAGAATAAGCATACGCGGATTGTCGGAGCGTTCCAGGGTCCGGCGAGCCATGGCCGCATCTTCGTTGATGCGAGCCAAACCGAGTTCATTAGCCAATTTGTCCAATATCGCATCGGGATCGATCACGACGATATTCTAGACGCATCTGCCAATGCGCTTCTTGATCTCATCAATCCGACGCTTGAGCTTGGTGAAGACGAATACGCAGAGTCTTGGGATGATAGCGATATTCCGAAGATTCGGCGGGCGCAGGGGTGTCCTTAAATGCCGAGCATTACCCGCGAGATTCCGAAAGGTTCGCCCCTCCACCAGAAGCTAATCGCCATGCTCACGGCCCGGATTCGGTTTGCTGAACGTGCGCGGGCAAAACAGGTTGAAAAGTGGCAGAAGGCTGAAGAGCTGGCGCTAGCTTTCATTCAAGAGAGTGAGCTAGACGCGCTTCGTCGCGCGGACCGACAAAATACTGGAACTCCCCGCTACACGACGCTCCAGCTGCCTTACACCTATGCTCTGATCATGGCGGCCCACACTTATCTTACCAGTGTCTTCTTTGGCAGGACGCCCGTGCATCAGTTTGCGGGCAGACACGGTGAGAGCGAGATGAAAGTCGCCGCCGTGGAAGCCCTGATCTCTTATCAGGTTGAGGTGGGGAGATTCTTGGTCCCGTATTATATCTGGCTTTATGATCTTCTGAAATATGGCGTTGGGATCATGAATGTCTTCTGGCAAGATGAGATTATCCAGTTTAGCCAAGTGACGGAGCAGACTAATCCTCTAACTGGTAAAAGCAAGCCGGCGCAAGAAATGGTCCGCATCCCCGGTTATCGTGGAAACAAAGTCATTAACGTCAGCCCGTTTGATTTCTATCACGATCCGCGCTTTCCGATTTATCGATTTCAAGAAGGGGAGTTTTGCGCCCGCCGCTTCGTCATGGGTTGGAATGAGATGGTACGGCGCCGAAACCTGAAGTATTACATGAATACAGAATTCGTGACTTCTCGTTTTGCACCTTCGCAACTTGTGAATATGGGCAGCTCTGCGCTCGTCCGTCCTGAGATTCCGGGCTTCATCCTCGACGCGGAGGATCAGGGCCATCCGATGGCCGCCTATTTCTATGAGGTTTATGTAGACCTCATTCAGAGTGAGTGGGGCCTCGGCGATTCGACTTATCCTGAAAAATGGGTCTTTACGATTACGGGTGACCTCTCGCTGATTATCGGCGCGCAGCCGCATGGAGCGGCGCACGGTCAGTTTCCTTTCGATCTAGCAGTTCAAGAAGTCGAAGGCTATGGCCTCTGGAGCCGTGGCCTTCCTGAGATAACCATCGACATCCAGAACACTCTCGACTGGTTGATTAATCAACATTTCTTCAATGTCCGCGCGGCGATGAATAATCAATTCATCATCGATCCGAGTAAGATCGTCATCCGCGACGCGGAGGATGGAGGCCCTGGCTTCATTTACCGAATTCGGCCGGAAGCTTATGGTCAGGATATCAACACCTTCTTCAAACAGGTTCCGGTTCAGGACTTTACGAAGGGCCACGTCGCGGACATGCAGACCGTCTTTGATCTAGGCGAAAAGATTACGGGCATCAACGAGCAGATGTTCGGATCGCTGGCTCAAGGCGGAAGGAAGACGGCGACCGAGGTTCGGACAAGCACGGGCTTCGGGGTTAATCGACAAAAGACCCTAGCTGAATATATCAGTGCGATGGGCTTTTCGCCTCATGCACAAAAGCTCGTGCAACAAAGTCAGCAATGGTACGAAGACGACATGCTTATGAGAGTCACGGGGAATCTCGCGAACGACGCGACGAACTTCATTCCCGTAAGTCCGGATAAGATTGCGGGCTTTTACGATCTCGTGCCCGTCGACGGCGTGCTTCCTGTCGATAGAATGGCGATGGTGAATCTATGGCAGCAGTTTCTCGGGCAGCTGCGGAACATTCCTCCACTCATGCAGCAGCTTGATCTTTGGAAGTTGTTCGCTTATATCGGCAATCTGGCCGGGATTCGGAATATTCAGCAGTTCCGCATTCAGACGCTGGCACCGGGCCAGCTCCCGCAAGGCAACGTCGTGGCGCTTCCGCTCGGCCGAAGCGTGCAGGGCACGAATAATGTCGGCGGCACGGCTCCTTCGAACCTCGACTTGACCTCGGCTCAGCCGAATCTTGGCAGCCAAAGTCCAATGTGAGTTAGCTCATGCCTCTTTCAGAACAAGATAAGAGCGATCTGCGGCTTGCCCGCCTTCTCGAACCAATGCTTCGAAGTGAAGCTTGGAGGGTGTATTCGGAGATTCTTATCGCCCACGAAACCGACCTTATGAGTCTCATGCTTGCGCCCGCGGCTGACCTCTTTGGGCTGGTTAATTCTGAGAGGCAAAAGGGGGTGATTGCGGGGATGCGCGACGCGAGACTCAGGATTGCGCGTATCGTCGAAGTTGCCTCGGAGATCCGCGCACGTCTGAACCCCGAGGAGAACGAAGATGCCGATTGAAGATGCAAGTGGAAATGTCGTAAGCCCCGCGGCGGAAAGTCCGAGCGCAGAACCTGCTGCTGGATCTTTCACGCCCGTCGAATCGTCAGCTTCAGATTCGTCGTTTGCTCTAACTGATGAGCAAATGTTCGGCGATCATGACGATGATCTCATTGAAATTCCTGCGGAGACGGCAGACAAGCCGGCGGAAACTCCGCAAGAACCGGCCGGGGCGACGCCCTCGGCCCAAGTGGCTCCGACGAAGCCAGCAGTTGCTGAGACGAAGGCGGGAGGGGCAGCAGCGTCTCCTCCGACGCCTCAGCAGCCCGCCGCTTCGCCGCCAGCCACTCAGCAACCGGCAGTTTCGCCACAACCTCTGGCGGGTGCTGATCTTGCCCAGCAGCTAACTGCGAACCGAGACGTCTTGATTGACAATCTCGCTAGCACGCGGTTTGCTCTTACACCAAAGGAGGTGGAGGCGATTGAAGTCGATGCAGTTGCTGCAATTCCGAAGCTTCTGGCTCGGGTCTTTTATGACTCTGCAATCAACAGCTTGATGCAGATAAACAACATGGTGCCGAGAATGGTCAGCCATGTTGCGCAGGAGCAAATTCAGACCAAGAGTGCAGAAGACGCCTTCTTCCAGGCGTGGCCCGGTCTTGATCGGAGCAATCCCGAACACGTTAAGACACTCAATACGGTTGTTCAGGCGTTTCGGGCAAGCCAGCCGAAGGCTTCACAGGAAGACGCGATCAAATTCGTCGGAACAGCAGCGAGTGCTTTTCTCGGACTTCAGCCGCCAGCGGCAGCGCCCGCCGGGGGAGCTAATGGCAGAACGCCTTCGGCTCCGAATGGGCGTAATCCGGTTGTTCGTCAATCTCCGCGAACCTTTGTCCCCGCGTCAGGGGGAGCCCCAGCAGCGCAACCGCCCGGAACGCCAAACCCGTTCGCGGGCATGGGACAATCCTATGACGATTGAAAGGGATAAGAGAAATGTCTGGACTCGCAGGTATCCGCGGGACTGGAGATTGGGGAACTGACGAGCGGCCGAAAGACTTCCGCGAAAGTATCCTCTTCTACAACCCGAACGGGACGGCGCCCATCTTCGCCCTCACAGGCAAGGCGGGAAAAAAGACGGTGACTGACCCACAGTTCTTCTGGTGGTCAGAGCCGAATACGCTTTGGAGAAGTGTCACGAGCCTTGGCGGCGGAAGCTTGGCAGCTGGCGACACGACCTTCACCATTGCTTCCACTGATCCGACGAGCACGACGCCCGGCGCAAGTTGGTCCACCGCCACCCATCTGAAAAGTGGCGACCTGATCCGAATTGAACCGACGGCGGACGTTCCGGGCTTCTCGCAAGAGATTGTGCAAGTCGACACGGTTCTTTCTGATACGCAGTTCACGGCGATCAGAGGGGCGGCGGGCACAACTCCGGGCACAATCGCCGACGCGACGGGCCTTTCGCTCATCGGTTCGGCGTTTGCGGAAGGCACGGGTGCTCCGCGAGCCGTGAGCAGAAATCCAATCAAATACACGAACTTCACCCAGATCTTCAAAGATACCTACGAGCTGACCGGCACGGTGACGGAGACCTTTGCTCGTACTGGCGACCCGTGGTCGAATGATAAGAAGCGGAAGATGTTCGACCACGCTCGGGCAATCGAAGAAGCAATCCTTTATTCGGTTCCGAGTGAGACCACCGGGACGAACGGCAAGCCGCTTCGCACGATGGGCGGCCTGCGGAACTTCATCCCGACCAACGCCACACCGAACACAGCGATCACGAACACAACGGTGTGGACGGTGGGTGGGACGGTTGCGACGAACACGCCTCCAACGCCGACGACTGTCTTTTCGATCCTCGATGCGATCGAGCCGGTTTTCGATATCGACACCGAGGGTGGAGATACTCGCATCATGTTCGCGGGGAATCAGGCCATCGTCGAGCTGAATAAGATTCTGCAAGCTAGCACGAATCTTCGGATCAACTTCAGCGAAGAGATTCGCATCTACGGCCTGGACTTTAAGGAGTTAATCCTTCCTCGCGGTAGGATTCTCATCCGGAGCCATCCGCTTCTCAGCCGGCATCCTCTTTACAAAAGGAGCGGTTTTATCGTCGACTTCGCGAGTGTGAAGTACGTGGCCCTGAAAGGTCGCGATACACGCACTCGAGACGACGTGCAGCTCAAAGATGAAGACGTGCGGAGAGGCTTCATCCAGACGGAATGCAGTCTGATGGTTGACCGCGGTGGGCTCACTTGCGCCTATCTCGGCAACATCACGGCGACCTGAGGGAGAGCAGCTATGAGAGCAAATCTCGAAGGTGCGAACATCCAAGACGTTGTTTTCACAAGCGGCGTCAGGGAGAAGACGGTCTCGCAGGGCATTACGGGGAACTTCGCCCTGCCAGACGACCCGTCGCCCGTCTATAATTTCACAGCGACGGGTGCGGCGACGAGGACGATCACCCTCCCAAGGATTGTCGGTAACACGGTGTTTCCGACGCTCGCGGCGATTGAGGGGCTTCAGGTCACGATCTTGAATTCAAGCACGGTTGCGGCAAATCTGCTTCAGGCGGCGAATGCTGCTGGTGATGCGGGCGGCGCGAACGTCGGGCCGACCCTCGCCGTCGTCACGGGTGGTGTGACGACGATGGGCATCTACCAAGTCGTGAAAGGTGCGTGGATTTATCTGAAGTCGGCGTAAAGTCGGCGTGGGTGAGTTGGGGTGAGGGTGGGATCGCCTTCACCCCCTTTCCTGGAGGAAGCTCGATGCCAATGCCAGTTCCGAAAGGGACGCCAGTTGTCGGCGCGAATACACAAGATTTAGCGGCACTTCAGACCTTTGTGGCGGCAAGCTCGCCGGGTGGGCCATTTCCGTCGGCGGATCAAGGAAATTGGGGCGCTAGCGGCATTAAGGTTGTGATCGACGTCACGGCCTTCACGGGCGCTGGAGCGATCACGGTGACGCTTCAAGGAAAGGATATGGCCAGCGGGAAGTATTACACCATCCTTGCCAGTGCGGCGTTGGGTGCTGTCGCGACAACGGTTCTAACGGTCTTCCCAGGTGCAGCTGTCGCAGCGAACGTCAGTGCGAATGACCAACTTCCGGAGAACTGGCGAGTTTCTTCAAGCTTAACCGGAGCTGGCACTGTCACTGCCACCGTCGGTGCCTGTTTGATGCTTTGAGGTTAGGCAGATGGACAGAGACACCTGCGTTAGCCGAATGCAAGACAAGCTCGGCTTCGGCCGAACCGATCTAACTTCAAGGTGCATTGCTGCGCTGCAAGACACGCAAGACGATTTGGAATCGTCGGGAACGCTGCCCTTCTGGCTTCTGCAGCAAGATCAGACCTTAACCATCACGCCGCCAGTTCCAGCAGTGGCGACACCTCTTGAGGTTGCGCTGCCCGCAGGCTTTATCCGCGAACCGGACGACGACGACGGCAATCTTCGCTGGCAGCAATACGTGCCTGGCCCACAAGTCTTTCTGACCAAAATGGACTATAAGGAGGCGGAGATTTTCTTCTTCAACCAGCGACAGGTCTGGTGGGAGGGGAATAATATCGTCGTCCAGACCACTCCGCCGAATCCCAGCCCTGGCGTGCCGAAGGCTTATGTGCTCCGAAAGTCCACCATCCGCATCTATCCAGGTCCGGACAAGGTCTATAATCTCACCTGGAGCTATTATGCGCATGACTCATCGCTTGTCGGCGGCAACGTCACGAATGGCTGGACGACGAATGCGCCGTGGAAGCTGATCGGCGAGGCGGGCATTAAGGTCGCTCACGATATTCGAAATGCCGATGCGTATAGTGCCTTTCAGGATATTCTTGAAGGGAAGCCTGGTCGGCAAGGTGCCTCCGCGAGGTATCTCAGTCAGCTCTATGAGCGTGAAGTCGCTGGCCGCAATCATGCGATGGGAGCTAGGCTCTAATGGGACTCGAAGTTGCGACTTATATCGGCGGGCTAGTTACGTCGAATCCACCCACAAGCGACCCAGAAACGCAAGGGGCGAATCATCTTCAGCTGATTAAGAGCGTGTTGCAGAATACACTCGGTTCGCCCCTCCGTTATGTTGGCACGCCGATGGTAGCTGTGAAAAGCGCGAATTACAGCATAGTTGCGGCGGACGGGCAGACGACATTTCTCGGCAACACGGGTGGGGGAGCTTTCACCTTCACACTGCCGGCGCTCGGAGCGCCAGATGCGGGCTGGGAATGCTACTTCTTCAAGACCAGCACCGACGTTAATCCGATGTTTATCGCGCCGCCTTCAGGCACGATTCAGAGCGGGGAATACACAGGGCTGGCGAAGGCACGAAGGGCTGTTCCGGGTAAAAGGAGCCGATGCTTCTGGACCGGAAGCGCTTTCATCATCGAACGTGTTCACCCGATGCCGGTTGGGAGCATTATTGAAAACTGGCAGGCAGTTGTGCCTGCCGGTTATGAAGAAGCGAATGGGGGCGCGCTAACGTCGCCAAGCACGAACTATCCGGAGTGGTTTTCGGCTTTAGGTGCGGCTGCGAAGCCAGACAAGCGGGGCCGGTGCGGCTATGGGAGAGATGATGGCGGGGCGGGCCGAATTACGGTGGCTGGCTTAAATTTCGATAATACCGTCGTTGGAAATGCAGGCGGCGCGCAGAACCACACGCTTACCGCTGCAGAGTTGGCCATTCATGCTCATGGCGTTATAGGGTCGACGGGAGGTACAAGCAACGACCACAGTCACACTTACACGGGTCCGCAGACGAACGCCTTCACAGCTGGCACTGGCACATCGAACCGAAGCGACGTTTGGGCCAGTACGCTCGGTACGAGCACGTTAGGCCAGAGTGCCGATCACACCCATGCTATGAACTTCACGAGTCAGAACGCCGGGAGCGGGAATGCTCACACCGTCTTGTCTCCGGGCATCACGATGCTTCAACTGGTTGTTCTCGAATAGAAAGGAGGCTAAAATGCCGAAAGGTTATGATGACGTTTTGGGAAAGGGACGGCCGGCGGGTGGTCATACGTCGGCGAGTCAGCACGATCGGCCTTATTCGCACTTTTGTCGTCCGGAGCCGATGAAGGAAATGCCCTGGGTGAGCGCGGATGCTGACGCGAGCAAGGATGGCCAGAAGGGAATGCTCGACGACAATAAGCTGCCCAGGGCGAACTCCGGAGCGGTGATCGGTTCGCAACTCGGAGCAAAGCCGAATCCGGGCGGGAGGGTACAGCGGACGCAGCAGAATGAATGGAATGATCTCAGCCAATGGGACAAGCAGCAGGAATCCACCTATCCCGAAAAGCGGGACAACGACGGAGATTAGAATGACCCACAACACAAATCCAGATGGGGGATATGAGCACTTTCACGGTTCCGGCAGAAAGTCGCCGCATCAAGGAAAGCTGGTGGAAGGCATCGGCGAGAAGCGGGCGAAGAATAGCGGAACGGACTGGAAAACAGGTCAAGGCATCGATCCTGGCACGAAGCCGATGAATGTGCAGCGGAATGTTCCGGGCTCCGGTGGGCCGGGTGGGATTGTTGGAGGCTAACATGTCCTATGATCCCGAAGCTTTCAATCTGCAAGCGAGTGCGATTCAGAGTGCTGTCGATCAGCTCGTGGCGAAGCGGAATCACTGCGGATTGAATGACTTTCAGAAGCTTCAGCAAGAAGCACATAAGCTCAGCGACATGGCCGACGCGGTGATAACGGCGGAGTGGCCAGAGAAGCCCCCTCCGATCGAGCCGGAAGCAGAGGCAGCAAAGTCGATTCCACCGCCGGCAGTTTCTGGAGCAGAGCCCTGGCCAGAGCCGAAGAAAACTAGCCGCATCGAGGAGGCGAAGTGAGCAAGACCTTCATCGAATGGGCGTGGATTATCCTCTGGTGGTGTGTGGGACTCCTTAGCATGGCGTCTCTCACACACCTTTTTGCTGTTCCCGGCTTTATCCTCGGGCTTTTCGTCGTTGCGGGAATCTGGGGCTTCTTCCTCATTCAAGCTGCGGATGATGTGCCATGACAGTTGAAGAAGAACTAGCCGCCCTAAAGAAAGAGCATTCTCAGCGATGGCCCGTGGCGAAGATTCTACCGGGGAAGCTGATGATCGTCCAAAGGGCGGCGAAGCGGCTTCTGGCTGAAAAGCAACGCTATCTGCATGTCGAGGATAGAACGAAGGTGCCCTGGTACGTCGTCGCGGTCATTCATGAAAGGGAGGCTAGTCAGAACTTCAGAACGCAACTCGGGCAGGGCGACCCGCTAGATCGCGTTTCCACCCATGTGCCGAAGGGCCGTGGACCGTTCAAAACGTGGGAGGACGGCGCTTTCGACGCATTGGTCAAGACGGCGCCTTTTCTCGCCCGCTGGCAGGATTGGTCTCCGGCGGGGACGCTTACCGCCCTTGAGCAATACAACGGACTGGGCTATATTCGCCGAGGACGGCCTTCGCCTTATATCTACGCTGGAACGGATCAGTATATCGAAGGCAAGTATGTTGCTGACAAGAAGTACGATCCGAATTTTGTCGACCCTCAGCTTGGATGCGCCGCCTTGCTGAAGGAAATGATGGCGCTAGATACTTCTATAAAGATGAATGGAGAGAAAGATGGAAATGAAGACAGAAACGCTTCCACGCCCGGGCCTTCAGCTGCTTGACGTTAAGGGGGCGCTAAGCTCCAAGACGGTTTGGGCTGGGATCGTCACGGTTGTGGCTTCGGGGCTTGGATGTGCCGGGTATGTGCTTTCTGCTGCGGATCAGAGTAGCCTCGTGGACGGGCTGACGAGTTTGGTCACTCTGGTCTCCGGCGCGGCTGCCATCTACGGGCGAGTAGTGGCGAGCAAGCAGATCAGTGGGGTGGTCTGATGCGGCGGATGCGAGATGTGCGAAGGCTTCTGGCAGTTTGCGCTGCCGGTCTCGCCCTTTCGTCGGTCGCGACGGACGTCCAGGCACAGAGCGACCCGAATGCAAGAAACACTGCTGGACGTCAGTTGGGTCAGAATCGCCCGCCCGATCTCTTCTCGAAGAACAAAGAGGAAAAAGAACTCTGGGAGAGGATCAGAGAGGCTGCTACGCCCGACCTGAAGTATTCGTCGGCGTTGGCGAAGAACATCGCTACAACCAAGTCGTTGGCAAGAATGGAATGCTACGATGCTCTGATTAAGGTGAACGAACAGGCGCATGGGGCAGGTATCTTGGTTGATGGGAAGCCGCTCGGTGAACCTCCGAATCCTCATCTTATCACGGACTTCGAACAAGCGGCCGAAGTCATCGACAACCTTGCGGCGGATTCGCCGGTTATGCTCGCCTGTGCGAAAGGCGCGCAGCTTGGCCGCTTGACGGCGCTAGAGTTCATCACTGCGCTGTTGACGGGAGTTGCGATCGTTCCGAAGCTTCCTGTGCCATAATGGAGTTTGGTTTTCATGCAGACAGTTCTTCGAGTTATAAGTGGTGAGAAGCAGGTCGAGGAGACGAAAGAGATGTCTGCAGAACGAGCATTCGGCGGGCGTCCGCCGGACTTAGGTGAGAGAGTTTCTGCACTCGAGTCGAGGGTGGAGGAACTCTTTCGCTCCCAAGGGCGGATTGAGAAGGCGGTGGAGAATGGCGTCGAAGACGTTAAAGAAGCCCTGCTTGATCTTCGCGAAGATACGAAGCAGAGCAGAGGAGAGCTTGCCCGCCATCTCACTGGCATGATTGTGAATTTGCAACACGATCTTCGCCAGCAGGCGTTAGATCTGGCAGATCTTCGCAAAGAACAGATTGAAGCGGCGGAGAGGGAGAAGCAGCGAAGCCGAATCACCCACGCATTTATGACGGCGGTGGGAGGGGCACTTGGAACGATTGCGACGCTTGTGTCGGAGTGGCTAGCTCGAGGTTCGCACTGATGCCGGAAATCGACATTAATGACCTTAGCAGCATAGGTGTGATTCAGGATCAGCCGGGGTATCAGCTTCCGCCTGAAGCCTGGACGACAATGAACAATTTCCGCGTTACGGGTGGTGGAGTGGAGAAGCTGCCCGGTTGGACTCCGACGCTTGGCACGAACCCGCGGACGAGTAGCGACACGCCTCTTTTCACGATGTATGTCAGCGGGCCGACGCAAGCTTGGTGGTTGTGGGCGAGCAACGCGCATATGTATGTCTTCGATGGCGTGAATGACACTGATATCACGAGAGCGGTTGGCGGAAACTACAATGCAGCTGACGCCTTCGCGCTGAATGGAACGATCTTTCAAGGAATTCCTATCATCAACACCGGCAGCGACAAGCCGCAATTTTGGGCGACTTACTCGGCTGGACAGAAGATGCAAGACTTGACGAATTGGCCGGCGACGCTTCTCTGTCGTGTGATTCGCAGCTTTAAGTCGTATCTCGTCGCTTTGAATCTGACGACGGGAGGAGTTGCGCAGCCGCATAATCTCAGGTGGAGCACGGCGGCGGTTCCGGGCTCGCTTCCAGCGACGTGGGACTTCACCGACCCGACGCAAGATGCTGGAGTGACTAGCTTGCCAGATGTCGCCTCTGGGCAGATCATGGACGGGATGGAACTCGGCGGGCAGTTTTACATTTATAAGGAGAATGCTGTTTGGCGAATGCAATTTATCGGTGGGCGGTTTATCTTTGGATTCTTTACCTTCCTCGAAAATGCGGGCCTTTTATCCACCCGCTGCGTTGATACGACGGGCGATGGGCTGTGGCACGTTTTCGCCTCGCAGGACGACATCATTCGGCATAATGGCGTCACGGCGGAAAGTCTTCTTTCGAAGAGGCTTCGTCGTTATCTCTTTAACCAGATCGACCCGGCGCATTATAACACATCCTTTATGTTCGGCAATCCGGTCTATGATGAAATGTGGTTTTGCTATCCGACCGTGGGTGCTCTTGAACCGACGAGAGCTCTTATCTGGAATTACAAATACAACGTCTTCACCGAGGCGGATATTGATTTTCGCCATGCGAGCATTGGAACTGTCCAAACGGCGGGCGTCACGTGGGCGCAGCAGACTCTCAACTGGAATCAAGATACGGCGGATTGGGCGAATTCGAAGCGGAGGCGAATCGTCTTGAGCAACCCGACGACGAAGAAGCTGCTTCTGCTCGATGATGGAACGGCTCGAGACGGTGTGGCCTTCAATGGTCTGCTTCAGCGCTTAGGTCTTTCGATTATTGGGCGGAAAAGAAATGGCGAATGGATCGAGGATTTTCAGCATAGGAAGATGGTTCAGATGCTCTGGCCGAAGTTCCAGGCGAACAGCGGACAGCCGGTGAATGTCAGGGTTGGTTATCAGCAGACGGTTAATGGCGGCGTTGCGTGGAACGGATATCAGACCTTCGATCCGAACACGCAGGTTTTCGTTCAGGGATGTGAGGGAGATGGGAGAAGTGTCGCTGTTGAGTTTAATTCGAATAATTTCTTTCGGGCCGACGGCTATAAGCTCGCCATCGTTAAGCAGGGAATGTATTAAAGATGGCAACGGCAGCTACCCCGCTTTATCAGCCCTCCCCGCCGACGATCGCGCCCGCGACGGAGGATGGGCGGAATCTCGCTGAGTGGATTCAGCGAGAGCTGCAGAAGGTGCAGAGCGCATTTTCGGATGCGACAGCCCTTGAGCTTCGTTCGATTCATGTCGCGCCGCCGCTGCCACGAACCGGAATGGTGGTGTACGCGGATGGGACTTCGTGGAACCCTGGCTCTGGCGCGGGTTGGTACGGCTATAACGGTACGCTTTGGATACCTCTGGGAAATGTAGCAAGAGGGAGTCAGGTTTTCGCAGCTTCGGGGACATTCACGCCCGCGATTAATGTCTTGAATGGTTTTGGAGAAGTGTGGGGCGGAGGTGGCGGTTCGGGTGGAACAGGGGCGGGAGCCACGAATGGGGCAGGTGGAGGAGGAGGCGGATATTCGTTTGGTCTCGTGACGTTTACGCCGGGAGTGGGGATGATGGTGACCATCGGAGGTGGGGGAGCAGCGGGGGCCATCAACGGACCTGGTGGAGCAGGAGGCACTTCGAGCTTCGGTGGTCTGTCTGCAACTGGTGGATCGGGGAGTGCGGCCGCTAACGGTGGCGTGAGCGGAGGACCTGGTGGCACTGGCGCGGGGGGTCTTCTGAATATCACTGGCGCGGCAGGAGGGCAGAACAATTATTCGAATGCTGGGGGTGTCTTAACGTCGGGTGCAGGTGGAGGGTCGTTTGCGACTCCAGCCACAACGGGGGTGAATGCAGTTCCGTGGTTTCCGGGAGGTGGAGCGCCGGGTGTTCTGTCAGGTGCGAATCAGGCTGGCTGGGGCGGTTCGCCCGGTTTGGTCAGAATTTGGTGGTGAGGCTGAGATGGCCAGACACGCAGTTCTGAATGGAAAGAATCTAGTCATTAATGTCATTATGCTTGAGGATCTGACGCAATGGTCTCCTCCGCCGAACTGCACGATTATGCAGACTGACGTCGGCGATATCAACGATACGTGGGATGGGACGAATTTCATCCCTCCGTCTGTTCAGCCGTTGCCCCTTCCGCAGCTAACACCAGACCAGATTGTGAATATGGAAATAACGGATCGTTCTTTGGTTCGAGCGCTTATTCTTGCCCTGAACGATGGAAGCTTTGTACCTGGGGGAAATTTGGCGAATGGGCAGCTAAGAGCAATCTTCAAGGCGAAGCTATGAGCCCGCAGCCGCCGCAGCCGCAGCAGCTTTGCCTTCTGACCTTTGGTCAGATCACTCAATATTGGAATCAGATTGAGTGGAGGCTGCATCAGATTCCAGGTTTTGATAGAGATTGGACCTTGGAGGCTCTGCTGGAGAAGTTAGCAGAAGGGACGCTCAGTGTCTGGACCGTGGGCAGTGATATGATTGTGCTGACGACGATCGTGGAATATCCGAAGACGAGGGTTATGCAGATTATTTTCGCGCAGGGTTCTGAGCTAGACGAGCATCTCGCTTCAATCTGGGACGTGTTTCACCATTATGCGGATTTGAAAGACTGCACGAGGATTGAGCTTTTCGGCCGTCCGGGTTGGTTCCGCAAGCTGCGGAAGTTTCCAGACGTTAAGACGGAATTCACAGTCCTCTCAACACCAGTGCGGAAGCGTAGCAAGCACTAGGAGGAAAAGATGGGAAGCGGCGGGCAACAGAATCAAGCGACGCAGACAACCACGCAAACATTGTCACCTCAGCAGCAACAGCTGATAAATCTCGGAATGCCGTTCGCTCAGCAGTTCGCGGCAAACCAGCCGCAGTTGCCGAGTGGAAGCTCGGTTGCGCCTTTTAATCCGACGCAGCTGACGGCACAGAACATGGCGACAGGGACAGCAGCAGGCCCGCTGACAGCAGAAGCTGCGAATGCTCAGGGGGCGCAGCAGTTCTTGACTTCAGGTGCAGCCCTCAACCCAGACACAAATCCAGGTCTGCAAGGTGCGATTGAAGCAGCCACGCGGCCAGTTGAGCAGAATTTCGCAGAGACGATTCTTCCTGGCATCCGCAGCGAAGCTGTGAATGCAGGACAATTCGGGTCTTCGCGGCAAGGAGTAGCCGAAGGTATTGCGAGTCAGCAAGAGCAGAAAACGATTGGCGACGTTGCTGCGAACCTTTCAAATCAGAATTACCAGAATGCCCTCGATCAGATGACAAGAGCGATGGGACTTACGCCCACGGTGCAGCAGGCGAGTCTTGCGCCCGCCGAAGCAACGGGAGCCGTGGGTGACGTGCAGCAGGCCCTAACGCAAGAGCAGCTAACCGAAGCATTCAATCGGTTTATGTTTCCACAAGAACAGCCGATTTCGACAGCTGAAGAGCTTATGGGGCTTGGCGCCGGAATTCCTGGCGGCAGTACCACAACGGTTGGAAGCGGGACGCAGACGCCTTCTGGATTGCAGACTGCACTCGGACTCGGCTCGCTTGGTGCGGGCCTTTTCGGCGGCGAGGGCATGTTCGGAAGCAAGGGAGCGTTTAGTTCGTTGCTTCCAATGCTCATGACGGCATGAGGTGAAGCTATGGCACTTTCGCAAGACGAAGATGACGATGGTGTGAATCTCGCGGCGGGGCCTTCGGGCTATTTCAATCCCGCGCTCGGGCTTATGATGGTCCAGCGGCCGGAAGCTGTTGCGGCGCACTTCGCGAGCAGAGGCGTCGAGCCTCCAAGTGAGGACTTTCCCGAAGACTTCAAGCTGCATGACGCGCATAAGAGCCTCGGGCAGCAGCTGGCGGCGAATGAGAGCGCTAGCTCAGAAGGTGGTTCCTTCTTCGGAAATTTGCTTAGAGGAGGCGGGAATGCTCCTCCGACACCAACAGACCCGGATAGAATTGATTCGGCGTTTCGGGCGACGGGTTACAATGCGAGCTTGGTGCCGCCGGAAGAAACGACCGACCTTCCTCCGGGTGGAATCGGCGTAGATGTGCCGACTCCGCAGGCTCGTCCGAGCAATGCACCCGCGAGTTTGAAAGTGTCGGATCTTCCGAGTGGAGGAGAATCTGGCGAGGTTCTGCTGGCGAAGGGTGAAGTCACGGATGGGATGAATGGGGGAAGTGACAATCCGCCGATGCCGAAGCCCAGGCCGCCGGAAGCTCCGCCTCGCCCGAAAGAGGAAAAGTCGAAAGATGGAGGGCTGGACAATTTCGGAAAGGCCCTCGCCGGTCTTGCGATGATGAAGACACCTCCGCCGCAGACGATTCATTCGCCGCCCCCGCCGCATCCGAGCACGCAACTGACGCGAAGCAATCTGCCGCAAGTGCTGCTTGCGCAGCTTCAAAGATCGGGTGCTCCGGGCGCAGTTCTGCGGCTTGGTGAAGCATTGAGAGGGAGGTAACGATGGCCGACGAGCAAGAAATGCCCGAGCAGGGTTCTCCGCAACAGCCGCAGAGTATCGGAGACAGATGGCAAGGGTGGATTGGAAATCCGAATAACAGAGCCGCCCTCATGCAGTTTGGAATGGCGATGCTTCAGCCGTTGGGGTACGGGGAGACCTCAATGTCCCATTTCGCGAATGCGGTGGGAGCGGCAGGAGGGGCGAGCGGCCGAGTCACTGAAGCGGAGCAACAAGCCCGCAAGTCGGAGACAGAAGCGCAGCTTCGAGAGTCAAGGGCAATGGCGGCGGAAGCGGCAGCTAATGCGGCCGCGAATAGACAGTTTCTCGGAGAGAGAAATCTCGAGCTGCGGGCGCAAGGTCTTGAGCAGCAGCGGACGAATCAAGAGCAAGCGAGGCAGATTAGTCTTCTTGGGGCTGAGACGAGAAATCGTCGCGCCTATGACCAATATCAGAAGGATGTCGCGAACCAGAATCTCATTGCTGAAAAGGGCAAGGAGCAAACGCCGCTTAGCTACGATGATTGGAAGGCGACAATGGGAGTTGCAGCGCCCGCGGCCGCTCCGGCTGCTTCAGCGATTGCTTCTGATCCTCGGATTGCGACTATTCGGCAGTGGGCGCAGAGTAAAGACCCGCAGTTGAGGGCGCAGGCGAAGGCTTTCGCGGACCAGGTTCGGAAGCAAGAGCCGAACATTGATAAGATTCTCGGACTTTAAGGAGGGAAAGATGGACCCGCAAATGCTCGCAGCGTTGATGGCAAGAATGCAAGGGCAGGGGGCTCCGATGCCAGCTGCTGCTCCAATGCCCGCTGCAATGCCAGCCCAGCCTTCGCCAATAGGTGCGGTGGGAGGAGCGTCACCCCCAGGACTCGCGCCGTCCCCAGCTCCGCAAGGACCACCGCCCACAAATGCTCCACTGCCGAGTCGGCGTGGGGATTCTGGTGCGAATCTTTATAATCGCGAACCGACGAGAGAAATGCAAACGGGAGCAGGTCTGCCTAAGCCCCGACAAGCCCTGCCGAACATTCCGCGGAATGACCTCGGTGCTCTGCTCATGCCGCAGGGGATTTTGAATGCTGGCGTGCAGCCACCCTCTAATCCGGGTATTCAAAGCGTGCTAGGACAATTCCTCCGACCGCAGAGCTAAGCTATGCCAGAAGCAGTTCCATTTCCACGCCCGCGACCAGAGGCGGCGACGCTGAGTGAGATGGCAGATGACGCCTCTGCTGGCATTACCCGTCTCGAAGAGCCGAAGCATGAGGAAGTTTGGGAGAATGCGTTTAAGAGCGTGGGGCTTGGGGCGAAAGCGGGGGCTCCCTCGCCCCAAGCCGCCGACCCATTCGAAGCTGCCTTTAAGTCGGTTGGTCTAAGCTCTAAGCAGCCGGAGCCGCAAACGCCGCCGACGGAGCAAGATGGCTTCTGGAATATGGTCGGCAAGTCTGCGCTTCGCGGAGCGATTGAATCTGCGGCAGATTTAGCTCAGGGTGTGAAGGCCGCGACAACGAGCAGCGTGGCGGATCAAGCCGCGGAAGGCGCGATGGTGGATGCGACGAAGCCGCCGGACCCACGGGATGAAGTGGGACGTCTAACCCGTCAGCCGATTAGCGTCGGGTGGGATAATCCGAGATGGTGGGGCGCGAATATCGCACATGGTGCGGGTTCGAGCTTGCCCGGTGTCACGGCGGGCGTGCTCGGGGCTGGCGCCCTCGGGGCTGCTGGAGTAGCTGCTGCTGGCCCTCCTGGCGGCGTCGTCGGTGGTCTCGGGGGTGCTGCGCTGGGCTTTGGCGGAGAAGCGGCGCTTCAGCAGATTGTGCCGGCATTTCGGAAGGCGCAGCTAGCAGGTCTTGGTCCAGATGAAGCGATGGATAGAGCGCTGGCGGAAAGTGGAATCGTTGGTGCGTTTGGAGCAGCGATGGGTTTAGCTCCGGGTGCGAGCATCTATGGTCGGACGGTGACGAATGCACTCAAGCGCCCGCTTCTTGAAGCTCTGACCCAAATGGGTCTTGTGCAGCCGGCGATCGGAGCGGCGCAGCAGCAAAGCGTTACGGCTTTAACCGAACATCGGACCCTTACGCCAGATGAGTTGTTCACGTCATGGGCCGTGAATGCCGGAACCGGCATGATGATGGTCGGCGCGCATGGAATGCTTGAGCGGGGGGTCGCTGGCGCTAGGGCGCAACCAGAAGCGACAAGCGGGGCGATCGAAAAAGCTTTCCCTTCGACGCAGCTGCCAGAAGGTCCGCCGCCCGAACGTGCGACCATCGCGCCGATTACACATGAGCGAGTTAATCTCGCGGCGGGGCAAATCGCGGCACATCCGGCCGAAAGTGCCCAAGCGCACGAGTGGAGAAGCATAATCGGAAAAAGCGATGAAGATACCTCATGGGTGACGATTCCGGCCTTTCTCGGCGACGAGCACGGCAATGTGCGAAAAGAGGACCTTCTTCCTTTCATTCAGGCGCAGGCGTGGGAGATGGGAAAGAGTCCGGACGGAAAGCTTGCGATGATTCCTCGAGGTGCGAAGGACTTTCCTATTGCGCAGTCTCCGATTCGGTTCAAGTTTGGCGAAGGGGTGGATTCGGATAGTCGGACGGCGTTGCTGCTTCAGGAGATAGAGCTAAATCCCGATGAGGTGAATAAGCTTCAGGGTGATAAGACGATGGCGCTGGCGCACGCTTTGGTGCAATATGCAGCGAGGCAGCAGAAAGAAAGAGTCGTCTGGCCGGATGGCATTCCGACTTTAGATGCTGCGATGGATAAAGTGGCGAAGCTTTATGGGATGGATAGAGGCGAAACGTCGATTGCACCAGACGGCATAAGGCTGAAATATGCAGATATCAGTCCGGTGGCGGGAAGTAATATTCGCCAGGGCTGGCCGCATTTTATGGAGGAGCCGGGAACTCGAGTTTTAGAAGTCGAGAGACTTCCAGCGGAAGCCGCTGCGGCGAAAGGTGCCGAACCGCCGAAGAGACTCGGGCCGCCTGTCGCTGGGCCGCGGCCATATTTGCCGAAGGAGCTTGCTCCTGCCGGTCGGCGGTCGGCGCAAATTATTGAAGGTTTGCGGAAGGCGATGGGCATCAACGCTCCGATTCGGGTGACGCTGCACGATCATCTTGAAGGCAAGCTCGGGTATATGACGAGAAACCAGAACGGCTATGACATTCATCTTAGTCTTAGCCATTTTGAGACGAGTGGAGCCGAGCGCCTTTATGCGACGATGGCGCATGAGTTCGGGCACGTCGTCATGTATCATTGGTTCGACAAGGCGGCGATCGCAACGAAGAATGCAATCCAAGGCGCATTCAATCGGTGGAGGGATGCACATCCGCCCGGCATGACTTTTGAGCAGCTTGGGCTTCGACGCGATAACGCCATTAAGTCTTATTATAACGAAGTTGGGCCGGTGGATCGGGTTTCTGTGAATTCGCTAACACCAGAACGTCAGCGTTATTGGAATGGATTTGAAGAGTGGTTTGCGGAGCAGGTCGCAAGATGGGCCACAACGGACAAACGGCCCATGGGCATCGTGGATAGGTTCTTTGCGAGTTTGGGCCGACGGATTCGCAGCGTTGTGGCGAAGTTTAGAGAGAAGGCGGGACTTCAGGCGGGGACACCTGAACCTGAAATGCGGGAATGGCTGAATTCACTGCTTCAGACCTCAGGCCCATTTGCAGCAGATACGATGGCGGGTGCGCAGCTTCGCAGCCAGAGGGCGAATCAAGCCGCCCACGATGCTGTCGGAGAGTCGGGCGTGCGGGCCGTCGCGCAGACGGAAAGCACGGCAGCAGGTCGGACACTGATTGATAAGGTGCTCGGGCGAACGGCGGCTGGACCGGAAGCGCGGGCAATCGCTTCTGGTGCGGATCGCTTCAATCGGTTTTATGATTGGATGATTTCGATGCCGCAACTCGCAGCCCTAAATCCGCATATCTTGGGGCTTCAGCGGTATAAAGAGCTAGTTGCGCTTTTCCACCTGGAAAAGATGAACATTCTGAATGAGGCGGAAGCGACGCTTCATGCCTGGCGGAGGGCGGGAAGCAAGCAGATTGATGCGATCGGCGGGCTGATCGACGATTATATGAATATGGTTTATCGGACGGCAGTGGAGGTTGGGCAGAAGACTGCAAGAAGGCCGACGCAGGAGGAATTTGCGGGCCTCGTCCGGAAGAATGGCGTCAGCGATGCGGGCGTGGCGGTCTTTCAGAGGATCGTGCAAGACTTCGATAGAATGCTCGGAAGGTATAGCGATCTGCTTGAACAGGGCGCGCATCGAATTGAAGACCCGGTGACTTCGGCACAGAAGTTAGAAGACATTCAGAAGCAGATTCGGGCCATGCGGGAGGCTCCGTATTTTCCGGCGATGAGGTTCGGAAATTATACGGTTACGGTGCGGAATGCGGCTGGGAAGGTCGTCCATTTCGAAACGACGGGAAGTGGGAGGAGCCAGAAGGAGATAGCCAGAATCCTCGAAAAGAATCATCCAGGACACTCAGTCCGAACGGGCTACTTGTCGAAGGATGTGGCGCCGCTCGTCGGCCTGCCGCCTGGTCTGCTCGAGAAGTTGAAGGATATGCCAGGAGGGCTCTCGCCGACGCAGAGGGCGTGGCTAGACGAGCTGAAATTCGAGCATATGCCGGCACAAAGCTTTGCACATCGCTTTCAACGGAAGAAGCTCATTAAGGGTTATAGTCAAGAGTTCATGCGAGCTTATGCGCAGTACTTCTTCTCCGGCGCAGGTTATTTCACGAAGGCGAAATATCTCGATCAGCTTCGGGGGGTGATTCGCCGCACGAATGAAGAAAGCCATAATATGCTCGATGCGACGAAGAGGGATAAGATTGTCGGCTTCATGAAGGATCATCTGGCGCAACTTCTCGATCCCAAGCATGACTTTATGAATCTTCGAAGTGCGATGTTCCACTGGGCTCTAGGCTTCAATCCGGCGGCAGCGACGCTGAATCTTAGCCAAACCATCCTTGGAACCTATCCTTATCTGGCGCAGCACTTCGGTGACGTTAAGGCCCTAGGCTCTATGGGTCGGGCGAGCGGAAAACTGAGCACCTTTTACACCAAAAGCAGATTGGTGGATACGACTGACGTCGAGCTAAAAGCCCTTCGCGAAGCAATGCGAGAGGGCGTGCTTTCGGAGTCGATGGCTCAGCATCTCGCGGCGATTGCAGACGGAAGGATTGTGGGAAAGGGCTTTGGAGGAACGGCGGCGGAGCAAGCGTGGGATCACTTCGGACGGGGGAGTGCCTTCTTTTTTGATAAGACGGAGCAGTATAATCGCCGGGTGGCGTTCAGAGCCGCTTGGCAGCTTGCGATGGAGAATCCCGCCACGCCGCACATCGCGCAGACGGTTGGACGGAATCGCCTTCAGTATCAGAGGCTTCGAGACGCCGGGTGGACTGAACAAGAAGCTGCGGCTTTCACTGTTGCGAAAGACGCGGTGGAAGCTACCCAGTTCATCTATGCGCCGTGGGCGCGGCCGAAGTTCATGCGGGGAAAGGCCGGGAGTCTCTTCGTCTTTAAGAGCTTTACGCAAAATACGTTATTCTATCTGTGGAATAACCCCGGAGCAGCGGTGCGGAGTCTGCTCATGCTCGGAGCCGCGGGAGGTGTAATGGGTCTCCCCGGTTCTGAAGATATTAATGGGATTCTCCGAGCGGTGGCTTTTCACCTATTCGGTAAGGATTTCGATTTGAAAGATAGCGTTCGGCAGTTTGTCGTTGATGTGCTGAAAGGCGGAGGTGGTGTGCAAAGACCCGGAGATATTAGGACTCAAGAGGGCGGAATTCGCCCAGACGTGCTTTTGCACGGCATGTCGAGGGTGGGTTACGGTCTCCCCGCGCTTGCCGACCTTATGGGAGATATGGCTGGACAGGGGCATGTTCCGATGCCTGTTGTCGATCGACATGCGAATATCTCGATGGGGCGGTTATTGCCCTTCGATACCGGGCAGCTTGGAGCACCACAGATAACGGGTGCGTATGCAGGGCCGGGGGGAGTTCCAGCAACTGAGCTGAGTGAGGTGCAGAATGCTTCAGGTGCGATGTTCGGGTTGGGGTTCTCGCTTTATAAGTTCTTGCAATCGGATCAGCCGCTTTCAGACCTTAAGCGATGGGAGCAAGTTTTGCCGAGTGCCCTCCGAAATAGCAGTAAGGCTTTCCGTTATTACAATGAGGGGATGGAGCGGAATAGAGCAGGGGCGGCCGTTGTCCGCTTTGACAGAAACGAGCCAGAACACATGATGGAGATACTCGCACAGGCGGCGGGTTATCGGCCAGAACGAGTCGCGGCGTTTTGGGATAGGCAGACGGCGCTGAAAGAAGCGGAAGCTTTCTGGGATCTTCGGCGTCAGTGGCTTCTGCGTTCAGCGTGGGACGCTAAGAAGAATGGAGACTCCGACGGATATAGCGAAGCGCTGAAAAGCATAAAGAAATTCAACACGGATCTTCCGAGCGAAGCCCGCGGGAAAGCCATAACCACCGACGCGCTGATTAAGTCTTTTCAGAGTCGGCAGCAGGCGATTTCGGCGACGGAGCGGGGCGTGCCGCGTCAACGCTCGAATATTCCCCTAATGAGGCAGATTCAGCAGACATATCCGGAGGCGGAAGCTGGGCCGCCGCAAAGGCTGCCCTGACGTTGCCCGCGAGTCCGGTCTGATCGCTGACCTTGCGGACGAAGCTCGGACAGCGATATCTCGCGTCGGTTTCTAGGCCGACATTTAAGCTGTCGTCCTTCTGGCATAAGCCGATCCATTGTTGCCCAACGTGCATTCGCCAGCCGGTGCAGGTCTCGCAGCAGTTTGGTGGCCAGAGGAGCCAAGAAGGCAAGCGGCGGGTTGGCATTAGAGGTCCTCCTTTTGGGGTGATGGCGGGGTCTCCTTCCCCCCAAGTGTCTGCATCTTCTCAACCCTCTGCATCTTCTCAACCCTCTGTATCTCTCGATCTACATACCAGCGGGCCTTGCGAAGGTCTTGAAGGCGGAGCGAGGGGGCTGCTCGTGGCTGCGCCAGAGATATTTCACCGCATTACCGAGGCAGAAGCTCATATGCTCGGTGATCGTGATGCATTCGATGCCGGAAGGATGGCTAGTGTAATGTCTGGGATGATTCACCGGATCGTTCATGGCTTGTAGCCTCTAAAGAGCTGCCGAATGCATTCTTTTGGCGTCATGTCGGTTGGGTGCCAGAGGCCGAAGGTTTCGTCGTCGATTCGGAGGAAGGTGTAGACGTATTCTACCCGTGTGGTTTCAACGGGGTGAACGTCCGGTGGAGGAAAGTGCGAAATCGATTTTGGGAGGTCATTCAGTTTGATTGTGAAAAAACGTGGTTTGTCCTGTTCGGTCGCCTTGCCGTCGAGCGGCCCGCCGACGCAAAGGCCAGAGAAGCGGTTCATTGTAGTGTGCTCCTTTGTTGAGAAAGAAAGAGGATATTTCGGCCATTTGAGCTGCCGACTCGAAGGAGGCCGCCCTTAACGCCTCCGCGGATCGCCTCACCGAATGCTGGCATTGACATGAGATTCATGCAGAGTTGCCAGAGGGCGTCTTCATCTAACTGGCCGTGGGCGCGGAGAATCGAAACGATTTCGGCAAGATGCTTCGCTTCATCCACGATGCCGATGCTTTCGAAGACTTTAAGCATGGTGGGTTCGAGCATGGAAATAATCGCATCGGCTTGAATTAGGTCGGCTTCTAAGATCTCCAGATCGTCTCGCTGGGCGGCAGCAAGAACCATCCCGAGCTTGTGAAGATGAGTTTGCTTTCTCGAGATCCATCCGGAGTATCTCTCACTCGCCATGTGAATGGGACGGTTTCCATTGTAAAGGTGAGCGTACCATTCTCGGCCCCACTTTCTTGCGTCTGGGTGGAGGCGATAGGGACCGGCAAGAGAAGCAATATGGGCAAGGTCGGAGAGAAGCTTGTTTTTCGTTCCATAATAGTCTCCTTCGTGAACGACCTCATCCGGATATGGTATAAGTGTCCGCTTTCTGTCGCCATAGACGAAAATAATCCGTGAAGTTAATCCACCTCCAATCATCGCCTGAGGTACGTTCTGAGATAGCCAAGTAGGCGTGGTCGCCGCAATGACATTTAACCAGGGATGCTTGACCTCGATTAGGCCACTGTGCTTCGTTGCATGCAAAAACGTGGTATCTCCCCCGTCCCACATGCGGATGAGGAAGCTCAAAAGCTTGTCGTCGTCCATTGTTAGAAAGGTTCCCAGCTCTCCCACCGATATGGTCAAAGACGACATGGGCACGATATCCTCCACGCCGTTTCCAGACATGTATTTCACATATTCGGTAGCCTTGGACAACGCGTCCGCTAGAGCTTGCCAAGTCATTGACTCTGGCCCAAAACGAATACCAATCTCCGGCGGCAGTTTGTTCAGAAGCTCGAGTCCAATCGAAATAGAGGTTGATTTTGCGGCGACTCCGGGAGGTCCGACCAGAATGACGTAGAAGTTTGGAGTCCATACGAACTTGCGCATGTCTAGCCATACGCGCCTCCGAAGGACGGCGGCGAGGGTGGAGATGCCAGTCCAGAAGTGGAAGGCAAGAGGACTTTCGGAGTCTCGAGTGTAATCGGTGTAGGCTTCGAGCCAATTTTTGAAGTTTCTGGTAGCCATGTGGTGAGGTCTCCCCAGCTTTTCTCCGAGTAGCTTAGCTTCCATGGAATGACAAGCGGAGGATCATATGGGATTGGATTCTGAAGCAGAGCTGCGATAGCTGACATGGTTTCGTTGCTGAACAAGCTTTTCGGTATCTGGAAGACAATCGAGTCGTGCACTTGAAGAAGCATCTGGGCAGCGAAACCGCCGGCTTCTACTCGAAGGGCACCCTGAAAGCAGGTCTCTGCGACGGTGCTTTGAGGAACCCAAGCTAAAGCTTGCCCGAGCAAAGATTCTATTCGGTCGAAGTAGATAATGCGGTAGCCGTAGGCGTTGCGAACTGTCCGCGTCTGAGTTATTTCAGCTTCGACTCGTCGCTGCCAGGCGCGGATTCCTGGATGAAGCCTAAACCACGAAGCTTGGAAGTCTTCGGCTCTGCGAATAGTCCAGCCAAGAATAGTAGCGAGGGTTCGGGGAGAACAACCGTAGTTGGTCGCGTGAACGGCTTGCTTGGTGGCTTGACGTAAAGCATTCCGTTCTGGGCCAGCGGCCAGAGCTGTAAACGCTGTGCCAAATAAAGCTGCTGCATTCTTGCTGTGAAGGTCGGTTCCGGAAAATAGATCATCTAACATCTCGTTATCTTGAGCTTCTCGAGCTACAACCATGGCGTCGGCACCGCGAAGATCTGCATCGATTAGCATCCAGCCGGGGTCAGGGATGAAGAACTTCCGCGTATTCGGCAGAGTTACGATGTCGCGAGGGTGGCGTTTGGCCATTAGATCACCAGAAGATGCGCCAGCAGTGTGTCGTCTTGCATGAAAGCTGTTGCCCGACTGCCGTTGAAGATTGAAAGGTCGAGGATGGTCCAAAGGTCGGGTGGAATGAGCATAGGGGCGGGCATCCAGAAGCCGAGAGCGACTAGGTCAGGCGCGGCGACGATCAGGCCGTGGTGTCCTTCAGCGATGCGGATGCTTCGGCCGGTGCTGATCTTCGTCAGTGTGTCCATCGGCATCATTCGTTTTGTCGGCTTGTCGTCGGCGGAGCGGAGATGCGAGCGGAGGCCCCAAAGGCCGAACTGGCAGCGAGGAATGTCAAGCCCTTTGTCGAATTGCCAAGAGACAAAACGTTCAGGGGAGCGGAAGAACTTTCCACCGATCGGCGAAAGATCTGGCGTGCGCGAGGGTTCGATTGGGCTCATGACGTCATCTCCGCATAGACAATCGCTATCCATCTGTTCATTAGGTCTTCACGTTCAGTCTGCGGAAGCGCATACCAAACAGGGGCGAGCTTTTCGTGGGAGCGTAAGTCGGCGCAGATGGCAGAGACGGCCGCGGCAACTCGCAGCGGAGAAGCCTTTGGTGAAATGACGTGAATTTCGGTAGCGGTTTTTCGTTCAGTCATTCTTCATCTCCTGAAGTTATGTTCTGCATGTTCATGCCGCGACCAAAGGCGTTTGCGGCACTGCTCCAACGGAAGGTCTTCGTGCCGTCTGGCTTAAAGCTGCAACGCATCCGGCCGTCAGGGTCGACTTCGGCCCGGACGACATCACTATTGATTGTGTTGATGGAACGTTCAGCTTTGAGAAGTTCGAAGAGGGTGCTTAGCTCGGGGTGCTTTTCTGCTAAGACATTCAAGGCTTCGTCGTTAACGGTGACTGAGCCCGTCTTGCGATGATTTTGCTTCGTCAGACCAAGCCCGTCGTAGAGCAGCTGCGCTGTCTGACGCTCGGATTCGAACCATTTCTTCTTCGACTTTATGGTTATGAGCTTCTTTGCGGAGGCATCTGGAATGATGGATTCAAGCCGGCGATGAACGGTTTGAAGGGCGAAAAGAAGCTCGAAGCCAGCAGCTGCCTTTCGGCTAGAGTCAACGAGAATGCCTCTATTCATCATTCGGAGAGCCAACGAGGATTTTCGCTGCTCATTTCTCCACAGATCTGACATTCCCATGTTGGAGATAAGCTGGCGGAGAGCCGTCGCCACTTCGTATGTGCGCAAGCAATCTTCTCCGTTGTAGCGGAGCTGGCTAAGCTGGTCTTGCTTTTCGACCCAGTCTTTTCCGTCTTCTTTCCAGAAGCGGTGGTAGTGGCAGTGGAGAGAAGAAAGATAATCCAAGCCCTTTGGTGTGCCCGGAAACAGAAGGTGATGTGCAAGCATCGTGTCGAAATCGCAGCGGGGCGTGACACCGTAGAATTGCTGAAAATACTGGGTATCGTAGAGGTAGTTTTGGCCTTCGAGAAGGATATTCGGATGGGTGAGAATCGTCCGAAGAAGCTTAAAGATTTTGGCTTCTTCAGCTGGTGGGAACCAAGATTCGAAATGACCATTCTGCTCAAGACGAATGAGCGGAATAACCAGAGCGGTTCCGGTAGAGTTGAAGGGTCCATCGGCGAATCCTATGCAGGTGATGAGACGACGATTGAGCGTCTCGATGTCGTTGGCGAGGCGAAGCGGCCCGCCGTTAGCTAGTTCGATCCAGCGGCGAAGCGGGGCGATCGCTTCATCGAGAGTCGCTGGAATTATGATCTTCGGCGGGGGCTGCGGAATCCAGTCGTCGGCGAGAGCTAATGGCACTCTCGCTCGAAGGTCGTGGACCGTAACTGCTCGTTGGTACCAGGCGCGGAGGATGGCGGCGGGATGAATGATCGGAAGAACCCGCAGGCCGCTCGGAGAAAAGAGCATTGAACCGCGCCAGGAGGTGATGCCAGCTGGAACGCGAACGGTTTGGCCGTTTCCGAGACTGATGCTGCTAATGCTCGCGCAGTCGGTGAGAGCCCAGAGGGCCCAATTTCCGCACGCAATGACGAGCTTTGGTCTGACTCTCTCAAGCTGATTATGCAGACGAGCTAGCTCGTTCTGAAGGTCTTCGGTTAGATGCAGGCCGCGATAGGCGGGAAGCATCCGCGAGAAGGGATGACAGAGCCGATAAAGCTCATTATGCGGAGGCTTGCGGGCGGCGACATTCGTCATGAAGCACTTGAGGCGGAGGATGTTCGCTTCGAGAAGCATACGATCGAGTTCTTTGCCAGACTCACCTACGAAAGGACGCTGCTGCTGAAGCTCCTCGCTCCCCCAGCTTTCGCCCACGATGGCAATTTCAGCGTTGTGGGGGCCTGAAGTGCCGAACCAAAGATCAGAAGATTCTACCATAGTGGTGGCTTTATGAGGTTAGAGGGCATTGGCTTCGGTTCGAGGGTGGAGAGGCGATCTTCAAAGTCGTTAAGGCGTTTGAGGATATAGCTGAAGAAGGTTGTTGCGTTCGCGTCACTGATGATCCGGCCGCAGTCTTCACAGCGGAGGGTCCAAAGCTCGTCAGAGTTAAAGAATAAAGAATGCTTGTGTGGGCAGGTGGGAGCTTCAGAGGGGGTCATGAGGGAACCTCGGGATGACTTCGAAGACGATCAGGGCGTCTATCACATAGAAGTGGTTTAGATCGATTATTTTGGCCTTCTTGTCGTGTTCGTTTAAGGTTCGATTCACGATGGGGAAAAGCTCTCGCGAACATACGAGTGTTTTGGGTAACATTGCTATTAGGGTTGAGATGGGAATTAGATCAGAGGGCGCTGACATCGGGCATGGTCTCCATGGGTTCGACTTCGGGTGCTTCGATCGGAGCGGGCATTTCAAGCTCATTCAGCTTGATAAGAGCGGCGTCGGTGGCGGCTTTGTCGAGATCGATGCCGAGAGCTTTTCGCAGGCAGCTTTTCGCTGCGAGGACGGTCGCGCCGCTTCCGCAGCAGGGATCGAGAACCGAATCGCCGGGAAGCGTGGACACTTCGATTAGAAGCTTCATAAGCTCAACGGGCTTCTGCGCACCATAATCACGAACTGCGCGGCTTACTCGACTGAAGTCAAGGATGTCGAGAGGTGAGGTCAGAAGGCCCTTTCCCCCCTTCGTCGCGAAGAGGATCATTTCGAATGTCCGGCGGAAGCCCTGTCTCCCCCAAGGGGCGAGTCCTTCAGATTCGCTTTTTCGCCAGATGATTGGGGTGCGGAAGACACTCCAGCCGGCCGCGGAGGCTGAGAGCTTGAGCCATTCAAAGAGGTCGATGTCGGTGAAAAGGAAAAGGTTCGCACGGGTTTTGGTAAGTCTAAACGACTCTCCGAGGAGGAATTGGAGAAATTGCTTGGTAGCCGCTGGGTCGTCCGTGTAGTTGTGGTGGTGGATAGTACGTGAGCGAAAACCAGCACTCCCAGCACCAATGGCGTAAGGAGGGTCAGCCAGAACAAGATCGTAAACGTTGTCTGGAAGGGTCGGGAGGAGAAGCGTGGCGTCTCCGCAGATGATTCGGTGTGGTGGGTCTGGAGGAATTTCGCCAGCTCGTTCTCTAGTTCCATCAGGGCTCTGGCTGAGACGTGCTGTTGCCTCGCGCCGGCGGATATTTTCTGCAAGAAAGGCCCGTTCGATGCGATCGATGGTGAGTTGATGGGCTTCGTTGGCGTTGCGGGCGTTTCGGATAGCGGGGTCGTGGAGATGTTCAGCCACGAGGGTAGCCGCGATGACTTGCTTTGAGATGGTGTTTGGGACGGCGGTGCTTCCAGCAATGCCACCGCTTGCTGCAATTTCTCTGCCAGTGTCGGCGGCAGTGTGGAGGGGATTGGCGGCGACGCGGGCGGAGTGGATGGCCGCGAGGGCTCTGACGCGATCCTGCCAAGGAGGGTCAAGGCGGATGTAATTCTCTTCGAATTCGGCTTCCATTCGGGTAAGGGCACTGAGGTCCTCCGAGATGATTAGAGCTGGGACTTCACCGGGCAAGACGGTCTCCCCGTCGCAGAGGAAATAGCCCTGATCTTCAGCTATCCAATCGATGGCGGCGAGGCGGCGACCTCCGGCGACGAGAACATAATCGCCTTTAGCTCCATCGAACTGAACAACGGGCGGGTGAAGCAGACCTTTTGAGAGGATGGAGTTCTTAAGCTCCAAGTCGCGGTAGCTAGAAAGCTCGCCGGAGCGCTGACGAGCTTCTAAGCGGATTTGCGGGCGGGAAAGGCGTCTCATTTTATTCTCCAAAAAGAGCCAGAGGATTCTTGGGACAGCAAGAGCCCTCTGGCCAAGTTAGGGAGGAACTGGCAGAGGCGATTGTCCTCCCCGAGAGAGCGAACTAGAACTGCTCTAGAATGCTGATCATATGGTCGTGGGCCCGAGTAATCTGCTCTTCCACAACTTGAAGCAGAGCCTGCATGGTGGAGAGTTCAGAAGCAGGCTGTTGAGGTTTGCTGACCTCTCTAGGTTGCCGATCGATCTGGTCGCGGTGCGCTTCCAACTTCTGATTTAAGCCAGCAAGTGCTTCCGCGATGCATTCTAGGCGGCGGAGGATTGTGCCGCTACCTAAATTGGGGGGAGAAACGGGCCGACTAGCCGAGCTTTGTAACACGGGTCACCTCGGCGTATTTCTTCGAAGGATCTTTTCGATCTTGGGTCTGGGTGTTCACACCCATGAAGGGCTTGTCGGTGAAGAGTCGGGCCAGAGTCCACGAGGGGTCGTTATTCTGGCCGAGGGCCGCCCGAAGCTGGCCGAGTTTGACGTTGCGGTCGGGACCAGTGTCGAGGTTGCCATTCTTGTCGAGGTCGAGAAAGAAGCGATAGCGAGAGAAGAGCTTGTCGCGGCCGGCGATTTGGCGGGCAGAATCGTCGGTGATGATGATGGGAATTTCACAGCTTGGTGCGCTGCGAGCGTTCCCGTCTTTATCGGTCCACTTCACTTCGCGGAACCAACCTTCCATCGGCTGGTCGATGTTGATGTGCATGACGAAGTTACCTTCGGGCGAGGGCGAAACTTGCGTTGCCATCGGGCCAGCGGGAGTGTTCAAGAACTGCTGAGGATCAAAGGGAGACATGCTAGACCTTTCAAGATGCGGCTCGGAAGCTTGAGGAACTCGCCGCCGTCTTCCGAGCCTTGTGGACGGCGATGAGTGGAGCGAAATCGGGCTTAAGCTCGACGCCGCGAGGAAGACTGCTGTGCTTCAGCTCAGACTGATCGTCGGTGGTGGACCAGACGAAGCCTTTCGTAGCAGTGTTGCTTGCGCGAACCACGTCGTTGAAGTCTTTGCCGAGCTTCGGGCCGAGCTTGGCACCGAGAGCGCCAGGGTAGATCTTCGTGCCGCCGGTTATTTGGTCTGGTTCTCGTTCGATGTGGGCCGTGAGAACGAAATAACTGCTGCAATCTGTGGCGAGTTTGCGAACGATCTCCGCTTCGAGGTTCATGGCGATGCCCCATTCGCCTTTATGGGCGGTGGGCTTGTAGCCGACGGTGTTCTGCCAGGCCAGCGTATTCAGGCCGGAAAGCGAATCGAGGGCGAAACATCGCCCGTCCCCCCAGTCGGTTGCGTCGCCATAGCGTTTTCCGGTTCGATCGCAAGGAAAATCCGCAATCGAATCAAGCAGCTCGTCAATTTGGGTCATTTTGACTTTTTCGATGCCGCTTTTTAAGTTCGAGAGGTCTTCGAAGTTCATGGCGCGGATACGTGAGGTCATCTCTTTTAGCGTAGAGAAGCCGGTGGGAGCCGGTTTGACCACATGCCAGTGAAGCAAGTCCATGGAGACGTTCAGACGTTCAGCGGCGTCGATAAGCGAATTTGGCCCGTTGCCTTCGGTGCAGAGGACGAACGTCTCTATGCCAGCTTTAGCGAAGGTCACCAGAGCGGAGGTCTTTCCGCTCCCGGGCGGACCCATGAGAAGAGTCGAGGGCGTTTTGACGGCGGTGGTCATGCTGCTTTTCCTGAAAGAGGTGCGGGTGGTGCTTCGCCTGGAATGATCTGCCTCGCGTTGATCGGATTACGAAGGAGAGGATTCCAGCGCTCGCGGCGGAAGGTGTCGAACCAGACTTGAGGAGTGGGCGACTTGCAGAGATCGTGAAAGGCACATCCTCCATAAGAGGTGCAGCTTTCGCCGAGATTAAAATCGAAGTAGCCATCGTTCCACTGACGGACGAGACGATGGAGGTTCCTCCGAAGCTGCTCGAACCAGCGGTCGATTTCCCATTGGGCGAACAGCTTTGTTGCGGTGACTTGTTCGATGTCGCGTTTTCTGATAATCGTCCCGCGAATGACGACGGTGTGGCAAGGTGCGAGGGTGAGCGAAACGGCCCAGCAATAGCCGAGAAACTGAGAGCGAAGATCCCATTGCTTTGCCCAATCGGAGGCGAGGCGGCCACTAGTTTTGTTGTCGAGAACAACGATGCGGTTGCTTAGCATTCCGAGAAGGTCCGGTCGGCCGCAATAGACGAAAGGGCCGCCGGAGGGGTGAGAGGGGAAGCCGGGGAAATCAAGAGGAATGGCGAAGCTGAATTCGAAGGTGGGAACGCCCGAGCTGAAGAAGGGCTGAATAGGGTCGGAAGCGGGAGGATAGGCGCGGACGAAGTCTTCTACGGCTATCCACATATTTTCTTTTGTCTTTGGTGAATCTTTATTTAGCTCAAAGTCGCCCCAGAGAGCCTGAAAGGTTAAATGGCTACGGAGGAGAGCTGTCTGCACGTCGAGGCCGGACCAGAAGAGCTTATAAAAGGTTTCGATGGTTCCGGCGAAGGTGGCTCCGGCATGAAGATCGACGCTGAGAGCTGATGGGCGGAGGCCATAAACGTATTCGTATTCGAACTTCTTCCCACATTGATTCCAGGCGGAAAGCATCGTGGAGTCGATGTGGGTGGGGAGCTGGCGAGAGGCTGTTGCTACGTCGCTCATAGCTTCACCGCTGTGTCTTCGCGGAGCATCTTGCAGAAAGTGTCAACTTGCTGCAAGCGTTCGATGCTAGTAGGATAGTGGGTTTTGAGAATATGACTCAAGACGCAGCCGACGGCTAGAACGGATTCGTCGACGGTGAGGTCGGGGATGGGGAGTAGGGCGGTGAGCATGGAAAGAGACGCGTCACAAATGCGGCGCACATGAGCGGGAAGGGCTTCGGTCATTTTTGCTTCTTCTCTGCTTCGATTTCAATGCTGAAATCATGACTGGAAAGGTCGGCGTCGATGGCGTCGGAGAGGAGGGTCTCGTTATCTTCAAGAAAAGCGATGAAGGCGTCGTGGATGTCGTTGTCGGCGTCTTCGAGATAGTCGGCTAGATCGCTGTCTTCGCAGCTGATGGAAAGAGTCAGCTCGCGTTGGAGAGTCAGCTTAAAGGTCGGCATAGGGTGCTCCTAGGTTGAAAGCTTAAGGATGGAAAGAACGGAAACGAGAGTGTCGGAGACGGCGATGTTTTGCCCGCCTGTAAGGTGCAAGATGGTGCAGGGGATGCCAACGTCGGGCCGAGGGCCGAATGTGCCAGAGTTGATGGCAGAGATGTGCTCTGTACGGATGCAGACTCGGCCATAAGCGGCGGGTTCGACGTTGGTTAGAAAGATGAAAGCGGGAACCTTCGAGTTGGCAGCTTGAGCTTTTGTCATTTTGGGGCTTTCGTTGGGAAGGCGGTGAGGGTCCAGGTGGCGTTCTGGCCGGAAGCTGAGCTGACATTCTTCACGACAAGGTGCGGACCAGAGTCGGTTTCGTTGTGGCAATGGACGATGTAGGTGTAGGTGTCGGAAGCTGGATCGTCGGTTAGCTCGCGGCGTTCGACCGGGCGGCCGCATTTTGCGCAGATGATGTTAACGTCGTGGCGAGTGGGGATCATAACGGAAGCGCCTGAAAGTCGGCACCGGCGGGCGGCGGACCATACGTGCCGAGGTTTGCGGCGAGTTGATCGAGCATTTTAGCGGCTTCGCCGTCTCTGTTCGTAACACGAACCTCGCGAATATAATTGCCTTTTAGCCAAGAGCCGTTGTCGCCGGCCCACGAGCAGCCAGAACGCTCGATGGAAATAAGCAAACAGTTTTGAGGGCCGTAGGCGAGACCAAAAGGCTTCACGTTGCCGACTCGGCGGGCGTCGTCGAAGATGTAGCGTCGACTCTCCAGGCAGCAGCGGGCGCGTTCGATGGTGCGACGCGCCAAGTCACCGAGCACATTTGGACCAAACTTCGATTCGAGGAAGGCGTTGTAGTCGATCATCCACTGACGGCGGGAGATGTTCGAACCCTCGAGCGGCTTCTGCTTCTCGGCTTCTAGCCGGAGATCCAAGCCGAGGAAAATCTGCTCAGGATAAAAGGTGCCGAGGAGAGCCATTCTTAAAGGTTCGGCGAAGGAGATTGCGACGGCGGAAGTGTCTTGGTCGCAGATTAGACGTTGGAGGGTGGTCTTCCCGGCGCCTGCGGGCGCGTTTATGAAGACGAAGAAGGGAAGCTTTAGAGGCATGTCTAAAGATCCTCCAGAGAGGGTTGCGTCGCGGGGCCGCGTTTGGTGCCGGAAGTGCGGGGTGGGCCGGCGGTGCGGCGGCGGAGAAGGCCGAGCAGAGCGCACATCTCGGTGAGAGTGGCGTCGTCGGTGACCGAAGAAGGATCAGGAAGGCCATTCGGCAGACGGGCCAAAGTCGCTTCCAGCTGCTTGTAGCGGGTGTAGGCGGAAGCGGTGTCTAGCGAGTCCAGGTCTGGAAAAAGGGTCTGAATCTCAGGCATTTTTTGGTCCTCGGTAGGCGAGCTTGGTGAGATGTCTCGACTTGCTGAGTAGGTCACAGGCGAGAATGGCCATCTGCGCGGCGTTCAGGTCGATGGAAAGACGGTCGTGGCCATCGACGTGGACGGTGAGAGAAGCGGTGAGGAGCCGCTCGTCGACTAGAAGGCGGATATGGTCTTTGGGGGAAAGAGTGGCTAGTCCGAGCAACTTAAGGTTTTCAACTCGAGCTGAAGCGCGGGCGTGAAGCTCAGAGGGGGTTAGCATTGGGTGATGCTCCTTCTTGACGTTCGAGCCAGTCGCGGAGAAGAGACTCAAGAAGCTGCTTGCGGGAGCCGTAGCGGGGCTTGCGAGAAACGGGGTCCCAGTTTGCGGATTCGACGCGAGCGGCTAGAGTGGGGTCTAGCGTCACCTTCCACTGAACGTAGGCTATTCGGCGGGAGGACATGCGGGCTAGCCCTTTCGGGTGGGGGATGGGATTGGGGCGATGGTAAGCCCGCCACCGCCCTGAGTCAACAGCTGCGACGTCCTTGTTGAACTTTTTTTGGGAAGGGGCGGCTCGGTGGTCTGGCGGTAGCTTTGTCCGAATGGTTTCATGAAGATGATCGGTTTGTCCCATTGGCGAGCGAGGGTGAGTTCATGGCGAACGCCAAGACTCGTGTCCCAGCCCGGAATGACAAGAACCCTCACGTCGAAGGCACCTTCGATCATATTCTGGTTGAAGATCGTCCAAGTGTCTGCGTCGGTGGCGAGACCATTCTCGAGGGCGAGGGGGTGGCAGTAGACGATTGGCGAGAAGCACCAGATTGGGCCGGGCGGAGAAAGAAGCCAGGTTATGGCCTCTTTCGCGGCTTCGTAGCGTTTGTGGCGGAGAGAGGCGGAAGGGTCAGAATAGGGAGAAGCTAAGAAGCTGTAGGACATTCGAGGATCTCCTGTGCTTGCCACTTTTTAGTTGTGCAGTAGGATAGAACTTGTTCTTGTGGCCATCCGCGCATGTATTTCACGATGGGAGCTGTCTGCACGACTCGGCCGTTTTGAAGGATGACGCCG
>Ga0126371_10000214_pt1 | contig 44555 bp, 36 predicted proteins | sample PanSoiMetaPlot_4_FD_110145 | JGI IMG/M metagenome (GOLD analysis project Ga0126371, IMG submission 110145) | Tropical forest soil microbial communities from Panama - MetaG Plot_4 | ecosystem: Environmental > Terrestrial > Soil > Tropical forest > Bulk soil | place: Panama | collected 2016-02-17
ACGCTATAACTTGTTGTCGTTTCTCTTCGCTCAAGACGTTGCTCATGCCGACGAAGGGTACATCGCCCTCCGTCGAATCAACGTCCCGGAATTAATTCTCGTTGGCCGGTTTTGAGGTGGCCATCATTGGCCGGATTTGCGTGGCCACTGAGGTCGATGAGTAGACTGGTTCAGGTCCGAGTAGGCATATCGGCATTTGAAGCTAAGCGATTGCAATTGATATCAATCGATATCCGTCAGATTGCTGTTGGGGGCGTTTCGTAGCAGGCTTCGCGAAGATGTGAGGAGTCAAGCGCGGTCATGGTGGGGCGACACTTGGAACAAGCGGGGCTTCGCATTCTTGCCGCAGACGATTCGAACCATGGCGCAACTACGCTTGTTCGGCGCTGGAGAAGTGTGGGAGCGCATATTCTGTCCATGAAACGGCTGACCGGATTGGAAGCTGTCCAAAAGGCGTACGAAGTGCAACCAGATGTAATCCTCCTTGACATCAGCATCCCCAAGCTCGACGGGATCGCAGCGGAACGGCAGATCCGCAGCAAGTGCCCCAAAAGCAAAATGCTTTTTGTGAGCGAAGATCGGTCCTTGGACGTTGTACGCGAAGCATTGAGTACCGGGGTGCAGGGCTATGTCGTTAAGTCGGATGGGGCCGAACTTTTGGCCGCTGTGGACGCAGTCTGCCAGGGGCGTTTCTTTGTAAACAAGAGCCTGGCGAAGAATTCCCTTGTCGCCGCCGATCTTGACCGAGCTCGAGATAAGTTCCGAGACTTGACCCGAGCGCATTAAAAGATCAAGGATGGCGGGTGTCGGAAGTTCCGACTACCAGTTTGATAAGGCGCGACCCCGATTATGTGTGGTTGTCTGCGGTGGGTGGTGACTCGGCATAGGCAAAGAATTTATCCTCCGGTGTGTAAGTGGATGAATTGCAATCGACAGTCTATTGGCATATCGCTGTCGCTTAGATGATGGGGTCACCATGCGAAGTGGGAGCACTGGCTCAGCACAGACGCTCTTCCGACTGGATTCGCCTTTCCGTCTGCTGCTAGCTGTCGTTTCCGTATTTGTCCTTTCCTATCTTGCCGCCAGACTTGGTGGTCTGCTGGTTCTGCGCCCGCAAATGATATGGCCTTTGTGGCCGGGATGCGCCTTCCTGGTGGCAGTCTTGTTGCTTGCCGAGCACAAGACTCTTTGGCCCATTCTGCTGGCGGCCGGCCTCGGCGGATTCGTTTTGTACGATTTAAACGCCGGCCTTTCGAACCGCTCCATCGCTTTGTTCCTTCTGGCGGACAGCATCGAGATCCTGGTGGCCTCACTTGGAGTGAGCTTGGCATTCGGTGGCATGCCACGGTTGAATAGCGTCAAGTCACTAGCCACTTACAGCCTATTCGCAGTGATCCTGGCTCCGATTACAGTGGCCTCCATCGCAGCCAATGCGACTGGGGGAACGTCATGGCTTATATGGAGGGTCAGTTTCCTCACTGAAGCTTTGGCATTACTGACGATCACCCCGGCTGTCATGAGCTGGGCCGGCGTCGCAATCACTGGACTTGAAAGACCGCGACTGTATTACTTCGAAGCCGCGGGCATGTTGTTCGGGTTACTGACACTATCTTATTTTGCTTTCGTCGCGGGGGGCGAGGGCAGTCGTCCCGCTCTCCTTTATTCCCTTGTGCCATTTCTGTTGTGGGGCGCGTTGCGTTTTGGCGTCACGGGTGTCAGCACTTCGATGATAGTCGTTGGTTTCTTCTCGATTTGGGGGACTATTCACGGTCGCGGCCCATTCCTCGGAGGTACACCCGTCGGCAATGTTCTGTCACTGCAGCTTTTCCTTCTGTTCGCGATAGCCTCTTTCATGCTTTTGGCCGTCACTGCAGAGGAGCAGAAACAGGCTCAGGAGCGCAGTCAGGAGAGTGAAAAGCGATTTCGATTGGTGGCGGATACGGCTCCGGTTTTGATCTGGATGTCGGGACAGACAAGCTCTGTAACTACTTCAATAAGCCATGGCTGAAGTTCACCGGGCGATCCCCCGAGGCTGAAGCCGGAAATGGATGGGCACAAGGCCTGCATCCCGATGACCGCCAACGATTCATGGGGGTGTACACGCAAGCGTTTGATCGTCGAGAAGAATTTCGAATGACATACCGCTTGAGGCGACAGGATGGTGAATATCGTTGGATCCTTGATGTAGGAGTTCCCAGGTTCGACCAGAGTGGAGTTTTTCTCGGCTACATTGGGATTGGTCTTGACGAGACCGACCGTAAGCTTGCCGAAGATGTTCGCTCCCGCTATGCCGCGATTGTAGAGTCGTCTGACGATGCGATCATCGGCGCAGATCGGAAGGGGACAATTACTCACTGGAACAAAGGAGCCGAACGGCTCTACGGGTATTCGGCGAGCGAAGCAATCGGCAAGGACATCGCTTTCTTGCAACCAACGGATCCGTCGGAATCGAAGCACATTTTGGCGAGGGTTCTCGATGGCAAACAATTGCGGGAGTATGAAACGGTGCGTCAGCGGAAGGACGGTACTCGGGTAAGTGTGGCGCTGACAATCTCTCCGATCCTGGATTCCGAAGGTCAGATTACTGGGAAGTCTGCAATTGCACGGGACATCACGGAACGAAAACGAGCGGAAGAGGTTCTTTCCGGTATGAGTCGGAGGTTGATTGAGGCGCAAGAGCAAGAACGGACGCGGATCGCCAGGGAGTTGCATGATGACATCAATCAGCGGTTGGCTCTGCTGGCGGTAGAACTAGAACAAGTCCGTGAAAATCCGACTGAACCCGAGGCCCGGTTACTGGAACTGCAGAGGAAAACACAGGAAATAGCAAATGATGTGCAGGCCTTATCGCATGAGTTGCATTCCGCAAAGCTGGAATATCTGGGTGCGGTTTCGGGGATGAGAAGTTGGTGCAGGGAATTCGCTGAGCGGCGAAAAATGGAGATTGAATTTAAGAGCTCTGAAGGATTAACTTCCGTGAGTTCTGATGTTGGACTCTGCCTGTTTCGGGTTTTGCAGGAGGCGTTGCACAATGCCGCTCGACATAGCGGCGTAGGGCGTGTTGAGGTGCAGCTGTCGGAACATGCGGGCGAAGTTCACATGGTCATCAACGACCAGGGTCGAGGTTTCGAGATTGAACGAGCCATGCAGGGGAAGGGGTTGGGATTGACGAGTATGCAAGAGCGCGTCCGGCTGATGAGAGGGAAAATATATATCCGCTCGACCCCCATGGCTGGAACTACCGTCCACGTTCAGTTGCCCTTCCGATCAGAGCAGGTTTCCCAACGGGCTGCCGGGTAATCGTGGGTTTGGCCAATTGATCCGGCGATAGCAGACGGCCTTTAGGGTATGATTGCACGACTGTGTTTAATCTTCCCCAATGAGAGTTAGTCAATGAACAATTTAGGTGCCGTCCTACAGCAGTTAAAGCAGGAAAGATCGCGTTTGGATAAAGCGATTGCAGCGTTGAGCGAAGTAACCGGTGGTACAAAGTTGAATGCCTCCATGGAAGGAAGCCGGCCGAAACGCCAGCTTTCTGTGGCTGCTCGCAGGAGAATTGCTGCTGCCCAACGAGCTCGTTGGGCCAAAGTTCGAGCAGGCAAGAAGGCGAATTAATCTCAGTGCAACGACAGGGATCGTACGGCGGTTCCTGTCGTTTTTTTCGATCGCATCCTAGGCCCCGAAAGCGTCAAGCGCTCTCAAGGATAATTAGGTGAAGGGCCGAGATAGGCGCTCAACAGCTTTTTCCCGTTTGGGGCATCTCCGGGTTTATTAGTCGGTTCCAGAGTTACGTAGACGCTGTCGATGTGAGCCAGGACTTTCGGATCGTTGAATTCGAGGATCCACCGTCTTTGGGTCTGATCATCCGCACGAAGAGCCCCGAGGCTTTGAGGGCGGTGCGGATCACTCTGACGAGATCCCCAAGCATAGAACGTCTGGTTTGGCCTGGTTTTCGACAGGTCATACGCAAACAAGACAAGGGATTTGCCCCGTGTATAGAACACTCGTCCGAATGGTTTGAGCTGGTTGTCAGTTGTATTTACGTCTGATACATCTGCGACGTGCAAGTTTCGGGCGGCGATCAAGTTTCGGAGTTCGAGCGCTGAGGGCACGGCGATTGATCGCCCGTCGTTCTTAGCGAACCATTGGTTCGCCAGACCGCGCTGCTCAGCCAAATCTCTTTCCAGTTCATTCAGCCGATAACGCGTAGCTACAAGTTCAGCATCTCGCGAGGCTCCTGCCTCTTTCAGGGATCGCAACTCTGCCAGAGCAGAGAGTAGAGCTTTCTCGTAATGTTCAGCGGTCACTTCAGGGTCTGCAATCGCATGGACCTTGCGGCTCCGCTTTCTTTGCAATGCGACTATCTGCTTCTGATCAGCGTTAAGTAGTTCCTGAAGATGATGCTTGTGTGCCCGTAAGAGGGCGAGTCGCTTTGCGTCGCGCGAATTGGCACTCTGTGCACGTCGAGCAGGTGCTCTAGCCTTCGCAGGTCTGCTCGGCACGGGCTTAGGGGTGACTGAGGCAGTTTGCAAAGTCGGGGTGGAGAATTGGGGTTTCACAGTTCCCGCGAAGAAGCCTAAGATTCCTGAAATGACCACCAAACCTGCCCAACCTGCAATCGGAAATGGAGCGAGGGCTCGCAAGAACCTCGTGAGCCGAGAAGGTTGCGCCAAGCTTGCCACTCCGATAGGGAGTCTGACCTGAAATTGAGTGCTTTCCTCAACTTCTTCCAAAAATGGTGACGGCTCAGGTGACGCCTGGGCCGAGTGCCCGCGGGATGGCAGCGATAAGCCCTTGCCCAGGAACAATTCACCGCGCAGGACCGCTTGTATCGCCGGCCATAATTCACTAGCAGCACTGGATTTGCTGATGTAGCCTTTCGCGCCGGTACGTAACCCCTCCTCGGCGATCTCTGGAGACCGATCCTCACTGACAAAAAGGATTTTCGAATGCGGAGAGGTTTCGCGAATGCATCGCGCGGCTTCAATGCCATTCAATTCAGGCAAGCCAACGTCCAGCAGGATGAGGTCAGGTCGTAGTTCCTGCGCCCGGCGCACCGCTTCTAGTCCGTCGCTTGCTTCTGTTATGACGGGGGAGTCGAGCCACTGCGGCAGGGTCGAGCAGACATAGTCACGCCAAGGTTGATAGTCATCGACAACTATGATCGAGATGCCAGACGTTTTCACACTAACTCCCCGTCGAGTCCGCAGCCGTGCAGCCGAGAGAACGAATGCCCAGCCCGCCGTGTACGCGTACTGGCATTTCTCCTATCGTGTTTAGATGATTGCAGTGCAGTGCACTGATACAGAACTGTCACTTATGACAGACCCCTGTGGAGATTGCGCAGTTCCGCAATCTCACTAAGCTCGTTTCGCAATGAAGCGTTTTCCTGTTTAGATTCGTGCAAATGGTGAGGGAGACGAGTGGTATTCCTTTAGCCTTCGCCATCTGAAGAAATTGCCGCCACCGGACTCCGCAACCGTCCAAGGGACTGTTACTTTAAACAGTTGGATATCTATCCTTTCGCTTTTACATTCGAGACTCCAATCGAGATTGTTGTTGGAAGAGTTCTTGCGCGGACCGGAATTCACTTGTTGAGAGCCACATTACTTTTCCGGGATGATCGGGGAGCAGTTAGCCCGCCGACTCGGGTTTTGCCCAAAATTGAGCTGGAACCGCGGAATACAAAGGGTGAAGCCAGGCAACAAGCTCCCCGCCCGGAATTTGTGAAGCTGCGCTGAGTTAACCAGCAGCCACCATCAGGATGTCTGTCCTGAGCAAGCAGCCTGCGAGATCCTCAATCCACCCTTAGCGCCTCGGCACTCAAGGTGTCGAGTGGTGGTGCTGCAGATGCGTCGGTGCGATTTCCAGATTTATCGCGAACTTTGCCAGCGGTTTTGATAGTTCACAGTCGGGCGTTCTCATTAGCGTGTTAATAAGAGCTTATTTTCAACTCAGGAGAGTAGCATCTCATGCTCAGAAGCAAGGTTTGCCAGGAGTATGCATGGTGGTGGCAATTCTGGTTGTCAAAGCTTCCTCAGTGCGATACGAATCTCCCGCCCACGGCGACCGTAGCCGTGCTGAACAGTGACTCATTCTCCATACTCGGAAATCGACCTCGCTACATGCGAAACCCCGCAATGACGATTAGCCCGCTGCGATGCCCAACAGCAGCGATATGCCTTTACGTTGATGAAGAGAGCTGAAAGCGCACCAGTTTTGTATGGTTCGTCAGTCAGTATTGTCAGTTTGCAAGTCGCCGGGTTCCGCCTACAAGAGACTGAGACACGCTTGCGTAGGTGGACTCATTATGGAGAAGCGACCCAGCGATTGCCAATTCGGTTCCGCGGCGGAGCTAACGACAGGATACGTTTGGGCCGCCATTGTGTATCTCGATTCAGCGACAGATTATCAGGAAGAGATTTCAAGTAAAGCTGTGCCCTCCCGAGTGCTTGGGCAATTTACCGTCCTGGATAAGAAAGGCAAGGGCGACAGCATCCTCTGGTTGGTCATTGCCGTATTGGTCTTCGCTTCGCTTGCACTATTGGGTATTACAAGGCTGGTTGGGATGGTTTTTTGAATTCTCATGCTTCCGGTTTCGCGGACTTGATCCTCCATTCACCGCCGAGCCCGAGAATCTGCAGCCGTCAGTCTCGCGAAGCATTCATCTCTGATCATCGAATCTGTCGGCATCTTGATATTTGACATCATTCGCCTGGTGGAGGGAGTTTAACCGGTGCTGACAGTCTAAAAGTGAGTACCGATTCAGCGGGAAGCTCGATCTGTTTGTTGCCAGTGACGGCGCCCCCGACCAAGCCGGCTGCACCGCCGACGAGTGCGCCGATTCCAAGTCCTTTAGCGCCTCCCGCGATGCCTCCGATGAGTCCACCCCCGGCTGCGCCACCGCCGGTGGTCACTGCAGTCCTTTTGCCTTTACCCTTCTCCGTATTCACCAAAATCCTCGTAGAAATCGGATGGGCCCGCCCCCTCACCGTGATGCTGCTCAGTGATAGGTCAAGTATGGCTTCGCCTTTCAATTTGCCTCTACTCTTTGCGTCCACTACGGTTCCCACCACCGTTGATCCTGCAGGAAAGGCCGTTCTGCCTTTGATGACTAGTGGCCGGGCTAAGGTTCCCATGAAGGTCTGGCCGGTCCGACTTGTTCCAGAGCTGAGGCTGCTGCTGAGACGGACAACGATGGGAGACCCGGCAGGCACTACGATTGGTTGGGGTACGGGTTGGGGCACTGGCGCGGGCGGAGCATCCGCCATGACGCTCATGGGCGGCTTTGGCGGCTGGGAAGCAGCGGGCGCCATTCCGGACATCGCATTGGGCACAGGCTGAAAAGTCGTAGCTTCAGGCTGAGAGACAACCGTCTCATTTTCCACTTGAGAAGCGCCAGGCTCCGCTTTCGCAATCTGCTCGAGTCGTGACTGTGCGGCGGCTGTTTTCGCCGAACCAGTCAATGTCACCCTGCCCGCCTTTGTGGCGACTTCGACCCGGGAATCCCTTGTCTCCGGATCGAGGGAGATTCTTTCTTGAATGTCTCTTGTGATCTTGGCATCATCACCTTTTCGGCTACATCCCACGCCAAGTGCGAGTACGAAACTCAGTGATAGGGTTGAAACTCTAAGAACACTAATACCAACCATAAGACCTCCCCAACCTAGCCTTTAGGGGCTCCCCTATGTGTTTTCTACGGCAACCGATGTTTTGAGAGACGTAGCCTACCGGACCCATTCCACTGGCGCGCTTGAACTGAAAAACGATAGCTAAGTCAGATCGAATGAATTGCGCGGAGAGCTACGCTACTCCACTGAAAAATGATAGACGGTTAGCGCCTCAGCTCCCACTGCCAACAGTTTCAGCACAGGCTTAAATAAGAAGCGGGCTGCGAGTTAAGCGTTTCAAGTGCCAGGAAACAGGCCTCTCGGACTGTTTGTCGATCGGCAACGACCCAAAGCAGATAGGTTGCTAAGCTACTCCTCAAATTGCACTTAGCGGGCCTTCAGCCATTCCCTTCGTGATCCGTTTCGACGGCGGTGTGGGCTTCCCTGTCTGGCAAGAGTGCGGAATTGCATTAATAGTGATCAACCAAGTCTTTTTCCCCCATCTCACTAGTTTTTTTCTAGTGGGTTTTCTGGTAGTTTTGACAGCAAAGCAGTTTGAAGTCGGCATGATTTCATTCTTAGGGCCCGTCGCCAGGAGCATCGCGCGGATTTGCCACCGCGTTGGTTTGTGCGGATGTTTCAGGACTGTATCGTCCCGACGACCTTTTCCTCCCTCATTTGGCACCTGGGCATTGAAGCGGACTGGGTTTCTCTGGTCCCGGCTCTGCGCGTTTTTCCTCATTGGGCCTATGGTGGTCTGTGCCTCCGCGCAAAAGTCGCGACAATTGCCGCCGGTCAGAGTCAAAGGGTCCTTTGTGATCGCAGCAATCTGCCGGGACGGGATTATCGTAGCCTCTGATTCGCGAGGGATGTTGAAGGATCGTCTCGGCCGACGGATTGGCTATTACGACACCAATCAGAAGATTTACCCAATGAGAGATAACCTGATCGCCGATACAGGTTACGCATCTTTAAATGATCCGAATATCTCGTTTCTGTCGGCATTGATGTCACGTTTCGCAGAGAGTGACTCTTCTCGCGTGGAAGTAGACCGACTACCTGACTCCTACTTCAAATATTCTTCGGGCATCCTGTCGAACGCGGGTGCAGATTCGGCAAAGGTGCAAACTCTGTTTTTCGCCGGCTTCAAAGCCAAGAAACCAGAGATTTGTGTCTACCAAGGGCAATCCACCCACGCGGTGCGCTGCACTTTTCAAGGTTACTTGTCGAGTCCTGGCCAGCATATTGAAGAACTGCGGAGTCTAAAATCCATGTCTTTCGCACAAGCGGCAGCCGTGATGCGAAAGACGATCGAGGATTATGCGGCGGCGGTCAGGCCTGGCTTGGTAGGCGGCCCTGTGGTAATCCGGACACTTACTCCATCTGGTTCGGAATGGTTCGGGAGTCATCCGGATTGGCCGCAGTGGGCTTCGTTCAGTGATCTGGAAAAGGATTATGACAGTGGACGTGTGCCATTCGAACTGATGCCGGGCGTCGCCAAGGCCGACTTGGACTCGTTGATAGTGGAAGGTGCCGCCTGGGCACGATTCGGGCAGGCGCAAGATCAAGGAAACGTCTCCAGTGCCGGTCTGGGGATGGATTCTCTGCACACCGTGCGATAAAGGCAATTGTGTGCGCGAGAGTGGGATGGCTTTAACTACGATCGGAATCTACTGACGGGCATAAGAGCGCGTAGAATCAATCTGTACGTGTTCGGTTCAGGAAAGTATGTTTTTTAGGTAGGTCATTGTGATGAGACCCGTTCAACGGATTGTATTTTCCTTTGGAATTCGTCCAGTCCGATACCTAGTTATTCCTCTTTGCTTCGTTCCTCTCTGCTTGCAAGCTCAAACGGATGAAGTCCATATACAAACACGGCAGGTTCAAAAGCCGGCGGGGCAGGTGACTGGTCCGGTTGACGAAGCAGATCGAAACCTAAGAAATTCCTCCAAGCCCTTTCGGTCTGACGTGAACCTCGTCCTGGTTCCGGTGACAGTTCGAGACGATTTGAACGAACCAATTACCACTCTGAAGAAAGACAACTTCAACATTTTTGAAAACGAACAGGAACAAAAGATTGAAGACGTCTGGAAAGAGGATGGTCCGGTCTCAGTTGGAATTATCCTGGATTTCAGTAAGAGCATGACCAACAAGCTCGACACCGAACGGGTCGCGCTACGGGAGTTCTTTAACAACGCCAATCCGGAGGATGACTATTTTGTTGTCGCCGTGTCTGATCGCCCAGAGGTGATTGCGAATTCTACGGACTCGCGAGAGGACCTTGAGAGACGATTGGCGGAGGTAGTTCCATCCGGCAATACCTCCTTGCTTGACGGGATTTATGTGGGCATCCGAAAGATGAGTAAGGCGCGTTACCAGCGGCGGGCGCTGCTCATTATCTCCGACGGTGGCGACAATCACAGCTATTACAACGCCAAGAAAATCAGGAACATGGCGAAAGAAGCCGACGTGCTGATGTACTCCATCGGGATCTTCGACAACATGCCGGTACCGGTGTTTAAGACGATTGAAGAGAAGCTCGGACAGCGGTTGCTGACCACAATCACTGAGCTGACAGGTGGGTACACGCTGGCGGCGGATGACCGTAAAAAAGTGCCGGAAATGGCAGCGGAGATCAGCCGGCAGCTACGGGAACAGTACGTGCTTGCGTACCGCCCGAAGCAGACGGTGCGTGACGGCAAGTGGAGGAAAATCAAGGTACAGGTCACATCCCCGGACAGCTCAGGACGTCTGCACGTCGACCACAAAAAGGGCTATTTTTCCCCCGCGTAACGCACCATGCGGGCAGGAAACGGGAATTTCCGGGGACCTGTCAATTTTAACAGTGGCCAGGCAAATATTGAGGGAGTAGTAATGCGAGATCTGTCAGAAAACATGTTTTCAAGGCTGCAATGCTGCTTCAGGCGTGTTTCCAGGGGAGGGCAGGCCAATGCAGGGTTGTAGTCCGCCCGTCGAGCCGCTCAACCACCGGCGAGCGGGTTTGTTCTCTTGCAATCTATTATTTAAGTCTCGTGCTTGATGATGGTTTGGAGTATCGTTGAACCAGCAAGGAAGGGTTTATGGCGAGATCGATGAATCCTGGGGTAAGCCGCTGGGGATCGCCATGTTCATGCACGACCAAAATAACTAGCAAATACCTGAGCATCGGTCTGCAAATACTAGCAGTCGCCCTGCTCCACTTCAGATGGTAAGTTTTCAACTGAGATCTGCAAAGAGTCTCAGCCGCAACATGTGAGGACTTGTGTATGGAGAGGAATCGGCCAAAGATAGTCATTGCGGACGATCATACGTTGGTCGCAGAAGCATGTAAGAAGCTTCTCGAAGCGGAATATGATGTCGTCGCAACGGTAGGGGATGGACGGGCTCTGGTACGAATCGCCAGTACTTTAAGGCCGCAGCTGATTGTGGTCGATGTAGCAATGCCCCTCCTCAACGGGTTAGACGCTGGGCAGCAGCTGAAACAGCTGCAGCCCTCGGTGAAGTTGGTCTATCTGACGATGAACCAGGATGCCGACTTGGCGGCCGAGGCATTTCGACGGGGCGCATCTGCGTACCTGCTGAAAACCTGTGCGGCCTCAGAGCTCACCGTGGCGGTACGCGAGGTCTTAAAAGGCCGATCTTATCTCTCCCCCTCAATCGCGAGAGACACCGTTGACTTCCTCTTGCGTCAAGGGAAGGTGCTCGTCGAAGAAGGCGAGCGCTTGACCGAGCGCCAGCGTGAAGTATTGCAATTGCTCGCTGAAGGGAAGTCGATGAAGGAAGTAGCGAGTGTCCTAAATTTGACACCGCGCACCGTGGCATTTCACAAGTACCGAATTATGGAAGTCCTGGGGGTCAAGAGCAATGCTGCCTTGGTGCAGTACGCCGTCAGAAACCATGTAATTACTGCCTGAAAACTAGTTGGTTAGAAGTTTAATGCTTTGCGGGTCCGCTCGATCCCCAGCTAGTTCGGGCAGACCGCACCAAAAAGGCAGGATCGTGACTGTATTGACTCACAGATCCCAATTGAGCCTTGAAAAATTCTGCGAACACATTTACAGCGAAGTATCTGGGTGGAGATCCCGAAATGTTACGTTTGCAAGCAAGAAGCGGCGAATGTTGGAGCTGATTTCCATTTGTGACACCAAGCTACGGGGGCGTCGTATTACGGTAGACCGTTAGAGCAGTGAAAAACATCGGATCCCTGGCTCGCCAAATTCGGATTCTCGTAGCTGATGATTTCAGTCAGTGGCGAAGTGTTGTCCGCACAATTCTTCAAGACAGACCGGAGTTTCTCATCATTTGTGAGGCAACTAACGGAGAAGAAGCGGTGCACAAGGCCGCCGAGCATAGACCTGATATTGCGCTGCTCGATATCGGAATGCCCATCTTGAATGGTTTCGAAGCTGCGAAGAGAATCCAGCAGATCTGCCCTGGCTGCAGAATCATTTTCCTTACGCAGAACAATGACATTGAAATTGTGCAGAGTGCGATCCGCATGGGTGTTGGCGCATATGTTTTGAAAGCGAACGCCTTGAGTGACCTTTCGGTCGCCATATCCGCGGTTCTTGATCGAACGATGTTTGTATCAGCTCCTCTTGCGTTTGCGCCTGTTTAGTCCTACCTTCCCGCTTGATTGTTTGTGTACCTCTTCAGCGCCTTGAGAACTTTCATGAACCGCAATGCCTCGATCCAAGCTAGCAAACTTGACAGTTGTAGCCGAACCAATGTCATGACAAGTTGCTCATTCTAGGGCGAATTTCTGGATACGCGTTTTGGCAAAACGCAGCTAAAGATAAAGCAAAAAGCAGTTCGTCCAGTATCAGGGGGAGAACATGAGTGCCATTGCGGGAGCTCAGCTCCGACCCGTTCCTGTTAGACGGCTACTCCTGGTAGGCGAGAGCGACGATATAGTGGCCAAGCTTCGCAGCAGGCTTCCGGCGGGTACTTGGGTAGTAGAGCGAGTGCCGGACAATGCCTCCGTGCTTCCCTTGGTTAAAACGAAGACCTTTGACGTCATTCTCACGGGTGAACATACTTCCGGCCGAGAAGATGTTGAATTACTGCGGAAGATTCGAAAGGTACACCCGCACACAAGGTTAATTATCATTTCGGACGAAAGCACGCCCGGCGATGTCATTACGGCGATGCGCGAACACGCGTTCAGCTATTTTTCAAAACCATATTCTCTGGACACCATGGCGTTGATGGTGCAAAGGGCGATCGCGCAGCCAGCCTGGGACGACGGCATCGAAGTGGTCTCGGCGACTCCCGAATGGATTCGTATCCGCGCCCGTTGCGATCTCCCGACGGCGGATCGTGTGCTTCAGTTTTTCGATGAGATTGCGGACCTGCCCGAGCCAGAAAAGGGTGCAGTTGCCATCGCGATGCGTGAGATGTTGCTGAATGCAATCGAGCATGGAGGCAATCTCGATCCGAACGAATACGTGGAAGTTGCGTACGTCCGCGCACGCCACATGGTGACTTGCAGAATTACCGATCCTGGCGAGGGATTCAGGCTGCACGATGTACCACATGCGGCTATTGCAAATCCTGCCGATAATCCAGTGCAGCACGTCAAGGTTCGTGAAGCACAGGGCTTGCGACCCGGCGGGTTTGGAGTTTTGCTGACGCGGCATATGGTGGATGAATTGATCTATGGCGAAGATGGCAACGACGTATTGCTTGTGAAATATCTGCAGGAACAGCAAGCGAATTAGAAATCACCCAACCGGCCGAGCGAATGCTCTGAACTGTGGAGTAGCCAAAGTATGACGGATACAACAAGAAGCCCCTCGAGACCATCGATTCCGCTCGCAGTGTTACTCATCCTGTGCGGCATGGCAGCTCTTGCACTGCCGATTGTGGCTTCATGGGGCGTAGTGCTGGTTATCGCCTGGCTTATCATCTCGAGCGGCGTCATTCAACTCGTCCATGCGTTCCGGTCGAAAGGTGTCGGGAATATTTCATGGAAGATTGTGGTGGCGATTCTCTATCTTGTCGTGGGCGGGTATTTGCTATTTCACCCTTTGCTTGGCGCGGCCGCCCTTACCTTAATGCTTGCGGTTTTCTTTGTTGTCGAAGGCGCGACGGATTTGGTGACCTATTTCCGGATCCGCAAGGCCTCCGGCGCCGGCTGGATCTTCTTCGACGGCATTGTCACCCTAATTCTGGGATTGTTGGTCTGGCGGCACTGGCCTTCGAGTTCGTTGTGGGTAATTGGAGCCCTTGTTGGCATCAGCATGATTTCAACCGGGGTGACTCGACTGATGATTGGATTGGCCGCCCGACGGAGGGAGATGCTGGAAATGCCCTCGGAAATGAGACGGGCCGCGTAATATGCTGGATCTTTTGGACAGGCAAAGGCTACTTGACAGTCGCCAGCGGCGTTACACTGCTCATAATTCGTTCCGGCGAGCGCACTACAACTTTTCCGCGGCGCTTCGAGATCGCGCCGATACGCTGCCATCCACTTAAGATTCGGCAGGCGGTAAAGAGAGTTACATTGGATGCATTGGCCAATTCCTCGTTAGTAATCTCGACCTCCGTGCCGAAGAGAGTCTTATGCCCGATGCCTTCTGTGAGGCAGAGGAGTACCTGAGCTACTCTTTCCTGTGCGCTCTTACTGATCAGAGCGAGATGTGACGCCAGGAACCAAGTCATATAGTCGGAGGCGAGCGAGAGCGCGTTGTCGCTCAGTTTTGGATATTGTCGCAGATACTCCTGAATCGACTCTCGGGGCCAAACTAACGCTGTGCTGTTCTTAGCAACTTCAGTGCTGAGCAGATAAGATGCTGGTTCTCGAAGTAGTGCGCGCCCTCCTGTTATATCGCCAGGCAAGAGCCAGCGCAGAAGTACTTTTTGTCCGCCCTCGGTGATGTAGAAGTGTCGGCCGGATCCTTTCGTAAGGAGAAAGACATGTGCCGCAGGTTCATCGTGGTTCACGATCACAGTGTTGGCGTTGAATTTGCGTTCGTCGGCATCAGCAAGAATGCCGTGAATTTCATCTCTGGTGAGGCCCTCCAGAAACCTGCATTGAATGCCGTGCAATCGGGGCCAAGGCGTTGGTTCGGGCCTTTCGGAAATGGGGAGCGTATTACCTGCCATTACGAAACTCCACTTGGCTAGCAGCGGCGCTCGACACAATGGAGTACTCTCTAACCTCAGAGAGAACGCGACGGGGCACACGGCGACCCTCAAAATGCAAAACTGGAATACACATCTCAGTCGGCCATCGCATCGTTCTGGCGACACTGCAGATAATCTAACGAATCCTTTTTCACCTCGATACTGGCAAAACGGCCAGCCAGCAGTGCGGACCAAGATACGCTTACTCACGGCAATTCGTATAGGCGACGATAAATGCTTGCATTCCGAATGACTGCTTGCACGTAATCGCGTGTTTCGGTGAAGGGTATCGACTCCACAAACGCCGGCATGTCCGAGTAAGTGAGGTTCGAGCGCCACTCTTCCACTCGGCCACCGCCGGCATTATAGGCAGCGAGCGCATACTCCACGTGTCCATCATAGTGATCGAGCAATCTACGAAACATAAGGGTCCCGAATCGGAGATTCGTAGCAGGGGTGAGTAGTTGCTTCGGTGAGGTGTATCGAGAATGCGTGGTTTGGGCCAGTTGTTTGCTGGTACTCGGCAATAGCTGCATCAAGCCGACCGCCTGAGCAGGAGAGACCGCAGTCGCCTGGAACTCTGATTCTTGTCGTATGAGTGCTGCCACGAGAAACGGATCCAAACCGTTTGATCGGGAGAAATAGACTAAGTCATTCCAATATGGACGTGGAAACAATGCATCCCAATAAGGTCGCGGCAGGGAAGAGAACGAAAATCTTGAGTAGTTCGGCACAATCGTTTTCATGATCTCGATTGCCTGACCGTAACGGCCCGAAGCATGTAAACAGCGAATGAGTTCAATCACAACCGGTTCCACGGGTCCGTTTATGGCCAGCACATTCTGCAGTTCGTGGATGGCGAATGCTATCAGGCCAATCTGCTGCAGCAATCGGGCTTTGCCGAGTTGGGTTTCAGACACCCCCCCCGGGGAGACATGAGGTGACACATATTTAGAAGCGGGTACAACCTCCCTCAACGATACATAGGATGGGGCGTTGACAGAACCGAGAGTCTGTAATTGCCGATCGGACAGTTCCGCATAGTAATAGTTGGGGAACTGCGACTTGATGAGGCGATAGTACCCGTTTGCTGCAGCATAGTCGCTCTGTCCCTGGGCAACTCGTGCGAGCCAATAGAGTGCCGCCGGCACTTCTGACGATTCGGGATAGAGCTTTACGTGGTCCTCGAGATCTTTTTTTGCACCCTTTAGGTCGAGTTGAGCCTTCGCCCACGTGGCTCTCCAGTGTCCGTTCGCGACGTCCTTGTTTTGGGACGGGCCTGACTCGCGGTACAGATCTAGAGCTCGATCATAGTGCCCGAGCCGCAATGACATGGCGGCAGAACTTTGCAATGCCCGGTTCAACCATTCGCTGTCTGGAGCTTCTTTGCGTAAGGTGGACAGCGAGTCGTTGGTGAGAGTCTCGTCATTGTGCGCTGAGCTAATTTCGATAAGGGTCGCGAGTTGTCGGGCGCGCAGGTCCCCGGTCAGGCCGCTCATGCCCTGCAGCAAGCTGAGAGCCTCACTGTCGCGGTCAAGACGGTGCAGCACCGAGGCTAGCGCCAGCCGCGCGGTGCTCGATTGATTTCCCGTAGCATAGCCGAGTAAAGACTCATATTCATTGGCCGCTTCCCTTAGGCGGCGAGCCTGCGCGAATTTTTCCGCTCTGCCCACGCGGTCCTCAAAACTTGGCCCTGGCCCGGATCCAGATGACAGAGTGGGGAGCAGTTTACCGGCCTGCTCAGACTCGGGGGCCGTCGGCATTTCGTAATAAAGACGTCTCAGGATCTCGTTTGCAGCAACGAATTCCGACGACGCCAAGTAAGCCCGCGCAAGGGTTAATTCGATCTCCGGATTTACGGGATCACGCCTATGCTCCAATAAAAGGATCGCTTGTTTGGAGTTACCTTCGGCTATCTGAGCTTTGGCGAGCAGGACAGCAGCTTCGGACGACAACAGAGAGTCGGAATAGCGTTCTGAAAAATCAGCAAGTGTTTCAACTACAGATCTGCTGTTGTTAGTTCCCGCGTATGACTTGGCCAGAAGGAACTGCACATAATCGGACAACGGACCAGGATTCTGCCGTGCCTTCTCCAGGGCAGAGGATGCTCCGTTGTAGTCGTGATCGGTGAAACGTTTATAGCCAAGAGCTAGCCAGGCGAGCCGTGCCGCGCTCGTTCCTGTGCGCGCCTGGGCGAATCGCTGTACGGCTGCAGAAGAAGCAGCCGAGGGATGCTCAAACATGTGCTGAGTTAACCGCTCAAGCTGGCTCGCCGGAACTTCGGCGGATGACCGCGTCTTCTCGGAAGATTCTTTCTTGGTCGATTTGTGCGATGGATGTCGATGTGCCTTGGCCTTGCACAGGCCAACCTGATTGCAGCTCAGCAAAAAAACAATGCTTAGTACGAGGTCTAGACGCCGAGACATGCGCGGAGAATAGTAGGCGGTTCGGCGGTTTCATACTGTGAGTAGCCACAGTCAGCCCATCCAAAAAATAAGGCAGGCGATTGTTTGGATTACTGTAACTGGCGCCACTCGACGTTGGAAAGTCGGGAATCGTCTGGCATGTTTCAAAAGAGAAAAGGGCCGACTGATCGGATCAGTCGGCCCTCGAGTAATCAATCGGCAGCACTACTCTCCGGATGGAGTCGTAGTCTTGCCTTTCTTGTGCCGCTTTGCAGGTGCGCCGCCGGTACGGTCGGCCGGGATAGAGCTCTCATCCACGACTACCGTATCGGTCTGAGTGAAGGATCCGCCCTCAGGTACGAAGTAGAACCGCGCCTTCTTTCCGCAAGCGTTGGTGCTCTTGCGCACTTCGATACGAGCGGAGTCAATCTGTTGTTTCGCCTCGCCACCAGTTAGGTAAGCCTTGGCATTAACCGCGCGCAACGAACTAACGTCTTTGATGGTTACGGCTTCTTGCTCATCTGCGCAGCCAACAACCACGAGTTTTCCGTTCGGTTCGTGTTGCAGGCGCAGGGCCACTTCATCAAGCACTGCCTTGCATTCGTTGTCGACACGCGCGTGCTTCTTCGGGTTGTTGAACTCGCAGTCGCTGATCAGGCTCTCGCTGACGACCTCGGGAGCCGGAGGTGCAACGACACTAGCGGTGCAGCTTGCGCTGCCGGTGAGTCCGTGTACGTCCGTCACGTCGATATTTACACTGAGCGGTCCGGGTGGAACATTGGTGGTATCAAGGGTAGCAACACTGGTGAACTCGCCAGGCTGCGCGCCCGCGGTCGTCTCGCCTTGTTTGATCGTGCCCGCACTGGTCCTAAAATTCCGGCTCTGAATTTTGGCTTGGTCGGGACTGCTGCCTTCCACCCTGAGGGTGATCGGATCGCCCGGATGGACGCTGGACGGAGTTGCCGAGCACGCAACCTGAGGCGACTGCGGCTGCTTCACCGTGAATGAAGCGGAGCACGATGCCGAGCCGTTGGTTCTCTGTCTGGGGTCGGAGACGTTAGCCTTAACCGTGTATTCACCTGGTGACAGGTTTGCAGTATCTATCGTCGCCGACGATCCGTTTCCAGCAACTGTTCCGGTGGTGCTGGTCCAGTTGAAGTCCAAGTCGTGCCTGGGGTTGAAGTTGCTGGGTGACACCGTAGCGTTGACCGGGCCGGCCCAAGGTAGAACCTCGGACGGAGTGACCGCGCAGGCCACCGTCGGAGGCGTTGGAGGCGCTCCTCCAAAGCGGAAGGAGATGCCCGCGCCGTAGCGCAGGTTCTGCTGCCACCTTGTCCGGTTGAACCTGGAAGGAACACCGGGGAATTCGCCGAGCCCAGTAATGTTGAAAGGTGAGAAGTTTGTTGGCAGGTAGTCCAATTGTACCGGTCGGACGGCGATCAGCCTGCTTAGCCGAAGGTCGACTCCACCACCGACAGCCATCGCGGCGGCATTCTGGGTGGAATTAAACCTGGTGAAATTCGCAAATTGCCTCACGCCGACGCCCCGCAATGGAGGCAGCGGAGAGGGCAGAAGTGCGTTGTCAATATCGATACTTCTGGAGTTGTGAAAACCTCCCACAAGATATTCGATAAACGGAGACACCACTCCGGTCTTGTTGAAGTAAACGCGGGGTCCGAACATGTACGTGAAAAATGTTTGATTAGGCTCAACAACGCCGTTGGCAACCGTCCAGGCGTTGTTGGTGACTCCGCCCAACTCACCTACTACGGAGAGATAGCGGTTGAAGTTGTACTGAGCGGACCCGAAGCCTCCATTCGCGGTGAAGGCGTTCACCGGTCCACCAGGATAAAATCGGACAAAGCCGTAGCCTAGGTATACTTCCGCTTTGGGTACTTCCTGCGCGACCGAAGCCACGACAACCAAAAACAGGCATGTGAACGCTGCGAATAACCGTTTCATAATCAGTTTTACCTCTCCTGAAGCCGAGCCGCTGTAGATGGACTCGATCCCTACAGAGTCTGTGTGCCGTCTCGGACGACGCAGTTAAGCTGATTGCGAACAGTTCCACGTCACCGAACTTAGCAACACGGCCATACTATGAAGTGAAACATTTTCCGCATACTGGCAGAAAACGCAGTGTTTTTTCGGTTGAGCTGACAGAAGTAATACTGGCTGAGGCACGACAGGTGCTGCGTTACGAAGCTTGTTGGTTTCACATAAGTTGAGGCGCTTATCGGTTCTTATCGGTGTTTGTCAGATAGCAACGTGGGTCTAAGACTTCTGCCAGTCGTAAAGAAAAGAGCTAGACGCCATTGTTTGTTTCTCGGCCCCCAAGCAATTGGCTGCCAGCAACCATCGTCCTCATCAGTAAACCATGTTGTGCGAAAGAAATCGGGGAATCTAAAGCCCCGACAGAAGAACTCAACGACGCCAGAAAGAATGATTTGTGATGTAGACATCGTTAACCTTGCTTTTCTGGAGCTACGACACACTCCTTCCTAACGCACTCTAGAAATTCTGACAGTACATTCGAGTCAGAAGACTTTATAAGCTGGCAAAGTATCAAACAGTTGACAGCGTACCTGATAAGCGTCAAGGTCAACCTGACATTGACTAGCAACACTGGGAACGCGACAAGCCCGCCGGTAGCGGGCTTCCGGAGTTAGATATGAGTCGCACTAAAATGCGCGTTGCTCTTCTTGTGTTTTTGACAATTGGCGCTTACCGTGCAGTAGCACAAGAAGAAGGCGACGACAACCCAAGAGGCAACGTTAACCTGGGTTTGAACATTGCCGCACCACTGAATCCGGTTGCTAAATTTGTGAATATCGGATGGGGTTTGACGACCGGCGCTGGCTACAATTTCAATCGACGGAATGGCGTGGTCAACGAGTTTATGTGGCAGCACCTGTTCCCAACAAATAACGCACTAACACCGATCCGGATTGGCTTACAGAATCCTAATATCAATGCCAGCGGTGATGTGGTCGCGTTTACCAGCAACTATCGCTTTGAACTGAGAGGGAAGGCGGTAGGAACCTACTTCATTGGTGGTGGAGGACTGTATTATCGGACGACATCGCTGTCCCAGAGAGTGACAACTGGTTCGAATATCACGTGTAATCCGACATGGTTCTGGTGGGGATTCAGCTGTTCATCCGGGACAGTAACAGCAAATCAGACTCTTGCGAGTTCGAGCTCTTACGCTATGGGCGGGAATGCGGGCATTGGATTTACTGCCAGGGTCGGCGACGCGCCATATCGGGTCTACGTGGAATCGCGGTATCACTACGCGCCCAGCAAGAATGTTAACACGCAGCTAGTAGTGGTCTCGGTGGGGATTCGATATTGAGCCGGCGATTCGTCAATAGGGTGCACACCAGTGTTGGCTGTATGTGTTTCCTGATTGTCATTGCGAACGGCATTATGCACGCGCAAGCGGATCCTTGTTCTAGACGCGCCCGGCACATTATCAATGGTCTCAAAGGCGTTCAAAGTTGGGAGAGTTTTCATAGTATATTTGAACGATTCGGAAGTTGCGATAAGGCAAGGATCGCCGAAGAGTTCAGCTACACCATAAGCCGTCTGCTCACTCGACATTGGGGCGATGTGGGTGAACTAATTCGTTTGTCGGCGGAAGATGAAGGTTTTAAAGCGTTCATTTTGCGACACATCGATGAAAATATCCCGGAAGAAGAGGGCCAGTTGATCGAGCGCAATTGTCGAAAGCATCCGCCGGCAGGCGGGGAGTGGCTGTGCAGAGCTGTCGTCGATTATTGATTTATACCAACGAGCCCACAAAGAGGCTAATCTAAGCGACACCCATCTACAGAACCGGCCCACTAGTCACGTCTGTCTGATAAACTAGCAGCACAAGATGTCAATCTGTCCTGTTGTAAAAACCTCATTCATTTCTATTTCGCTAGTGATGGCGTGTGTGGTATTCGCCACCCACGACCTATCTGCCGAGCAGTGGACTCCAACGGGCCCCGAAGGCGGCGAAGTTCGCAGTCTCGCCTATGATCCAGTGCATCCGGAGAATGTCTTCCTTGGAACCAGCAGCGGGCAATTGTTTTGCTCATCTGATACGGGTCACACCTGGTCTCGCTGTGGACGTTTGGGTAACGGTGAAGACTATGTGATCGATCACGTATTAGTGGATCCACACGACTCGGAGAGCGTCTATGCGAGCGCCTGGAATGTGAACAGACCGCTACGTGGGGAGTTATTCCACTCATCAGATGGAGGGAAGAAGTGGACCACCGTTCCCGGTCTTCGAGGCAAATCCATCCGCTGCATTGCGGCCACGGCATCTCATCCTGGGTTGTTTCTTGTGGGCTCCCTGGACGGCGTATTCCGGAGTACAAATGGGGGGCGAACCTGGAGCAAGATTTCGAGTTCTCGGACGGCCATTAGACGTGTTGAATCATTGGCCATCGATCCTTTGAATTCAGACGTGTACTACGTCGGGACTCGGCACTTGGCCTGGAAAACAACAGATGCGGGTGCGCATTGGCGTCGTCTCGATGACGGCATGATTGACGACTCTGATGTCTTCACCATCATTATCGATCGCTCGAACCCTCAGAGTTTGTTTGCCGGTGCGTGTTCTGGGATCTACAAGAGCAGTGACGGAGGCCGCCACTTCGAGCGGATTCAAGGGATGCCGTTTTCTGCGCGGCGAACGCATGTACTAAGTCAATCTCCGCAAGATCCCTCGGTCTTGTACGCCGGCACAACCGAAGGACTATGGGTATCGAATGACGCAGGCGAGTCCTGGAAGCGAGTGACTGGACCGGAAGTTGTGGTCAACGACATTCTGGCCAGCCCCCAGGCCGACGGGCGCGTTCTCTTGGCAACTGACCGTGCAGGCATTCTCGCTCGCAATAAAGGCGACTTAGAATTTCGAGCGTCAAATGCCGGCTTTGCACACCGCTACATCTCGTCAATCGTGATCGATAGTGAAAATCCTGATCGGATCTATCTAAGCGCTGTGAACGATGGGGAGTACGGTGGCGTATTCGTTTCTGGAGATGGAGGACGGCACTGGGCTCAGCAAAGTAGTGGACTCATGGGCCGCGATGTCTTCGCTCTTCAGCAGGGAAGGAACGGCTCGCTTCTTGCGGGCACCGACCGTGGAATGTTTGCGCTCCAGGCTGGGGCCACAGCGTGGAAGGCGCTCGCGGATATGTGCCACGACGGTAATGCAGCTGCGGAGAAAGCGCCAGAAGACAGCCTGAAATCAACCTGCAAGATCAATGATATTCAATTCGACGGGAAGAAGTGGTTCGCAGCGACATCCCGTGGCCTGTATGCCAGCGACGACGGCGAAAGGTGGAATCAGAATCCCGGCGTTAAGGGAAGAGCGATTCTTTTTCTAAGTGAGAGGTCAGGGATAACTGCGCTGGTCGATTCGAAGGGGATATTGCTCTCAACCGACGATGGGGAGACATGGCAAAGGCTCAAAGCGGCGCCTTTGAGAATCACTATCAGCGGCGTCGTCGTGACTAAGAATCAGGAGATCGTCGTTGCTTCGGACGAGGGTGTTTTTCGCAGTCGGGATATGGGAAAGAGTTGGCAACGGAGCCAGCGCGGTCTTCCTGATAAAACCGTCCACACGATCGCATATGACGACAGTGAGGCGCGCATTTTTGCGATTGCAGGTGCAAACAGAACTGTCATCGAGAGCAAGGATGGAGGACTGAGCTGGCATCATGGTCCGAATAGTGGATGGCCGCTCCGATCTATTCGTAGTGTCAAAGGACGGTCCGTCGCTGCGACAACCTTTGATGGAATCGTGATCGATATCAAAGATAATCGCACGGCGGCGCCAGGGTCTGTGATCGTTCCAGGCCAATGAGTTGTTTGATGATGCACTGGTTTTCTCATGACGCATAGACTCCCCTGCTTGGTTGTGATCGCCGCTCTCCTTTCTGCCGCACTTGCGGTTGCGACGGACAGCAAGAGTTCGTCTCCCGATCAGCCTCGGATTTCAAAAGAGGACCGAGTCCAGATCTTGCGCTCATTCTCGACCGGGCTTGTCTACGTCCGCACATACTTCCCGGTGGGCGAATTAGGTCTCACTTTGAAGCAGGGACACCTTACCCCAGCCGGGTCTGAGCTTCAGCGTCTAATCGAGGCCAGAGGCGCCGCCGCTAAACCAGGTGATCTGGTCCGCATCACGGCGATTGTGTTCAAGGATGACTACATTCACTTCGAAATCAACGGAGGCCCGGCGAAAAATCCGAAGTGGTATCAGAAGATGACGATTTCTGGTCCGGGAGGGACCATAAGCCCGGGGCAGAAGAAAAACCCCAAGTCACCACAGGAATCAGGGCCAGACTCTCGCGGATCGTATGTCGACCTTTACTTTGACAAATACATTCCCGAACTTACTGTAAGACAGTTACACCAGCTCCTGTCCCCAGTGTTCGATCTAGAGGCCAAATCGCCAGTCGAGGCATATGTGGAGACGGTTCCTCCCCGGATCAAGGAAGCGATCAAGGAGCATCACGTTTTGGTGGGAATGAATCGTGAGATGGTGATATATGCGAAGGGACTGCCGGTTCGAAAGATCCGCGAAGAGAAAGAGGGTACCCAGTACGAGGAATGGATCTATGGAGAGCCGCCTCAAGACGTAGAGTTTGTCAGGTTCAGCGGGGAGGAAGTAGTGCGTGTGGAAACCATAAAGGTCAACGGGGAAAAAAGTATTCGCACTGAAAAGGAAACTGACGAAGGCGACCACGGCAAAGAAGTTACCAAGCCACCCGAGACTTCCGCACCGGCCGATCGAATTGCACCCCCTTCTGACAAACCATTCTAAGTGCCACGATTCAGAATTTGGTTCGATCCTGTTGCCTCAAAGGCGTAGGACAATCGTGCTGGGCCGGCCTCAAGTTCGTGTGTTCTCATTTATCGGGAACATCATCACTTGGGCTCGGACTTGGACCCGACTGGGGAGACGCAGCATTAAGATGTTCCGCGGAATTCGGCGTCGTAGATGACCCGGTGGACGACATCCGAGCGAGAACCGCTCTAGCGCGCGCCGCAGTCTCTGCATCGGGCTTCATCTTGACGTAAGTTTCCAGTTCCGCCCGTGCTGCACCCGAGTTGTTCATTCCAAGATAGGCATAACCTTTCACCAGATGAATCGACGCGAACTCTTTGGGTGCCAGAGAGGAAGAATGCTCTGCTTGTCGCAGGGCTGCCTGGAAGTCACCTTTTCGCAGTAGAGCCCTGCTCATCTCGTAATAACCCTGCCAGTATGTCGGACCGATCGCAATGCCATGGTCGAGTGTTCGGATAGCATCGTCGCTGCGATCAAGATCGTTATAAACCGATCCCAGCACGAAGTATGCGACGGGATAGTTGGGGTCGCATCCGACAGCTTGTTCGGCATCTGCAGCTGCCAGCTGCGGAGAGTTTGCCTGTCGTTCCATCACCGCCCGAAGCAGGAGTGCCTCTGCATAGTGGGGCCAGACAACCAGCGCTCTTTGGATCAGGCGCGTGGCATCCGAGAGCTTCTTCTTATGCAACGCCTCCTGAGCCTTTTCCAGGTCTCGGCGAGCTTTAGCCGGAACGGCAAGTTGGGCGGCCGTGACCGCGGCCCCTTTCGCGTTTGACCCATTGCTGGTGGCCAGCGTCAGGTGGACCCAGTTTGAGCCAGGCATAACTGAAATGTGCTCTGACGCTTCATTAAGGCCCTGCTTCGCGACTAGTTCAACTTCACCTGTGGGCACTCTGGCGATTTCGAAGCTCCCATCGGGGGCAGTGTAGATAGTAAGGATATCTCGTGAGTCCCGGCGCACAGTAATAGTCGCATCAGTGACCGCTTGCCCGTCGGCGGAACGAACGCTTCCCGAGATCCAGCCAGTCGTATTGGGAAAGTCCTCACGGGGTCCATTGTTCGCCACGTCTCCTGTGCCGAAGGGGGGAAAGCTGCTGCGCTGGGCGAGACAACTGCATACGCTAAAGGATGTCAGCAGGCAGGTAACTCTAAGAAGACTGCGCATCGGATTGAACCTCGCTGCGTTGGTACTAGCATCCGTGCTCAAGCGACAGAGTATGTGTGAGACAGACGTGCTCATACTGTCTGTCCTGCCAGAGAATGCGTGTCAGAAGTTCCGAAGCGGGAGCAGATATTGGGACTTGATCGAGATGCGGTGAATGTAGGCTCAGCTTCCGTGTTTTGGAGGGTTCAGCAGGCTTGAATGGTGTCGGAGCACTGTTACATCTAACAGTGGCAGCATCCCAGTGGAGCGCCTAGGATCATGCACCGGTGAACATGAGGTTTTACTCAAATGAGCCGTCTGGAAGCAGTTTGCAAACGAAAGCTGCTGTTCGCGCTCATTGGGATGCTGTCTTCACTTCCCATGCATGCGCAGTCCTGGATTGTGCTCGGTCCGGAAGGGGGCGATGCCCGGAGTTTTGGGTACGCGCCGAAGAATCCCGACCGGATATTGCTGGGTACGACTACGAGCACCATCTTCGTCTCAAACGATGGCGGAACCAACTGGTCGCGGTTGACACGCATTGGAGAAGGAGTTGGTGATGGGGATCATGACTATGTGATCGACCACATTGTTGTGGACCCTGAGGATCCCGACTCCATATTTGTGGCTGCGTGGAGCGTGAATGATCGAACGTCAGGCGACATATTTTATTCGCATGACGGTGGAAAATCCTGGAAGCCATCACCAGGAATGCTTGGGAAGCCGGTTCGCGCTCTAGCGATGGGCCCGTCGAAGTCGCACCTGCTAGTTGCAGGGGCTTTGGACGGAGTTTACGTCAGTTCAGACGGCGGCGGAAGCTGGGAACGCATATCCCCTACGGATGATGAAGGACTCAGAAATATCGAATCAGTCGCTATCGATCCTAAGGATCCGAATGTTATCTATGCGGGCACTTGGCACTTAGCATGGAAGACGAGTGATCGAGGAGTCAGCTGGCACAAGATAGACAAGGGGATGATTGACGATTCCGATGTGTTTTCGATCATCGTTGATGCTTCGAATTCGTCGGTTGTATTTGCCAGTGCGTGTTCGGGCATTTACAGAAGCGAGAGTGCAGGCGATCTGTTCCACAAGGTACAGGGAATACCGTTTTCCGCCCGCCGCACCAGGATTCTGAAGCAGGATCCTGATAATCCCAATGTGGTTTACGCAGGCACGACAGAAGGTCTGTGGAGAACCAGGGACTCGGGAAAGACCTGGAAGCAGCTCACTGATCCAGATGTTGTGGTGAACGACATCTGGGTTGATCCGCAGAATTCCTCGCGATTGCTTCTGGCCACGGATCGAGCCGGAATCCTGGCCAGCGTTGATGGCGGAGAGCGTTTCACCTCAGCGAATCACGGATACGTGCATCGGCACATTACCTCGATTCTGCCCGACCAGGCCGATAAGGATGCCATATATGTAGGGATCGCCGGCGACCGGCAATGGGGGGGCGTTTATCGTTTTCAACTGGCCAACAAATCTTGGAAGCAGAAGAGTGGCGGGCTCGGAGGCCGTGACGTGCTGACGATGAAGCAAGCAAGCGATGGCACGCTGCTGGCGGGCACCACGCAAGGGCTTTTCCTGCTAGACGGCGGCGGCGCGTCGTGGCGAGTTGCTGAAGAGTCGAGTGCGAGGGAGGCGGTGGTCTCACTGAAGCGGGTGAAGAGCCGTTCTGCGCCAGCGCCAGTCTCTGGGCCGAACCGATGGCTAACGGAGGCGAGAATCAACGATTTGGAGCTGACCGCCAATCTGTGGTTAGTTGCGACTTCGGAAGGTCTATTCGCAAGCGAGGATAATGGGCGCAGCTGGCGAGGTGGCACAGTGCTCGGGCGGAAGGATTTCATTTCAGTCCAATCAAATGGGCAACTGCTAGTCGTGGCAACCCGCTCCGAGATTTTGATCTCTGAGGATGGTGGCATGAATTGGCGCGTATCGCCCCTCCCCTTGAAGGGCGTGACAATTCACGGTTTGACGATTTCGACGCCCGACAACTACATATTTGTAGCTTCTCGTGAAGGAGGCTTTCGCAGCCTTGACCTGGGTAGAAGCTGGCACCGCATGCTAAGTGGCCTGCCTGAGAAAAACGTGAGTTCCATCTCCTGCGAACACGGATTGATCCTCGCTACCAGCAAGGATACGGGTGTCGTATTCCAGAGTGAGGATCAAGGTCAGAGTTGGAAACCAGGTCCAGACACGGGGTATCCATTATTACAGGTCAAAACAGCGGGCAACCGCTTGCTCGGGGCAACACCCTTTGACGGGCTCGTGACTCAACCCTAGTGTTGCCGGTTTCAAAGATCGGTTGTTGTAGCAGCACCTTTATTAATAGCATTTCACGCGTTTTCTGTGACAGTTTACAGTGTTCGAACTGGACAATGAGCATATTGTGATCAACGGGTACCAAGGGGGCTGCCATGTATCACCTGGAAACCAACGCTTACCCACCGCAGCAGGAGAAGCTTAAAGGAACGCTGTGGCGCTGTGCGAAATGCGATTCGCTCGTCTCCATCCATTCTGCGAGGGTCCCCGATGAGCCTCTATGTCCCACGTGCTTCGACAGCGAACTTGAGTTCTGCGGCAATTTCGACAGTATTCTTGGCCAGCGTTTTTCCGATGCTTAGCAAGACAGGGTCAGCTCTGTTGTCGTAACGGCCGCCCCCATCGATGATCCCCGCCTCAGGTCAACTTCGCCGCTCATCTGTGCTCACTGACAAAACTGACAGGTGCTCACTAGATTCATGGGCTAGTAATTTTGTTGCGTGACCCTTCCATGTGATCTAAGGGGTTTCAGTCTTAAGAATTCGTATTTTCTTATTGTGCTAACGGCCAGCGCATTTCGCGATAGTCCCGTTGCGCGTACCTTCACTGAAGTCGGCGGACATAGTGTCGCTTAGGCAGCGATGGCCGATATTTTAACAACTTGAAGCGAGCTCAATTAGCTATGTGGGAATCCGACGAGAAGTTTTCCAAGGTATTTCGAGCGAGTCCGGTTGCACTGAGCCTGGCTCGATTGAAAGATAGCGTTTACCTCGACGTGAACGACTCTTTTCTAAAACTCTGTGGTTTAACGCGGGATGAAGTCATTGGGGAGAGCATGATTGATATCGGTCTGTTGATGCCTCGCGACCATGCTGAATTGCAGCACTTGCTTCAAAGCGGATCGAGAGTCCGTGATCGCGAAGTCTCTGTTCGAACAAGAAACGGAGCGCTTCGCACGGGTCTGATATCGGCTGAGTTCGTTGAGATCGACGGCGAACTGTGTTCGCTGATCTCGGCGGTTGACATCACTGCGCTTAAGCAGGTACAGGAAGCTTCGCTGGCTGAAAAAACGTTGACCGATGCAATTTTCGCAACGATGCCAGGATTACTTTTCCTTTTGGATCAGCAAGGGAATTGTATTCGTTGGAACAGACAGGCGGAACGGCTGACAGGATACTCGGCCCGGGAAATCGCTAACCACAACATTTTTGACCTACACGTTAATAAAGAGCGAATCCTGGATATGTTCCGCAATGTGCCTCAGGCAGGGCACGCTGAATTTGAGACAGAGTTGCGTATGAAAGATGGTACGCAGATTCCTTTTTATTGTACGGCTGCATATGTATTCATTGATGGCGAGCGATACTTGGTCGAAGTCGGAATAGACATTACCGAGCGGCGACGAGGGGAACAGGAACGGCTTGGCCTGAGTTCTCGTCTGATCTCTGCACAGGATGAAGAACGCAGTCGAATTGCTCGCGAACTGCACGATGATGTGAGTCAGAAGTTGGCACTTGTGGGCATCGAACTCGAGCAGCTCTTGCAGTCAGAATCGTTAACCACTGTTTTCCGGTCCAAAGTCCTGGACATGAAGACCAAGACCCTGGAACTAGCATCTACCCTGCACAATCTGTCGCGCGAGATTCACCCCTCCAACCTAAGCCGGCTCGGTTTTCGAATCGCGCTGCAGGGACTCTCCCGGGATATGAAACAGCGGGGATTGACTGTTCACCTCAGCTGTCATGATATTCCGAATTCGTTGCCACCAGACGTTTCCCTTTGCTTGTTCCGGGTTGCACAGGAAGCACTAAACAATGTCCTGACTCACAGTGGCGTCAAAGAGGCTCAGTTGGAGGCTGTGGGAGATCCCGGAGCCGTTCGGCTGGTTGTTCTCGACAATGGGAACGGTTTCGATCCACAAGCCAAGGAGTTCCAAGCCGGATTGGGTCTCCTTAGTATGAAGGAGCGAATTCGACTGGTTGGCGGCGAGTTCTCATTACGAAGGCGGCCCCAAGGTGGCATGGAAGTAACCGCGCGGGTTCCCTTGCACACCGCCCGCCTGCCGTTGACTGCCTGAGCGGTCGGCAGTATCTGGGGAGAGCAACGCCATATCGTATTTCAGGGGGCGCAGGTTTGCTATTCTCCTTGCTTGATTTGGTGGCTGTGCTACCATCTACCGAAGTTTGCGGGACGGGCCTCTTATGGTAACGCTTTCGCGGAAGCGTGATCTGACGAATTATGTAAGTTTCTCCCCGCCTTTGCTTTTGCTGCTAGCGACCTGTTGTGGCTGGTCGCAGTCGCCTGAACCAGGCAAAGCAGTGTCTGATCGGATCTATGAAGCGCCAGGAGCGCAGTCTGAAACCATTCATATCGAGGAGACGCCAAAGCTCAACGCTCACGTCAATCCTCTACGAGTAAATGTAGACTTGGCTTTGGTATCTGTAGCAGTGACCGACGACATGAATCATGTGGTTACAGGGTTGAAGAAAGACGCCTTTACTCTTTTTGAAAATGGTATAGAGCAGGAAATCCGGCAATTCTCCAGGGAAGATGGTCCAATCTCAGTCGGGCTTATCCTGGATTTCAGCAAGAGCATGAGCAATAAGATGGAGGCTCAGCGAGCTGCGGTTGAGGCGTTTTTCCAGAACGCGAATGCGGACGACGAATACTTTGTCATCACAGTGTCTGACCATCCCCGGATGGTTGGCGATAGAACTCAATCGATTCATTCCATCCAGTCAGCTTTAGGAGAAATTACTCCGGCCGGGAGTACGGCACTGCTGGACGCGATTTATCTGGGAGCGGATCAAATGCACCATGCGCGCTATCCGCGTCGCGCGCTTCTGATTATCTCAGACGGCGGTGACAACCATAGTCGATACAAGCTCAAAGATGTAAAGGCAATGATTCAGGAATCCGATATTGAGGCGTACGCCATCGGGCTTTTCGACACGACATTATTCAAATCCTACGAAGAATTTATGGGCAAGAAGTGGCTCGCTCAAATCACAGATGCCACGGGTGGGCGTACAGTGACAGTCGACAACCTGGCGGGACTTCCAGACGCCGCGGCGAGTATTAGCTGGGAGCTACGGAATCAATATGTCTTGGGGTACCGGCCCCGCAGCACGGACACTGCGGATGAACGGCGCAAAATCAAGGTTCGCGTAATAGATCACGCCGTTTCCGGTGGGTTACATGCTTACTATCGTCAGCGTGTTGACATCTTGCGATAATGACTGCTCATGCTGAAAGAGGGGCCCGCGCCCCTCTTTCCCATGAGAAGAGAACGATTACCTTCCGAACGTAAACGTGACTCCACCCAAATAGCGAAAGTTGTTCTGATTCGAATTGGTGAACCGATTTGAGAAGTCAGTCAGAAGATAGTCGACTTCACCTGGTCGAATCGATATCAGCTTTGTGATCGGGATATCGATGCCTCCTCCCACAGCCATCGCAAAAGCATTGCTCGACGGTGACCCTGAAAAGGCGCAGGCATTCGCGGTCGGTTGGCAGATCGTACTGAAGGCATTGCCATACACGTTTGAGTGTGCACCACCTAAGAGCACATGAGCGTAAGGCTGAACTTTCGGTGTCCGGAACTTAATCTGGGGACCGAACAGATACGTGAAGAGATTCCCCGATACGCTGCCGTTGGCTCCGCCAGGAAAATTAACACTCGGGGGAATGAAGAAGTTGGACGTCATGCTGCCATATCCCTGCAGGTCCATCTTGATCCCCAGATACGAATTGAGATTTACAACGGCGGTTCCACCTCCACCATTCAGGCTGTGATTATTGGTCTGTGACGCACTGGGAACATAACGCACGTACGAGTAATTTCCCCCGACCTCATACCTTGGAAATTCCTGCGCCACGGCGCCGGCAGCCAAAAGCACGATCGGTGCTAAAAAGAACGCCTTGGAAAGCTTCATTGCAACCTCCTCCTTTGGGAAAGTCCTAGACTGAGCCGTCTCTGTTCTTAAGTCAGTCCGTTCAATAGCGCGATCTGTCGACGCGTCCTCTATCGCTCGACTAGATTGCTTATACCGACTAGGCTTCGGGCTCGGGACTGTCAAAAAGTCCCGAAAGACAATCAAAATTTCCAAGATCGTCCGTTGAACCAAGGAAACGTTGGGTCCGCATCGTGGGATACCTACCGGTAGCAACGCAAATAGGAAGGAAATGTACCTCTTCATTGAGGTGGGCCCGCGACGCGTAACGCGTCGCGGGGAATCATGGAGGGTGGGTTGGGCTTGGAGAAAAGGTATCTCTCAGCAACGGCGTCGTATGCCCGGAAAAGTAACAGCCACCATGCCAATTACTACCTGAGCTCTGCTAGTGGCAGGCCTGCACGGCTCTGAGCTCACGATGAGTTGCAGCATCCTACCTGGGAAGTGAGGATTGTGGACCTCCCGGGCGCACTATTCAATCCCAAGCCACTGTTCGGCAGTAGATATTGCCTTGTATCGCCAGAAGTTCTGCTAGTTCATCAGTGGAATGGGGCGGATCATACTCGGGCGGTAGAGTGACACGAAAGCGCTTCACCTCAGGGTATACGCTAATGAGTGCAGAAAACACTGAGAACAAATCGTTCGTAGCGGTATTTGAAGCGTACGACAGAGCCAGAGACGCCATTACTGAATTGAGTAGCAAAGGGCACGAGTCGGGGGGATTTTCTATCGTGGGCCTTGATCCTGCCATAGGCTGTATGGCTCAGGCAGCCGCTGTCATGATCCCAGGCTTCGGTCCGCTGATGGTCGTTGGTCCTGCCGTAGGTTGGATCATCGATGCTATGGAGATTCCGGTAAACGTGCAGGGTTTAAGCGCTTTGGGATCCGGACTGGTGAGCCAGGGAGTCCCGCGAATCCAGGCGCGCAAGTATGAAGTTTGGGTAAAAGGGGGAAAGGTCTTGTTAATTGGATCAGGTACTCGCCAGCAGGTCCGGGCGGCATGCGAGCAGCTAAGAGTTCTGAAGCCAGTCAGCATTGAGATTCAATCGGCCCCGCCAGAACCGATGACGCCGGCCGCCTAAACTCCATCGAGCGGAAGAGCACTCAGATCAAAGCGAAGTGACAAGCGGCGGGCTGTGCTAGAGGCCGATCATCGCGCAAAATAGCCGCGTCGGTAACGCAGGCGAAGCTTATTGTGGGCCGACACTGTGATCTGATGGAATGATCCATCCGTGACCATGTTGGCGGGCTTGTACCCAATTGCGTATTGGCTGCGGAGATCTCTGACCAGCTTTGAGAATGCCGAATCTATCGATGAGACCTCGCGTACATAGTGGAACTCCCCTCCGGTCGACTCAGCAAGCTCCTTCATAGAATTCTGGGCCTCTTGGCTCGGATATCCCAGATTCAAGACGTACACAGTAGTCTCATTTTGTTGGGCGAGCGTCACCGCATTCTTAAGGTCGATATGGCTGGCGTTGTCTTCACCATCCGTAAACAGGATGATTACGTGGCGCGATGGGCCATTTTCTTTCATCTGATTCAGTTGCTCTACTGCGACGTTCACGGCGTCGTAGACGGCAGTCTGTCCTCCCGGACGCAGGGCCTTGATAGCATGGGCCAGAAGTTGAGTGTCACCAGTAGCCGTCTGAGCGATGAGTGTTTCCTGATTGAACCCAATGATCAGGGCCAAATCTGAGGAACTGCGCGTTACGTGCTTGAGAAAGTTAAGGGCAGCACGTTTTTCATCGTTAAAGGCGAAATAAACGGAATCGCTTCCATCGATGACGAGTGCGATCCGGAGCGGCAGGTCGGTAAATTGATCGAAATGCGTAATCTTATCAGGAGGCTTGGCATTGTCTTGAATGGTGATGTCGTTGGCGGTAAGGTTAGGAACAAAATGGCCCTTCTTGTCAGTCACTACCAACGACAGATTGACTTCCTGAACCTTGCTGGTGATCGACATCGATTCGGACGCGGGTAGTGGCGCCGGACCATTGATGGATGAGATGGACTGCGACTGACCGATGATCGTTTGCAGAGCAATCACTGACATCAGGTATACCCACCAGACGGAGTATCGTCGTGCTTTCTGCATGAGAATTCCCCGCGCTAGCTTTCAGCGCATCGACCCCAATAGGGTGTAGCGACGAAGTTGCGTTGTGCATATCAGTTGTTGCGCTTGAGCTTCTGACGATTGGTGGGTGCTTCAGTTTTCATTCCGTACGCGCGTAGTACCCTTGGCGCGCGTAGACTTGCAAAGGAGGCAGGCCCTTGGGAGCCAGCAATTTCACTTTGATCTTGTGCCACTTGCCGTCTCGGGCTGCTTTCGTGGGTCGATATCCCAATACATACTGATTCCGGAGTTCCACGCCAATCTTGCTGGCGACGTCAGGTAAATCGTTGAGATTGTCCAAACTGAAGCTTCTGCCGCCTGTAAGTTCACTGATGTCGCTGAGTAGGCCAGGCCCCAAACGTTCTTCCTCGGTGCGGAAATAACGGTCATACACTCCGATCCCATAAATCATTACGTCCGACTCTTTCACGATGTTCTTTACGTCACGTTCGGTGTAGCGACTATGGTTGTCCCCACCGTCGGAGATGATGAGCAGTGCCTTCTTCGAATATTGCGCCTGGCGAAGCTTTGAAACCCCCAGATAAATCGCGTCGAGCAAAGACGTCATGCCGCGAGGCGTAGCAAAGAGCAGCTTGTTCTGAACCTCTTCCGTGGAAGTTGTGAAGTCCACGAGCCCCGTCGGTGTGTCGGCAAACGTTATGACGAAAAACTCATCCTGGGGATTCGCTGTCTTGAGAAAAGCGGTGACAGCCTCTCGGGCGCGATCGATTTTTGTACTCATGCTGCCGCTGGTATCGAAAATCAGTCCGATGGAAATCGGCATATCGGTGCGGGAAAAGGTTTGCAGAGGCTGGGATTGTTTGTTCTCGAATACCTGAAAATTTTCTTTATCCAGCCCCAACACGATGCGGTGGCTGTCATCCGTTACGGTGACGGGTACCAGCACCAGATCCACATCGACCTTGAGCGGGGTGATGATTTCTTTTTGGGGAGAACTGCTTTTGATGGCTGGTGTGCTGGCATGAACGTCCCGCGAGTCGACATGGACGTCACTAAGGCTAGTCTGGCTGACCGACCGTGTCCCGAGCAACGAGATCGCGATCGCCAGAACCAAAGGAAGATTCTTAAATGTGTGTGCGCCGCGGTGCATCTGCTCTCTCCTTGTGAGAGAGTACTAACCGCGTGCGCACGTGTGAGCTGTCACGAATGACAGAAATTGTGCGGGATTGCGGTCTAATGTGGCGCGAAGAATGAACGGTTCATCGTATTTCGTCTTACGCTTAATCCCCGAGCCGATTCCAGGAAAGCTGTGCGCTTTGCGTGTCCTCAGCCCGCTTGTCGTGACTACCTACATATTGCAAGAAGCGAAATTGGCCTCTTTTGATCCAATATCTAGACCCGTAAGAAGAGACCTTGATGCCGCTGTTAAGGGAGCTAAGGAAGGTATGTTGCTCCGGCTGCAGTACGATCCCGACGTGTCCCTGCCATACAACCAAATCTCCCGGCGAAGGATTGTTTGTGCGTGCGAATCCAGGGAACCCCTTATAGAGACGACGCGAGGTCGCATATTGATAGGCAATGCCCATACGCTGATAGAGCGCATGCACAAAGTGGGAACAATCCAGCTTTCTTCTACGGAGGCTGGACCCGAGTTGGATCAGAAGGTTCGGTGCGGTACCACTGTCAGCGGTGGTTCGACTCGAACTTTGGTCGGCTCTCGATTTGGTGGTTGTTACGACAAGACAAGTGCAGATGAGAAGAACTGCGAAAGAGTTTCTGAGCATGGTGTTGACGGTAGGGAGATATTACGGGCGGAGTGGGTGGAGGGTCGTTGCGGGGTGTCAACAAGCCAACTGCATTGTTTTCAGTCGGTTTGGGTGGTGGGATTCGACGTTGGCGCAGCCTTCTCTAGGCCATTGGGGCTAAAACTCAACGTCCTTGCCTCGTCATAGTCTCCCTGTGTAGGGAGCTGAACTCCGTTGAACCGAAAATCCAAGCCGCCAACGTTTCCAGCTCGGATCACGAGGTGCCGCTGCGCTGCAATCAATTTCCGCGTGGGTGCAACAAGAGTGCTCTGCAGGATCACCTTGCCGTCAACAGTGATTGAAACCCACGCATTTTCTCGCGCATTAATTTGCACGCATATGGTGCTGGTTGCACACTCCGCAGGAGTCAGTTCGTTCGTCTTGGGCGCAAGGTCCTGATCTGGCTGTGATGTGGACGAACTGGCGGGAGCCTCGGTAGAAGAGCCCTGAATCGAAGCAGTTGTAACCGGAGAAGCTGTCGGGACAGCAGAAGGGTCCACTTCGCTCTCGACCGCCAGAGGTGGGGGCGTGCGGGAATCGTGTGCGTGCAACAGCAACAATCCTTTATAGTGTCGGCCTAAGAGAAACGATCCCGACGAGACTACAATAAACAAAAGAGCGACCAAGCTCACGGTTAGAAAACCCGAATGCGATTTGCCGCTATGATGCTCTCCAATGGAGACGCGGCTTTGAGCATCAATCGTGGTCGAGTCCAAAACCGGTTCCGGTGGGGCCTGGCCGGTAATCGCAAGATACTCGGATACGGCTTGCGAATCATCGATACCAATTTCTTGCGCGTAAGCTCGGATAAAACTTTTGGTTAGAATTCCACCAGGGAGCTTGCTGAAGTCTGCTTGTTCGATTGCCTTCAAGAAACGAGGGTGCAATTTCGTGAAAGATGAAACTTGCTGTAACGTAAGGCCCAGGCGCTGGCGGCGCTGAAGGAACAGCTCTCCAAATGCACGAGACCTGGCAGCCATAGCTGAGTCGTCGTTGTTGCGATTCGCCTGACCGTTAGCGAGAGTGGAGCCGGTTTCTGACTCAAGGGCCATTTCGACACCTCTGCGCCACAGCGCTGCTCTTCCTACCCTATAAACACAGACGCGGCATATGACCACTAGGAAAACTCTCACATGAAGGCGCTAACACTAGACGCTCCACCTACAATCAGTCGGACAGAGCCAGTGTCGATAAAGTTCGATGCTCAGTAGACCCGACCGCTTAAGTAACAAATATCGCACTATCAAAACTGACAGGTGTGCTAGTTGCTGCCAAATGAGATCCTTCGCTCAGGTGTTTTCCACGGCGGAGGCCCTCTCATGGTTCGGGCCGTTGTCACCAGTCTCATGTTTTCCGGGCGTCACTGTTATGAGGACAGCCTCTTTTTGGCTGCTTTGCAATGAACAGTTACGGCCTAAAAAGCCTTGAATGAAGAGCGTTCGTCCAGTCAGTTTCTCGGTTACTCTCTCACTCGTGAGGTTGTGTGGAATGGGCAGGCTCAAATCATCGCGCGTAGGGAGTGTGTTCGCAATCGACACCAAGTCGATGCGAAGACGTTACTCAAGGACACTAGTGCCACGAAGAGCATCATCTCAACTATCCGAAGTATCTGGAGAGACATCGAGAAGAAGAACTTGCCTTTGGCTACGGCAGGAATAGCTTACTACCTACTATTATCGCTCTTTCCTGCCCTCGCTTTGCTAAGTGCCGTTCTCTCCTATTTGCCGGTTCAGAATGGACACGGCGAAGTGACTTCCGCTCTAGGGTATGTGATACCGCCCCAAGTCGTGAACCTGATCGACCAGCTGCTGACTGGGATTGCCCCGCACCGTGGAGCGCTTCTGTCTCTCGGGCTCGTTACAACCCTCTGGCTTGCTTCAATGGCCTTTAAGGGTTTTATCTTAGGTTTAGACATGGTGCACGGCTCAAATATGCAGCGTCCACTTTGGATAAGTAGAATACTCGCGCTTGTGCTGACTGTGGTAGTTGGAGTCTTGTTGCTGATCGGGGTTATCTTGACTTCGGCTGGCTCGGTTTTGTGGGTTCAACTCTCCAAGCTGATACCGTTCGAATCGTCATGGTTGCGGTTAGGACCATACCTCCGGTGGTCGGTTTCGGCGTTAGTCCTTTTCACCGCGATAGAGCTACTTTATGTGTTGGGACCCAGCCTACCGGTGTCGAAGCGCCCGACGATTCCCGGCGCCGCAGCCGCGACCGTTTTCTGGCTGATACTGGCTTGGGGGCTTGGTTTTTATTTTTATCACTTTGGGGAGCTGAAGTTCGCCAAGTTCTTTGGACTCCTGGCGGCTCCAGCTGTTTTCATGACTTGGCTCTACTGCAGCGCGGCCGCTGTGCTTCTAGGAGCCGAAATCAATTCGAGACTTAGACAGCAAAGGACTGATGCAGCCTGGACAAGAATCTTAACGGCAACTTCCCATGCAGGCGATGACCGAAATCGCGCTAGAAGGGAATATTAGGGCTACTTAACGTGTGGAGAGACCTTGGTCGCGGGGACAGAGTTGGGCATCCATTGTGCATCGGTCAGCTTCCATCCTCCGCCCAACGCCTTGTAGAGCTGAACGATGATTAGGCGTCGGTTAACCTCGGTTTGGCTAATGGCAAGCTGAGATGAGAAGAGACGTTGCTTCGCCTCGAGAAGGTCGAGGCCGCTGACTTTTCCATTTGTAAGACGGATCGACGTCAGCCGGACCGCGTCTTCGTTCGATTGCAGCGCTTTGGCCTGCTGGGTGCGAATGGCATCAAGCTTCTCACGTGTGATCAGTGCGTCTGAGACATCGCGGAAGGCGCCCAACGCCGTTTGCAAATACTGCGCCCTTGTCTGCTTCCATGCGGCGATAGCCTGCCCCTTCTGGGCTTTGAGAGCACCACCAGTAAATATAGGTCCTCCGATGGACGTGCCCACACTCCACGCATTCGTCATGCTTGAGGTGATGTTTTCGAGCGGAGTGCTTAATTTACCGAGGAATGTCGTAAGGCCAATGGTCGGAAAATATGCCGCCTGCGCAACGCCTATCTGGGCGTTCGCGCTGCGCATGGCCTGCTCGGCCGCGAGCACATCGGGACGGCGCTCAAGCAGAGTGGAGGGCAGCCCTGCAGGGACGTCTGGCGGCACATCGCCAAGGGAATCTGTCTTCGTCTCGATCGGTCCGGGGTTCCTGCCCAATAACAGGCAAATCTGATTTTCTTTCAATGCAATTAGACGTTCGATCTCCAGGGTGTTCGCCGAGGCATTCGCCAACTCCATGGAGGCACGAGCTGCTTGGAGTTCATTCCCGATACCTTCGTGTACACGCTGTGTCACAAGCGTGAGCGATGTCGTGAATGACTGCGCGGACTGTTTGCTGATTTCGAGTTGAATCCGCAGTCCAATGAGTTCGAAATAGGCCTGCGAGACATTGCCGACCAGCGTGAGCATGATTCCGCGACGGGCGTCTTCGCTTGCGAGGACCTGAGCGCGGGCGCCCTCATTGGTGCGCCGAATGCGACCCCAGAGGTCGGCCTCCCAGGTTGAGCGAGCGATAGCAAGCAGAAAGCCTTGAGCTCCACTCGGAGGATTGATGGGGCTGTAGATGAACTGATTGTGGCCGTAGGTGAGAAGGGTCGAATAACCAAGCGTGGGAAAGTATTGCGACCTTGCCTGGGCCGCAACGTCGCTGGCCTGCTCAACACGTGCAACCGCGACCGTGAGATCGTTGTTATTGGCCAGCGATTCTTTGATGAGTGCAGTCAGTGTTTCATCGTGGAAGATTTCCCACCACGGCAGATCGGCGAAGCTTGCTTGTTGCGCAGCCTCGGGACCACCTCGAAAGGCGGGTGGGGAGGGTATGGCTGGCCGTTTGTAGTTCGGCCCGACGGCGCAACCCGACAGAAGAAGCACGGGAAAGAGAACCAATGCGGGCCGGCGAAATCTACTCAGCGTCCGGCGGAAGAACTTTGGTGTCGATGATGATGAGTTCATAACCCCTCACTTCGTCACCATCGAGAAAGCAAGGGCTATGTCTCGACAGTTTCGGGAACACGAACGCGAAAGAACATAGCGTAAAGAACGGGTACGACAATCATGGTCAGCACGGCCGCAAATGCCAGTCCAAACATGATGACCGCTGCCATATTTGAGAAAAACGGATCCAGGAGAAGCGGAATCATGCCAAGCACCGTTGTCACGACTACAAGTAGCACCGGACGCAAACGACTCACACCCGCCTGCAGGATCGCTGCATAAGGCTCCTTCCCCTGATGAATCTGGAGGAAAATCTCCTCGACTAAGACAACCGAGTTCTTAACCTGTTCGCCGCCCAGGGAGAGCAAGCCTAGTAGAGCCATGAAGCCGAACGGATTGTTCGTGATCAAAAGTCCTGCGACAGCACCTATGATGGCCAATGGCACAGCCAGACAGATAACCGCCGTAGCGCGGAAGGAATTGAACAAGCACACGACGATAAATATCATTCCAAGCATCGCCGCCGGGAGTGGTTCGGCAAGAGAGGCTCGGGCGTTGTTGGAGTCCTCGTACTCGCCACCCCATTCGCGCGAAAATCCCGGGGGCAACTTGATTTGCTCTATTTTTGTCCGAACGGAGTTCATCAAAACGCTGGGAAGAACGCCACGCCCATCGGCAAGCACGGTAATGGTAGACATGCGATCGCGGCGCATCACGATCGGGTCTTCCCATACCACGTCGACGCCGGAGACAACCTGGCTCATGGGGATCATCCTGCCTGCGACGGGGCTCCAGATTTGCATATTGTTTATCTGATCGACGTCGGCCCGCTCAGCGAGAGGTGGACGGGCGACGATCGGCAGCAGCCTTGTCTCTTGCGGAAAGATTCCTGTGCCAGTACCGGAGGCTTCCCGGTAGAAGCCGACAGTGCGGCCTTCAAAACCGGATTCAACCGCCTGAGCTACATCAACGCGGGTGAGACCGTTGCGGTGGGCCTGGAGTTCGAGCACTTTGGGACGAACTACTTTTTCGGGCTGGCGCCAATCGGTGCGTACTCCCACGGCTTTGCCACTTTCCTGGATGATGGTTTCAGCCTGGCCGGCGAGGACGCGCAAGGTGGCAGGATCAGGACCACTGAATCGCACTTGGACGCGTCCGTTGCTGCCAGGACCGAGTTGAAACTTCCTGGTGTTCGTGTTGGCGTTTGGATAATTCTCCTCCATGTATCTCTGGACTTTCGGAATCAATCCGTCGATCTTCCTCCAGTCATCGACTTCGACCAGGAACTGAACGTAGGCTGTGTTCGGCTGTTCGGCAGAGTACACCAGCAGAAAGCGCAGAGCTCCACCTCCGACGAATGATGAAACGTGTGTCACCCCGGGCTGAGCCAGAAGGTACCGCTCAACTTCGCCGGCGAAGGCCTCCGTGACGCCGATATAGGTGCCGGACGGCAGAAAGGTATCCACCATAAACTGCGGACGTGTTGCGGGCGGGAAAAAACTTTGATCAACTTTGGTAAAGCCGTATATCGCCGCAAAGAAGAGCAGCAGCGTCGCGGCCAACACTATCAACTGATAGCGGAGTGCCATCCTCAGAAAGTGAAGATATGTTTGAAAGAACCGGCCATTGTAAGCATGCTCTTCGGAATGGCCATCGGCGCTCGGCTTGAGAAACAGGTGGGCCAGCAGCGGAGTGAGCGTGATCGCTGTCACCCAACTCAGAGCTAGGGATATGCAGATGACCCAAAACAGCGAGCTCAGTAGTTCGCCTGATGAGTCTTCCGATAGTCCGATCGCTGCAAAAGCCAGGACTGCGATGCCTGTGGCTCCGAACAACGGCCACTGGTTGTGAGCGACCACATCGCGAATCACTTCCAGCTTGTCCTTACCGGCTTCGATTCCAACCTTGAGTCCCTCGGTGATGACGATCGCATTGTCAGTGAGCATGCACAGCGCAATAATGAGAGCGCCAAGAGAGATGCGTTCCAACAGGAGACCGCCCTTGATTTTCATCACCAGGAAGGTTCCGATGATGGTGACAAACAGAATGAAGCCGATTATGAGGCCTGCCTTTCGGCCCATCGCAAACAAGAGCACCACGAAGACAATTGTCACGGCCTTGATCAGATTGAAGGTGAAGCCTTTCGTAGCTTCAGTGACCGCGATGGGTTGAAAGTTGATGTCGTGAAACTCGATTCCGAATGGCTGGTTGTGCTTAATCTCATCGAGTTTTTGCAGGACTCCGTTGCCCATTGTCACGACGTTTCCACCGGGAACCGTCGAAATGCCGATGCCGATGGCTGGCTGGCTGTCATATCGTAAAACGCGGCGTGGCGGATCTTCATAGCTGCGCTCGATGGTCGCGACATCTCTAAGCTGAAGTTGATGGCCCGAGTTGTCCGATCCGATCACCAGATCGAGCATGTCATCGGCCGAACGGAACCCGCCGGTGGGATCGATTGGGACGTGTTGGTTTCCGATGCGCACGCGCCCGCCGTCCGCGACAACATTTTTCGCCTGGAGCTGAGCGTAGATCTGGTTCTCATTAATGCCGAATCTCGCCAGTCGTGTCCGTGACATCTCAAGGTAGACCACCTCCCGCTGTTCACTGAAGAGATCGACTTTAGCGACGTCAGGTGCCAACTGCAGTTCGCGGCGGACGGCATCAACGTAGCGACGCAGCTCTGGCTGCGAGAAGCCTTTGCCTGTGACTGCCATGAACACGCCGTAAACGTCACCGAAATCATCGACAACCTGCGATGTACCGCGCACCGAAGCCGGCAGTCTGGGTTGGACATCGTTGACCTTGCGGCGAAGTTCGTCCCAAACCTGCTGGATCCTGTCCTTGTGGTATCGATCTTTGATGTGGACTCTGACCAGCGACCGTCCGCGGGTGGACTCGGATTCGACACGGTCCACCTGACCCATCTGTTGACAGGCGCTTTCGATGGGATTCGTGACCTCCCTGGTTACTTCCTCAGGGCTGGCTCCCGGGTAAGGTGTGATGATCAGGGCTTGCTTGATCGTGAATTCCGGGTCCTCAAGTCGTCCGAGATTTTGATACGCATAGATCCCACCGATAACGAAGATAAACGTCAACGCGAAAACAATCCTGCTGTGCTTAACCGAGTAAACGCCGGGGTTCATGATTCGCCGCCTCCAAGCGCGTTCCCCAGATCGCGGACCTTCATCCCTTCGTGCAAAAACGTTGCTCCTGCCACCACGATGCGATCTCCGGACTGGAGCCCGGTAACGATTTCTATCTTTTCGCCAGTGGGAGCGCCTATCTGCACGATTCGGCGATGAACAGCTTGATCAGATCCTAGAATCCACACAACCTGCTCTCCCGAGTCCTGCTTGGTGACGGCTGAGATCGGCACAACCAAAGCGTTTCCAGGCCTTGTGCTGGCTCGTGTAGCGATCGTTACGTTTGCCGTCATGCCGGGCAGAGCTTTGATTCCCGGTGGAGCTTTCATGGCGAACCGAACCTGGAAGATCTGCGTCTTCGGGTCGGCTATCTGTGCGACCTCTTTGACATGTACGGGAAACTGTCGCCCCGGCGCGATGCTGAGCACGGCAACACTCTGCCGAAACTCGGTCGAACGAAGGTTAGAGGCAACGTACGCTTCCGGAACATCTACCACGATGTCGATGTCGGTCACATTCTGGAATCGGATCACAGGATTGTTCGCGACGATGTTCTGCCCCACATCGACAAGCCGCTGGGCTACGACGCCATCATATGGAGCACGGAGCGTACTGTCCCCAAGCTGAAGCTTCGTCTCAGCCACGCGGCCTTCAAGTCCCCGAATCGTGGCTTGTTGAGCGTTGTAGTCTTCCTGAGCGGCTCGGTACGCCGTTTGAGCAGAATCGTAATCGGAACGTGAAACTGCAGTGGAGTCGACGAGGCGTCCGTAACGCGCCGATTCTGCTTTTGTGTTTGTGAGCCTCGATTCGGCTGCCCCTAACTGTGCGCGCGCCTGATCGAGCGTGCCCTGCGCGGTCTGCAGCCGGGCTTGAAATTCTTCCTGTCGAAGTTGCGCGATCACCGTGCCCTTCGATACTTTCTCTCCCTCTCTAAAAGGCAGACGGACAAGTACACCGGATACCTGGAATGCAAGGTCGACCATCTTCGACGCTTCGACCCTTCCGGGGAAGGAGCGCACGGTCGGCTTATCGCCGGCTGTCACCACCATCGTCTTGACGGGGCGAGGCTCCTCGGAAGCAGTCGGCTGATGCGACGAGCATCCAACGAAAAGACATACGATCGACGTTGCCACCGGCAACCCCAGTTGAACTGTCTTTATACACATGTAGGTGTTCGGTTAGGCTGCGGTCCATCGCCCCGCCGCAGTCACATCGGCTGCAATGGACATTTGTCTGCCTGCCTAGAGCTAATCTCAACAATGACTTTCTCCTGCCTATGCGAGCCGCGATGAGCCCGACTCTAATAATCGACGGCATCGCGAGTGATAGGGCAGGTCATGCAATGGCCCCCGCCGCGTCCGCGTCCGAGCTCAGCCCCGACGATTGTGATCACTTCGATGCCCGCCTTACGCAACAGCGTGTTTGTGTACACATTGCGGTCATAGGCATAAACAACACCTGGCGATGCACAGACAAGGTTGGCTCCGCTGTCCCATTGTGTGCGCTCCCGCATGTATGGATCACCGCCGGTGTCGACTACGCGCAACTTCTTCAATCCCAGGGCCGCAGCAATAACCTCGACCAATGACCCCTTGTCTTTGGTTAACTCGAGGTCACCATTGTTACCGGTGGGGCGGTACGAGAAGGCCTCGATACTGTTTACGATGTCGGGATAGATCAAAACGCAGTCACGGTCGGCGAACGTGATCACCGTATCCAGGTGCATGGCCGCTCGTAGTTTCGGCATCGCGGCGATGATGACTCGCTCAGCCGCACGCTTGGCGAACAGGGCGGCAGCGACCTGACTAATGGCCTGACGCGATGTGCGCTCGCTCATGCCGATTAGGACATTGCCTTTGCCGATGGGCATTACGTCGCCGCCTTCGAACGTTGCCATCCCATGGTCTTTGGTCGGGTCGCCCCACCAGACATTGACCTTGCCGGCGAAATCCGGATGGAACTTGTAGATCGCGGTAGTCAGGATCGGTTCTTCGTGACGAGCAGGCCAAAACAGAGCGTTGAGGGTAACGCCGCCGTAGATCCAGCAGCTCGTGTCCCGCGTATACAGCGTGTTCGGCAGCGGTGGCAATAAATATTCGGTGACACCCGCAGCGTCCTTGACCAGTTTGAGCATCTCCCCGCCGTGAGTTTCCGGAAACTCTTCGGTTGACAGACCGCCGATCAGCGTTTCGGCGAGCTTGCGAGGTTCCA